>Ga0307374_10013135_pt1 | contig 11498 bp, 9 predicted proteins | sample OX3MG_FD_202532 | JGI IMG/M metagenome (GOLD analysis project Ga0307374, IMG submission 202532) | Soil microbial communities from Risofladan, Vaasa, Finland - OX-3 | ecosystem: Environmental > Terrestrial > Soil > Coastal area > Acid sulfate soil | place: Finland: Risofladan, Vaasa | collected... | reverse complement strand
TGCGCCATGCATCGTTAGATGTATGATACTTCAGCGAATTAGAGCACGCGGGCGAAGGGGAGAGAAACAATGAAAGGATTTATTCTGGGGATCATCGTGACGATCGCGGCCATCGTTGGCGCGGGGCTTTTCGTTGCGGTCACCGGGCATATCACGATGCGCGCCGACATTTTGCCCATGTCCATTGAAAAATCCATCGCGATGCGAGCCATGGATGCGAACGTGGAACGCAACGCGCCAAAGATCGCGAATCCGATTCAGCCGACGGAACAGAATTTAACGGACGGCGCGGAGATTTATGCTTTCAAATGCGCGATGTGTCACGGCGATCCCGTTCATCCCAAATCGCAGCTCGCCGATTCGCTCTATCCGCAGCCGCCGCAATTCACGACTGAGAGCCCGGACATGGCGGAAAACGAAAATTATTACGTCACGCTCCACGGCGTGCGCTGGACGGGCATGCCCGGCTGGAAAAACGCGCTGACGACGGAGCAAATCTGGAAGGTGGTAACATTTTTGTCACACATGGATAACCTGCCGCCCAAGGCGAAAGCCGTTTTTGGCCTGACCGGCGGCGCACCCGCCCCCGCCGCGCCTGCCGCAAACACGAAACCCAAAAAAACCATGCCAAAAATGTGATTAGCCGTGACGCTGTTGCGCTGGTGAACTGTGGCGCACGCCTGTCCGGCGAAGCGGGTCCCGCACGGCGTGCAAATCCGGCGTGGCGCTTCGCTCCGAGCGCGCCTCAAAAAATAGACTGGCAGCGGTAGCTCACGTCCCTTTGCGGCGGTTTGGCCACAACTGACGTGAGGTTTTTTGTCGTGCGCGGGCGAAGCGTAAAGGCAAAAGCAAAGGCCAAAGGCCTCACGTCAGTTCGCGCAGCGGCGGCGCGAACCCTTCCTGTGTCAGGGTAGGCAGGACCCTTCGCTGCGCTCAGGGCATGCCTGAGCTACAAACGCACCGCGCGCGGGCGGGCGAGGAAATACACGATGGGGCCGAGGGCGATGAGCACCACGCCGACGGCGAGCGAGCTGGTCGAGCCGATGGCTTCGGTGCGATTGCGCACCACCGCGGCGATCATCAATCCGAGTGGCGGAATGCCGAGCAGCACCGCGCCCCAAATTCCTCCCGGCACGCGATACGGCCGCGCGAGGTTTGGTTCGCGAATGCGCAAACCGACCAGCGCGCCGAATTCCAACAAAATGCTCAATCCCGTGAGCAGCACGTCCATGATCACCAGGTGCTCGAAATTCAGGAACAACGCCGCGCCCCAGCACAACGCGCATGCGGTGATCGCCACCCACGGCATTCCCGTGCGCGAATTTGTGCGCGCGAAAATGCGCGGCAAGTAGCCATCCTGCGCCATCACCAGCGGCAAACGCGAAAACGAAAGCATCAGCGCGTTGAACGTGCCGATCGCTCCGATTGCGCCGCCAATCGCGATGGCAATCGACAGCCATGCGCCGCCGAGCAAGCGGCCCACGTCCACCCAGCCGCCCGTTGACCATCCTGCCGGACTGATGCCCGTGCGCGCGACCGCGCCAATGGGAATAATGTAACTGACCACCACGAGCAGCACGCCGAAAAGCATGGTGCGCGGAAAGGTCCACGAAGGCCGGTCCACTTCCTCCGCGATCGTGGACGTGTTGTCCCAACCCATGTAATTCCACATGGCGATTAAAATTCCGCCGAGAATATCGAAATGCGCGCGCGCGTTTTGTGCCGAGGCGCGAAGTGGCGCGACCAGCAGCGACGCCGGCGCGGCCGAGCCGGAAACTGACGTCCAGTGCGCCACAGCGCATGCCGTCAAAATCACGAACGGACCCAGCAGCAGCACGGACATCCACACGGAGCCTTCGCCGACGGCGCGCGCGCCGCAAATGTTCCACACGGTGCACACTACAATCAGCGCCAGTTCGATGACGATGCCGCGATGCCCTGCCGTGATTGCCGGCGCGAAATGCCCCACGTAATCAACGAATAGCGTGGGGTACAGCGCCATTTCGAAAATGCTGCCCGCCAGCGTGAGCCACACTTCTTGAAATCCCCAGAAGCGGCCCATCCCGCGCTGCACCCAAATGTAAAAGCCGCCCTCTTCGGGAATCGCGGTGGAAAGTTCGCTGACCATCAGCGCCGCGGGCGCGCTCCAAAGCAGCGGTGTGATCAGCAGAATAGCGAGCGCGCCGCCGTAGCCCGCCATACGCACCACGTCCTCGAGGCCGTACGGCCCGCCGGAGACCATGAAGTAAGTCGCGGCGACGAGCGGAAGCAGCGTGAGTTTGCCGCGCGCGAATACTCGGGGCGCTCGCCGCCCGGCAATTTCCTGAACGGAGGCACTCATCTGTCGAGTCGGGCGCTCTTCACAGTGTGGAAATTTATATCACCGCGTAGCACGATTGCGCATCACAGATCTGCAACCACGGCTTTTGCGTTCTCCGTGTGCCACCATCGAACCGCCTTGCGGGGTGGTACGAAAGTTCTGTTGTCGAATGCGCTGCGCGCGCTTGCGCGTACGCGAACTCCACTGTCGATTCCAAGTACAATTCAGGAATGACCTGCCCGAAATGCGGCGCGGCGAATGCGGAAAGCGTGCAATTCTGCACGAATTGCCACGCGACGCTGCTCTTCAAATGCCCAAACTGCGAGCACATGCAAGCGCATGGCGGAACGTGCGACAGTTGCGGCACGAATTTCGACCTTTTCTGGTCAAGTTACATGGCGCTGAAATCGCATGAGGCGCAACAGGTCGAAGTAGACAAACTGAAGGCGGAAGCCGGCACGCTTGTGCAAATCCTCACGTTGCCGCTAGCCGTCGGCGCTTCACTAACGCGCTTCGTCTTTGGCCAAGCGGCAATTCATCTGATCAGCCGCGTTTTCTCGCGTCTCACTTCGCGCTAAATCTGATTCCGGGGAAATCGCTCACGGTGTGGCAGGCCTGTACATTCCGGCGTCAACCCCGCCTCCTCCGCACAAGTCCGCCGCGCCGAAATGAAAATAAGTGGTGCGCGCGCCTCGGATCACGTTACGCCGCGCTGGCGCTCTTTTCGCTGCGAATCACTGCGCGCATCATCGCGGTGATTTCCGGTGTGATCCGTCGTATGTTGTGTTCGAGCCGTGTGTGCTCCGCGGCTTTCCGCATGACTTCCTCTTCCGTGGCGGCGTGAACAACGTAGCTGCATCCGGGAATCACGTCGTTGCAACGAAGCGTCTTGGCCATGAGGAACTCCTTCCGGCTTGCGCCGATTTGACTCGTATGACCGGAGAGTCGGAATTCCGGCCTGCATTCTACGCTTCGCCGCTTCGTCGCGCAACGGCCCAAAAGCAGCGGACTGGATCGCGGCTAATCTGGCGCGCGCCGTGCGTTTCGCGACCACGACACGACGGCGTACACCGCGAGCACCACGCAGAACGGATCAATCGGCCGGCGATACCAATCCTCCGGATGCGTGACGTAATAGATCAGCGGGAAAAACAAAAACACGATGAGGTAGGGCATACCAACAGCGACGCCGTCACGGAACGCCCGGCGCAGACCCAAAAGCACCAGAATAGTTAACGAACTGCAAAAGAAAATATTGGCCGGATCAAAGGGCTGATCAGCAAGGTACTGCCGGTTGAAGCTCCAGAACCCCGTCCATATGTACACAACGCGTCGAAACGCGACTCCCACGAACCAGACCGGATGCTGTTCAATATAGGCCAGCGCCTGGCGCTTTCCATCGGCCATGTAGGCCAACTCGCCCCTCTGCACGTATTCATTCCACTCGGAGTCGTTGTGCCAGGGTCCAGCCATGGTCGGATGCCAGCTCGAAGTGTCGCCATCGTTGCCCACATGCAATTCCAACCCGAGGTCGTCGCGGATAGGAATGAACTGATGGAAAACCTGATAGTTGCGCACAAACCAGGGCGATAGGACTGCAATGAACACGAGCGCGGCCGCGACATTCGGAGCAAACCAACGCAAGCCTTGCTTGTGGCGGCGATAACAGGTCCAGATGCCCAAGGCCGGCAGCACGGAAAGCACGCTGGGATCCGTGAGCCCGGCCAGCCCCCAGAGCGCGCCGTAACCAACCCACGACAAAGTTTTCGAGGCATTCTGCAGGCGCAAGGCCATCAGAAAAAGAATACTGAGCAGCAAAGTGGCGAGCCAAGTGTCCCAAATCCGATCCACGGGAAAATAAATGGCGTACGGAAAAAACGCCCAGGCCCAGCCGCTCCACATCGCCACGCGGGTTCCAAAACTCTCTCGAGCAAACAGAAAGATTGGCACGCAGGTGAGAGCGGAAATCAGTGCGTTCAGCGAAAGAAGAACGAGCGCGGAAGCTTTCGTGTAGAGTCCGAAAATCTTGAATACGCCTGCGACGAAATAGGGATAAATTGGCGCCATCCACGCGCTTGGCCCCGTGTTTGCGAAAAGTGGACTGCCGAATCCGTGCCCCTCGACAATCGATTGCGCGATTCGGCCAGTCTCATAGGCGAACCGCCAGTGGTCTCGTTCGGGATTGAGGCGCTTCGGGAGAAAAATGGGGATGACGCACAGCCTCACGGCCAGGGCAACGATGACCATCCAGAAGCAGGCGCGCCGGACATTCAGGCGATCACCAAACAGACTCGCGTTCGCGCCGTTACTCTGGTCGACGTTCAGAAGTGCTCTTTCTCTTCCGCCTCGGCAAACGGCGTCTCGATATCCGTGGAGATGCGCGCCCAGGCGCTGGTGCGCCAGTTATCGACGATCTGTTTCGCCGGCACCCACGCGCCCACAGGCATCAGCAAACGCTCCGAGAGCGCCGCAACGTATGGTTCGTACATGCGGCGCAAATCGCCGAGCCGCCGCTCGGATTCGTCCCGGTCCTCGGAGCAGCAGTCCGATAGTTTCGCCGCGATCAGCACTCCATGCAATTTTTGCAACTCGCCGGAAGGCAGGCGCGCGCCGTCCGTCTGCTTCGGCGGGCAATTCAACACTTGCGCCAGATCCACCACGGCGTGGCGCGAAATCGCGAACGTCAGTTTCGCCTGCCAACGCAGCGAGCCTTGGCCGTACGCAATCAGCAGCGCGGACGCATCCAGAATCGTCGTCAGCGCCGCCAGCCACGATTGATTATTGTGCTGCGAACGGAAATAACACAGTACGGGATACGACAGATGGCTTTCCATCAACTCCGCCGCCCACGTTTCCCAGTCGTGAAAATATTGTTCGAGCGCGGCGACGCTCTGCGGTTGCGTGTGGCGGCGCAGCAATTCGGCGGCCGTCGGCGGAGAGCCCGCGCGCGCATCGAGCAGCGAGATATTCACTTCGCGCCGCGAAAACGCGCCGTACAGCACGGGCAAGTAACTGATCACCACGGCAAGAAAACCGAAGCCGATACCCGCTTCCATCACCGTGATCACGCGCGCCAGTTCCGTTTGCGGCGTCACGTCGCCCAGGCCCAGCGTGAAAAATGTGGTCCCACTCAGATAAAAATCAGCGAGGAACCCGCGATTCTCATTCGCTCCCAGACTAATTGCCGAGCCGGCGCCTAAATGCAAAAGCGCGAAGGCGAAAATCAACCCAACGGCCCACACGACAAACAACGCGAGCAGCGACAGCGGCCCGAAGTAGCTCAAAAACGATTCGCGACGGCTGCCCCGGCGAATCGCCCGCGCCGCGCGGCTCCACGGAATCCAAGTGTACCAATAAAACAAACGCACGATGCGGAACCGCCGCGTCACGCGCCGCGGCAGAATGATCGTCTCGAACACGTCCCACAAAATCACCACGACCACAAGCAGCCCGCATATTGTCGCCGCCAGCTCCATCTTCCCTGCCCTTCACGCGCCGCGCATCACCCGGCGCATGCCTGTGAATTCGCGTAGGCCATTCTAGCCCGATTTGCGCGCATGGCAACGCAGCTTCACGCGCCCGCTCTTGACACACCGTAGTGTCTGCCGTATCTTCCCAGCACCAAAAATGCATAAGAGCCCCATTTTTTTGCTGTAAATCGCACCGTGCGCAAACCGTCCCTAGGCGCCGTCCTGCTCGGACTGATCCCTTTTATAGCGATGTGCTTCTCTGTATCGCTCTGGGACCGCGTGTATCCGATGGTTCTGGGACTTCCCTTCAATCTTTTCTGGCTGGTTTTGTGGATTCTGCTGACGCCGCTCTGCATGTGGGGCGCGTACGTTCTGGAGACGCGCGCAAGAATGCGCTCGCCGCGTTCCGCGCATGGACGTATTCGAGGCGCAAACCAATGAGCGCCGCCGCGATCGCGTTAACGGTCATGTGTCTGATTGTGGCCACGGGCGCCGCGCTGGGATTTTATGCCGGCGTGCACCGCAAGAAGAATTTGGAGGAATGGGCCGTTGGCGGAAGAGGTTTCGGGATTTTGCTGATCTGGCTGTTAATGGCCGGCGAAGTTTACACTACGTTTAGTTTCCTGGGCGCGAGCGGCTGGGCATATTCGCGGGGCGGCCCCGCGCTCTACATCCTTGGCTATCTTTCGTTGGCCTACGTTGTTTCGTTCTACATTCTTCCGCAGCTCTGGGAAGTCGCCCGCGCTCACAAGATGCAAACGCAATCGGATTTTTTCGAGACCCGCTACAAAAGCAAGAATCTGGCCGCGTTTGTTTCCATCATCGGCGTGGTGTTCCTGATTCCGTACATACAACTGCAGCTCACGGGCTTGGGGATTATCGTCGAAGTGGCGAGCTCGGGCGCGGTCGCACGGACGGCGGCGACTGTCATCGCCGCGGCGGTCGTAGCTGCGTTCGTATTCACCAGCGGAATCCGGGCGGCGGCGTGGGTCAGCGTGGTGAAGGATATTCTGCTGCTCATTGCGGCAGTGTCCATCGGCATTGTCGTGCCCTATCATTACTTCCACGGGATCGGCCCGATGTTTGCCGCCATTGCGCGCGCGCATCCCGCGCACTTGACGATGCCGGGCCCCACCAAAAACCTGGGGCACGCCTGGTACATCTCCACGGTCCTGCTGAATTCCCTGGGCCTCTACATGTGGCCGCACAATTTCGGGGCCTCTTTTACGGCCAAGAGCAGCGATGTCCTCAGGCGAAACGCCGTGATCATGCCTCTTTATACAATCACCCTGCCGCTGATTTTTCTCGCGGGCTTTGCCGCGCTGATGGTCATCCCCGGACTGAGCAATGGGGATCTTTCCCTCCTTGCGGTCGTGCAACGGACCTTTCCGCCGTGGGCGCTCGGCATGATTGGCGGCGCGGGAGCTTTGGCTGCGATGGTTCCCGCGGCAATTTTCACGCTGACCGCGGCTACGCTCTTCGCCAAGAATTTCTACCGGACTATTTTCGCGCCGACGATGAGCGATGCGCGCGTGGCCAAACTTGCGAGAATCATGGTCGGATTCGTGATGGCCATCGCTCTGTATTTTGCGATGCACAGTTCCACGACGCTCGTGAATCTGCTGCTGTGGGGATATGATGGCGTAACGCAATTCTTCCCGGGCGTAGTTCTCGGCCTGTATTGGAAAAGAGTCACGCGAGCCGGTGTTTGGAGCGGAATGGTCGCGGGCATAGCGACGCTGGCCGTTTTGCTGCTGAGCAACCGCGACCCGATTTGGGGAGTCAATGCGGGATTCGTCGCTTTGTGCGTGAATTTCGCGGTTGTGGCGGGCGTCAGTCTCCTGACCCCCGCGGAACGCAGCGAATTCCACGAACCGTTTGAAACGAGCGCCGAGTGCTAGCGCAACGTTGGTGTTGCGCGGTGCGAAGTTACGCGAGGGGAAGTTACGTGAATTGGTGGGGGCTTGCCGAGTGCCGGAACTCGGGATAAATGATACGCCACACGAACGGACTAAAACTCGCTCACGCCGCTGGGAAACTCCTGCGTGGGGCGTCACGTATCTCAAAAAGCGTTGGGACACTGGGCTTTGCGGCCGCGCTTGCGTTGCCGCTTGTTTTTGCAGGCTGCGGCGGAGGCGGGAGCGGACCACCGCAGCAAGTGACGCCAACAATCACCTGGGCCAATCCGCAGCCAATCAACTATGGCGCCGCGCTATCCAGCACGCAGTTGGACGCGACCGCGTCCGTGGCAGGAACGTTCGTTTATTCGCCCGCAGCGGGCAGTATCCCTACCGCCGGCACAGACTTGTTGACCACTACATTCACTCCCACGGACACGATTCATTACACGGTGGCGACATTCGCCGTGCAGTTGGTTGTGAATCCGCAGCCGCTCCAGCAATCGGGGACTTGGACGCCTGCCCCGTTTAGCGCCGCAAACGGCGGGCCCGCTTTTGGCCTCTGGCTGCTGACGGATGGAACAGTGCTCTCGCACGGCGGCGATCTTCACCAGTGGGTGAAGTTGACGCCGGACGCTCAGGGAAACTACGCCAACGGCGCGTGGACGGTGCTTGCGGATAGCAATTATGGCCGCGGCGCCGCGCAGGAGCACGTGTTGCGCGATGGGCGGTTCTACGAAGCCGGCGGCGAGTACATTTATTTTTGGCCGCCGGGATCGTCGAGCAACGACCACAACTCCGTCGAGATTTACGATCCCGTCGCCAACACGTGGACGATTGGCGCGCCGGGCCTCTACGGCGACATCGGCGATAGCGGCAGCACAACGCTCACCGACGGCCGCATCTTCGCCAGCTCGCGAAGCACCAACGCGACCCAAATCTACGATCCCACAGCCAACGCGTGGACGCCGGAGGCTGCGAAGAGCGACTCGGGCGATGAAGAGAGTTGGATCTCGCTTCCGGATGGATCGGTTTTCGCGGTTTCCAATACAACGCAAAACCGCTACGACCCGGCGGCGAATCAGTGGAATCCCACCGGCCCAATTCCACCAGGTGTGATCTTCGGCGACGTTGGCCCCGCCACTCTACTGTATGACGGCCGCGTTTTCGTGCTCGGTTCCTTTTCGACGGCGCTATACACGCCGGGCGCGACGCGCAGCGCGCCGGGGAGCTGGGTCGCTGGGCCCGGGCTACCCGATGGGAACAATACCGAGGACGTTGCTGCGATTGTGGAGCCCAACGGCAAAGTGATGTTTCAATCCTATCCAAATGGAAAAGCGGCGAACGTCCTCAATGAATTCGATCCGCAGAGCAACACGATAGCGCCAATCGTCCCGCCAAACGATCCGGCCATGCCGCTGGATTATCTTGTGCTGCCGACGGGACAAATCATCGTCACCTGCGGAGCGCTGGATTATATTTACACACCCACGGGCGCGCCCAGCGATGTCTGGCGACCGACGGTCAAGAGTGTCACGCTGAATCCTGATGGTTCCTACACTCTGACAGGCACGCAGCTTTCCGGCATGGTGACCACGGGAGAAGACGACATGACCATGGCGGAAAATTATCCGATTGTGTATCTGACGAACGCGGCGGGAAACGTCTACTACTGCCGTTCATTCAATTTCAGTTCGATGATTCCGGCGACGCCGGGCGAAGTCGAAACCGCGCAGTTCACGCTGCCCGCCGCGCTGCCGCACGGAACGTACAGCCTGTACGTTTCCGCCGTAGGCGTCTCCTCAAAAACCGCTTACCCATTCACGTTCTGAGCTGCGTAGCCAACGCCCGGGCCGCGTCCGAATCGCGCACACGCTTCTTTGCGCTTGCGCGAGCCGCGCGCGGGCGCGATAATGCGCCTGCCTGCCGGCCAGGGCGTACGCACGCCATGGCGCGGACCTTCGGTACCCGGAACCGTTTTCGGAGACTGTTCATGCGCCTTTCGTTCCCGGCCCCTGTAAAGCGCGTTTCGTTTTTCTTTGCCGTTCGATTCGCACTGCCACTGACGGTGATTTTTGCTCTTGTCGTCGCCGCGGCTTCACCCGCGCGCGCGCAGAATTTCGCCGACAATTCAAAATGGGAGCTCGGCGGACATTACGCCTTCCTCACCCTTCCTTCGCAATGCACCGGCGGCTCGACATGCGAGTCGAGCAATTCCGGCCTGGGCGCAAACGTCACTTACAATTTTTCGCCCTGGATCGGCGTCGACACGGAGATGAATTTCTTCGGCAACAACGGCGACGCCGCAACGAACCTCACAGGCGGCAACGTCACAGAGGGTCTCTTCGGCCTGCGTTTCGGACCGACAACGCGTCGGTGGGGACTTTACAGCGTGGTGCGGCCGGGCTTTGTGAATTTCAGCAACGTCCTCGCGTCCGCGCAGTCAAGCGCAACGCCCGCTGCCAGTCCGGCGCCCGCCGCAAACGGCGTCCCGCGATTTTCGGCCGTCTTGAATTATCAGGCTTCCTCGACGACGCCCATCGCCATGCTCGGCTTCACGCGCGCCACCGATTTTGCGTTCAATTATGGCGAAGCCATCGAATATCGCCCCACTAAACACGTCGCGGTTCGCTTCGACATTGGCGACACAATCGTCAGCTACCCCGGCTCAACGCTCGGCGCGCAGTACCATCAGCACAATTTTCAAATCTCTCAGGCGATCATCATCCGGTTCTAATTTGAGATCGTAGGGGTGAGGCTGTAGCCTCGCCCGGTCGGGTCTGAAGACCCGACCCTACAGATGTTGCCAGACGCACAGATGCTGACCGGACTTGCAGCGTAAGCCAACCGCTCATCGCCAAGCTACTGCGAAAGGCTAAGCAGCGCGTGCAGGAAACCAGCCCCGAGTGCGATTGCACAAGCCGCAGACGGAAAGCATCACGGGGACCTCGACCAGCACACCCACTACGGTCGCCAGCGCCGCTCCGGAGCCCGCGCCAAACAGGGCAATCGAAGTGGCCACCGCCAACTCGAAGAAGTTACTCGCGCCAATCAGCGCGCCCGGCGCGGCGACATTGTACGGCACGTTCAGCAATCGCATCAGGCCGTACGCGAGTCCCGAATTGAAGTACACCTGAACCAGAATCGGCACGGCGATCAGCAGCACGTGAACGTAGCGCGCGGTGATGTTGTCCGCTTGAAACGCAAAGATCAGAACCAGCGTGACGAGCAGCGCACCCATGGTAACCGGCGCGAATCGAGGCAGAAGCCGCTCGAAGCCTTCCCCGCCGCGCTTCCGTATCAGCCAGCGGCGCAGCGCCGTGCCAATCGCCAACGGTATCACGATGAACGCCACTACCGAATACATCAGCACGGAAAATGGCACGCGCAAGTTCGAAGCCCCCGCGACGAGAAATCGCACGATGGGAGCGAACAGGAACAGCATGATCAAATCATTCAGGGACACCTGAACCAGCGTGTAGGCCGGATCGCCGTCCGTAAGATGACTCCACACGAAGACCATCGCCGTGCAGGGCGCAGCCGCAAGAATAATTGTTCCCGCGATGTATTGATCGGCTTCGCCGGGCGTAATCCAATGGCTGAATACGTGCCGGAAGAAAAACCACGCCAGAAAAGCCATGGAAAATGGCTTGACCAGCCAGTTCACGAATAGGGTGACCATCAATCCCCGCGGCCTTTGCCCCACTCTTCGGATGGACGCAAAGTCGACCTTCATCATCATGGGAATAATCATCAGCCAAATCAGAACAGCAATAGGCAAATTGACCTGGCTGCCGTGCCCGAACTCCA
>Ga0307374_10013134_pt1 | contig 11499 bp, 8 predicted proteins | sample OX3MG_FD_202532 | JGI IMG/M metagenome (GOLD analysis project Ga0307374, IMG submission 202532) | Soil microbial communities from Risofladan, Vaasa, Finland - OX-3 | ecosystem: Environmental > Terrestrial > Soil > Coastal area > Acid sulfate soil | place: Finland: Risofladan, Vaasa | collected... | reverse complement strand
CTCGGGGTGCTGTATGCGGCGGAAAAGGCCGGCCGACCAGCGGCGCTCCCTCCCCTTGATCTGCGATACACAGACTTCGTTCGTTGGCAGGCCGAAATGCTGGCGAGTCCGGTCGGCGAACGGCACTGGGACTACTGGAAGAAGCAATTGGCCGGCCCGTTGCCCGTGCTCTCTCTGCCGACCGACCGGCCCCGACCGCCGATTCAGACGTTTCGCGGCGCTCTACATCCTTTCACTCTGAACGATGAGTTGACCCGGCGGCTCAGGGCGCTCGCCAAAGCCGAGGGAGCGACGCTGTACATGGTCCTGCTGGCGGCGTTTGAACTGATGCTGTACCACCACACCGGCCAGGAAGACATCCTCGTGGCTTCTCCGATGTCCGGACGGAGCCGGGCCGAGTTTGAAGGGATGGTGGGGTTCTTGGCCAATCCGGTTATCTTACGAGCCGATCTTTCCGGGAATCCAACCTTCCGGGCATTTCTGGGTCGGGTGCGTCAGACGGTGTTGGCAGCTCTCGATCATCAAGATTACCCGTCCCTGCGCTTGGTCCAACGACTCCGTCCGCCGCGGGATCTCAGCCGACCACCGCTCTCCCAGACCATGTTCGTTCTCGATAAGCCGCACCGGGTCACCGAACAGGCCGAACCAGCATTCGCGCGCGGCCAGACCGGGCTACAGATGGATCTTGGCGGGCTTGTGATGGAGTTGATCCCTTTCGAACGCCAGGCCGCGACGCTGGATCTGGTGATGTTGATCATCGAGGCGACCGGATCGCTTTCCGCCTCCCTTCGCTACAACACCGACCTGTTTGACGCAGCCACGATTGCCCGGATGGCGGGACATTATCAGGCGCTGCTGGAAAGTGTCATCCGCGATCGGGCCGCTACGATCGGTGATTTGGAAATTCTGACCGATGCTGAACGCCGGCAACTGTTGGTCGAGTTCAACGCTACCAAGACCGATTACCCGAAAGACAAGTGCCTCCACCAGTTGTTTGAGGAACAGGTCCAGCGGACGCCCGACAGCCTGGCCGTCGTGTTTGAGGGACAGCAACTGACCTACGCTCAACTCAACGCTCGAGCCAACCAACTGGCCCATCATCTGCAAACATTGGGCGTCGGACGGGAAGTGCCGGTGGCCTTATGCATGGAGCGCTGCCCGGAGATGGTCGTTGGGCTTCTGGGCATTCTGAAGTCGGGCGGAGCTTATGTACCGTTGGATCCCGCCTATCCGAAGCAGCGCCTGTCCTTCATGATGGAAGATGCCCGCGCTGCGGTGCTGCTGACGACAGGGCGCTTGGCGGAGCGCATGCCGGAGCGCGGGATCCACGCCGTGTGTCTGGACTCAGGCTGGGAAGCCATCGCTGCGAAGAGCGAAAAGAACCCCGTAACTGGGGCAACCGCCAGAAACCTTGCTTACATCCTCTACACCTCCGGCTCAACAGGGAAGCCCAAGGGAGTCATGGTTGAACATCGGGGGCTGTGCAATACCATCCACTGGATAACCCACACGCTCGGTTTATCAACCGAAGACCGCTGTCTTCTCAAAACTCCAATCACTTTCGATGCTGCCGGACGCGAACTTTTCCCAACCTTGCTGACGGGCGGAAGACTTGTCATTGCCGAACCCGGCGGTCATCGGGATAGCCGTTACTTGGCGGAAACGATCCGGAGCGCGCGGATATCCATTTTCCACTGCGTTCCGTCCCTTCTGCAGCTCCTCGTCGAGGAGCCTGCTTTTGACGACTCCCTCGCCTTGCGAGCCGTCATGTGCGGCGGCGAAGCCTTGCCAACTCAGGTAGTCGAGCGATTCCAACGCCGCTCGAGAGCCAGACTGTACAACGTGTACGGCCCGACGGAGACGATCATCGACTCGACATATTGGTTATGCGAAGGGGCCGATGGCCGTTCTTCGAGTCCGATCGGACGACCGATTCCGAACGCACGCATCTATATTTTGAACAACGCACTTCGTCCCCTGCCGATCGGAGTTGCAGGCCACTTGCATATCGGCGGGGTGAGCTTGGCCCGCGGTTATCTGAACCGGCCGGAGTTGACCGCGGAGAAGTTTCTTCCCGATCCTTTCAGCGCCGAGCCTGGCGCGCGAATGTACCGGACGGGCGATTTGGCCCGTTATCTGCCCGACGGGAACATCGAGTTTCTCGGCCGGGCCGACCACCAGGTGAAAATCCGCGGGTTCCGCATCGAACTGGGGGAAATCGAGGCCGCGCTCGGCCAGCATACCGCGGTGCGGGAAGCGGTCGTCCTGGCTCGGGAAGATACCCCGGGCGAGAAGCGGCTAGTGGCCTATGTGGTGGCCGAAGCCGCTGCTGATGAGTTGCGTCGCTTTCTCAAGGACAAGCTGCCCGATCATATGGTGCCGGCGGTCTTCGTGCCGCTCGATACCTTGCCGTTGCTCTCCAACGGGAAGATCGACCGACGGGCGCTGCCCGCGCCCGACCGAACACGACCCGAACTCGACAAGGCTTTCGTCGCGCCCCGCGATGACCTGGAACTCCAACTCGCGCACATTTGGGAGGAGGTTCTCGGCGTCCGTCCGGTCGGGTTGCGAGATAATTTTTTTGAGCTGGGAGGACATTCGCTGCTGGCCGTGCGTCTGTTCGCGCTCATCGAGACGCGGCTGGGTAAAAAGCTCCCGCTGGCAACCGTCTTTCAGGGAGCGACGGTTGAGCTTCTCGCCGGTGTTCTCCGCAAACAGGGCGCGCCCGGCCCGCAGTCCTCATTGGTGGCCATTCAACCCGGTGGTAGCAAACGGCCGCTCTTCCTGGTTCATCCGGCTGGCGGACACGTTTTCCCGTACGTTCGTCTGGCTCAGCTTCTGGGTCCCGATCAACCCTGCTATGGACTGCAAGCCAAGGGGCTCGACGATGGACAAGACCCCCACGAGCGGATCGAGGACATGGCAGCCTACTACATCCAAGCCCTGCAGACCGTACAGCCGGCGGGGCCGTACCTTCTGGGAGGATGGTCCATGGGAGGCGTGGTCGCTTTCGAGATGGCGCAGCAACTTCACGCGCAACGCCAGCGGGTGGAATTACTCGCCTTACTGGATGGTCGGATTCCCACTCCCGATGAGACGTTTCCGCAAAAGGATTCTGAAGCGATCGCGTTGGTCGAGCGCTACTTTGGTGTTTCGTTTGGCCCGATGGAGTCGCTGGAGGAACGTTCCAAAGACGAACAGATAGTCTTCTTGCTGGAACAGGCGAAGAGGGCAGGTTTGATGCCCGCGGAGCTTGGTGTTTCCCAGGCTCGCCGTTTTGTGAACCTCCTCAGGAGCGACCTGCGCGCGTCGCAGAACTACCGACTGCATCTCTACCCGGGTCGAATCACCTTCTTCAGGGCGAGTGAATTGCTGGCGGCCACGTCTCCGGACCCGACGCTCGGCTGGAGCGAATGGGCCAGTGGCGGAGTGGAGGTTCACGCCGTTCCGGGCAATCACGCCACTCTGATGTACGAGCCTCACGTTGAAGTCCTGGCCGAGAAACTGACAGCTTGCCTCAACCAGGCCCAATCCGCGGAGGCGGCGGAAAATGGCGCGGCACGAAAGATCGATCCATGACCACTGCCGGCGCCCTTGACTCCTGGATTGCCTGCCGCAAACCGAACCCACAGGCCCGCCTCCGTCTCTTCTGCTTCCCGTACGCAGGAACCGGCGCATCTATTTTTCGGGCCTGGTCGGACGGCTTGCCGGCGGATGTTGAGGTCTGCCCGGTTCAGTTCCCCGGCCGGGGAACTCGGCTGATGGAGACTCCATTCACCCAACTCTCGCCGCTTGTGCAGGCTCTCGCCCAGGCCCTGGTTCCGCTCTTGGACAAGCCGTTTGCCTTCTTCGGTCACAGCCTGGGAGCATTGGTTGGCTTTGAGCTCGCCCGTCATCTACGGATACAGTCCGGTCTTCAGCCCGTGCGCCTGTTTGTCTCGGCGGATCGCGCGCCCCAGACCCCTCCTCGAGACCGGCCGATCCATGCCCTGCCCGAGGAGGAATTTCTGGTCGAATTGCGTCGCCTGAATGGCATTCCCGGAAAGGTATGGGAGGAGGCAGACCTCATGCAGATCATGCTTCCCGTCCTGCGGGCGGATTTCGCCGTTTACGAGACCTACGTGTACTCAGCCGAGCCTCCTCTCAGCTGCCCCATCTCCATCTTTGGAGGCTTGCAGGATCGCCGGGTGAGTCGCGGCGATCTCGAAGCCTGGCGCGATCAAACCAGTGTTTCCTTCTCGCTGCGGATGTTTCCCGGTGACCACTTCTTCCTGAATGCCGCACAGTCGCTCCTTCTTCAGGCGCTCTCCCAGGAACTGCCCGGGGACGGGTGAGAACCACCACATGAAAGCGGCACCCATCACCGCTCCTGCTCATCCGTGGCGCTCTCCACCGGAAACTTTAATGTTGGGTTGCGATGAGGTTCATGTCTGGCGAGCGACCTTGAACCAGACCCCGGCAAGCATTCAGAGCTTCCTCTCCAACCTTGCAGCCGATGAACGGGGGCGGGCTGAGCAGTTTTATTTTGAGAGAGACCGCGAGCACTTTATCGTCGCTCGGGGAGTGCTCCGGGCCATCCTCAGCAGCTACTTGAATCGAGCGCCCGCATCCGTCTCCTTTTGCTACAGCTCGCACGGAAAGCCTGCCCTCGCCGGAGAATCGGATGGGGATGCGATCCGCTTTAGCGTGGCCCACTCCCGCGGAATCGCCCTTTACGCGGTCACCCGTGGCCGGGAGGTGGGCATCGACCTTGAGCACATCCGTTTCGATCTGGCAGTCGCGGAGATCGCCGAGCGGTTTTTCTCACGACGGGAGGTTGCGATGCTCCGGACGCTCCCGGCCGAGGGGCAGCGTCAGGCGTTCTTTCGCTGTTGGACGCGCAAGGAGGCCTACATCAAGGCCCGGGGCCAAGGACTTTCACTGCCTTTGGACCAGTTTGACGTGTCGCTCGCTCCCGGAGAACCCGCCGCAGTGCTCGCCACTCAACCTGATCCATCCGAAACCGCCCGTTGGTCTCTTCAGGAACTTGCCCCCGCCCCAGGCTATGTCGCTGCTTTGGCCGTGGAAGGACAGGGCTGGCGTCTTACCCGTTGGCAATGGCCGGAAGTGAAACAGGAATCAGAGTGAAGGTTGCGATGCATTTGTTTTTCGAGCCCATCTTTGGGCGAGCCGTTTGACGATCCAATAGGCAACCAACATAACGGGAGCAGCGATGATGATCGAGCCAAGCAGCATGGCGGCGTAAACATCCCAGCCCCTTTGCAAAACGTTCCACAGTCGTGCGTGATCCAATGCCAGCGGATGCCGCACCGGGAGAATCAGCTTCCCCAATCGATATTCGGCCAGCCAAATCAAGGGCAATAGAGGAATATAGAGAATCGAAATCACGGCTGCTGCGACAGCGGCCGTCACGTTCCTCTTCAGCAGCCATGCCACCACTGTCGCCACGATAATGGGAGATGGATTCAGCGGAAGGAGACCGGCAAAGATGCCGATCGAGAAGCCGGCCGCAATTTGGTCCGGCCGGGCATCGAGGTGCGACAGCTTCTGCCAAACCGCTCGAACGCGTTGTTTCAGGGGAATCCCGGTCATGGCTCAGAGCGACTGGCCGGCAAGCGTCACATCACTGAAGATCTGGCCGTCACGCATGTGAATCAATCGCCGCGCCCGTTCCATCACTTGAGGATCATGGGTGGCATAAACGAACGTCGTGCCGTGAGCGTGATTGAGTTGTTCCATCACTTCCAGCAGAGAGGTCGCCGTCGCCGAGTCGAGATTCGCCGTCGGCTCGTCCGCCAGGATCAGCGCCGGTTCGGTGACCATGGCTCGCGCCACAGCGACGCGCTGCTGTTGCCCGCCGGATAACTCTCCAGGACGACGATCCTCAAGGCCGGCCAGCCCGATTTCCGTGAACAGCTTTCGCACTCTTTCTTTACGCTGCTCTGCCGGAACGCCCTGCAGGAGCAAGGTAAATTCAGCGTTTTCCATGGCGGTCAGCACCGGCAGAAGGTTGTAGGATTGGAAGACGAAGCCGAGGCGCTGCAACCGCAGACGAGCCAGTTCCCCTGAGGATAAGAGCTGAATGTTCTTCCCTTCCACCAACACCTCTCCGTCATCGGCTCGGTCGAGTCCGCCGATGATGTTAAGCAACGTTGTCTTGCCGGAACCGGACGGGCCGGCAATCGCGAGAAATTCTCCGGCGGCAACCCGCAGACTGATCCCGCGCAGTGCAGGAACATCGATTGGTCCCGTGCGGTAGGTCTTCTTCACTTGCTTCAGTTCCACCGCCCACTCAGTCATATCGGCCTCACCATCATGATAAAAGATAACTCCTCGCCGAACCCCGTCGTTTCGTACCGTGGCGGCCATGGCGCCGAATCGGTCAGTTGAAGAGATCGTGAGGGAGCTTGGCAGCACCGCGTCTGCCGTTCCCCGCCGGGAGCGGGAGCCGTGGTGGTCCTGGCGACCAACAACGAATGGGCCGCACTCCGCGCGCCGGCTGATAGTTTTCGTCGAGATTCGGGCGTCATCGGGGAAGCGCGTCAGGCCATTCCATAGGCGTAGTCTGTCGTCGATGGCCTTGCCCAGGCTGCTTTTGAGCAGCACCGGTTGCACGAAAGCCCATCCCCGAATCCCGGTGACGATCGGGTGCAACCCTGCATCGTGCACCTCTCGGTAACAGCGCCATGATGTACTGCCCCAACCGTCAGCTACCGGACGGGGCTGGGCAAGGCCTTGCGCTAAAACACCTTCAATGCGCCCGGCAGCGCGGTTCGCGCGGCCTTGAACGCCGGATAAAAGGAGATTACGGTTGCAGTCAGAAACACAATGCCGACCGACGAAGCGATTCGCGCCACGCTCAGGCGCGAATAAATGATCGGGTCAAAAACAAGAGCGGTGGGGAGGCTGCTTTTGAAAAACCAACGCAGATCCAACCCGGCGGTGGCGAAATAATGCTGCGCGCTCAACCCCAGAACCAGACCCAGAGCCAGGCTAATCGCTGTCAGCGCCAGCGACTCGCCAACGACCATGACGGCAAGCTGCCTAGGCCGTAAGCCAAGAGCCAAACAGAGACCGAATTCATAACGGCGCTCGAGTACTCGCATGAGAATCGTGTTGAGGATCCCCAAACCGACCATCGCGAGTACCACACCGTTCATGACATAATTAAACGACTGGTCCAACAAGATCAGCTGAACCAGCGCCGGCATGGATTCCCGCCAAGTCAGCACTTCCACCCGAGCCCCCGTCAACTGCTTCCGCAAGCCCCGGGCCACCATCAGCGAGTCATCTTTACGGTCGAGGAGGACCGCCATCTGAGTGACCCGGCCGGGCACCCCGAGCAGTGCTTGGGCCTCGGGCAACGGCACTTGGATGATATGGGCATCGATCTCTTGGATACCCGTGCGGAAAATTCCGGTTACCCGCAGCGCAGCGCTCTGCGTTTCTCCTCCGCTGGCGTCCGTCGCTTCCGTGCCGGGCGGTTGCACCGCCTGAATCATGAGCACGACCTTGGACCCCGTTTTCACTCCGAGCTTGCTGGCCAACTCCGTGCCAATGACAACGCCCGATTGTTGGTCATCGTGGAGATAGCTCCCCTCGACAATCCTTTGGGGGATCAGGGATACGGTCCGCTCCTCTTGGGGGATGACCCCCATCATGCTCACACCACTCGCGTTGGCTGCGGAACTCAGCAGTCCAGAGGCCAGCAGGCGGGGACTCACGCCTCGCACAACATGCTTCAGGGCGTCGGAATGCAAAAACTCCCGGGCCGTGGACACGGCCGGGGCCGGCAGCAAAAGCTCCAGAGCGCCGGTGTCTTGATACCCCTGTGCCTGGATGACGAGGTGCCCGCTGCCGAATCTCACCGCGTTATCAACCATTTGCTCCTGGCTGCCATCGAGCAGGCCCAAGGAAACCAGCAGCAAGGTCAGCCCCAAACCCAAGGCCAGCGCCGTGAGCAGGGTCCCGCGGGGATTGCGCCAGAGATTGCGCCACCCGATTTTCACCAGGAGCAGAAACCCCATCATCGCTATACCTTTCGCAACGCCTCTGCCGGCCGAAAGCGCGCCGCACGCAACGCGGGATAGAGGGCCGCGACCAGAGCGGTGACGGCCAGCCCCAGAGCGGCCTGAGCGTAGGCAGTGAAATCCTGCCGGCCATACCAGTGGGGGCCCACTACGACTCCGGCCAGAGAGATCGCGCCGCGACCGCCTCCGAGGTTCAGTCCATGAACCTGCAAATACCAAAGAAGCGGCGCCCCAAGCATTCCTCCCAAGACCAGACTAGCCGCCGCCAAACTAGCCGCCTCCGCCACAATGAGACCAACCACCTGCGCCGGACGCATCCCCACAGCCATCAGCATGCCGAACTCACGTGTTCGCTCGACGATCGCCATGAGCATGGTATTGACGATGCCTATGATCGCCAACAGGAAAAAGATGGAAAAGAGGATAAAAGTAACACGACGATTGAACTCGACGTAGTCGGCCAGCTCCGGTACCAGCGCGGGCCAAGCCCTCGCCCGAACCGGAAAGGTTTTACTCAATTGAGCCTGAAGGGCTGCCGCCGTAGCCGTCGCCGCAGTGATGCCATCATCATGGAGCTTGATCCCAACTTCATGGATCCCTCCCGCCGGTAAGTGCAACAGATCCTGCAGAGAAGCAAGTGGCATGAGCACCAGACCCCGGTCCATGGCGTCAAGCCCCGTGTGAAACAGCCCGGCTACCGTGTACCGATCATTTCCCATCGAACCATCGGCCGCCGGCGCCAGCAGGACGACTTCAGACCCCACCCCGACACCAATCGTGGCCGCGAGTTTATCCCCCATCACCACGCCTTTGGGCATCCGAGCGGTCAGATAGCTTCCTTTTACCATCCGAGTTTGCAGCGTGGTAATCTTCTGCTCCTGACCGGGGACGACGCCGAGCAGCTGTACTCCAATCGATTGCTGGGTCGCGCTGACCAAGCCGTAGCCGTACACCCGGGGACTGGCAGCCTGAACCCGGGGATTGGCGGCGATGGCGACGAGCAGTGCGCTGACGTCCGTCCCGTTTGGCCCTCCCAAGGTCTGGTCAATGGGACGTTCCGGGTAGTAACCCGGAGCTTGCACTTCAACATCCGAGAGAAGAAGGCCCGTGCCAGTCTCGATCATCTGCTGCCTCAGTCCAGCCATCAGGCAGGCAACGAACAGCAGCATGGCGTAGCCGAATCCGATCGCCGCCATGGCGATCAGCGTTCGCCGGGGATTACGCCAGAGATTGCGCCACGCGAGCCGCAGCAGCCGTCCGATCATTGCTTCAGATTCCCCAGGGAAAACAGCTTCTCGCTAATCGGCTCGTCGAAGACAATCTTTTCGTACGTGATCGTCGTCTGTTCAACCGCCTTCTTACCGCCCTTGTCAAAGGTTTCCATGACCAGGCGCGTTGGAATGAGTCGCCCGCTCACGGTCTTGTACTCGGAAAAAGTCAGTTCCCGAACCAACTTCCCGTCTTCGTCATAGAACCGCTGCCAGACCGGCATCCGGTCGGCATGGCGGACCTCCAAAGTAATTTTTCCCCACACCACCGCCGCCTCCGGCTTGGGTGTCAGGGTATATTCAGACACTGCGACCCCGTCCCGCTCTCCTTCAAAAGAGGTTGCAATCTCATAGTCGTCGGTGAGGCGGCTCTGCTTCACCAGGTCATTGAGGGTGAAGTTACTGCCCATCCACGAGCTTGACATCATCGAAGCTCGAATCTTTACCGTGCGCTTCGCTTTCGGCAGGTAGTACCAGATCTGGTTGCCAACTTTTAGGATGGCTGTGCCCGCATCTTCCTGCGGCAGGAGAATGCGGACCAGGATCTTCGACTCATCGAGCGACCAGAACTGCATCGAGACATTCCGTTGCTTGTCTTTCTTGACGATCCGCATTTCCATCGTGGCGATCGTGGATCGGCTGATATACAGTCGAGCCACTCGGTCCACAATCTCCTGCGCCCCTCGACCGTTTGCGCGCTGAGGGACTTGTCCCCAGCACAGTGATGTCAGTCCCAGCCAGACCACCGCTATTCCTCTTTGCCATCGCATCATAAAGTTAGGTTATGGGGCGGGGGCCGGAAAGACAAGCAAAAACGCGCATTCTGACCGAGATCGGCCACTCCATAATCATAAGTTCAGGTCACCCAGCCGGGGCGCGGATGTGTCGCTTTTGAGCCCAAGTGGGCACGGGTCGCTCCTGGGACCACGGCGTAGCTGCCCGGCAAGGACAGGGCACCGGACGTTCGTTCACTTCCCCATTTTTCAATGTTCACAATGGAACAGACACTTGCCCTGAGTATCGTTACGATTGTGTCTGGATTCGATGGAATGCATGGCGGCCACGTCCCTAATGGGGTGACTCCATGCGGTAGCCGGGGCGGAGCCTTGCCGTTTGACGACCGGGAAACTGGCCTTGCCGCAAGCTCCCATTGTGAAAGCCCAACGTCACATTACTTTCGCTCACCATCCATCGGACAGCCATCACCGCTGCTCAGGGCAGATACGCCATGAATAGACGCCTCACTCTTCACAGAGTGGTGTTGCTTGGAATTGTCTTCTCGCTCGCCACACTCCTGTTCGCACAGGGTGCGCCTGATAAACAATTACTCATCGACGGCAAAACCGCGGGCACAGTCTTGCAGGTGAAGGGACATTCCTATGTCGATATCGAAACCCTCGCTAAACTCACGAACGGATCGGTCGCATTCGAGCCGAATCAGATCGTATTGACAATACCTGCCTCGGACTCGAGTGCCACGCCCCCGCAATCCGCCCAGGGAATCTCCAAGGACTTTGCGACCGCAGCCATCGCGGCCTTGGCGGAAATGAGGGAGTGGAAAGGGGCACTGGCAACAATGGTTACCTTTGGGTTGGCGGCGAGCGGGACGTGGGCTCAAACGTATCACGACCGGGCGGAGACAAGCCTGGCGCAAGCTTCCGTTGCGGCATCAACCAATTCAGATCGCGGTGCTCTTCAGCTGCTCACGAATCAATACACCAACCTGGCTAAATGGGCCGGCGAGTTTGCTGCGGAACGCCAAGCCCTCAATGGGGCCAGGACGATGGATCCGAACGCCCTGCGGAAGGATCCCGTGCTGGTAAAATTCTCGAACTGCGACACGTTTCTGAATTCCATGCTTGTCAGTGGCGTGTTTGCCGACAATTCGAGTTGTCACTAGCAGTGGCAGGGCGGATTACCGCCTTGATCTCGTAGCATATGGACCCTAATTCGACTCTCCGGGCGTCTGGCCTGCCTCCCGCCTTTGGTCCAGTCATAAGGTAACACTCAGGGTTTTCTGCAGGTTCGATCCCGTCCCTACCGGGGTTGGGGCGCGACCTGCGTCGCGGGAGACGCCGGTCGCCAAACGGCTCCGTGTTAACCCACATTTCCGATTTGGACTCCGGGAATGAATCTTCCGATGTTCGCCATCATCAATATTCATGCGTGTGTAAGCGCGACTAAGACGCTCCGGAGGTCAA
>Ga0307374_10013126_pt1 | contig 11502 bp, 10 predicted proteins | sample OX3MG_FD_202532 | JGI IMG/M metagenome (GOLD analysis project Ga0307374, IMG submission 202532) | Soil microbial communities from Risofladan, Vaasa, Finland - OX-3 | ecosystem: Environmental > Terrestrial > Soil > Coastal area > Acid sulfate soil | place: Finland: Risofladan, Vaasa | collected... | reverse complement strand
GTTCACCCCGATCCCGGCGGCGAGCGTCGACGAGATCCATCTCACGAAGTACCAGTCGGCCTTCCTCGACGAGTACTGGTCCGCCTGGGTCAGGAAGCTCCCGGGCGCGAGCGAGGACCGGCGGTGAGCGAGACGATCTCCGCGATCGTCAACGGCCGAGCGTTCGACGGGGAGGTGGAGGCCAACGAGCTCCTGCTCGACTTCCTCCGCGACCGGCTCGGGCTGATCGGCGTGCGCCAGTCGTGCGAGGTCCAGGTGTGCGGCACCTGCACGGTGCTCGTCGACGGCAGACCGGTGAGCTCGTGCTGCTTTCTCGCCTGCGACATCGACGGGAAGGTCGTGGAGACGATCGAAGGTCTCGTGGGCACGCCCTTCCACGACGAGATCAGCGCCGCGTTCGTGCGGCACGCGGCCGTGCAGTGCGGCTTCTGCACCCCCGGGATGGTGCTCACCGCGAAGGCGCTGATGGGCACGACCGATCTCGCCTCCGAAGCGGCGGTGCGCCACGCGATGGCGGGCAACCTGTGCAGGTGCACCGGGTACCGGTCGATCCTCGACGCGCTGATGGAGGTGTTCGATGCCCACGATCCGACGCGCGCGTGAGGTCGCGCCGTGACCCGGCTCTCCGAGACGCCAGGTAGGGTCGGGACGGCGGTCGGTCTCAGCGTCGAGCGGGTCGACGCGCGCGACAAGCTCGCGGGCAAGGCCGAGTTCACGGGCGACCTGCACCCTCCCTTCATGCTCTACGGTGCCGTGCTCCGCAGCCCGTACGCGCACGCGCTCATCGAGCACCTCGACGTGCGCGGCGCGCAGGACGTCGACGGCGTGGTCGCGGTCCTCACCGGCGACGACCTCTCCGACATCGACCCCTACTACGGGCACGCGCTGCGCGACCGTCCGGTCGTCGCGATCGGCAAGGTCCGCTTCGTCGGCGAGCCGGTCGCGGTCGTCGCCGCGGTGACCCAGGCGATCGCGGACGCCGCGCTCGCGGCGATCGAGGTGAGCTACGAGCCGCTCGAGGTCGCGGCGTCCGTCGACGCGGCGCTCGCGCCGGGGGCGCCCCTCATCCACGAGGGAGCGGTCAGGCCCGGCCTCGCGCACGGCCTCGGCACCCTCCCCGAGCGCGAGGGCAACATCTGCTACAGCTACGGCTTCAGCCGCGGCGACACGGCGTCCGCCTTCGACACGGCGGCGGTCGTCGTGGAGGGCGAGTACCGCTTCCCCGCCGTCTACCAGTACTCGATGGAGACGCACACGACGATCGCGCACCACCGGGGCGACGACATCGTCGTGTGGTCGTCGTGCCAGCACCCGTTCCTCGTCCGCCAGGAGATCTCCGAGCTCTTCGGCCTTGCCCTCGACCGCGTCGAGGTGATCGTGCCGTATCTCGGCGGTGGGTTCGGGAGCAAGTCCTACACGAAGATGGAGCCGCTCACGGTCGCGATGTCGCGCAAGGCCGGCCGGCCCGTGCGGATCCTCAACCGCGTCGACGAGTCCATGGTCACCACGCGGCGCCACAACATGAAGTGCCGGATGCGCACCGCGGCGAGCGCGGACGGCGAGCTCGTCGCGCGCGAGGTCGAGATGTGGCTGGACACCGGCGCGTACGCGGACAACGGTCCCCGGGTGACCGCGACCGCTGGCGACGCCGCACCCGGGCCGTACCGCTGGCGGGCCATGGACGTGAAGGCGCACTGCGTCTACACGACGACGAGCCCGTCGGGCTCGTACCGCGCGTTCGGCTCGACCCACGTCCAGTGGATCGGCGAGTCCCAGGTCGACGAGATCGCCCGGCGACTCGGGCTGGACCGCCTCGAGGTGCGGCGCGCGAACCTGCTCGGTCGGGGCGAGGAGGTCCGTCCCGGTGCGAAGGGCGTCGACGCGGACCTGGTCGGCGACATCGAGAAGGTCGCGGCCGCGATCGACTGGGGCGCGCCACGTGCGCCGAACCGTGGCGTCGGGGTGTCCATCGGCCTGCTCGCCGCGGGAGCCCATCCGGTGTCGATGGCCACCGTGCGGCTCGGTCCAGACGGCGGCGTGACCGTCCTCGTCGGCACGACCGAGCTCGGCCAGGGCGCGCGCACGGTTATGGGCCAGATCGCGGCGGAGGTCCTCGGCCTCGAGTCGTCGCGCGTGCGGGTGATCGGCACCGACACGGCCTACACGCCCTACGACCGCTCGACCGGGGCGAGCCGCTCCACCACCGTCGCGGGCAAGGCCGTCGAGGAGGCCGCGCTCGACGTCCTCGACGCCCTGCTCGAGACCGCGGCCGACGTGCTCGAGGTCGACCGTGAGCAGCTCACGATCGGCGACGGGGCGGTCGCCGGAGGTGGCCGGACGATGAGCTACGAGCAGCTCGTCCAGAAGCGGTTCGGCCTCGCGGGCGGCGAGCTCATCGGCCACGGCCGGGTCCAGCCGCGAGGCGGCAGCGGGGGCTTCGCCGACGGGCCGGTCTTCTGGGAGATCTGCGTCGCCGGCGCCGAGGTCGAGGTCGACACCGAGACCGGCGTCGTGACCGTGCTGCGCACCTCGAGCGTCGCGGACGTCGGCCGGGCGATCAACCCGCAGCTCATCGAGCGTCAGGACGAGGGCGGGGCCCTCCAGGGCATCGGCAACGCGATGTTCGAGGAGATGCGCTTCAACGACGACGGGCTGCTGCTCAACGACACGCTCCTCGACTACCGCATCCCGTCGTTCGAGGACGTCCCGGCCTCGATGGCCTGCACGATCGTCGAGAACGGCGACGGCCCCGGCCCGTTCGGCGCGAAGGGCTGCGGCGAAGGGGTGCTCGCGGGCCTGCCCGCGGCGATCGTGAACGCGCTCGCCGACGCGGGCGTCGCGATGAACGAGCTCCCGCTCACGCCCGAACGGGTGTGGAACCAGATCCAGAAACAGCGGACCGTAGAACCGAAGGAGAGAACATGACGATTCCGAAGACGACCGCGGTCATCGGTGCGGGGACGATGGGGCCCGGCATCGCGGCGACGCTGTCCCGATGCGGATCGAACGTCCGGCTGAACGACGTCGACAGCGCAGTTCTCGAGCGCTCGAAGGCGGCGACCGAACTCGCGTCGCAGGTCCTCGGGCGGCTCGACGCGCCGGAGGCGCCCGGCGGCTCGGTCAGCTTCGAGCTCGACCTCGAGAAGGCGTGCGCCGGGGCCGACCTCGTCATCGAGGCGGTGCCCGAGAAGCTCGCGCTGAAGCGCGAGATCTTCGCGAGGTTCGAGCAGGCCGTCGCGGCGGACACGATCCTCGCGACGAACACGTCGGGGATCCCGATCTCCGACATCGCGGCGGAGCTCGCGCACCCCGAGCGCGTCATCGGCATGCACTGGTCCAACCCGCCGCACCTGATCCCGATGATCGAGGTGGTGCCCGGCGAGAAGACGTCGGCGGCCGTCGTCGAGCAGCTCGTCGCCACGATCAAGGCGTTTGGCTTCGAGCCGGTCGTCGAGAAGGAGGTTCCCGGCTTCGTCGAGAACCGGATCCTCTACGCGATCCTCCGCGAGTGCGTGTCGCTCGTCGAGCGCGGCGTCGTCACCCAGGCCGACATGGACACGGCGGTCAAGTGGGGGATCGGCTACAAGCTCGCGGTCATCGGCCCGATGCGCCTGCTCGACATGGCCGGGCTCGACATCTACCAGAGCGTCGGCAGCTACCTCAACCGGGACCTGTGCAACGACGCGGAGGTCTCGTCGTTCATCACCGACAAGACGGCCGCCGGAAAGCTCGGGATGAAGTCGCTCGGCGGCATGTACGACTACGCGGACCAGGACGACGTCAACGCCAACCGCGCGAGGATCGCCGCCGGGCTCGTCGCGGTCCGCAAGACGCTCTCGGCGCTCTAGACGGACGGGGAAGGGCACGCGATGGCTCCGAAGAAGATCTACATCCTCGACGGCGGTTCGCTCGTCATCGACCGCTCCCAGGTGCTGTGGCACATCGACGTCGGCACCCCCGTGCGCTTCCCCGTCTACAGCGTCCTCGTCGAGCACTCCGACGGGCTCGTGCTCTACGACACGGGCTACGACCTCGACCACGTGAACCGGGTGCTGCCGTTCGAGCAGCCGCTCCAGACCCCCGAGCAGTCGCTGACGGCGCAGCTCCGCCTGTGCGGCTTCGACCCGGAGCAGGTGGACGTCGTCGTGAACTCGCACTTCCACTTCGACCACGTCGGCGGGAACCGCTTCCTCACCGCGGCGACGACGCTCGTGTCGAAAGAGGAGCTCAGGCACGCGAAGGTGCCCGAGCCGTTCGAGCACCTCGGCTACTCGGACCTCACGTTCGACTACCCGGGCGTGAAGTACGAGCGGGTGAGCGGCGACATCGAGATCGCGGACGGCGTCTGGCTGTTCGAGACGCCCGGCCACACCGCGGGCCACTACTCGATGCTCGTCGAGATGGACGACGGGCCGTCGATGCTCTTCGCAGGCGACGCCGCGTACACCCACGAGAACCTGGAGCGCGAGATCATCGCGGGCTTCCACCTCGACCCGACGCAGTCGGTCCAGTCGATCAAGCGCCTGAAGCGGCTGGCGAAGCAGCACGGGGCCGAGATCTACCCGTCGCACGAGATGGCCGCGTTCCAGACCTGGAAGCACGCCCCCAACTTCTACGCATGAGTGATCACGACCAGAGCGAGGACCGAGGAACATGAGACTGACTGACCGAGTCGCGATCGTCACCGGAGCCGGGCAGGGGATCGGCAGGGCGATCGCCGAGAAGCTCGCCGCCGAAGGCGCGAAGGTCGTCGTCGCGGACATCAACGCGGAGACCGCCGCGTCGTGCGCCGCGGCGATCGGCGGCACCGCGCACCAGGTCGACGTCAGCGACGAGGCACAGGTCGCAGCTCTCGTCGACGCCACCGTCGCTCTCCACGGGAAGGTCGACGTCCTCGTCAACGACGCCGCGATCGTGCCCTTCACCGCGTGGGACGACATCGACTTCGCTGAGTGGCGGCGCATCATGTCGGTGAACCTCGACGGCACGTTCCTCACGTGCCGGGCGGTCTACCCGCACATGCGCGCCGCGGGCTACGGCCGGATCGTGAACATCTGCTCGAACGTGATCGTCGCGGGCACCCCCAACCTCGCGCACTACGTGGCCTCGAAGGGCGGGATCTTCGGCTTCACGCGGGCGCTCGCGACCGAGCTCGGCCGGTACGGGATCACGGTCAACTCCGTCGCGCCCGGGCTCACCGCGAGCGAGGGCGTGCTCGGCTCGCCGCACGCGGACGCGTTCGACTTCGTCGTCGGGCTCCAGGCGATCCCGCGCCGCGGCCTTCCGGGCGACATCGCCCCGGTCGTGGCGTTCCTCGCGTCCGAGGAGGCCGGGTGGGTGACCGGCTCGATGATCGTCGCCGACGGCGGGCACACCCGCCACTGAGCAGGCCCGCGTCGCGGCAGCGGTCGCCCGGGAGCGGGCCGGCCACCGTCGGAGGCCACGAGAAGGAAGTCGAGAGCTCATGAAGTTGCCGCGGTTCGAGATCCACCGGCCCACGTCCTTCGCGGACGCGTCCCACCTGCTCGTGGAGCTCGGAGACGACGCGGTCGCCGTGAACGGTGGCACCGAGCTCCTGCTCACCATGAAGCTCGGCCTCGCGGTCTACGACCACCTCGTCGACCTGAAGCGCGTCCCGGAGCTTCGTGTCCTCGCGCGGTCGGGGGACCGGCTGACGATCGGTGCCGGGATGACCCATCGCGAGGTCGAGACGTCGCCGCTCGTGCGGGAGAGCTTCCCCGCGCTCTCGGCGATGCTCGCCGACGTCGCGAACGTGCGCGTCCGATCGGTCGGGACCCTCGGCGGGAACCTGTGCTTCGCCGACCCGCACTCGGACCCGGCCACGTTCCTCGCGGCGACGGACGCCGTCGTGGTCACCGGCGGTGGCCACGGAGCCCGGCGCGTGCCCGTCGGCCAGTTCGCGGTCGGTCCCTACGAGACCGTCCTCGAGTCGGGCGAGCTCCTCGCCGAGATCGAGGTGCCGCTCCCGGGGCCGGGGACCGGCGTCTCGCACGTGCGCATGAAGACCCACGAGCGCCCGACGGTGACGGTCGCGTCGAAGGTCGAGCTCTCGGCCGGCGTCGTCGCGGCGGCGCGCGTCGCGGTCGGCTCGGTCTGCAGCGTGCCCGTGGTCCCGGACACCGTGTCGGACCTGATCGGCGCCGCCCGGGAGGACTGGGACGGTCGGGTCGCCGCATGCGCCGCGGCGACCGCCGAGGCCGTCGATCCGGTCGAGGACGCCGACGGCTCCACCGCCTACAAGCGCGCGCTCGTGGAGGTCTTCGTCCGTCGCGGCCTGCACCGGGCGCTCGCGTCCGCGGCGAGCTCCGGCGCCGCGGGAAGGTCGACGAGATGAAGCTCGCGGCGTCGTTCTCCGTTCCACTGCCCGTGGCGGACGCCTGGACGCTGCTCCAGGACATCGAGCGCGCGGCGACCTGGTTCCCCGGCGCTCGCCTCGAGTCCGTCGAGGGCGAGTCGTTCAAGGGCACCGTGCGGGTGAAGGTCGGCCCGATGATGGTCGACTACCGGGGAACGGCGCGATTCGTCGAGCGCGACGAGGCCGCCTACCGGGTCGTGATCGAGGCGTCGGGGCGCGAGCAGCGAGGGTCGGGCACGGCGAAGGCACGCGCGGTCACCGCGCTCACGGCCGCGGGGGAGCGCACCGACGTGTCCGTGTCGATCGACCTCGACGTGACGGGCCGGCCGGCCCAGCTCGGGCAGAGCCTCATGCAGGACATCGCGCAGCGGCTCGTCGGAGAGTTCTCGGACCGGATGGAGGCCGACCTGTCCGCCCACACGACGACCGACGAGCAGCCCGCGGCCGGAGGCGACGGCGCCGCCGCGCACGCGAGCGCCGCCGGCGGGCCCGTCGGACCGGGCGAAGCACGAGGCGCGGCCGCCGGCGCGAGGGAGGACGACGTCCTCGACCTCGGTCGGATCGCCGGGCCGGCCGTGCTCCGCAAGGTGGCGCCGGTCCTGCTCGCGGTCGTGGTGGCCGCGCTGCTCCGCCGCTGGTTCACGTCGCGTCGCGCGGCGCCGCTCACGAGGAGATGCCCATGACGGTCGACGCCCACATGCACGTCGGCGAGTTCCCGCTGTTCGACGTCCGTATGGACGGTGTGGGCCTCGCGGCGACGTTCACGAAGTTCGACATCGCCGCCGGGCTCGTGTTCTGCCCGGAGAACCACCTCACGCGCGAGGCCGTCGAGGCCGTCGACGCCGCCTACGGGCTCTACTGGGCGAACCCGAAGCTGCCCGGGTACCTGGAGGAGGCCGCCGAGTACCTCGACCACCCGAAGTTCCGAGGCGTGAAGCTCCACCCGCTGATCGACGGCTACCACCCCAACGACCCGATCGTGCACCCGCTGATCGAGCTGCTCGTCGAGAGGGGCCTGCCCGTCCTGATCCACTGCGGGCACCCGATCTTCACGCTCCCGTGGAGCATCGAGGAGCTGGTCGTGAACTTCCCCGCGGCGAAGGTGATCCTCGGGCACATGGGGCACGGCAACATCGTCTACATCAACGGCGCGATCGACGTCGCGGCGCGCAACCCGAACGTCTACCTGGAGACGTCCGGGATGCCGATGCACTCGAAGATCAAGGAGGGCATCAACCGGGCCGGCTCCCACAAGGTCCTCTACGGCTCGGACGCGCCGTTCCACGACCCGGGCGTGGAGATCCTGAAGGTGCGCGTGAGCGGGCTCAGCGACGACCTCGTCGAACGCGTGCTGCACACCAACGCGGTCGACGTCTACTTCGACGGCGTGCTCCCCGTCCCGGGCTGAACCCCCCGAGCGACCGGCCGACGGGACGCGACCGCGGGGTGCCCTCGGGCACCCCGCGGTCCACACCACCGGTGGAACCGGCCCACCGGACCGGATGGCAGTCCGGTGGGCCGTGCATCGACTGCTTCGGGACTAGTAGTCCTCCATGCCTCCGCCCGGCATCGCCGGCGCCTGCTTCTCCTCCGGCTTGTCCACGACGACGGCCTCGGTCGTGAGGAAGAGCGCCGCGATCGACGCGGCGTTCTGCAGCGCCGAGCGCGTCACCTTCGCGGCGTCGATGACGCCGGACTTGAACAGGTCCTCGTACTCGCCGGTCGCGGCGTTCAGGCCCTCGGCGACGTGCTTCAGGTTGCGCACCTTCTCGACGATCACGCCACCCTCGAGCCCCGCGTTCACGGCGATCTGCTTGAGGGGCTCCTCGACGGCCTTCGCGACGATCCGGGCACCGGTCGCCTCGTCGCCCTCGAGCTTCTCGGCACGGTCGAGGATCGCCTGCTGGGCACGGAGCAGCGCGACGCCGCCGCCGGGCACCACGCCCTCCTCGATCGCCGCCTTCGTCGTCGACACCGCGTCCTCGATGCGGTGCTTCTTCTCCTTGAGCTCGACCTCGGTGGCCGCGCCGACCTTGATCACCGCGACGCCGCCGGACAGCTTCGCGAGGCGCTCCTGGAGCTTCTCACGGTCGTAGTCGGAGTCGGTGTTGTCGATCTCGGCCTTGATCTGGTTGATGCGGCCCTTGATGTCCGCTTCCGTGCCCGCACCCTCGACGATCGTCGTCTCGTCCTTCGTGATGACGACCTTGCGCGCGGTGCCGAGCAGGTCGAGCGTCACGTTCTCGAGCTTCAGGCCGACGTCCTCGGTGATGACCTGGCCGCCGGTGAGGATCGCGATGTCCTGGAGCATGGCCTTGCGCCGCTCGCCGAAGCCCGGGGCCTTCACGGCCGCGCTCTTGAACGTGCCGCGGATCTTGTTCACGACGAGCGTCGCGAGCGCCTCGCCCTCGACGTCCTCGGCGATGATCACGAGCGGCTTGCCCGTCTGCATGACCTTCTCGAGGATCGGCAGCATGTCGCGCACGGCCGAGATCTTCGAGCCGAAGAGCAGGACGTACGCGTCCTCGAGCGAGGCCTCCATCCGCTCGGAGTCGGTCGCGAAGTACGGCGAGATGTAGCCCTTGTCGAAGCGCATGCCCTCGACGAGGTCCATCTCCATGCCGAAGGTCTGGGACTCCTCGACGGTGATGACGCCGTCCTTGCCGACCTTGTCGATCGCCTCGGCGATCATCGACCCGATCTCGGTGTCGGCGGAGGAGATCGACGCGACCTGCGCGATCTGGTCCTTCGAGTCCGTCTCCTTCGAGATCTCCTTCAGGCGGGCGACCGCGGCCTCGACCGCGGCCTCGATGCCCTTCTTCAGCGACATCGGGTTCGCGCCGGCCGCGACGTTGCGCAGCCCCTCACGGACGAGCGCGCCCGCGAGCACGGTGGCCGTCGTCGTGCCGTCACCGGCGACGTCGTCGGTCTTCTTCGCGACCTCCTTGACGAGCTCGGCGCCCACGTGCTCCCACGGGTCCTCGAGGTCGATCTCCTTGGCGATCGAGACGCCGTCGTTCGTGATCGTCGGCGCCCCCCACTTCTTCTCGAGCACGACGTTGCGGCCCTTCGGGCCGAGCGTCACCTTCACGGCGTCCACGAGCTGGTTCATGCCGCGCTCGAGGGCCCGGCGGGCCTGCTCGTCGAAGCTGATCAACTTCGGCATCTTCGGGTGTCCTCCCTTGGCTGCTCGGCGACGCCGAGCGTTGGCACTCTCGTGTGGCGAGTGCCAATAGCAAACCACGCCGGGCGGCGTCGCGCAACCGAGCCCCCGTCCCGGCCCGCGGCAGGGCGACCACTAGCTTGTTCCGAGGTGAGCGAGCCAGTGCCGGCGGGATCGTCGAATGCGCCGGGAGCGCGGCTCGAGCCCCCGGGCGCGCCGTCTGCGGGCGCCCGTGCGGGGGAGTCGATCGGCCGGCGGGTCGTCGCGGTGTTCGCCGTGCTCGTCGGCGTCTCCATCGCGAACCTCTACTACGTCCAGCCCCTGCTCCCGATGGTGCGACGGGACTTCCACGTCGCGAGCGGCGTCGCCGCGCTCGCGACCACGTCCGCCCAGCTCGGCTTCGTCCTCGGCCTGCTCTTCCTGCTGCCGCTGGGCGACCTGGTCGAGCGGCGGCGACTCGTGACCGGCCTCGCGCTCGCGTGCGCGGTCTTCCTCGTCGTCGCGGCGAGCGCGCCGGTCATCGCCGTGCTGCTCGTCGCGCTGCTCCTCGTCGGCGCCACGGTCGCGCTCGCCCAGGTCCTGCTGCCGTTCGCCGCGACGCTCGCGCCCGAGCACGAGCGCGGGCGGGTCGTCGGGCTCGTCATGAGCGGCCTGCTCCTCGGCATCCTGCTCGCCCGGACCTTCGCCGGCCTCGTCGCCGCGGCCTCGAGCTGGCGCGTCGTGTTCTACTGCGCGGCCGGCTCGATGGTCGTCGTGACGATCCTCGCGTGGACGCGGCTGCCGGGCGAGGTCCGCCGCGGCGAGCTGTCCTACACCGGGCTGCTCGGGTCGCTCGGGGGGATCGTGCGGAGCGAGCCGGTGCTCCGCCGCCGTGCGCTCTTCGGCGCGCTCGGCATGGGGTGCTTCAGCGTGCTCTGGACGTCGATCGCGTTCCTGCTCTCCGGCGCGCCGTACCACTACGGCACGGCGCGCATCGGCCTGTTCGGGCTCGTCGGCGCGGCCGGCGCCCTGATGGCTTCGGTCGCGGGTCGCCTCGCGGACCGGGGGCGCAGCGGCGCGGTCACGGTGGTCACGACCGCGCTGCTCGCGGGCTCCTACCTGCCGATCTACCTCGGCGCGCACTCGCTCGCCGCGCTCCTCGTCGGGATCGTCGTGCTCGACCTCGGGGTCCAGGGCCTCCACATCACGAACCAGAGCCTCATCTACCGGCTCGCGCCCGAGCACCGGTCCCGGACGAACGCGGTGTACATGATCTCGTACTTCCTCGGCGGGACCTCCGCGTCGGGCCTCGCCGCGGCGCTCTACTCCTCGACGAGGTGGGCCGGCGTCTGCGCGCTCGGCGCCGCGCTCGGCACGGCGGCGTTCGCCGCGGCCCTCGTGGAGCTGCGCCGTGCCCGCCGGGTCGCGCTCGGCGACGGTGCGGCCCTCGTGGCGGGGGGTGGCGGGGCGTCGCGCTGAGCGCGCGCCCATGCCGCGCGGTCGGGCGTCCCGGCGCTTCACGCCCGCTTCAGGTAGCGGGCGCATCGTAGGGAGATGGCGCAAACTGCAACCGGGACGCGGCGCCCGGAGCTCATCGGGGGGATCGGGGACCGTTCGGCCGCCGTGCCGGGTCGCGCGGCCGCGCGCCGGTGGCTGCCCGACGCGGTGCTCGGCGCCGCGGGCGTCGGCCTCGGCGCGGCGGTCGGGTCGGTGCTCACGTCCGAGACCCGGGGTCAGCTCACCCAGGCCGGAGGCGTCGCGACCTTCGTCGGCAGCCTTACCGGCATGGTCGGCGCGTACCTCGCGCTGCTCATGGTGCTGCTCATCAGCCGCCTGCCCCTCGTCGAGCGGACGATCGGCCAGGATCAGCTCGCGCGCTGGCACCGCCGCCTCGCGCCGTGGCCGATCGCGCTCCTCGCGCTCCACGCGATCGCGATCACCGTCGGGTACGCGCAGGCCGCGCGCGTCGGGCCGTGGCACGAGG
>Ga0307374_10013125_pt1 | contig 11502 bp, 10 predicted proteins | sample OX3MG_FD_202532 | JGI IMG/M metagenome (GOLD analysis project Ga0307374, IMG submission 202532) | Soil microbial communities from Risofladan, Vaasa, Finland - OX-3 | ecosystem: Environmental > Terrestrial > Soil > Coastal area > Acid sulfate soil | place: Finland: Risofladan, Vaasa | collected... | reverse complement strand
CGCGGAAAGTGTCGCCGGGGCGCGGGTCGGTGTAAAAGTCCATGTCCCAACTGAAAATGTCGGCCAGGCGCATGGCGAGCTCGGGGCTTTCGCCCGCTTGCTTGACGGCGTCGAAAAGCGAGCCATCGATTTTGCCAGCTACGGCGTCGGTTTCGTTCGTCGAGGGAATGGTTTCGACCGCAGCTTCAAATTGCGCACCGCGGCGAACGATGGAAAGGAAACGCTCGGGGTCAATCTGGTAACGCAACTCGAGCAGCGCGCCCGCGACGGAGCGGCCAATCGTCACTCGGTTTCCGGCCTGAAACATGCGGAAATTGAAAACGGGCTGCGCGGAGACCACGAGTTGCGCGGTGGTCAGCGGGTCTATGCCCATGTGCGTCAGCATCGTAGCGAAAGGTATGCCTCGTGGAATCGTGCTGGAGGAATAAAGAATCGACGGGCCTTGCGACGCGACGGTTTGCATGGGCGCCGCAGCTATTTCCTGCGCGAGGCGCCGCTCATAGGAAAAACGCGTGAAGTACGAGCCGGCGATCGCAAGCGCGGCGATCAGGAGCACGGTTCCCCAAGCCATGATTTTTTTGCGCTCCATGAAAGCCCCTCATCCGTTCCCCAAGTTCCCGATGGAAGCGAAGGATACCGCATTCCCGCGCCCGAGCCCAAGCAGAAAGGAAAAGTTTTGCGCACTCAAGGTAATCCTGTTCGCGCGGACAGCCCACTCAAAAATTCGAGCGCGCATGAATTCGATTGCAGATTAAAAAATTTATGGACGGCTAGCGTTCAGGGCTGGCTGCGGCGGTAGCGACAGGTTCGTCGTTCGATTTGTCGGCGAAGTAATTGCGTTGATAGAGGTCGCGATAGATTTTGCCCGCGACGTCCGCGGCATGCGGGCCGTTGACAATGCGCGCGCCGCCGCGCAACAGAACCACGAGCACAAGTTTCGGATGCTCCTGATCGGCGTAAGACGCAAACCAACCGAGACGCCCGCCTTTCGTTTCATCGTTGCACGTGCCGGTCTTGCCGAGCGTTTGCTCGCCTTCGGGATCGTTGCTCAGGCGCGCGGTTCCGTACAGAACGGCAGCGAGCATTCCTTGGCGCAGTTCGGGAAGCATCGGCGCGATCGCGAGAGTGCGGCGAACGCGTGGAGCGAAATCCTGGGCCGCGGACTCCGTTTCGGGATATTGCAGGTAATACATCGTTCCGCCGTTGGCGATGGTGGAAACGACCGAGGCCAATTGCAGGGGCGTAATTTTAATTCCTTCGCCGAAGCTGCACATGCGCGCGACGCCGCCACGGGCGGGCGGCTTGGCAGGGAGAAAACCGGGCTGCTCGCCAGTGATGTCGTAGCCAGTGCGTTCGCCGAGGCCGAAAACGTGATCGTAATGCCAAACGGTATCGAAGCCGAGGCGGCGGCCGAGCTCTTCGAAGAAATTATTGTTCGAATGCGCGAGGGCTTCGGTCATGTCCATGTAACGGCGGCGTCCGACGCGGATCATCGTGTCGGGAGTGACGATTCCCTTTTCGAGCGCGGCCACGGCGATGATGGGCTTGGTCGTCGAGCATGGCTCGAAGCCGGCCGAGTACGCGAGTTTCTGATTGACGATGGTGAGGATGCGGCCCGTCGACGGATCAACGGCGACTACGGAACCGTTTTGGCGGCCGAGCGCGTCGAGAGCGGCTTGGCGGACGGCGGGATCATCGAAGCGCGAATCGTCTCCGGCGGCCGGATCGGGCATGTACGTGGGAACGCCGCGATAGTAATAATGGTGATAGCGATGGCGAGTCGGATGGGTGACGCGCTTTCGCGCAGTGCCCGTGGCGTTTGCCGGCATGGCCAAAGCAAGCGCAAATGCGGCGCTAATGGCCAGCAAAGAAATTTTTAGAATTCGCGAGTGGTTCCAGGCTGGGTTTGGGCTCATGGTATATTTTTCAGGCCGAATGCTGTCCCTCTTTAAATTTTCCGAATGGCTGATTCTAAGAAAATCAAGAACATAGCGCAACTTAAACTTACCAATCCTCGCAGAGGGTTGCGAAAGACGCAATGGCCCCCAGAACAAAAATGGCCATCGAGGTATCAGTACGATAGTACAGGCCCGTTCGTCCTGGTACGCAGGAACGGTGCTGCCGCGAGGCCGTTCGTTACGATTGGATGCGGCTAAATGCGCAAGGAGAGCTAGGAGAATTGTAAAAACGTACTTCAAGGTAAGGGCAGAGCTTATGGCGGCTAAGCCCAACGCGCCAAGCGAGGCATAGTTGGCGGGGACCGCGAGGCTCGTCTTATGCGGCGTGTGCCTAGCGGGCGGCTTTGGCCTTGGCGGCGGGGACGGCGTGCGGGCCGGACCGTGTAGCTTCCTTGGCAGCTTCGGCTGGCGCAGCCTTCGCGGATTCTTCGCTAGCGACGGACGCGGGCAGGCCGAGTTGCTTGCGCAAAGTGGCGTCGATCTTGCTGCGAATGTCGACGTTTTCGCGCAAAAACAAACGCGCGCTTTCGCGGCCCTGGCCGAGGCGTTCGCCGCCAAAAGAAATCCACGTGCCATTTTTTTCGAGGACGCCGCGCGCGACGCCGAGGTCGAGCAAATCGCCTTCCTTGGAAACGCCTTCGCCATAGAGGATGTCGAATTCGGCTTCGCGGAACGGGGCGGCGACTTTGTTCTTTACGACTTTTGCGCGCGTGCGCGAGCCGATGACGCGATCGCCTTCCTTGATGGCTTGAATGCGGCGAATGTCGAGACGGATGGAAGCGTAAAATTTTAGCGCGCGGCCGCCGGTGGTGGTTTCTGGATTGCCGAACATGACGCCGATTTTTTCGCGGATCTGATTGATGAACACCAGGCACGTCTTGGATTTTGAAACGATGCCCGTGAGCTTGCGGAGAGCCTGGGACATCAAGCGCGCCTGCAAACCCATTTGCGGATCGCCCATATCGCCTTCGAGCTCGGCTTTGGGGACGAGAGCGGCGACCGAGTCGATGACGATGATGTCGATGCCGCCGGAACTGATCAGAGCTTGCGCGATTTCGAGAGCTTGTTCGCCATTGTCCGGCTGCGAGACGAGAAGATTGTCGACGTCAACGCCGAGTTTGCGGGCGTAGGAAGGATCGAGGGCGTGCTCGGCGTCAATGAACGCCGCCGTGCCTCCGATCTTTTGCGCTTCGGCGATTACGTGGAGAGCGAGAGTGGTTTTGCCGCCGGATTCGGGGCCGTAGATTTCGATGACGCGGCCGCGTGGCAGACCGCCGACGCCGAGAGCAGCGTCAATGGAAATCGAACCCGTGGGGATTACGTTCACAGGGACGAGAACGTCTTTCGTCCCGAGGCGCATGATCGAGCCCTTGCCATATTGCTTTTCGATTTGCGCGATCGCCGAATCCAGCATTTTGACTCTGTCATCCGCCATTCGCCACCTCTCGCCATGAAGTCCCAAGTTGCGGGTGTTTATTGGAGCGGCAGTTTACCAGAGAGTGCCCGTGGCGTCTCTGGTTCTGCCTCGGGAGGCAGAATAGCACGAGGCGAACAAAAAGCAAATAGAAAAACAGTGCCCCGTGATGAGCTTCAAAACAAAAATTGCGGATAGACTTCCGGAACGGATTGCGAGGCGCGCAGCGTGAAGCAATAATGCGCCTTTGGGTGAAGCCAGAATCGGGACTGGCCCTGCGTGGCGTCCTGCCGATTATCGCGCGAGAACGTTGCGCACAACTCGTATTGGTCGGCTCCGATGGAGTGGTATTCGTAGGGCGCGCCCGTGATGGGGTCGCTGGGAGAAGAGACCGAAACTGCCGCCAGGCTTGAGGGCAACGCGTGCTTCGCATTCCGCCAACTTGAGTTCACCTCCCCGGCGAGCTTCGCCAAAGCGGCGATGCGTTGGTTGTCCGCTCGAGCCAATCGCTGCTCGTTTGGGCTGCCCAAGACGAAAAAACCAAGAATAAGAGCAGTCACGGCGGCCACGGTGGCACCGGCCGCCATCCAGAAATCCTTACTCGCTCTCACCGGCCGCTCCGGGCGCCGGCCGCTTCACTGAAGACAGGTAGTACCAGAAAATGCTTCCGGCAATCAGAATAACCACGAGTGCCTTGGCGATGAACCGCGCAGTCAGTGCGCCCCGCAGAAAGTACGTCAGGACGGAGACCAGGTCGCCGATGATCACGCCCGCGGCGATTAGCAGGGCGATATAGGTGAGCCACTTGCGAACGCTGGAATCGAGTTTTTCGGGATTTCGCCGGATTTCGCCAAGAATCAGCGCCATCACGAAAATGTAGATCGGGAGGGCTACAAGAATGGATGCGGCGGAAGAAGCAATGCCGTATTGGCCGTAGTAACTGGAATAGGGCGCGAGCGGGTCTCTAATCCATCGATCGATCAGCGTAAACATGAGCGACCCAAGTCCGATGGTCCAAGTCCCGAGCGTTGAGAATGCCAGGAGGTAAAGGAAGGCGTCCTTGGCCGGTGCCACGGAGCGTTTGGGCGCGGGGATGCGCAAACCGGTAAGTTTCTCGTAGCGGGTGCCGAGGGCACGATACACGGCTTCCTCGGTCCAGTCTCGCCCTTTCAGCAGCCCCACCAGAACTTCGTCGGAAGCGCCTTGCGCCCTTGCAGCTTCGATAAATTGGAGTAGATTTGGATCCGGCTCCATGGCTGCGACTTCTACCATGCGATCCGGTGAGTGTCAATTCATTCATCGGGCGAATGGCCAAATGAAATTCAATACTTGTAGAAGCCGCGGGAGGATTTGCGGCCTAGCCAGCCGGCGGCGACCATTTTTCTGAGTAGAGGGCAGGCGCGATATTTCGGGTCGCCCAGGCCCGCGTGAAGCACTTCGAGAATATCCACGCAAACATCGAGGCCGATGAAATCGGCGAGTTCGAGCGGGCCCATCGGATGATTCATTCCCAACTTCATTACGGCGTCGACGGATTCGGGCGTGGCGACGCTTTCCATGACTGTGTACGCGGCTTCGTTGATCATGGGCATGAGGACGCGATTCGAGACGAAGCCGGGCGAATCGTTGACGGCGACTGGTTTTTTGCCGAGCTTTTCGCAGAGCGCCATGGTGAGCGCGAAAGTTTCGTCGCTGGTTTGCAAGCCGCGAATCACTTCGACGAGCGTCATCACGGGAACGGGATTCATGAAGTGCATGCCGATGAAATTTCCCGGGCGGCTGGTTTTTGCGGCGAGCGCGGTGATGGAAATGGACGAAGTGTTGCTGGCGAGGATTGCGCCGGGGCGAAGGGCGGCGTCAACTTCCTTGAGGACACGCTCTTTTAGTTCGCGCTGTTCGGGAACGGCTTCGACGGCGATGTCGGCGGAGGCGAGGGCTTTAGCATCCGTCGTCATTTTGATGCGGGCGAGAGTGGCGGATTTATCGGCTTCGGTGATTTTCGCTTTTTTGACTTCGCGGTCGAGATTTTTGCCGATGGTGTCGAGCGCGCGGTCGAGAGACTTCTGGTCAACGTCGCGCAGAATGACGGAATAGCCGGCCTTCGCGAAAACGTGCGCGATGCCGTTGCCCATGGTGCCCGCGCCGATGACGGCGATCGTTTTGATTGCGTCGAGAGTCATGAAGCCTCCGAGGAAAAATTCGAGAAGGATTAGGGAATCACGGGAGGAGAGAGAAATCAAGCACGAGGAGGCCAGAACTCGTGGGACTGACCTCAGCGGCTAAAGCCGCACTTATTTCGAGTCTCTTGCGGCACGACTGAAGTCGTGCCCTGACGAACGGAATTAGGGCGGTGGCGGGCGACGCAGAGAGCGCGACTCGGAGAGTCGCAGCGGGCGGGGCCCTTCATTCCTCAGGATAAACAAGGCTTGCTCCTGCGAAGGCAAAGGCGAAGACGTCGAGGCGAGATCCTTCGCTACGCTCAGGATGACAGGGCGAAGCGGCGTAACGCCGGCGCTACTCTGTGGCTTGCCAGTCGTTCGCGACAAGGCGACTCATGCCGGAGGGGCGGCGTTGATGATTTGGCGAACGATTTCTCTTGCGCGATCTTCGTCCTCGGGGAGGACGCGGACGGCGTAAATGGGCTGGGCTTCGGCGGAGTTGGCATCGGGTTCGTTGACAGGGCGGGCGACGTAACAGGCAACGCCGATTTCGGCGAGGCAGGACTTCAGAATCTCCGCCATGAGCGCGCCGTTGTTCGCGGCTTTGATTGCAGCATCGCTCGCGGCGTTGTTCGTGACATTGTTCGCAGCATTGTTCGCGGCATGGCTGGACCAGACTTCGGCGGTGGCGTCTTCGGGGTAAAGTTCCTTGAGGGCTTCGTGACGAATGTCGTCGGCGCCTTCATCGTCCTCGGCGGGGATTTCATTGGTGGCGTCGGGAGGCAGGGCCGCGTTGGCTGCTGTGCTGAGGACTTCATCGAGGACGTTTTGGGCGTCGGTGAAACTTGTGGCCGGCACCCAGATTTCGAGTTCGGAATATTCGTCGTTGTAAAGCAGGCGCGCGTCGAGGTCTTCGCGATTGTACGGGATTTTCGCGGCGTCGAGCGCAGCGGTGATCGCGGAAAATGTGCCGCCGCTCGCGCCTTTCCAGAGGAGCGTGGGCGAATCCATTTCGTCCGCGGGCGTGCGGAGCTTGTGGTCGACTTCTTCTTCAGAAGGCAATGCGTCGACCAGGTCCACGTCGCAATCGTTGCAGTGCGTGAACCCGCGCCGATACTCGTATTTGCAAACAGGGCAGAACATTTTTACGAAATTCAGAGAAATACAAGTTACGCTGACGCAGACTGGTTTCTGCGCCGCTCGTCATACAGGCCGAGTTCCCAGACCGCCAGAGACGAGAGTCCAGCCTTCGAAGCGGCTTTGCGCGCAGACGTCACGAGCGACCGATATTCGTCGATGGAGTCGAGACACGTCCAGTTCGGTCTTGGGGACAAATCGAGTGTCCCGATGACAATGGAATCGAAAGGGCAATGACAAGGCGGTTCGGCAAGCCAACCCAGCGTCCACAAATACTTTAAGTACAGATTGATGACCTTTTGCGAAACGCCAATCCGAAACCGTCCTTTGTCCAGCATTCGAGAGAATTCACTCGTCAATTCGTCGGCGAATTCTACTATGTTTCTAATGTGCTCCTCTTCTGGTGATACTTTCGTGATGTAGCCATGACCAAGGTCGCTGAGCTTGTTGCGAATCGCATCCCGTATCTTTTCCTTGTGATCATCGTCGACACCGTCAGCGTAGATTTTAGAGTGCCTGTCGCGCGTCGATAGGCCAGCATTCAAAGTTAGAAGCATTATTTCGTTTTCAAGGAACTTTCGCTTCTCTTGGGCGAAATCTCCGCTCACAGACCACCTCCGCAAACAGAACGTACTTTGTTACGGGCGTTCGACGGCGAGGGCGACGGCGTTGCCGCCGCCGAGGCACAGCGCTGCGATGCCGCGCTTCAAGTTGCGGCGCTGCAATTCGTAGAGCAGCGTGACGAGAATGCGCGCGCCGCTCGCGCCGATGGGATGGCCGAGCGCGACCGCGCCGCCATTGACGTTGATTTTCTCCGGATTGAGCTTTAACTCGCGCGCGACGGCGATGGCCTGCACGGCGAAGGCTTCGTTCAGCTCGATCAAGTCAACATCTTTATCACGATCCCAGCCCGTTTTTTTGAGCAGCTTATTGACCGCTTCTACTGGCGCCATCATCACCCACTTCGGTTCGACGCCTCCGGTGGACTGCGCGACGATGCGCGCCATGGGAGTCTTGCCGAGGCGCTGCGCGTTGCGTTCGCTGGTGACGACACAGGCCGCGGCGCCGTCATTTGTGCCCGGCGCGTTTCCTGCGGTGACGGTGCCGTCTTTCTTGAACGCGGCGCGGAGTTTGCCGAGGGCTTCGAGAGAAGTGTCTTCGCGCGGCGTTTCGTCCTTGCTGGCGACGACGGGCGCGCCCTTCTTCTGCGGAATTTCGACGGGCACGATTTGCTCCTCGAAGAAGCATGACTTCATCGCGCGCACCGCCTTCTGATGGCTCTCGAGCGAATACTGATCCTGCTCCGCGCGCGAAATCTTATACTTTTCGGCGACAAGTTCGGCGGTAACGCCCATGTGGTAATCCTCGTAGGCTTCCCAGAGGCCGTCGTGGACCATCGAGTCGATCAACTGGCCGTTGCCGAGGCGGTAGCCCGTGCGCGCTTGCATCAGGAGATACGGACAATTCGACATGGACTCCATGCCGCCGGCGACGAGCGTGTCGGATTCGCCGGTGATGACGGCTTGCGCCGCGAGGCCGACGGATTTCAGGCCCGAGCCGCAGACTTTGTTGATGGTCATGGCGGCGACACGATAGTCGAGGCCGCCCTTGAGCGCCGCTTGGCGCGCGGGATTTTGGCCGAGGCCCGCTTGGACGACGTTGCCCATAATGCACTCGTCGACATCCTTGGGGTCGATGCCCGCGCGGCGAACCGCTTCGGCGACTACTTTTGCGCCAAGCTCGGGCGCGGTGAGAGAAGAAAGTCCGCCCATGAATTTGCCCATCGGCGTGCGGACGGCGCTGAGAATTACCGGCTGATCGCTTTCCTGTTGTGGTGACTGCGGCATGATGAAATCTCCTTTAAGTATTGCGATGCCCTGAATACAACAGTATAGGCGGGGCGATTGACATGGTCAATTTGGAGCGGGATGGCGGATACGGACGCGAAAAAGGGACCACCCCACTGCCGTGGGCTCATGGCGGCTCGGAGGGAGCGCTGCTGGCGGAAGAAAAGGTTGCGCACCAAGAGTCAGAGGGCGCTTGAAAGGCGGAGCGCTAGGAGCTACCGTAGGGTCCGCGAGCGCAACGCTGCGGTCCGCGCCGGTCGTAGAGGGAGGAGGTTCACCAAAATGAGAATTGCTAATCTCCTGGTCGTTTTGTTGCTGGTTGACCCAGCGATGTGGGCTAGGCCACAGTCCGTTATGCAGAAGATGGATTTGACCTCCCAGGTATGTTTTATGCAGCCTGAAGTCAGTGGAAGAATGAATGTGGAGGAATCTAGAGTCACCCTCAGCAATTATCAGCGTGTGACACTCATGGGAGGACAAGCAGCATGCTTATATGTTTATCCGGGCGACTACAGCTTCCGAATTGAATTCCTAAATTCCGAAGGTATGTTTCATCGGAAATCGAAATCGCCGAAATACAAGGTGACATTGGTTAGAGGGGAACGAGCGGTGTTCGAAGTCTATCCCACAACACGGGACGCAGAGTATACAGGCGGCTGGCGCGCCCGACTAATCGAGCAAAACACTGACAAAAAATGAATTTGGTGGCTTTTGCAAAGCAGGAGATTTGTGAGGTGGTGGATACGTGTGGCTTGAAGTACGTCATTTGCATCCCCGCGCCGAGCCACTTTCCCGCGTCTCTGTCTCCTATTCCATAAATTCTCGGCGCGCAACGCCCAAGCGCGCAGTACAACGCGGCGAAGGAATCGGATACGCTGGATGGATAAACGAATGCCGGAAATGCCACAGAGAGCCACGGATTTTCTCGAATTGAATGCGGAGCAGCTTGCCGTGGTGGAACACGGCGAGGGCCCGCTGCTCGTCGTCGCGGGTGCGGGGACGGGGAAGACGCGCGTCATCACGCGGCGGATTTGCCGGCTGCTCGAAATGAATCCGGAACTTTCGGGCGAAAATATTCTGGGGCTCACGTTCACCGACAAAGCCGCGAACGAAATGAAATCGCGAGTGACGAAGGCGGCGGGCCAGCGCGCGGAAGGCGTGTGGCTGAGCACGTTTCATAAATTCTGCATGGACAAGATTTTGCTGGATTCGAACGCGGCGCTGCAGGTGATCGAGCCGGTGGAGCACTGGATCCTGCTGCGCCGGAATATTCGCGAACTGGCGCTGAAGCATTTCACGCGGCTGGCAGAGCCGGGCGAATTTCTGAGCGACTTCGAGAAGTTCTTTTCGCGGTGCCAGGATGAGTTGGTGACGGCGGAGGACTACCAGCGCTACGTCGACGGCTTGCGAGCGGAATTTGAAATGCGCAAAGGGCTGCTGGAGGCAGAGGTGCGCGCGGCGGAAGAGGAAAATCTGGCGCGGCTGGAAGAAGTGGCCCGCGCATACCGCATCAGCGAACGGCTGCAGCGCGAGCGGAACTTGATTACGTTCGGCGGCCAGCTGCTGCGAGCTGTGGAATTGCTGCGCAGCGATTCAGAACGGCTGGCGCGGCTGCGCGAGCAGTATCGCTATATTTTGGTAGATGAATTTCAGGACACGAATATCGCGCAGCTGGAGTTGTTGTGTTTGCTGGCCGGCGATCGACGGAATATCGTGGCCGTCGGAGACGACAATCAGGCGATTTACCGTTTCCGCGGCGCGTCATTCGGCAGCTTCACGATTTTTTTTGACAGGTTCTGCGGTGCGACGGAGAGTGCGGGCCGCGAATTGCCGCTGAAATCGCTGACACGGAATTACCGTTCGACGAAGCGAATTTTAGGCGTTGCGGGCCAGGTGATTCAGCACAACGAGCATCCGACGTTTTTGCCTCACCGCGCCCTGGTGACGGAAAATGCGACGGGCGAGAAAATTCGCATCGTGGAATTCGCGACGCCGGAAGAAGAAGCGCACTGGATCGTCAGCGAAATTGAACGGCTGCACGCGGCCGGGCGGCCGTGGCGAAGCTGCGCGGTGCTCTATCGCAAGCATTCGCACCGGACGCGCATCGTGGACGTGCTGCGGCGCAAGAAAATTCCGTTCGTGATTCGAGGGCTTTCCGTGCTGTCGAATACGCTGGTGCGCGACCTGCTGGCGTATTTGCGGCTGATCGTGATTCGATCGGACAACGTCGCGTTGTCGCGAGTGGTGGCCGCACCTTACTGGGGATTCGAGCCGCGTGACCTAGTGCGACTGGCGGAGAGGACGCGGCGAAATCAATCGATTGCCGACGTGCTGGAAACGCCGCAGCAGGAGTTCTCTTTCCGACCGCAGATGAAAACGGACGAGCTGGTGAGATTTTTGAAGGGAATGCGGCAACTGGCGACGCGAACGAGCGCACGGACGGTGTTTGAGACGTTGGTCGGGGAACTTGGGCTGTCGCCGCTCCCTTCGGATGCGGACCGATTGAATCTGGAACGGCTGGCGACGTTCGTGACGGAGTGGGAAAAGAAGAGCGAAGACAAATCGCTGGCCGCGTTCATCGAATATTTCGATTTTTTCCAGCAGGCGGGCGGAGAAATTGCACAGACGGAAGAGCCGGCGGACGACGCGGTGCAGCTTTTGACCGTGCATGCAGCGAAGGGACTGGAATTCGATCACGTGTTCGTGCTGACGATTTCCGACGGGGAGTTTCCGGCGCGGCCGCAAGCGCCTGTGCTGGAGTTCCCTGCCGCGCTGATGAAGGAAGAACAACCGAAGGGCGAATTCCGGATTCAGGAGGAGCGGCGGCTTTTTTACGTGGCGATGACGCGCGCGCGGCGATTGCTGACGCTTTCGACGATCGTGAACAACCGGAAAAAGTGGTCGCCGTTTCTGGAGGACATTCTCGAAGATCCGAAATTGAAAGCGGCGCACGCGGAACAATTGGCTCCGGAGGTGAACATTCCCAA
>Ga0307374_10013124_pt1 | contig 11503 bp, 10 predicted proteins | sample OX3MG_FD_202532 | JGI IMG/M metagenome (GOLD analysis project Ga0307374, IMG submission 202532) | Soil microbial communities from Risofladan, Vaasa, Finland - OX-3 | ecosystem: Environmental > Terrestrial > Soil > Coastal area > Acid sulfate soil | place: Finland: Risofladan, Vaasa | collected... | reverse complement strand
GGCGCCCTGGCCCGGGCCCTCGAGTCGGCGTTGGCCGATGTGGCCGCCGGGGTGGGCCGGGGGGCGCCCGACGCCCTGGAGGCGGCCCGGCGCCGGGCCCGCCAGTGGTCCATGGACGCAGTGGCCGAGCGCTACGTGGCCGTCTACGAACGGATCCTCGGCCGGTAGAGGCCCGGCTCTCCTCTTCGCCTCGGCCACCGAGGGGTGGAAGCCTGTCTCCTACACTGCACGGGCATGCCCGACGATCCCGGCTTCTCGGCGCGACCTCCGGGCTCCGGTGGTGGCCGCCGCCGACGGTCGCGCCGTGGCGGGGGACGATCCGGCAGCGGCCAGGGATCCGGCAGCGGCCAGGGATCCGGCAGCGGCCAGGGATCCGGCAGCGCCAGGCCGGCCCCCCAGCAGGGTGGGGGCCGGAGACCACCGAGCCGGTCCGCTGTCGGCAGCGGGGGCCGACCCGGCGGCGGTCGCTCCGGGGGACGCGGCACCGGTGCTTCGCGATCGGGTTCGTCGAACCGCCAGGGCAGTTCCCGAGGCAGCGGTGGCGGCGCCCGCACCAGCGGCGGCGGCGGCGAGCGCGACGCTCAGGTGGTTACGGCTAAGGCCGTCGACCTGGCCCCACCCAAAGCCCGTGTCGATGCCGGCGACGAGTCGTTCATCGCCACCCGCCGCAACCACCGACGGGCGCTGGCCGTGACCGCCGCTCCTGGCCTGGTAGTGCTCGTGGTTCTCGTCGTCGTCGGCCTGGCCACCGGCTACCTGCCCGAGGGAGCGGTCGCCGGCGTAGTGGTCGGGGCCGGAGTCTCGGTAGCGCTATGGCGCGGTGCCTCGAGCCGGGTGCTGCGGGCACTGGGAGCGACCAAGGCCGACGAGGACGACATCCCGGGCCCCTTCACCCAGGTCGAGGGGTTGTGCGCCTCAATGGGCCTCGGTGTCCCCGACCTCTACTTGGTGGACGAGACCATCCCCGGCGCCATGGCCGTGGGACGCGCTCCAGCCCGGGGCGCGTTGGTGCTCACTAGCGGGCTGCTGGAGCTGCTCGATCCCGTGGCCCTCGAAGGCGTGCTGGCCCACGAATTGGCCCACGTGAAGCGCAACGACATCGCCCCGGCCACGGCGGCGGCGGCCCTGGCGCTGCGTGTGCCGTGGCCCGGGTCCAGCGCTGCGGCCATGGTGCATCGCGCCGCCGGGCACGGGCGCGAGATGCAGACCGACGTGCAGGCGGTGCGCGTCACGCGCTACCCACCGGGCCTGCGCCATGCCCTGGTAGCCATGTCGGCGGCCGACGCCAGTCACGGTCCATGGCGGGCCCGGCGGGCCGGCCAGGTCACCCGGTGGCTGTGGACGGTGGTTCTGCCCGACGCCGCCGGCGGACGTCCGGCCGGTGAGGAGGCCATCGGCCAGCTGGACCTGCCTGCCGTTCGGATCGCCGCTCTCGACGAGTGGTGACGGGGCTGGGTCGGGGCCCGGCCACCGTGACGGGAAGAGACCGGACACTGCGGCGGTAGACTGCGGAGCATGGACGAACGCCTCACGGGGACGTATCGCGTCAAGCGGGGCCTGGCCGAGATGCTGCGCGGCGGCGTCATCATGGACGTGGTCATGGCCGAGCAGGCTCGTATCGCCGAGGACGCCGGAGCCGTGGCTGTCATGGCCCTAGAGCGGGTGCCGTCCGACATCAGGGCTCAGGGCGGTGTGGCCCGGATGAGCGACCCTGCACTCATCGAAGCCATCGAGCAGGCCGTCACCATCCCGGTAATGGCCAAGGCCCGCATCGGTCACTTCGCCGAGGCGCAGATCCTCGAGGCCCTGGACGTGGACTACATCGACGAGAGCGAAGTGCTGACCCCGGCCGACGAGGCGCACCACATCGACAAGTGGGCGTTTCGCGTCCCCTTCGTGTGCGGCGCCACCAACCTGGGCGAGGCGCTGCGCCGTATCTCCGAAGGTGCGGCGCTCATCCGGTCGAAAGGTGAAGCGGGCACCGGCAACATCGTCGAAGCTGTCCGGCACCTGCGCTCCATTCTCGGAGACATCCGCAAGCTGACCCAGGCCGACGCCGCCGAGCGCTACGCCTGGGCCAAGCAGCTGGCCGCTCCGGTGGACCTGGTGGCCGAGGTGGCCGACACTGGACGCCTCCCGGTGCCGTTGTTCTGTGCCGGTGGCATTGCCACGCCGGCCGACGCCGCTCTCGTCATGCAACTTGGGGCCGAGGCGGTGTTCGTGGGATCGGGCATCTTCAAGAGCGAGGATCCGGCTCGCCGCGCCCGGGCCATCGTGGAGGCCACCACCCATCACGGTGACGCCCACATGGTGGCCAAGGTCAGTCGCGGACTGGGGGCTCCGATGCCCGGGCTCGAGGTGGACCGCCTGGAGCAGCGCATGGCCGAGCGCGGTTGGTGAGCCGGTCCATGCCCGGCGCCGAGGTGCCTCCAGGTGGAGATCGGCATCCTCGCCCTGCAGGGCGACGTTCGCGAGCACGGCGCCGCCCTCGCTGACATCGGTGTGGTCACCCGCCCGGTGCGGGTGCCCGACGACCTGGCCGGCCTCGACGGGCTGGTCCTGCCCGGTGGTGAGTCCACCACCATCTCCATGCTGCTCGAGTCGTCGGGCCTGGCTGAGCCGCTGGCCAAGGAGCTGGCGGCCGGGCTCCCCGCATTCGGGACTTGCGCCGGCTTGATCCTTCTCGGGGCGTCGGTGGCCGAGGGACGGCCCGACCAGCGTTGCTTCGGGGCTATCGACATCGCCGTGCGCCGCAACGGCTTCGGGCGCCAACTCGACTCCTTCGAGTGCGACCTGTCCGTGGACGCCCTTGGCGAGCCACTGCTGCACGCCGTGTTCATCCGGGCGCCATTGGTGGAATCGGTGGGTGAGCGGGTCCAGGTCCTGGCCACGCTGTCACGGTCTCCGGCATCGGGGTCCCTCGAGCCGGGGTCGCTCGATGCGGGCCGGCGGGAGGTCCCCGTGGTGTGTCGCCAGGGCCCGGTGCTGGTGTCGGCCTTCCACCCCGAGCTCACCGCCGACCGGCGGCTGCACGCCTTGTTCGTGTCGATGATCGACGAGAGAGGACGGTAAGAACATGTCGGGTCACTCGAAATGGGCGACCACCAAGCACCGCAAAGCGGCCGTGGACAAAGTCCGGGCCAAGGTCTTCGCCAAGCTCATCCGCCAGCTCGAGGTGGCGGCGCGCGAGGGGGGCGGCGATGTGAACACCAACGCCACGCTGCGCACCATGTTCGACAAGGCTCGCTCGGCGTCAGTGCCCATGGACACCATCGAGCGGGCCATAAAGAGGGGTAGCGGCGACCTCGAGGGCGTGCGTTACGAACCGGTGGTGTACGAGGGCTACGGCGCCGGCGGGGTGGCCGTCATCGTCGAGTGCCTAACCGACAACCGCAACCGGACCGGAGCCGAGGTGCGCAACGTCTTCTCGAGAAGCGGCGGGTCCACGGCCGAGCCGGGAGCGGTCTCATGGCAGTTCGCCCGCAAGGGCCAGATCGAACTGCCCCGCACCCTCGACGAGGACAAGATCATGGAGGTGGCGGTGGAGGCGGGTGCCGAGGACTTAGCCGACGAGGGGGAGCGGTGGGTTCTCACCACCGCAGCGTCCGACCTCGCAGCGGTGCGCGACGCGCTGGCTTCGGCCGGCATGACTCCAGAGTCGGCCGAGCTGGCCATGATCGCCACCACCACCGTGCCGGTCACCGAGGAGGGTGAGGCCAAGAAGGTCCTGCGCCTCCTCGAAGCCCTCGACGACCTGGACGACGTCCAGAGCGTGTGGTCCAACTTCGACATCGCCGACGAGATCCTGGCTTCGGTGGACTAGGTCCACCGCCGCCTGGTCGGGCGTTGGTAGAGTCGAACGCATGTTCGTCCTGGGTATCGACCCTGGGCTGTCGCGCTGCGGCTACGGCATGGTGCGACGCCACGGAAGCGACCTGCACGCCACCGCCGGAGGGGTGGTCACCACCGACCCGTCCATCGACCTGCCCGAGCGCCTCCGGCAGCTGCACGCCGAGTTGACCGCCCTGGTGAGCGAGGCCAAGCCCGATGCCGTGGTGGTCGAACGGGTCTTCTTCCAGACCAATGCCCGCACGGCCATGGCCACCGGGCAGGCCGCCGGCATCGCCCTGCTGGTGGCGGCCTCGGTCGGCTGCGAGGTGGTCCAGTACACGGCCAACGAGGTGAAGATGGCGGTGGTCGGCTACGGCGGGGCCACCAAGGACCAGGTCCAGCGCATGGTGGCGGCCGTCCTCGGGCTTCCCGAGCCCCCGCGTCCGGCCGACGTGGCCGACGCCCTGGCCCTGGCCGTCTGCCACCTGAGCTCGACTGGCCTGCGCCAGGCCCTGGAGGCGGCCCGATGATCGGCTGGCTGCAGGGCCGCCTGCTGGCCCGCATGGCCGACGGCGAGGTGCTCCTCGACGTGGGCGGGGTGGGATACCGCGTGAGCGTGCCCTCACCGCTGCTGGCCACGGTGGGGGCGGAGGGCGACGAGGTGGCCCTGCACGTGCACACCCACGTGCGCGAGGACGCCATCATCCTCTACGGGTTCGCCACCGTGGACGACCGCCGCTGCTTTGAGGCGTTGCTCTCGGCCCATGGCGTGGGGCCGGCCCTGGCTCTGTCGGTGCTGTCGGCGCTGTCTCCGGTCGAGCTGGTGCGCGCCGTCGTGGAGGAGGACTTGGACGTTCTGTGCGCCGTGCCCGGTGTCGGGCGCAAAACGGCGGCTCGCCTCGTCATCGACCTGCGGTCGCGTCTGTCGGTGCCCGACCTGTCGGGCTCGGGCGTGCCGGGCGCAGCGCCGGCCGACGCCGAGCCCCGACGCGACGTACGCGCCGCGCTGGCCGAGTTGGGATATGGCCCCGACGAGATCCGGCGGGCGCTGGCCGGCGTGCCCGGCGAAGGCGCCGTGGAGGACCTGCTGCGCCAGGCGCTGCGCGAGTTGGCCGGGGCCCGGTGACCGGCCGACACGAAGTCCTGGCCGCTGGCCTCGGCCCCGGCGAGCCGGTCGATCCCGGGCTGCGACCGGTCGACCCCGTGCTCGACGACGCCGACTCGGTCGAGTTGGCCTACGAAGCCCGGCTGCGCCCGCGCCGGCTCGAGGAGTTCCAGGGCCAACCACAGCTGACCGAGCACCTGGACATCGTGCTGGAGGCGGCCCGCCGGCGCGGGCAGGCCGTCGACCATCTGCTCTTCGCCGGCCCGCCGGGGTTGGGAAAGACCAGCCTGGCCGGCATCGTGGCCGCCGAGATGGGCGTGGGGTTCCGCATCACCTCGGGGCCCGCCCTCGTACGCGGCGGGGACCTGGCCGCCATATTGACCGACCTCCAGCCCGGCGACGTGCTGTTCATAGACGAGATCCACCGCCTGCCACGCCCGGTCGAAGAGGTCCTGTATCCGGCCATGGAGGATTTCCAGCTCGACATCCTTATCGGCAAAGGGCCCACGGCCCGCTCCATCCGCCTCGATCTGCCCCGGTTCACCTTGGTGGGCGCCACCACTCGCACCGGGCTGCTCACCGGCCCACTGCGCGACCGCTTCGGCTTCGTCGGGCGCCTCGACCTCTACGATCCGGCCGACCTGGCCGGCATCGTGCTGCGGGCGGCGGGCATTCTCGGGGTGGCCATCGACGAGGAGGGGGCCCATCAGATAGCGGCGCGGTCGCGCGGCACGCCGCGCATCGCCAACCGGCTCCTGCGCCGGGTCCGCGACTTCGTCGAGGTGCGTGCCGAAGGCGCCATCACCGCCGGGCTGGCCACCGAAGGCCTGGAGCTTTTCGGGGTGGACCGGCTGGGGCTCGACAAGGTGGACCGGGCCATCCTCGACGCGCTGTGTGTCCGTTTCGGCGGACGGCCCGTGGGTCTCGTCACCTTGGCCCAGTGCGTGGGGGAGGAGACCGACACCATCGAGGATGCCTACGAGCCCTTCCTGCTGCAGCAGGGGCTGCTTCAGCGCACGCCGCGGGGCCGCGTGGCCACCTCGCACGCTTATGCCCACCTGGGTGTCCCCGAGCCGGGCCCGGCTCCAGGCCGGGAGACTCCCCGCCTCTGGTGAAACCCAGGTCCGGCCCTGGCGGTCTCCGGGGAGCGGGGGACCCCTGGGCTAAGGTGCTGCGTTCGGAAACCGACCCGGAGACTCTCTGTCCATGCACAGCCTCGTCGCCTTGGTACTGGCGGCCACATCCAAGACCACGACATCGACCGGGAGCAGTGTCGGGTCGCTGATCTTCATCATGGTCATAGGCCTGGCCGCCTATGCCTTCTTCATCCGTCCCCGCTCGCAGGCCGCACGACGCCAGCGTGACACCCTGATGGAGCTGTCGGCTGGCGACGAGGTCCTCACCGGCGCCGGCATCTTCGGCACCGTCCTCGACGTGGCTGCCGACCGCGTCACCATCGAGACCGCCCCCGGCACCCGTATCACCGTGCTGCGCTCCACCATCGCCCGGCGCATCACCCAGCCCGACGACGAGCGCGGCGGCCCAGGCCACGACGAGGAACGCGAAGGAGTGGGCTGGCAGCACGGCGAAATCGGAAACGGGATCGATGGGCCCGGCCACGACGACCCGCACGGCCACGACGACCCGCACGGCCACGACGACCCCGGGAGCGGGGGGAACGGCGCACAGTGAGAAGGTCGCTCGTCGTCAGCCTGGTGATGACCATCCTGGTGGCTGTGATCGCCCTGGCTGCCACGCTCGGCGTCGGATGGTCCCCGAAGCTGGGCCTCGACCTGGCTGGGGGGTCGGAGGTGGTCTACAAGCCGGCCCACCAGATCAATGCTGGCGAGATGAACACCACCATCAACGTCATCCGAAACCGTGTTGACGCGGCGGGGGTATCGGGGGCCACGGTGGCGTCCCAGGGCGGCAACGTGGTGGTCCAACTACCGGGCATCAAGAACCCCCAAGCCGTCATCAAGCTCATAGGCGAAACGGCGCAGCTCCAGTTCCGCCCGGTGTTGTGCCTGGCCGGCCCGCCCTCCTCGCCCACGGCCGTGGCCACGCCCGCCCTGCCGGCCAACTGCTCGGCCAGCCAGTACTCGCTGCTGGCGCCCAACCTGACGGTGACTCCCAACTCGGCCAGCGCCCAGGGATACGACACCAACCTGGGCCAGATCCCGGCCGACCCGGTGCTGACCAAGCTGCGCACCACCTCGGCCGACTGGAACGACAGCCATCCGAACGCCGCCGTGCTCGTACCCATCTTGGGTGGTGGCGGGGACCGCTACCTGCTCGGGCCGACCGCCCTGAACGGCACCGCGGTGGCTTCGGCCCAAGCCGTCTTCGCCTCCCCGTCGTGGGTGGTCGACGCCAACTTGACCTCGAGCGGATCTCCGAAGTGGGACGCGTTGTCGTCTAAGTACTTCCACCAACTACTCGGCATCGACCTCGACGGTCAGGTGGAATCGGCTCCGCTGACCCAGCCCACCAACGCCAGCTTCCAGACCTTCGGTGGCAAGGTGCAGATCAGTGGCACCTTCACCCAGGCGTCGGCGCAGAACCTGGCCCTGGTGCTGAATTACGGCGCCCTGCCTGTGCGCCTTATCCAGCTCAACAAGGAGCAGGTCTCCCCGACGCTGGGCAAGTCGTCGCTCAAGGCCGGGCTGGTGGCCGGGCTGGGGGGCCTGCTGCTGGTGCTGCTCTACACGATCTTCTATTACCGGGCCCTGGGCATCGTGGTGGTGTCGGGGTTGGTGGTGACGGCCTCGCTGCTGTGGGCCATCGTGTCGGCTCTAGGCCACTCGGGGCTCAACTTGACCCTTGACCTGGCCGGCGTGACCGGCCTCATCGTGTCGGTCGGCATCACCGTCGACTCCTACATCGTGTATTTCGAGCGACTGAAGGACGAGGCCAGAGCGGGCCGTTCGGTGCGCACCAGTGTGGACAAGAGCTTCCGGGGAGCCTTCCGGACGGTGCTGGCCGCCGACCTGGTGTCACTGGCCGCCGCCGTCGTGCTGTATCTGTTGTCGGTGGGCACGGTGCGTGGCTTCGCCTTCTTCTTGGGACTTTCGACCCTGCTCGACGTGATCACCACGTACTTCTTCACGCGACCGCTCGTGATCTTGTTGGGCCGGAGCCGCAAGGTCACCGACGCCCGGTTCATCGGCATCGCCCGAGGCCTGGCCATGGACAGCGGGGTACCGGGATGACCGCCACCGACACCGCCGAGACCGTCGCCGGACGCCCCAACCCCCTGATCCGGCTCTACCGGGGCGAGACCTCCTTCGACTTCACCGGCCGGCGACGCTGGTGGTACCTGCTGTCGCTGGTGGTGATCCTGGCCGGGGGCGTCTCCCTGGGCACCCGGGGCTTCAACCTGGGCATCGACTTCAAGGGCGGCACCTCCTGGGAGGTGCCGGCTAACGCCGTTAGCACGGCGACGGCCACCGATGCCGTGAAGGCGGCCGGCGTCAGCCCCTCCTCGGTGCAGGTGGTGGGCATCGGCTCGAGTGCCCACCTGCAGGTGGAGGCGGACCTGAAGGGCGAGTCGGTCGACGTGCGCACCGCCACCGAGAAGAACGTGGCCGATCGCCTGGCCGCCTTGACTCACAGCTCGGTGCAGCAGGCCGAGCAGAACGTCTCCGACGTGGGCCCGACATGGGGGAGCGACATCACCCATAAGGCCGTGATCGCCGTGATCGTCTTCTTCATCGTGGTGGTCGTCTACATCTCGCTGCGCTTCGAGTGGAAGATGGCCATCGCCGCCTTGGTGGCCGTGCTCCACGACCTGTTGGTGGTGGCCGGCATCTACTCGTTGTCGGGGTTGCAAGTCACCCCCGACACCGTGGTGGCCGTGCTCACCATCCTCGGGTACTCGCTCTATGACACCGTGGTCGTCTTCGACCGGGTGGGGGAGAACACCAAAGGCCTTGGGGCCACCGGCCGCATGACATATGAGGACGTGGTCAACCTCTCGATGAACCAGACCTTGGCCCGGTCGATCAACACGTCGCTGGTGGCTATTCTGCCGGTGCTGTCGGTGCTCGTGATCGGCGCCCAGGTCCTCGGGGCCACCACCTTGCAGTACTTCGGCTTCGCCCTGGTCATCGGGCTGCTGTCGGGGGCCTACTCGTCTATCTTCATCGCCTCGCCGCTGCTGGCGCAGATGAAGGAGCGTGAGCCCCGTTACGCCACCATCCGTCAACGGCTGGCCAGTCGGGCCGAGCGCACCGACCTGCTCACGCCGCGAGCGGCGGCCCTGGCCTCGGCGGCGGCATCGGGGGGCGCCGCTCGAGCGGCGAGATCGGCTCGGGCTCCGGCACGGCGGCAAGGCGAGGTCCTTCGTCCGGGCCGTGGCGGCCGCCCGGCCAGCCCGGCGACGTCGTCGGCCCCGGCTGCCGATGACACGGTCGACGACGAGCCGGACCCCGGTTCCCAGTCTCCACGCGCCGGTGGTGGGCGCACCGGCGCCGGCCAGCGTCCGGGTGGGGCTACGGGAGCCAGGCGCCCTCCGCCGCGGCCGCGCAAGGGCGGGGGCAAGGGTCGAAAGGGCGGACGGCGCCGCTGAGCGCCACCACCACCCTTCGTCGAAGCGACCTCCGGGGCACGCCCGGCTGCGTCCGAGCGCCGCTTGCGGGGTCAGGGCAGGTACCGTGAAGAGATGGTGACCGTCGAGCGTCAGGCTGCGCCGTACCGGCGCCAGGGCGTGTTCGACGACCTGCTGGCCGGGGTGATCGGCCCTTACGAGAGTCGCCGGCCCGAGCCCTCACCCGCCGATCGAGCCCTCATCACCGACGCCGGCCACACCGCCGAGACGTCCCATCGCGGCCAGCTGCGCCAGAGCGGGGAGCCCTACATCACCCATCCGGTGGCGGTAGCAACCATCGTGGCCGAGCTGGGCCTCGATGCGCGTTCGGTGGCGGCGGCGCTGCTGCACGATGCCGTGGAGGACACCGGGCTCGACCTCGAAGAGGTGACCACCCGCTTCGGTCCCGAGGTGGCCGCCATCGTGGACGGGGTCACCAAACTCGACCGCCTCCAGTTCGACTCCAAAGAAGCCCAGCAGGCCGCCACTGTCCGCAAGATGCTCGTGGCCATGGCCAGCGACTGGCGGGTGCTGGTCATCAAGCTGGCCGACCGGCTCCACAACATGCGGACCATCGCCGTGATGCCGGAATGGAAGCAGCGTCGCACGGCGCAGGAGACGCTCGACATCTACGCACCTCTGGCCCACCGACTCGGCATCCAGGAGCTCAAGTGGCAGCTCGAGGATCTGGCCTTCGCCACCTTGCACCCCAAGCGCTACGCCGAGATCGAGCAGATGGTGGCCAGCCGCGCCCCCGAGCGCGACGACTACCTGGCCCGGGTGCTGGTGGCGGTGCGCGACCGCCTGGCCGCGTCGGGCGTGTCGGCCGAGGTGACCGGTCGCCCCAAGCACCTGTGGAGCATCTACGAGAAGATGGTGGTGCGGGGCAAGGAATTCGCCGAGATCCACGACCTGGTGGGCTTGCGGGTCATCGTGGACTCCGAAAAGGACTGCTGGGCCGCGCTCGGGTCCATCCACGCCATCTGGAGCCCGGTCCAGGGCCGGTTCAAGGACTACATCAACAGCCCCAAGTTCAACCTGTACCAGTCGCTGCACACCACCGTGATCGGCCTCGAGGGAAAGCCCATCGAGGTCCAGATCCGCACCCACGAGATGCACCGCCGGGCCGAGTACGGTATCGCCGCCCACTGGGGCTACAAGGAGCAGGCCCGCGACGGCGGCACGGCCACCACGGCGGAGATGGCCTGGCTGCAGCGCATCGTGGATTGGCAAGCCGACACCATCGACCCGCTCGAGTTCTTGGAGAGCCTGAAGCTGGACCTGGAACAGGATGAGGTCTACGTCTTCACCCCCAAGGGCAAGGTCATGGCCCTGGCGGCCGGCGCCACCCCCATCGACTTCGCATACAGCATCCACACCGAGGTTGGCCACCGCTGCATCGGCGCCAAAGTCAACGGTCGTCTGGTGCCGCTCGACACCAAGTTGCAGTCGGCCGACACGGTGGAGATCATCACCTCCAAGGTGCCCTCGGCCGGGCCGTCGCGCGACTGGATGCAGATCGTGGCCTCGCCCCGGGCCCGCAACAAGATCCGCCAGTGGTTCAGCCGCGAACGGCGCGAGGACGCCATCGAGACCGGGCGCGACGAATTGACCAAGGCTTTGCGCCGCGAGGGGCTGCCCATCCAGAAGCTGGCGTCCTCGAGCACCCTGGGAGCCCTCGCTTCCACCATGAACTACACCGACCTCGACGCCCTGCACGCCGCCATCGGCGACGGGCACGTGTCGGCCCGCTCGGTGGCCCAACGCCTGGCCCGCGAGCTGCAAGGGGGGGGCTACGAGGAGCAGCTGCCCACCACGGTGGGGCCCGAACTGCGCGGCCGCACCCGCCGGGGCCCGGTGGCCGGCGTTTACGTGGAGGGCCTCGACGACGTGATGGTGCGGTTGTCACGGTGCTGCACGCCGGTGCCCGGGGACCAGATCGTGGGCTTCGTGACACGCGGGCGCGGCGTGAGCGTGCA
>Ga0307374_10013123_pt1 | contig 11503 bp, 13 predicted proteins | sample OX3MG_FD_202532 | JGI IMG/M metagenome (GOLD analysis project Ga0307374, IMG submission 202532) | Soil microbial communities from Risofladan, Vaasa, Finland - OX-3 | ecosystem: Environmental > Terrestrial > Soil > Coastal area > Acid sulfate soil | place: Finland: Risofladan, Vaasa | collected... | reverse complement strand
CTCGACATTATCTGCGGCTTTGACGGCGTCTGGACAGCCTCTTTAGTGCGCCCGTCTCGCGGCAGGTACCACCAGTACCTGCCTTGCGAGACGATCTTCCCAGTCACGCCCAGCCACCGTCAAATTCCACAACTAATTCCCAGACGAACCCTTTATGCCGCCGCGTGTCAGGATTGGGTCAGTGCCCACCTTCTGCCGCCACAACCGTCTGGTCCAGAACTGCACGATCTGTGCGCGGGAGCAGAACTTCGACGCACGGCCGGTCGTGTCCTCGAGCGCGCCCAAGGTCTCGCAGTCGCGGGAGCGCGCCGGGCAAACGGCCGCACCGCGCCCAGCTGGGGCGCCGAAGCCGACGACCCGCGCGGCCGCCAACAACGTTCGAGTTCGGCGGCTGGCGCGTGGCGTCGAGGACGGCTACCGCTCGCAGCTGCTGCCGGGTCTGAAGTCCAGCGAGGATGCAGCGCGGCTTGCAGAGGAGATCGCGTTCTCGACTCGGCGCCTCTCGCTCATGGAGCAGGTGGCGGGCGGAGACCCCGCTCCGGACGCGCCTGAGGTCTGGCACGAGATCGTGGGACCCGGGGATACCGAGGCTCGCACACAGGTTGCATTCCGGCATGTGCTGGACGGACCCAGAGGCCTCAAATCCGGCCATCGCGACGACGCCATTGCCGGATTTGAGGCCTGGGGTGTCCGTGCCGGCTCGTTGGAGGCTGCCTTCAGCGGTGAGCCCACCTGGGCCCCCGAGCGACGATTCGACCGGATCTTCGAACGGTTGGGAGGCATCCGCGGCCTCGACCGAGACCCCCGTTACGAGCTGCTGACCACATTGGGGCGTCTCGGTGTCTACGCGTTGCGCCCCGCCAAACTCTTCCTGCGCGGCGAGAACGAGGCAACCTGGGCCGCCAAGCGCGTACTCGGGATCGGTGACCCGCTGCTGCTGAACGGCCGCGCGGCAGATCTCGCGCACGCTTGCCAGGCGCCGCTCGAGGCGCTCGACCTCGCCTTCCACAACTGGGGCGCCGGCACGCGCGTCGGCGGCGGGCTGCCGGAGGATGCCCCGGGCGACGAGCTGGTGCTCGATCGGGCGCGCTCGGTGTTCGGCCTTTAGGACCTGCTCGGGCTCGGGCGTCGGGGGGCCCGACTCCGTCCGAGTGGCCTCCTACAGTCTGCGCGTCAACCCGTCCCGATGTCGGAGCCGACATGTCACTTTGCTTCATCGAGCCACAGGACGCCATCCGGGTCATCGCCGATTCGGTCGGGCGCGAGGCCCGTCGCCAGATCCTCGGTGAAGTGGTCGGCGCCTGGGTCGACGAAATCCCAGAGCCGGACCTTCTATCCCACTACTCCCGAGCGGTCGCCGATCTCGACGAGCACGACCTCTCGCTGCTCGCCGCCTGGCACGCGTCGCTGGAGGTGGGTCATCCGGTCCCGAGCAAGGAGTTCCTGGTCAAGGTCTTCCCGTCGCTAGGTGAGAATCGCCGTGAGGCCCTGCGGATCGCCGCCGGGTTCCGCGGCGAGGAGGCCTTCGAGGCGGGAATCGGCGAGGACGAGGCGCTCGACACGGTTCTGCCGTGGCTCTCGGAGGAACGCTGTGTCCAGCTCGCCGGCGAGTGCCTCGAGCTTTATTGCTGGGATCGTCTAGGAGGCGAGAACTGAGTTCCGCCGGTCTCCTGCGGTCCGCTGCGGCTGAGTTCGGTCGCTACGCGCCAAGCAGCACGTAGATCCCCGCGCCCATCTCGCCGCGGCTGACGCACTCGAGCGCGTACGCGCGGACGGGTGTGCCGGCGACCGTGCCAGCGACACGCGAGCCTGTGGCGGCCCCGGCGACGCGCCGTGGCCTGTGCTCACCGTCCTCGTCGTTGTCGTCGCCGAGCCACAGCTCGATGCCGGCGCGGCGCGGCGCGTCATGCCGGTCATATGTGGTGGAGAGGCGCGGATCGAAGACGAGCGCGTGCTCCTCGCCGCGGGCGACCACGGTGATCTTGTCGTGGTCCTGGCCCTTGGCGCCCCTCGGGCGTGCGGACAGCAGTGCGATCTCGTGGCCCGCCGGGAACCAGGCGGCAAGCAGGCGTATGGAGTCGATGTCGGCGGTCGCGAGCGCGGCGCTGCGCACGCCGCCGAGGTCAAATTCGCGCTCGGTGCCGGCGATCGTCGCCGAGCCGCTCACGCGACACGGTTCGATCGAGTGCTCGCCGTCGGCGGTCGCGGTGGTCGGGTCGGCACGCTCGATCCGCAGCGCGCAACCGGCGCCCGTGAGCTCCCACGTGTCGCCGTCATCGCGGTCGAGTTCGGCCGGCCGCAGCACAACGTCGGCGTCGCTGAGCCCGGCGACTGCCACGCGCACTTCATCGCCGCCGATCACGACGCCCCACAGGTCCGCCGCGTAGTCGCCGAAGATCGCGATCGGCGCCGTAGGCGCGCTCATCGCGTTCATGCTTCGAGTTGCGGCTCGTCGATGTCGACCGCGGTGGCATCAGCGTCATAGCCACCGCCGCCGCCCGGACCGCCAGGTCCTCTGGAGTTACCGCGGACGCCCCATGTGATGAAGCTGACGGCGCGGTTCAGCCATCGGCTGCGGTGGTTGCGTGCGGCGGCGCGGCGCGCCAGCGCTCGCGTCGGGGGCAACAGCAGCAGTAGGCCGATCGTGTCGGTGATGAAGCCTGGGACGAGCAGCAGCAGTCCGCCACCCAGCACCAAGGCGCCGTCGAGCACCTCGTTTGTGGGCGCGCGACCGGCGGCCAGCGCGTCGCGCAGGCGTCGCAGCGCAGCGCGACCCTCGTGGCGGATGATGCGCGAGCCGATCGGCCAGCTCACAATCAGCAGCAGCAGCATCCAGAGGAAGCCGATCGCCTCTGAGACCTTGACGATCACAAACAGCTCGGCCAGCGGCCAGAGCACGAGGAGCACGAACCAGATCATCTGTCACTAAGCCTAGTGACCGCAGAGGGTCTCGGCCGCCTCAGGTCACGGCTCGGGTCCTGGTTCGGGCCCTGGCTCAGGCGAGTGCTGGGGCGGGCGCGGGCGCCGCGGGGCTGCCGAGCAGCTGCACGCCGGGTAGGCGGTGCAGTCCGACGAGCTCGATCAGGCTCATGATCTGCGGCTGCGGAGCCTGCAGCAGCAGCGCCCGCCCGCGACGCCGCAGGCGGTTGGAGAGCATCGCGAGGTCGATCATCAGCGTTGTGTCCGCGAAAACGAGGTCCCTGAGATCGACGGTCACGTCGCTCTGAGCTCGGAAGGCCAGGACGAGCGCCCTTCTGCGCAGGCTTTGCGTGCTCCGGTCCTCGTCCCCGGCACACAACAGCACCGGCGGGTTGTCGGCGAACTCGATGATCGCGGAACCCTAACGAATAACGTAGTCGTAACGCAACCTAAACCTTCGGCCCGGCACAGGAACCTCGTAAACTCGAAGGAAATGGTCACCATCGAAGAGATTAACGACGCACTACGCGAGGTCATCGATCCGGAACTCGGTCTCGACTTCGTCGAACTGGGGCTGATCTACGGCGTCGACGTAGATGCTGCCGGCGCAATCAAGGTCACGTACACGTTGACGACGCCCGGCTGCCCGATCGGCCCGCAGGTCGAGGGTCAGATCCAGGAGTTCGTCAGCGAGATCGAGGGCGTCACCTCCGTCGAGTCGGAGCTCGTCTTCACGCCGCCCTGGTCCCCGGACCTCATGAGCGACGACGCGAAGTTCGCGCTCGGCTTCTGACGCGCCTGACATCGAGCCGCCCCGGCATCACGCCGGCGGGTCGCTTGCGCCCAGAGCTGGGGATTGCCCCGGAGAAAAAATTTGGGCGGGCCCGAATCATTCGGGCCCGCCCAACAGGGGTGTCCACCTGTCGGTTCGTGGCTCAGGGGGGGCGGACTACGAACCGACCGAGACTAGGTGGATGCCTACTGGAGCTGGGGTTGGGGGAAGCTCCATGTATGTGCCTGGTAAACGTGTGTTACCCACGAAAGTGCGCTTCTAACCCGAAAACTTTCTTCGGCGGGCGCAAGCCGGTATTTGCGGACTTTTCACGCCAGTCGTGGCGGCGAGGCCAGTCACTGCGGCGGCTCTAGCCCGGCGGGCCCTGCGGGGGCTTCCCGCTACGACCGCTGCGGCGCGAGGTCTGGGCACGCTTGGCCCGCATGTCGGCGGCCGGCCCGCCGGCCGGCCTTTTGAGCGAGCGGGGGAGCAGGGGCGCCGTAGCCTGGGCCGCGACAGGCGCCCCGGCGTGGCGATGCCCGGGCCCGCCGTTGTGCTTCCCGGTGGCGGCGATCAGCTCCGCCAGCGCCGTATCGATGCCCTCCACGATCACGTCGATGTCGGGCAGCGCGTCGAAGTCGCCGAGCAGGCCGTACTCGACGCGTCCGTCATAGGACATGATTGCCACCGCCAGCGCGTGGCCGGTAGGCAGGAACGCCAGCGGGAACAGATCCTGGAGCTTGTTGCCGAGGATGTAGAGCGGCACCTGTGGTCCCGGAACGTTGGTGACGAGCAGGTTGAACAAGCGAGTGGAGAACTGCAGCCGCGAGGCCTGTGCGAGTACCGCCGGGGGCGCGATGTCGTTGACGGCGACGAGCGTCGAGGCGCCGACCGCCTGCTTGGAGCTCTTGAGGTCGTCCATCGCCCTGCTGACGGTGTTCAGGCGCACGACCGGATCCTGGATGTAGACGGGCAGCGGCCCGCGCATCACTGTCAGGCGGTTGCCGAGCGTATTTTCCTCACCCCGGGCGCGGACAGACACGGGCACGAGCGCCCGCATCTCGACTCCATCCGTGCTGATCCCGCGCGAGCGCAGCCAGCCGCCGAGCGCGCCCGCCACGACCGTCAGCAGCACGTCGTTGACGGTCCCGCCAAAGCTGTTCTTCACGGTCTTGTAGTCGGCGAGTTGCTGGCGCACGACACGGAAGCGGCGGTGTGGTCCGATCGAGACGTTGAGCGGCGTCTCGGGCGCCGGGTTCAGCAGCTCCCACATGATCTCGCCCACGCCCTCGGCGGCGTCGCGCATCATGCCGACGGTCCGGCCCGGCTGGGTCACGGCGCTCACGGCGCGCTCGGCAAGCTCGACGACCGCGCCGGCGCCGTCCCGCGCATTCGCCAGCAGCAGGTCAAGCGTGTTCGGTTCCGGCTGCGGCTGCCACGGCTGCAGCTCCGCGGTGTCGAGGGGTGTCGGTGTGGGGCCGAAGTCCAGCAGCACCGTGGCGAGGTCGATTCCGGAGACTCCGTCGACCAGCGCATGATGGTTCTTGGAGATCATCGCGAAGCGTTCAACGTTCGAACCGATGGCCGGCTCGATGCCCTCCACCAACCAGAACTCCCACAGCGGCTTGGTCCGGTCGAGCGGTTGTGAGGCGATGCGCGCGGTCATCTCCAGCAACTGCGCCTCGCTGCCGGGCGCCGGCAGCGCCGTGTGGCGCACGTGGTAGTCGATGTTGAAGTTGGTGTCGTCGACCCACACCGGCCGGCCGCTGCCGGCGGGTGGCGTCGCAAGCTTCTGCCGATAGCGGGGGATCAGATGCAGGCGTCCGCGGATATGGCTGCGCACCTTGTCGTACTCAGGCGCCGGCCCCTCGAACAGCAGCAGGCCACCGATGTGCATGTGGGCGGACGGGCTCTCCTGCTCCAGGAAGCCCATGTCCGTCGATGTCAGCCGATCAAGGTGCTGCTGAGCCATGCCACTGCTTCCCGAATCCCGCGCTTTGCGAGCACGAATCGTACGACGCCGGTTCGAACCGGGTTCGACGGAGGTTTCGGCCCAGGTTCTAAACTCCCCTTTGTGCCCAACACTCCTGAGAAGCTGCTGCTCGCTTCCCCCCGCGGATACTGCGCCGGCGTCGACCGCGCCGTCCAGACGGTCGAGCATGCGCTCGACCTGTATGGCGCGCCCGTCTACGTGCGCAAGGAGATCGTGCACAACAAGCACGTCGTTCAGCAGCTGCGCGAGCGGGGCGCGATCTTCGTCGAGTCCGAGACCGAGGTACCCGAGGGCGCGACAGCCGTGTTCTCGGCCCACGGGGTGGCGCCGAGCGTTCACGAAAACGCCGCCGCGCGCGAGCTCAACGTGATCGACGCCACCTGCCCGCTGGTCACGAAGGTCCACCGCGAAGCGCTCAAGTTCGCTGCCGAGGACTACACGATCGTGATGATTGGCCACGAGGGCCACGAGGAGGTCGAGGGCACGATGGGCGAGGCCCCCGACCACATCGTGCTCGTGCAGAGCGAGGAGGACGTGGACGCGCTCGTGTTGCCCGACCCGCAGAAGGTCGCCTACATCTCGCAGACGACGCTCTCCGTCGATGAGACCCGCTCGATCATCGTGCGCCTGCGAGAGCGCTTCCCCGCGATCGTCGGCCCCCGCACCGACGACATCTGTTACGCGACCACCAACCGGCAGGCGGCCGTCAAGCAACTCGCCGACGAGTGCGACCTGGTGCTCGTGGTCGGCAGCCGCAACTCGTCGAACTCGAACCGCCTGGTCGAGGTCGCCCGCGAGAACGGCGCCGCATCGCACCTGATCGACAACCACTCCCAGGTCCGCGAGGAATGGCTCGACGGCATGCGCGTGGTTGGCATCACCTCCGGCGCCAGCGCGCCCGAAGAGCTGGTTCAGGGCCTCGTGCAGTTCTTCCGCGACCGCGGGACCGAGGACGTGCAGGAGCTCGAGGTCGTCCGCGAGGATGTGCGCTTCATGCTCCCCAAGACGATCCGTCAGGCGCTCACCGCCAGCGCGTAAGTGCGGACCCTGGTCATCTCGGATCTGCACCTCGGTGCAGGTCACGGACGCGCCGCACTGAACGACTCGTCGATCGTCGACGCGCTGGGCACCGCGATCGCCACGGTCGACCGGCTCGTGCTGCTCGGCGATATCGTCGAATTGCGCCAGGGCCCGCTCCAGGACGCGCTCGCCGCTGCTTCGCGCATCCTGCCGCAGCTGGTCTCCGGTCTGGGCGAGGGTCGCGAGGTGATCCTGCTGGTGGGCAACCACGACCACCAGCTGCAGTTGCATCCCGAGGCGCTCGGCCAGGTCGAGGGGATGCTCGCCCAGTCTGGGGCGAGCGTCCGCTTCGAGTATCCGGGCGTGTGGCTGCGTGACGATGTGTACGCGCAGCACGGCCACTACCTCGACCGCCACACGACAACGCCGGCGTTCGAGCGCATCGCCGCCGGCGCGATGGCCCGCTTCCTGAAGCTGCCGTTCTCCGGGATGTCACAGGAGAACGATTACGAGCGCCTGCTCGCGCCGATCTACGCCTGGATGTTCGCGATCTCGCAGACGAGCGAGCGCGAGATCGATGCGGCCGACGGTGGCGGGTCCTCGCGCGCGCTCGCGTTGATCCGCGAGTCCCGCGGCGGCCGGGCGCTCGCAGTGCAGGCCGCGCTGCGCGCGGCGCTGGGGACGGCGAACATAACCGGGCTCGGTCCGCTCAGCCCCGACCTCTCGCCGCCGGCATTGCGCCGCTCGTCGCTGGTCGCCTACGGAGAGGTGCTGTCGATCCTGCGGCTGCAGCCGCGCTACGCGCTCTTCGGTCACACACATCGCGCCGGCCCGCTCGCGGGTGATGACAGCTCCGAGTGGATCACCAAGGCAGGTGTTCAGCTCTTCAACACGGGCAGCTGGGTGTACGAGTCCGCAGCCTTCATGTCCGAGGAGCCGGCGGACAACCCCTACCGCTCCGGCTTCGCGGTCGAGCTCGACGACGACGGGCCGCCGCGGCTCGTGAATCTGCTCGACACCTGACGGGGTCAGCCCGGGGAAGGAAAGTCACCCTGGGGGGTGACTTTCCTTCCCCGCGTCACACGCGCGTAGGCTTCCGCAATAGATAGGCGATGAGCGTTGCTCGCGAGGATCGACCCGGCTGGGGAGACGCCGAGTTGCTGGCCGCGGTCGCGGCTCGAGACGGTGCGGCCTTCTCCGCCTTCTACCGCCGCCATCTCGCGGAGGTGCTCGCCTACCTCGTGCGTGAGGCCGGTGATCCCGAGCTGGCCGCGGACCTCGCAGCCGAGGTTTTTGCCGCGGTCCTGCTGTCGGCTGCGCGCTACCAGTCGCAGACCGACTCGGCGCTGGCCTGGGTGATCGGGATAGCTCGTCACAAGCTGCTGATGAGCTGGCGGCGTGGGCGCATCGAAGCTCGTGCGCGCCGCCGCCTCGGCATGGAGCCGGTCGAGCTCGACGACCTGGCGCTGGAACGTGTCGACCAGCTCGCGGACGCCGGCGTCGGCCGGCTCGAGCAGATGCTCGACGAGCTGCCGCAGATGGAGCGCGAGGCCGTGCGCTGGCATGTCGTCGACGAGGTCGGCTACGACGAGATGGCCGCCCAGCTCAACTGCTCGGAGATGGTTATTCGCAAACGCGTGAGCCGTGGCCTTGGCCGCCTACGCAACCGCCTGACGGAGATGGGGCCGGCGTGAGCAACGACTTCCTGGAAGAGATTGAGCGTCAGCTGGTGGCTGCCACCGAGAGTGGGCTGCGCGCGCGACGCTGGCGCTGGCGCTGGGCCTGGATGACGCGGATGCGGCTGCCGTGGCGGGCGCCAACCGTCGGGGTAGCGGTGGGGATGGCGGCGGCGCTGGGGGCAAGCGCGATCGCCGCGACCCTCACGCTCCCGGCATCGCACCCGCAGGCGCAGGTTGCCTCGCGGTTCGCGCGCGCACGCAGCTTCACGACGCCTGGCGCTGTGCCCGCTGGCTTCCAGCCGGAGTCGTTCACCGCGATCAGCGAGTACAGCTGGTGGCTGCTCGGCACCGCCCCGTGCGGCGGGCACACGTGCACCGTGATCGTCCGAACCGAGGACGGCGGGAGCACGTTCACCCGGATCCCGGCACCGCCAACCGGAGGCGTTGGGAACCTGCGCTTTGCGAACGCGCGCGATGGATATGCGTTTGGGCCACAGTTGTGGACCACCCACAACGGTGGCAGGACCTGGACCGAGCCGCACATCCGAGCCAACGAACTCGCCGCCGCCGATGGCTACGTCTACGCGCTGTCGTCAACAGGTGCGCCGGTCGAGTCGCTGATGCGGTCACCGGTGAGGCGCAACGCCTGGACGGTGGCGCCGGGACTGTCGGGGCGTGAACCGCGTTGGCTGGTGGGCCAGGGCGTCGGCGGGCTGTGGGTCCAGGGCAACACGGTGATCATCCAGGCCGGCAACCGGATGTTGATCTCCAACGATCAGGGCAGGCATTTCAGTCACGCCCGCGGTGTCGTGAACGCCGGCGACTGCGGCTATGACGCCGTCGCCGATCCGTTCGCAATCTGGGCGCTCTGCTCGACCGGCATGGCGCCTGACGACATCCTGCTATCGACGAACTCAGGCGACACCTTCACGGCCGCGGCCCAGGTGCCCGACGGCCCGGTCGACTCGTTCGCCGCTGCATCGTCCACGGTGGCCGTTGCTTCGGGCCAGGGACCGCTATTCCGCACGACCGACGGCGGCGCCAGCTGGTCCCAGGTGGCCGTGCCGTCTGCCGGTTGGACCTACCTCGGCTTCACCGACGCAACCCACGGCGTCGCCCTCGGCAACTTCGGTGGCGGCGGCCACCAGCACGGCAGGCTGTACTACACGACCGACGGCGGCGCCAGCTACCACGAGGTCCCGATCGGATCGAAGTGAGCCGGCGGCGGGGCCTCTCTCGGCGTTGGCTGCGCCTAGCCACCTGCGGACGAGCTCTGGGAGCCGCCGTTGGGATTCGCCACCGCCTGGTTCACAGCGGCCTTTGTGAGGATTCCGTGGGTGAGCGGGAGACAGGCGTAGGCCGCCGGTTTGACCGCCGGTTGCTGGAGATCGATCCCGGCCTTGCTGAGCATCGCGAGCGTCAGTTGGCCTTGGCTGGTCGGGTCTGGGAACTTCGAAAAGCCGTGTTGCCGCATGCATTTGGCGAAGGCGAGCATGGCCGCGGCACGGACGTGCATCTGTGCCTGGCTGGAGCCGGCACCCGTCGGACCCCCACCTGGCAGAAGGTGCCCACAGGCTGTCTGTGCTGACTTGAAGGACGGGGAGCCGGTGATCGCCGGGTCCACGTGGATGGCGACCTTGACCTGGTTGCCGTTGGTGCTGACCTGCGGGTCCTGGAAATTGCTGACCCCGTGGGTGCGCATGCAGGCGGAATAGCGATAGGCGGCGTTGGTTCCGGAGTTGTGCGACCCGTTCGAGCTGGGGGCAGGCGGTTTCTTCGAGCCGCCGCAGGCCGCGAGCAGGGCGGCCATCAGGGCGATGAAGAGGACGATCGAGGCAATGCGTGGTAGGCGATTTCTGTTCATGTCGTCGTTGTAGCTGGGCGAGGGTGACGGCCCCGTGACGCAAGCTGTCACCCCACTGTTACCCCGGCGCGCCATGCTGTGCCGATGCGCGTACTCGTTGTCGAAGACCACCAGCGCCTGGCCGGCGCCATCGCCAGCGGGCTGCGACATGAGGGGATGGCCGTCGACCTCGCGTTCGACGGCGCCGACGCGCTCGCGCACACGACCATCAACAACTACGATGTCGTCGTACTCGACCGCGACCTGCCGGGCATCCACGGCGATCAGGTATGCCGCACGCTTGCCGAGCAGGGAGGCCGCAGCCGCGTCCTGATGCTCACGGCCGCCGGCACGATTCGCGACCGCGTCTCGGGTCTCGAGCTAGGCGCCGACGACTACCTCGGCAAGCCGTTCGACTTCTCCGAGCTGGTCGCTCGTGTGCGGGCGCTCGCACGCCGCGCGAGCCCGCCGCTGCCGCCGCTTTACGTGCGTGGGGACCTCAGCCTGGATCCGGCGCGCCGGATCGCCTCGCGCGCGGATCGCCGCCTCGAGCTGAGCCCCAAGGAGTTCGCGGTGCTGGAGCACTTGCTGGCCGCCGACGGCCGCGCCGTCTCATCCGAGGAGCTGCTGGAACGGGTTTGGGATGAAGCCGCGAATCCGTTCACGACCACCGTGAAAACCACGGTCGCGCGTCTTCGCGCCAAGCTCGGTGACCCGCCCCTGATCGAGACCGTGCGCGAAGGGGGCTACCGCCTATGAGGCTGTTCGCGGGCCGTACGGCGCGCGCGCGCCTGGCACTCATCTACTCCGGCGTGTTCATGGCGCTCGGCATCGCGTTGATCCTGGTGATCCTGCTGGCCGCCCGGTCCGGGTCGGCGTCGGTCGCGGTCGCCACGCCCTCCGGCGGTCCCGTCCCGAACCTGCGAATCACGCCCAGCCTGATGGGGTCACCCGCGGGCGCCTTCATCGTGGACCAGCACAACCGGGACATCGCCCGGCTGCTCGTGATATGCCTGATCGTGCTGGCGCTCACGGCCGCCGCCGCGTTCCCAATCGGGTGGTTCGCGTCAGGACGGATGCTGCGCCCGCTGCGTCAGATCACCGCGCGGGCGCGCACGATCTCCGCAGGCAACCTCCACGAGCGGCTGGCGCTCGCCGGGGGCCGCGACGAGTTCACCGAGCTGGGAGAGACACTCGACGACCTGCTGGGGCGGCTCGAGACCTCATTCGACGCGCAACGGCGCTTTGTCGCCAACGCGTCGCACGAGTTGCGGACG
>Ga0307374_10013122_pt1 | contig 11503 bp, 18 predicted proteins | sample OX3MG_FD_202532 | JGI IMG/M metagenome (GOLD analysis project Ga0307374, IMG submission 202532) | Soil microbial communities from Risofladan, Vaasa, Finland - OX-3 | ecosystem: Environmental > Terrestrial > Soil > Coastal area > Acid sulfate soil | place: Finland: Risofladan, Vaasa | collected... | reverse complement strand
CGTGATCCCGCTGGCGGTGCTCGGCCAGAGTTGACCGATTGGTCGTAGTAGCCGCCGACTAGGGAGGGGTTAGGGTGGTCTGGTCGGGAATGAACATGAGGGGGTTCGTCCGGAGATGCAAGGGATTCTCGACCGCTCACGCTGCCGGCAGACGGCGCTGAGGGCCACATCAGTCGGGCGCTACTACGACCCCACGACCGCCCAGTTCCTCAGCGTCGATCCGCTCGTTGGTATCACGGGCGCTCCATACTCGTACGCGGGTGACAATCCGCTCGATGGGACTGATCCGACAGGACTCGATTGCCGTAACACCGACTCCTGCCCGCCCAGCACGTCCTACAGCCAGGAGAATGGTTACAGCCCCTCACCGGGTCATATGGATAATGCCTCGCCGACGCCGCAGAATGAGACAAGCAGTTCGGCCACGTCGACGACAGGGGGTGGTGGCAGTTCTGAGCTTGACAAGAAGTCCGAAGCGGCCGTCTCATGCCCTGCGGGGACGACGTTGCAGACCATGACGCCAACGACGGTGCCGGGTGCCTCGAACGAGCCTCAGTGCGTCGCTCCACATAGCGACTCCAGTTGGGTCACGACGGCAATGAGGTTCCTAGGATGTGTCACCGACAAGCTCGGACCTTGGCACGGCGAAGGGGCCGATCCTGGAGAGGTCCTAATTAGTGCTGGAGCTGGTGCTTCGGGTGTCGGCGACCTCATCTATAGAAGAGGCCTGTCGCCGACAGCCGGCGAAACGGCAGTCGCCGCCACAAGACTCGTCGCCAGGCTGAACTTCGCCACCGCAGCAGCGTTGGCTGCATGGGGCGGTGTAGTCGTCGTTCAGGAGTGCAAATGACCCGCGTTTGGTTTCGCGCGCTGTTCATCGTTGGGTGTCTGGTCCTTTTGGGGATCACCGCTGGGATCGGGATAGCCCTCGCTGAGCCTGCATGGCTAACCGCTTTGATAACCTTCTTAATTGAAGGCGGTTTCGTTGTGTCTGTTCTTCGAGATCCACTCATACGGAAGCAACTCCGGTAGTATCCGATGCAGTCGGCCTCTGGGAACACAACTACTCAGTGGACCGTGCGTTGGAGAACGCGCCTTCTCCTTGCAGTCGGTATAGCTGGCAGCCTAGATGGGTTCCTTCGGAGCACCACCTGGTGGCTCAGGATCATCGCAGTCTGCATCTTGGCAGCCAGTGTGCCCCTTTGGATCTGGGCCGAGATTCATGCGCACGAGCACTGATCTGCCAGTGCTCGTGCGCCTGGGCACCAGCGATCGCGGGCGATCATGCGCACGCCGCTAAGACGGGGAGCCGTGCGCCAAGTAGGAAGGAACTGGATCGCAGTAGCCGCCGGGTCGCGGTCATGTGGTGTCGGTGGATGGCGATGAGCTATTGGTTTTCGATTCGCGTTCGCCAGTATCCGGGACGGCGTCGGTCGTGAGCGATCGCGAGTACGAGGAGGTCGTCACCTCTGTGCATGTAGACGAGGTGGTAGGGAAAGCCTGGGATCCTTGTTCGTCGCAAGGCGAGATCGGCGGCGGCTTCGGGAAACGGCGTGCCGGCCTTGGGCCATGCGGAGATCATCACAGTGGCTCTATCGACCGCCGCCAAGAACGTCAGGCCGAGCCCTCGGCGCTGCTGGTCGTACCAACCGATGGCATGTTCGAGTTCAGCGATGGCTTCTGGTCCAAAGCGAACGCGAAGCGTCAATCAGCTAGCTTGTCGGTGAGACGCTGTCGTACGACCGTCCAGTCTTCGGTCGGGGATTCGCCGGAAAGCGCCTGGTTTGCGCGTCGTGTTAGCTCTGCTGTCCACTCGCTGAGAACTGTGGTTGGTTCGTCGCTATCTTCCAGGCTGGCCAGTAGCCGTGCCGCGACATCGGCACGGTCGTCGGCCGATAGCCCGAGCGCTGTTCTAAGTACGGTGTCAGCATCGGTGCTCACGGTTCCCAGACTACTCCGGCTTAGCCGACACAGTGCTGAGATTGCCGCTCCGCTCGAGCCCGATCAAGGCTCCGAGCATCCTTCGTGCACCAGTCGGCCCAATCAGGTCGTAGTAGCCGCCGAGTGTGGACCGGTTCGCGGAGTCCAGTGCTCGGGGATTCAGCCACGGCGTGTGGTCCCGCTGCACAGTCGGCTCACTGGGTTTCCGGGGCCGTGAGATTTCTGAGGGGGTATCGTGGGGACTGCGATGTCCAGCGAACCGGTAGTCCCCGAAGCACAGCATCTCGAGCTACCTGTCGAGGTCTTGTTGGAGCGCGCTCGACCGTTGCCGCCCCATCAGGAGATGGTGATCGAGGACCTCGACGACGTCGAAGGTGCCGGGTTTCTCGCCGCATTGCAGGAGTGACTGTTCCGTCTCACCGCGGTCCGATTGTCATTGACACGGGCGTTTTCGGCGCGGATATGGTTCGCCGGTCGGAGCTGGCTGAGCGGTTTGAACCGGTCATCGCTGGTCGCCCGGCGTTCATCTCGTTTCAGACCGCAGCGGAGTTGCACTATGGAGCTCTCCGCCGTGGGTGGGGTGAGCGGCGCGTGCAGCAGCTGCGGGCCAAGATCGCCTCGGTGGAGGTCGTCTATGCCGGCCCGGAACTGGTTGTTGTCTACGCCCACCTGAGAGCCGAGTGTGCGCGCACAGGGCATGCGTTGTCCCAACGCGATCATGATGCCGATCGTTGGATTGCAGCTACCGCAGTCCGTCTCGGAGTGCCTCTGGTTTCTGACGACGGAATCTTCGCTGACCTTCCCGGACTGGCGGTCGAGACGGCGTGAGCAGCTCAAGGTGGTCACGCTGTACGCCGGCTGCCTTGGCGATTGGCGTTGCCTGCCGCCGCAGCCGATACTCCCGGCGCCGCCCTGGTTCGCACCACTCAACGCGTTCGCCAAGTCAACCGGACTCCTCTCCAGGCGGACCATCTCAGCAATACACAGACGGGCGCTACTACGACCCGAACACAGCACAGTTCCTCAGCGTCGACCCGCTGGTCAATATCACGGGCTCTCCGTATTCGTTCGCCGGTGACAACCCGTTGGACGGCACTGACCCGACGGGTCTCATGATCGCCCCGCAGTGTGACCCGACGGGCTGTTTCAGCGGAAGTGGCAAATTCATCGAAGCGAATACTTCCTCTGTGGCCGATGGCGGTAGCGCTGCATCAGGCGCGGCGCTGGGTGGTGTCGGCGGGTCCACTTCCGGCGCCAAGGAGGGCGGTCAGGCATTCGTCGATCAAGCAGCTGAGCAGATTGCTTCCAAGACTGCGAAGCAACCTCTTGAACAACTATCGAAGGGAATCGTAACGTTCGGACGAGGTTTCGAACTGTTCGGTGTCGCCTTATCGCTTACGGTAGATGTAAACGATCACAGTTCCGTCGGGTACATTCTCGGTGACGTCGGCGGCGGCTTCGCTGGTGGCACGTTCGGAGCGGCGTGGGGTGCCGCGCGGTGCCTCAAAACGGTGGTAGGTGCCGTCCCGTGCGCTATCGCAGGTGGGATCCTCTTTGGGGGCGCAACGGCCTATGCGGGTGGATACCTCGGCGACGCAGCCGAACGTGAGATCAAGCATGTGTGGCACGAGGTGTTCGGGTGATCTCGACATATGCGCTCGACGCGTCGCAGTCCGCAGGGATACCAGTCGCTGTGGTTGTTATCGTGCTGCTTGGCGAGGCCGGAACTGCAGCGATGACTATTCGGCTGTGGCGCTGGACGCGCTACTTCGAAGAGAGACCCGCTGTCGAGCGTTGGTGGCTGATGCCTCCTCAGCCAGCCATATTCGTCGCATGGACGGGCCTCACGTTGGTCCTGGTGCTGTACGCAGCTGCTCAGAGGGCGTCAGGATCTCTGAGCCTCGTTCTCGCAATCGGTACTATTTTGGCCAGCATAGTATGGGCTATCGGGACCTTACTGGCCCTAACTGTGCTCCTGTGGGGTCGGCCGGCGGCACTGATACCGCCGAGGCTTCGTGGCTTCGGAGGCGTGTTGAGAAGACGTGACAGTAATCAGTGCTGAGCCTGCACTCATGCCAAACCGCAAGCTGACTGACGACGAGTCTTCGACACACGGCAAGACGGGTCGTAGTAGCCGCCGAGTGCGGAGGGGTTAGGGTGGTCTGTTCGGGCATGAACATGAGGGGGTTCGCCTAGAGATGCAAGGGATTCTCGACCGTTCACGCTGCCGGCAGACGACGCTGAGGGCCACGTCAGTCGGGCGCTACTACGACCCAGCAACGGCACAGTTCTTGAGCGTCGACCCACTGGTCAATGTCACCGGAGCCCGCTATACGTACGCCGGTGATAACCCGCTCGACGGGACAGACCCGACAGGACTCGATTGTACCAACACCGACAGCTGCCCCAAGGGCACCACATATACAGACTATGGCGGTTCTTGGAATGATCCCAGCGTTCAGTCAACCACCAGCCAGTCTGGCACCGGCCAAAGGAATAACCAAGAGATGACGCCAACTGGCACTATTCCTCAAGGCTCCTCCACAATGCCGGCGAAGCCCAGAATAGTTGCCGCTGTAGTTGGATGCCCGAGCTGGTTGACCGACATCGCCAACATTCTGGGCTTCAAGGACATTATTACGGCGATCGGCGAATTCACGCAGGGTCAGTTGGACGCCAAGCAGGCTCTCCAAGCCGGCTTAATCGGAGGGGAGGTTTCCGCCGGCGGGGTCCTAACAGATAGGGCGGCAGGCGAGGAGACGCAGTTGGCAGCGCGACTAGCTGAGAGAGGGACTTCGAAGGTGTTTGGTCTTCCGGCCGGGGTCATGGCCACGTTTGTCCAGTACGGTTGCGCTGGCGCTACACAGGTTGGCGGTGGGCTAGGTGAGCCTCCTCCCGGATCAACGCCTCCAGCATGGATCCAGGTGGCTCAGTACAACAATGGATAAAGGTGTTGCCGGTCGTCTCTTGGTTACCGGGCTTCTCTTTATCGTGATCGGCGTTGGCGCTGTCATTCTCTCGATAGTCCGCACTCGTCTTAGCTACCTGTTGGTAGGGGTCGTTTTTCTCATCGGAGGCACCATCCAACTCAAGGTGTGGAGCAACGGGCGCCGCATCTGACCCCGCATGTGGTCCTGCGGAAGGATGTGGAGTTCGCGTCACACGTCGCTCACGGGTTTCCCCGCGAGATCGCCGCCGATTTCAGCGTGACACGCCGTGTCATGAGCGCCAGGACCTTCTGTGGTTGTGGCGTCGACTCCGATCTCGGCGAGGGATCTGTGCGTTTGTAGTCACTGCGACGATTCTCGTCTGCTGCTCGTGCGCGAAGACCATTCCCTATGATCCATACCTTGGTGAGTCCAGCAAAAGCGCTCAGACGATCTTGCTGGACGCTCTGAACGTATTCTCATCGGTCTACTCGGTGCGTGAACAAGGAACCGAGAGCCTCGACGGGATCACGGTTAGCGTGAACATCGTCGCCGGTCGGCATGGAGGCGGCGGTACCATCAGACTCGGTCCGACGAGTCTCAACCTCGTCCTTCAAGGTAACGACCTGTACATAAGGGCCGATGCCACCAGTTGGGATCGGATCGGCTTTGCTGGCAAGTCCCCGAATCTTGCTGATCGCTGGGTTCGCACGTCCACTCGACTTCAACCGTTCGGCGCGTTTGCCGAGAAACTTGACCTGACTCAGCTTCTGTTCATGAGAGGATCGATAGGTCATGTAGTCAAGGAACCATCAACCTCGATGGACGGGATATCTGTGATTCCGCTGCGTAGCGACTCGACAGGCCTGACGCTCTATGTGCGCGACGGCCGAGGAGCTCCCGCGTTGATTGCGACCAAAGATGCCGGGGCCTCGGGAATGATCCGCTTCAGCGACTACAACACAGCCGAACTGCCGGTAGCGCCTAGTGCAAGCGTTGACCTCGCCTCCGTGCCGACGGTTCAACAACAATGAGTCCTTTCTCGCCATCAGGGCTGGCTTCTTATGACACAGGTGTTCCCTCCAAATGGTCGTAGTAGCCGCCGACGGTGGATGGACCGAGTGCGTGGAGTGCGGCTGTGGGATGCTACCGAGTGTGGTCGTCGGAAGGAATGGACCGGGTGTTCCTCGGGGGGGCTCTGAAGATTACGGGAGGAGTTCGAAGGCGGTGATATGGGTCGGGCGAACGACGGTGAAGTGACGTCGATCGAGTGTCGCTACCTGGGTGGCGTTAAGTCGCTCAGCAATGGCTATGACCGCGGCGTCGACGGTCCCCAATCGAAGATCCGCGTACGTCTGCATGAGATCGGCCATGCGGTTGAGGTCGGCATCGTCCAGGCAGTACAGGTTGATGTCGGAGAGCCCGATCCCTCTCACGAAGTTTGCTTCGGCGGCGGGGCCGGCGAGCGTGCCAATGAGATACGCCGCCTCGGCGAGTACTACCTGCGGCTGTGGCGTCTGCTCGAAGAAAGCGCCGCATCGGTCGTGGTCAGGATCGTCATCGATCGCTGCGGCGACGAGAGGACCGGTGTCGACGATGACTATCGGCCGAACCCCTCGTCAAGGTGGTCCTCGAGGCAGCGTTCTGCCTCGGCCACGCTGAGGGCCCCGGGCTTCGCGCTCGCGATGCCGATGAAGCCGAGACGCCCCGAGCGAGCAGGCGCTGGTACATGGCGACTGAGCAACTCGGTGGCGAGACTTTCGGGCGTCGTTCCCCGCTGGCTGGCTTCTGCAGCAAGACGTTCTGCTATGACGTCGGGGACTTCCAGCCGCAGTTCGGTCATGGCATCAGGGTACCGCTCAGCTGGCCGGCCGACGGCTTCGACGGCGACACGCCCCTGTCGTGAGCGCCACGCAGGGCGTTCTCGACGGCATGCCCACCTCGGTAAATCTCACCCGACCAGCACCACAATGGTCGGGCGCTACTACGACCCGAACACGGCACAGTTCCTGAGCGTGGACCCGTTGGTCAACATCACCGGAGCCCCGTACTCGTATGCCGGTGACAACCCGCTCAACGGCACCGACCCGACGGGGCTTGATTGCACCAACACCAACAGTTGCCCAGGTGGAACCGCATACTCGGAGAATGGTGGCTCCTGGGTTGATCCCAGCCTGCAGTCGTCCGGGTCTACGACGGACCAGGGAATCGCGACTGTCTTAGCGGGTGGCCTCAATTCCGGCACGCTAGCCTCTTCATCTCAGGACAACTCGGGAGGCTCTTGGGGAGCGGCAGTCCTCGGAGGTGCATCGAGTGCTATTTCCGGTTCTGGCAAGGCATCGGAGAACTTCGTCGAGCACGCCGCGAGCAACGCGGCGGAAGGCTCAGCGGAACGGTCTTCGCTCGAGGGTTTGGATGCCAGTATCGCTCGTGTCGGGTACGCGTTTGATGGATTCAGCGGTGCGCTATCCGTAACAGTTGATTACGCCAATCATCTTTCCGTTGGTGAGATATTCGGACACGCGATTGGCGGCGAAGTGGGTGTGCTTACTGGAGGCTTCGTCGGCGGGTTAGTTTGCAGCGAATCAGGACCGGGCGCGGTCATATGCGTCGTTGGGCTTTCGGGCGCCTTCGGGGCGGGCGGGGCATATGTCGGAGGCTGGCTCGGGAAGCAGGCCGAACAGTGGATCAAAAGTTGGTAGCCGGCTTGCTTGCCTCTCAACCAAGAGTCAGTTCTCCTCCTATTGCAGTGCTGATTATTGTCTCGGCCGGTGAACTCGTTGGGTCCTGGGCCAACGTCGTCGTTTGGAGGTGGACTTCCTATGTGCAACAGCCTCGCCGCGACGCGCTGATACGGACACTGCCGTTTTCCCCAGCGGGACCCGCTGCACTCCTGGGTTGGACCGGGATGACACTCGCGGCATGGGCGATATTCGTTGCCTCGCACCTAAACGGAGCGGCGTACAATGCGACGCTGTTCTTGGCGATCTTCGTAGGGGGAGGAGCTGCAGTTATTGGCTGCATCCTGAGCGTGACCGCCTTCCTGTGGGGTCGACCTAAACGCGTGATTCCTCCGAAGTTGCGCGACCTTGGGGGGCTGCTAGGGACAAGCGGTCGTAGCTCGCGTTAGGTCTCGCAAGGTCGCCAAAGCGATGTGCCGTGTAGTGCAGCAGGCAGGAACAGACTGTCGTAGTAGCCGCCGAGTGCGGAGGGGTGAAGGTGGCCTGTTCGGGCAATAGCATCAGGGGATTCGCCTAGAGATGCAAGGGATTCTCGACCGTTCACGCTGCCGGCAGACGGCGCTTAGGGCCACGTCAGTCGGGCGCTACTACGACCCGAACACCGCTCAGTTCATAAGCGTTGATCCGTATGTCGTCGAGAGTCACGCGCCGTATGCATTCGGCGGGGACAATCCATTGGGAAATACTGACCCGACCGGGCTTCTTGGGGGAGGGCTATTTACGGGCTGTGACCCGTTCTGCCCGACCGAGACGCCGATACCTGGGAGCGGCGATGTGCCAGTGGCTAAGCCTGTCACGATTCCTCAGCCCCAGACCACGACGACCGAAAGAATCATGCCCAACTACCCACCACAGACGGTGACCTTCGATCCCTTGTACCAATGGTCAGACTGCCTTGGTCCCGTTACGCATTACGGCACCGCATTCGATCCGGCCTTCGCGGCGTTCACCTGCCTGGACTTTCCGCCTACCGCGCCGTCGGTTGCCCAAGCTAGACAGATTGATTCGAGATATCCAGCTGCTGCACCGCCCTGGGTGATCCAACATAACTACACCCGTGTAGCGCCTAGTACAGACGGTGGTATACATCTGGATTGGCTCAGCTGTTCGTCTGAAGTGGGTCTATCGGTCACGACACATCTGGTCGAGGGCGCTGTTTCTGGTTATGACTTGTTTGCCATGGGTGTCGACTGTGCTATCGCGAGCGCCGGGACTGGTGGCTTTTTCAATGAGGACATCGGACCGCCCTACTAGATCGAGGGATGTCCTAGGCCAATGACTCGAACGTTTCGACCTCCATTGTCTCGGGAGGATCTCGAACTGACACTGGACGATGGCGAGACCGTTGTCGCGCAAGGACGCGCGTCGATACCGCCTCCCCCTAGCGCAAGCCAGGTGCCCCCAATCACTCCCGCGTTCCTTATCGGCCGATTGATTGAGCGTTGGGTCGAGGGGGGAGCGGAGGCAGAGCAGATAGCCGATGACACATCCAACACGGGCTTTCCACTCACGCAGCACATGGTTATGGTTCTCACGACGGAACGCATCCTTACTTGGAGTCGACAGGGCCATCCCGGCGACCCCCGAACTGTCTTGGCAAGTGTCCCCCTCGCGCGGGTCAGCTCAGTTACGGCAACTATTCCACGCCTGGGTTCTGGAAAGGACGTTCGGATCACGTTGAAGGACGGATTGAATGTCCTGGTTCGAGTCGACTCAACGTTCGCAAACGCCCTCATAAGTCGCATCAAATAGGAGTCTGACTTGACGATTCAACGGCGCACAATCCCGATAGCCCGTGATCCCGCTGGCGGTGCTCGGCCAGAGTTGACCGATTGGTCGTAGTAGCCGCCGAGTGCGGAGGGGTTAGGGTGGTCTGGTCGGGAATCAACATGAGGGGGTTCGCCTAGAGATGCAAGGGATTCTCGACCGTTCACGCTGCCGGCAGACGACGCTGAGGGCCACGTCAGTCGGGCGCTACTACGACCCCGCAACGGCGCAGTTCTTGAGCGTCGACCCACTGGTCAATGTCACCGGAGCCCGCTATACGTACGCCGGTGACAACCCGCTCGACGGCACCGACCCGACCGGACTCGACTGCACCAACACTGACAGCTGCCCCAAGGGCACCACGTATACGGACAATGGTGGTTCCTGGAACGATCCTAACGTCCAAGCTCCTGGGTCGAGTACGGACCAGGCAATCTCGACACTGCTTGCGGGCGGGCTCAATTCCGGCAGTGTGTCTGCTTGTTCGACCTGCCTTCCCGAGCGCAATTCCTCAGCCGGATCGGCGACCAGTCAATCCAGTAGCCAGGGGTCGTCTGATTCTACAAGGAACAGCATTGCAGACGCGCTTGAGGCGACCTCGAATGCGTTGGGCACGGCTGGGGCCATTGCCGACCTTGCGGATGCGGCCGAGGTGACCAACCCGGAGTTACTTCCAGCAGAAATAGTCTCAGTGCCAGCCACCGAAACCATCAACGGAATTGCTACTTTCACCAGCTGCGGAGCGGACTATTTTCGCCCTGGTCCAGTGTTGCATGCGACCTGGAACTGCAGCCAAGACCTATTCATCTGGTACTCAACCGTAGGCTTTGGTTCTGCGTCGACGATCAATGCTTTCGGTAATGCCTGGGGTGACGCGAAGCAACTTGCAAAGGACATTGTTCAGTACGTGCCATGATGATGCTCGCCGAACTATCCCGATGGCTCTTGTATGTGTCTCCTGCCTCAGCCGGCCCCCAGAGCTATTCCTGGGCAGACGGACTTCTGACTGGGGGACTGGTCATGATCGGCGGGGCAACAATGATGGTCTCCGGCGTCTACCTTAGGAGGCGGGCCACCCGCCAGTGGCAAGACGTGTCCGACTTGGATGGGAGCTACTCTGCCGTTTTCAAGCGTACGATCTACCGAGCTGAGCGTGTCAAGTGGGTGGAGTATGTGATAGCCGCCATTTACGTTCTCGGATCGGCGCTCCTCATCGCCAGTGCGTTCGCAGCGCTCGTCGGAGACTAGAGTGCCCACGGCCGGTGAGGGATGGTCATGTGTTCACCGGAGCTTGGGGAGAAGAGAGCGCCCCGCTTATCGGGGCTCTATGGCGCCAAGAACTCGAGGCCTGCCACTTCATGCCGGGAGATGAGCCGAGGGTTAGTAGGCCGATCCCCAGGCATGGCGGTTCGAGGCTTGCTCGGGCCAGTCTGTTCGCGCTCGTTGGTTTGTTGTCTTGCCTCGGGTCGCTCGCGGCAGAGACAAATGGTGGCCGGGCTGCCGGAGCCGCGTTGTCGCTCTACTTTTCCTCCTTCGCCATTTTCTTGTATCAGTTGCGGCTCGAGGCGACTCCGAGTGAGGTGATAGTTCGTAACTTCTTTCGTGCTGAACGGTTGGCATGGTCCGAGGTATCGGCAATAGGGCCATGTCGGGGCACGGGCGGCCGAATCGACCTGGGCCTTGGCTGGTCTGTCGGCTTCTGGCTCTCCTCCGGTCGGGTAATCAGGGCGAAGAGCACGGCTTCTTGGTTGAGGAACACAGTTGAGCATCGGACGCGGGAGGTATTGGACGTCAGGTCTCCTTCGATACCCTGGCCCCTAGGACACGGACCAAGTGGCCCGATCACATCCCTAGCGCCGCCAGGCTGGTACCCCGACCCGTCGGGGGAAGGTGGTCGGCGATGGTGGGATGGCCAACGGTGGACTTCAGACGAACGCTGAAGTCGCGGATGGTCTGCCATCGCAACAGCTGGTATCGAAGGAGAGACTGAATCGTGGGCGACAAGGTTCCGACGAGGGCTGCCAGGAGGAGGTGGGCCTTGCTGATCGGATCGTAGTAGCCGCCGAGTGCGGAGGGGTGAGAGTGGTCTGTTCGGGAATGAACATGAGGGGGTTCGCCTAGAGATGC
>Ga0307374_10013121_pt1 | contig 11503 bp, 12 predicted proteins | sample OX3MG_FD_202532 | JGI IMG/M metagenome (GOLD analysis project Ga0307374, IMG submission 202532) | Soil microbial communities from Risofladan, Vaasa, Finland - OX-3 | ecosystem: Environmental > Terrestrial > Soil > Coastal area > Acid sulfate soil | place: Finland: Risofladan, Vaasa | collected... | reverse complement strand
CGGGCGCGAGCGTCCCCACCACGTCGTCGATGCCCAGCGCCTCGGCGGCGTGCTTCGTCCCGGCCTTGATGGCGTCCATGGTGGTCATGCCGAGGTTCACGTAGATCTCCAGCTCCGCGGCTTGGGTTCCCATCTCCGGGTCGCACGCCGTGTCGGTGCCCAGGGCCAGCTTGACGCCGGCTCGGTAGAGCCGCTTGAAAGTGTCCATCGTGTGCGGCTGGAGCGTCTTCATCTTGTGAAGCACGAACTCGGCCGTCCCCATCTCGCGGCGTAGCTCGATCGCGTGGTCGGTGCGGTGGTTGAGGGTGGGGAAAAGGATGATGCCGCGCGCCTTCATCATGTCGATCGCCTCGTCGTCGGTGAACACCGAGTGCTCGAGGGTGTCGGCTCCCGCGCGCAACGCCATCTTCTGCGCCGCCGGCGTGAAGCAATGCGTCGCGCAGCGCTTGCCGAAGGCGTGCGCCTCGTCGACGATGGCGTCCAGCTCCTCCTGCGTCATGTTGCGCACGGTGGGCCCTTCCTTGTCGTCGCCGGCGCCCCCCGAAACGCACGTCTTGATGAGGTCCGCCCCGGTGCGCAGCTGTGAACGCACCAGGCGGCGCAGCTCCCATGGCCCGTCGGCGGTGACTCCCGGCAGCCGCGGAAGATTCGACGGCATGAGGCAATCCAGGTGAGAGTTCGTGATCATCGCCCAGCCGGCCACCAACAGCCTGGGTCCGGCGGTGATCCCCAACTTGACCGCTTCGCGGATAGCCACCATCTCCGGCGTGAAATGGCCGGCATAGCTGTAGCCGCCCACGTCGCGCAGGGTGGTGAAGCCCATCTCCATGGAGATCTGGGCATGGAGCAGGGCGTAGAGCTGCTGGAGCTGCGGCGTCACCTCGAACGCCGCAGCCCGATGGTTCTTGAAGGTCATCGCGTTGAAGAACGAGAGGTGGAGATGGCCGTCCATCAGGCCCGGTATGAGCGTGGCGCCGCCGGCGTCGATGATCTCCGCCCCATCCGGCACCTTCACGCGCCCGGTTTGCCCCATGTCGGTGATCGTCGTCCCCTCCAGCACGACGTCCACGCCTCCCTCGAGGGTGCCGCCCGCGCCGTCGATCAACCGCTCCGCTCTCACGACCTTCATCGAATTCCTCCTAGCCTGTGTGGGAAATTGCCTTACCGTGTCATCACGCCGTTCGGGTCACTGCGCACTCGCCAATGCCGCCGACGCCGCCGCCTGCCGCTTCTCCCACATGGCCATGCCGATGGAGATCGCCGCGATCGCCAACGAGGGAATGATCACAACGTAGAAGCTGCCCATGCGCCACCCGATCGTGCTAGCGCTGGCGCCGAGCTCGACGCCCGTGAACATCGCGAATGCGTAAACCAGAGTGTTCGCCGCGCCCAACGCGGTGCCCAATCGCGCGCTCGGCACGTACTCCACGATCAACGCGATCACGTTCGTATTGATTCCAGCGATGAGACAGCCTTGGATCACGAAGGTCAAGGCGGCCGCCGTGAGCGGCGTCAGGGCGACGCTGAAGAACAGCGCGTAGGCCCCCGCCACGATCGCGCCCGCGATGGCGATCAGATTGAGACGGCCGAACCGGTCCGCGAGCAACCCGAACGGCAGCGAAAGGCTCAATACGGCCACGCCGCCGGCCATCCCCGCCAGGCCCGCTTGCACGACGGTGAGATGCTGCACCTTCACCAAGTAGGTTGCCCCCAGGCCCTGGAAGGGCCAGAGCGCCTGAGACCACAGCGCGATGAGCACCGTGGCCACGCCGAAGCGCCACATCCACCGGCGATCGGCCGGCTCGCTCACACCCTTGGCGGCCGCGGCGGCCGCGGGCTTGTAGTCCGAGTAGCCCGTGTCCATCATGAACGCCATCACCGCCGTGCCGATCACCCCGGCGACGCCGAAGACGATCAGCGGCATACGCCAGCCAAAATCGGCGGAGTGCGTCGAGATGATCGCCGCCGCGATCGGCCCGAGGATGATGCCGAGGCCGAACGTGGCTTGCAGAATGCCCTGTCCAAGGCTCCTGCGCGTTTGGAAGAGGGCGCCCGGAACCGCGAAGGCGGCGGGCTGGAAGATGCCCTCGCCGACGCCGCTCAACAGCCGGAAGAAGACCAGCTCATTGACGCTCCTGCTGAGCCCGCTGAAGAGAACCGCCAACGAGAAGACCGCGAAACCGAGAATGAGGACCCGCTTTCTTCCCCAGACATCCGAAAGCCAGCCGGCGAGGATCAGGACCGCCGCTTGGCCGCCGAGGAAGCTCGTCGCCACGAACCCCGCCAGCGCGGGGGTCAGGTGAAATGCTTTGATGACGCCGGGTACGAGCACGCCAAAGGACGACCGGTCGATGCCGTAGATCGTGTAGCCGATGGCCACCTGAATCAGTACGTTGATGAGCCCGAAGTTGTTCCATCGTAGCTCAAAGGATCGCTCCGCCTTCATGTTCGACCTCCCTTATGGGTTAGGCGCGAGAAGTGCTGTATTCCGCGTTGGTACACCCGCGTTGTTGAGCGACCGGGATCTCAGGAGTGTGCTTAAGTCACGCCCCTCCGACGTCTCCGTAAGTTCCGAGTGAATCGAGGAAAGGTGAGGACTAGGCCGTCACGGACGACGCGCAGGCCATCACCTGCGAGATTGCCACGTCGATGCGCTCGACGCTGGGCAAGATGGCCGATGCGAGCACGTGACTGGCGGGGATATGCGTCTCCAGCGTCCCCACGCGCACCGCCGGAGCGCGCAGCAGGACGTGGGGCGGCTCGCAGACGGAGGCGACGATCTCGGCGCCGATGCCGTAGCTGGCCCACCCCTCGTGAGCCACCACGAGCCGTCCGGTCTTCGCGACCGATTCGCGGATCGTGGTGACGTCCAGCGGCCGAAGGCTGCGCAGGTCCACCACCTCGACGGATACGCCCCGCGGCGCCCAGTGCTCGCGCGCCTCCAGCGCGAGCTTCACGCATTGGCCCACCGTCACCACGGTGACGTCACTCCCCGGGGCGCGCACGTCGGCGCGGCCGATGGGCACCGTGTACTCGCCCTCCGGCACCGGTCCGACGTCGTCGTAGAGCCGGTGCGGCTCGAGAAAGATGACGGGATTGTCGTCGCGGATCGCCGAGGTCAACAAGCCCTTCGCGTCGGCTGGCGTCGAGGGGATCACCACTTTGATGCCGGGCACGTGCGCGAACCACGACGCGAACGTATCCTGGTGCGGTCCCCCGTCGGGACGCCCGCCGTCGGCGCCGCGAATGACGTATGGGGCCTTCACCCGCCCTTCGGTGGAAAAATAGAGCCGCGCAGCCGTGGTCACGATGCTGTCGGCCATGTAGAGGATGATGTCGCCGATGTACACCTCGGCCACCGGGCGCAGGCCGCTCATCGCCGCGCCACTGCAGATGCCCGCGATCGCCATCTCGGATATGGGCGTGTCGATCACCCGCGAGGCGCCGAAGCGGTCCCACAGCCCCTTGGAGACTCCGCGCGCGCCGCCGTGGCGCCCCACGTCCTCGCCGATGACGAAAACCGACGCATCGCGCGCCATCTCCTGGAACAGCGCCTCGTTGAGCGCCTGTCTCATGGTCTTGACGGGTCCTGACTGCATCGTCCTCGTCCTACTCCGCGTACGCGCGCATCATGCTGGCAAGTTGGTCGCGGTCGTCGGGGTCCAGCGCCGGCAGGGCGCGAGCCTCGCGCTCCGCTTCGGAGATCCGGCTCCGCACGCCGTCGACGAGCTCGGCGAACTCCGAGTCGCTGAGGAGATCCGCTTGCTCGAGCAGCGCCTTGAGACGGAGGATCGGGCAATTGGCTCGAGCAGCCTCCTTCTCGGCAGCGGGGCGAATGAGGTCGGCATCCCTGAGCGTTTGCCCGCCCCACCGGTAGCTCTTCAGCTCGACCAGCGTCGGGCCCGAACCCGCACGCGCCGAGCGGATCGCGTCGTGCACCACCTCGTACACGGAGAGGACGTCGTTGCCGTCCACCGTGATGCCCGGGATGCCGTATCCGAGAGCGCGCGAGGAGAGATCCTCGACCCGCGTGACGTCAGTGATCCTGGTGGAGACGCCGAACTGGTTGTTCTCGATGACGATCACCATCGGCAGCACTTGCGCGGCCGCGTAGTTGACGCCCTCGTGAAAGTTGCCCGTGTTCGTCGTGCCGTCGCCGAGCATCGCGACCACCACGTCGGGCTCGCCGCGGTACTTCTTGCTCAGCGCCACGCCCGCCGCGCTGAGGAGGCCGCTGCCCAGCATGCCCGTTTGCGGCAAGATGCCGATCTCCGGGACGCCGGTGTGCCAGTGCGCCCAGCGCCCGGCACTGATGGACCCTTGGCGCTCGAAGAACGACGCCATGAGTTGGACCATCGACGCGCCTCGAGAGAGGTAGACGCCCATTCCGCGGATCGAGGGGCAGATGGGATCGGTCGCCTCGGCCGCCGCGCAGGTTCCGACGGTGAAGGCTTCTTGGCCGAGGCTCAGATGGAACTCGCCCACCAGCGGCTCGCCGGCGGCCCACCAGCGTTCGCAGGCGAGATCGAACTCGCGCACCAGGACCAAGTTCTCGAGCAAGCCGAGCAAGAAGTCCGGTGTGAATCTCCGGACCCTTGACACGTCGCTCGCGGACGTCACGTTACCCGTAGCCATGCTCTCGTGAATTTCCTCCAGGACTTCTGTCGCGGGGTAGAAGCGAGGATGAATCCAGCATACGGCGAGTACACTCGCCGTTGCCGCCAGGCGCACCGGTGAAAGATCTGCCGTCGATAGGATATGTGTCCGTACCTGTACGGACTACTTTCGAAGTACTATAGCACAGGTACGTGGCAACGTGTCAACATCGTCAATGCAGAAAGATCGCGGCCGCCAGCCCCGCCCGCGAGCGCAGACGCTTCGGTGGCGCGATGACCTCACCTCCGGAGCTCAGCGTGACGACGGCCAGCCGGTCGAGCAGGTCCTCGGAGCCCGGCTCACGCTCGCGCGACGCGCATCGGTGTTGGGGCGGCGCCCCGCGACCTGACCGCTCCCGACCACGTCGACGTCGACCGCTTCGACGCCCATGCTACGTCTCGACGACGATCGTCTTGCCCATTTTCTTCGCCGCCTCGCCGGCGTAAAAGCCGTAGCGCCCCTTGATCTGCTCCCAACCGGACTTCGGGTGGTCGTAGACCCAGGCCACGCGCGGCGTGCGCGCGCCGTCCGGTGCGACGGCGTCGATGTAGAAGCACGTGCCCTTGTAGGGACACGTGTAGTCGTGCTTGGTGACCTCCAAGCGCGCCGCGTTCACCGCCTCCGGCGCGATGTACCAGTTGCCCTCGACTTTGCGCGCCTGGTCGTCCACGGCTTCCGCCAAGACCTCTCCGCTGGCCGCGTCCTTGATCGTGACCTTCATGTTCCTCCTTTGCATCGCGGGCCTTGCCGCAATACAACGCGCCGCGCCGCCGCTCGGATCATCGCGCGGCTACGAGCCCGTCTGCACCAGCAGGAACTCGTTGCCGTCGGGGTCGTGAAACGTCGCCTGCGTTCCTCCCCACTCGGTGGGCTCCGGCTCGCCGTCGAAGGGGACTCCGCGCGCCACCAGCTCGCGGTACGCCAGATCGATGTCTTCGGTCTGGAAGACCACGCGGCTCCAGCCGCCGATGCGTTCGGCGGAGGCATGCCCGTCGCGCGCGGCCGCCGGCACCAGCACGAGTTGGACCGAGTCTCCCTCCGGCGCCACGGTGAGCCAGCGAAAGCCGGGGGCGTACGCCACGTCTGAGCGGACATTGAAGCCCAGCAAGTCCCGGTAGAACGCGAGCGCGCGCTCCTGATCGGTCACGTAGACGCTCACGTTCCCCAAGCGCATCGGTGCTGTCATGCTCGTCCTCTCCTCTACGCGCGCAAGACGATCTTGCCGCTGATCTGCCCCGTCTTGCTGCGCTCTAGGGCCCGCCCGGCATCGGCCAACGCCATCTCCGCGTCGATCCTCACGCTCAGGGCGCCGCTCTCCACCATGCGGGCCAGCTCGGCCAAGCCCTCCGGCGACCATTGCGGCGTCTTCTGCGCGGCGATGTTGGCCGCCCGCAGGCCGTGCTGAGCGAACCACGTCTCGTCGGCGGCGAAGACCGTGGTCGCCAACCGCCCGCCGGGGCGGCGCAGGACCTCCGAGATCCGCTTGAGCGCTGCGTCGTCGCTCACCACGTCGATGAGCGCCTCGACGCCCTTGGGGTGAGCCTTCGTCACCTCGGCCACGACGTCGCAGAGATCGTATGCGATCACCTCGTCGGCGCCGAACGAGCGCGCGACCCGCTCCTTGCCCGATCGCGCGGTCGCGACGACGCGCACCCCGCGCGCATGGGCGATCTGCGTGGCGTAGCCGCCCACGCCCCCCGTGGCCCCCACGACGAGCAGCGTCTCGTCCGGCTTGGGATCCACGAACGCGATCGAGGCCAGGGCCGTCAACCCCGCGGTGGGCAGGGCAGCGGCGCGCGCGTCGTCCAGCGACGCGGGAATCCGGGCCATGGGTCCGCTCGCGTCCACGGCTGCGTACTCCGCATACGAGCCGTGCGGCGCCACGCCGAAGACGCGGTCGCCCACCGCATAGCCGCTCACCTGAGCGCCGATCCGCTCCACCACGCCCGCGAAATCCTGTCCCAGCACCAGCGGAAACGGCCGCCCGCGCGTGCCGAACAAGCCGTCCCTCAGCTTCCAGTCGGCCGGGTTGACGCCCGCGGCATGGATGCGGACCAGCAACTGGCCCGCCCCTACCTCAGGCGTGGGTAGCACGTGGAGCGAGCCGGGCGCCCCGTAGTCGTCGATGGCGAATGCGCGCATCCTTTTGAGTTCCTCCCCGGATCGCTTACCCGCCGGGGAGCGCCGTGCAACGCCTCGACGCACCGCTCGCTCGGCCGACAACCCGCGCGTAAGGTCGCCTTCACGCCGCCTTAAGCTGCGCCGCCTAGCGTATCGGTGCATGAGGGTTCTCTTCTTCGGCGACGTCGTCGGCATCGAGGCCGTCCGCCACTTGGCCGCACGCATCCCGCAGTGGCGCCGGGAGGCCGCCGCCGACCTGGTGATCGCCAACGCCGAGAACGCCGTGGTCAGCCGGCCCGAGAGCGTGCAGCGCGGCTTCGGCACCAGCGACGAGGCGGTCGACCTGCTTCTGGGAGCCGGCGTGGACGTGCTCACGGGTGGGAATCACTCGTGGGACGCCCCCGATGCCGATCGCGTGCTCCGCCGTCCGCGCGTGCTGAGGCCGATGAACCTCCTCGAGGACTTGCCGGGCACCGGCATCGAGCGCCTCGTGCGCGCCGGCCGCCGCGTTGCGGTGGTCAACCTCATCGGGTGCAGCGCCGCTCACCCGCACATCACGGCCCGCGATCCCGTCGAGGCCTTCGCCTCGCTCTCGTTCGAGGACGACGAGCTGGTGATCGTCGACTTCCATGCCGAGATGGTGACCGAGAAGCATGCCTTCGCGTTCGCGGCCGACGGCCAGGCCGCGGCCGTGGTGGGCACGCACACGCACGAGCCCAGCTTGCTGATGCACCGCCTGCCCTTGGGCACGCTCTTCTGCGCGGACGCCGGGATGAACGGGCCCTCGGGCGGGATCGTCGGCATCGCTCACGAGGTCTTCGTCCGCCGCCTCCGGGGTGCGGACGCCGGCCCCTTCGCGCTCGCCGGCGGCCCCTTTCAACTGGGCGCGGTCCTCATGGATCTCGGCGACGAGCCCCGCATGGAGCGCTTCTGGCCCTCGGCCGCGTGAGTGCGGAGGAGAATTCGCGCGACCACGACCGCGATCTTCATGGGGCCGTGATCAACCATTCGATACCGAAGCGATCGTGCAACATGCCGAATTTCCCACCCCGAAAAGCATCAGGGAAAGCGAGATGTTCCGGCTTCCGGGTCGATGGGCTTGGCTTCGCGCCCATCCGAGGCCATAAACGCAATGCCCACCGCTTTGAACGCGGCGTGCATCACTCTCCCTTTCTCAGCTCCACCCGCGTCACTCGCTATGGACGGCGTGAGTCGCTAGCCGCCCGCGATGGCCCCCACGACCAGAAAGGGCTCGGCTCCCGTTGCGACCGCATCGGGCAGCGGGGCGTCCGGCGGCTCGTGCGAGAGATCCCGCTCGCATGCGAAGAACCTGACGAACGGCCGGCGCTGCTGCGTGGCGTGGTCGCGGATCGCCCCGCGAAGCGCCGGATAGCGGGCCTCGAGCGCGTCGAGGACCGATCGCTGCGTAACGCGATCCTCGACCTCGAGCTGCACCTCGCCGGTGACGTGCGCCAGCATCCGAAGCTGCGCCGGGAGCACCACGCGGATCACGGCAGCGTCTGCACCTCCACGGAGAGCACAGCCGGAAGATCTCGGACGATCGGGGTCCAGCTATCTCCGGCGTCGGCCGACGCATAGACCTGACCGCCGGTGGTTCCGAAGTAGATTCCACACGAGTCGAGCGAGTCGACGGCCATCGCGTCGCGCAAGACGTTCACGTAGCAGTCGCGCTGGGGCAAACCCTTGCCGAGCGGCTCCCACTCGTTTCCACCCGTGCGGCTGCGGTACACGCGCAGCTTTCCGTCCGGGACATAGTGCTCCGAGTCGCTCTTGATCGGCACGACGTAGATGGTCTCCGGCTCGTGGGCGTGAACGTCGATCGGGAACCCGAAGTCGGTCGGCAAGTTCCCGCTGACTTCGCGCCACGACTCGCCGGCGTCGTCGCTGCGCATGACGTCCCAGTGCTTCTGCATGAACAGCACACCCGGACGCGAGCGGTGCATGGCGATGCGGTGAACGCAGTGGCCGACCTCGGCGGTCGGATCCGGGATGTATTCGGACTTCAGGCCACGGTTGATCGCTCGCCAGGTCTCGCCGCCGTCGTCGGTTCGGAAAGCGCCGGCTGCCGAGATGGCGATGAAGATCCGCTTGGCGTCGCTCGGATCCAGCAGGATCGTGTGCAGGCACAGGCCGCCGGCGCCCGGCTGCCACGAGGACCCCGTTTGGTGGTCACGCAGCCCAGCCAGCTCCTGCCAGGTCCGGCCGCCGTCGGCCGAGCGGAAGAGCGCGGCGTCCTCGACGCCGGCATAGACGGTGTCCGGGTCGGTCAGCGACGGCTCAAGGTGCCAGACGCGCGTGAACTTCCACGGGCGCGGCGTGCCGTCGTACCACAGGTGCGTGCCCGGGATGCCGTCGTACGCGAACTCGTTGCCCACGAGCTCCCAGGTCTTGCCGCCGTCGTCGGAGCGCTGGATCTGCTGCCCGAACCACCCGCTGGACTGCGAGGCATAGAGACGATTCGGGTCGGCGGGGGAGCCTTTCAGGTGATAGATCTCCCAGCCCCCGAAGTGCGGGCCGTCGATCTCCCACCGCTCGCGCTTCCCGTCCGACGTCAGGATGAACGCGCCCTTGCGGGTGCCGACCAGCACGCGTACGCTGCTCATCGCTCGCTCTCGCTTTGAGCGGCTGCGGGCATGACCTGCACGAGCAGAAAGTCGTTGCCGTCCGGATCGCTGATGTCGTCAATCTGCATATCCACGATCGCCCCTCCTCCGAAGCATCGATCCTCATGCCGTCAGGCTCAGGCTACCACCACCATACGCGTCGCGCTTCTCCGATCTTGTCCTCCGGCGCCGCGGCGGCGCACAGTTCCACGGCCAAAAGGGGGAGCGCCGTGAGGATGGGCGGAGAGATCGGGGTCACCGGGTGCAAGGCCAGCTCCACCCGGGATGACCGTCCGCCCTCCACGTCCACGGGACCGACGCTCCCCACGCGCAGCGGGTCTCGCGGGACCACGTACGCCAGGAGGGAAGGCGCGCGCGGAAAGGCCGCCGCCAACAGGAAGTAGCGCCCGTCCGGCACGGGCGCCAGGCGGAACTCGCCGGGCCCGGCGAGCACCTGCCCGGCCACCGGACGGCTGCGCGGGATCGGACGCGGAAAGAGACCGGCGAAGATCGTCACCTCGCCGGCGCCCTCGCAGCGGATCTCTCCGGCCACGCCGAGTTGGCGCCGCGGCGGCGCGGGCCACGGCGAGCGCAGCGCGTGCATCCGCTCGAGCAATCCCTCGCTCTCGGCGCGGCTCAGCGTCTCGCGCAGACGCCCCGGCGTGGCGCCGACGCTCTCGGTGAAGATGCGCGTGAAGGTGCCCAAGCTCTCGTAGCCCAGGGCGAAGCAGATCTCCGTGACGCTGCCCGCCTGCGCCAGCAGCAGGCGCTTGGCCTCGTCCAAACGCAGCGCCGCCTGGTACATACCGGGCGGAACGCCCGTGACGGAGCGAAAGAGCCGGTCGAAGTACGTGGGGCTGAAGCCCGCGTCGGAGGCCATCTCCGCCAGCGAGAGCGGTTCGGTGCAGCGCTCCCGCATCGCCGCGACCGCGCGCGCGGCGACGTCGACGGACACGGTCCTACCCCGGCGGCCAGGTGAACGGGCGCCCCGCCAGCACGTGCAGGTGCAGGTGGTAGACGGTCTGCCCGCCGTCGCCGCCCTCGTTGATCACCACGCGGAAGCCGCGCTCGCCCCCGAACTGCGTGCCCAGCTGCGCGGCCACGCGCATCAGGTGAGCCAGCTCCCCGTCCTCGCCGTGCTTGGCCACGTGCTCGGAGAAGGTGGCCGCGTGGGCGCGGGGGATCACCAGCACGTGCGTGGGCGCCTTGGGGTTGATGTCGCGGATGGCGATCGCGCGCTCGTCCTCGTAGACGCGCTCCGCGGGGATCGCCCCCGCGATGATCTTGCAGAAGAGACAGTCGTCCATCACTTGCTCGCCTCCGCCGGGTGCATCAGCTCGTAGTCGACGATCGTGTCGGCGTTGGGCACGTAGCCGGCGATCGACTTCTTCCAGATGATCGGCACCGTCGTGTGCACGATGGGGATCGCGGGCACCTGGTCGTGCACCAGCTCCACCGCCTTCACGTAGATCTCCTTGCGCCTGGCCTCGTCGACCGTGCGCTGGCCGGCCAGCATCAGCGCGTGGAACTTCGGGTCCCGCCAGAACGAGTAGTTCTGCGCCGCTCCCTTGACCGCCGAGTCCTGGTCCAGCAGCGTGTACAGGAAGTTGTCGGCGTCGCCGTTGTCCCCCGTCCATCCGATCAGGCACATCGGGTGCTCGCCGTTCTTGATCTTCTCCAGGTAGACGGCCCACTCGAACGGCTCCAGCGTCACGTCGATGCCGGCCTGCTTGAGCTGGGCCTGGATCGCCTCGGCCACGCGCTGCGGCTCCGGCATGTACGGGCGCGGCGCGGTGCCGTAGAAGAGCTCCGTCTTGAAGCCGTGGGGAAAGCCGGCCGCGGCCAGCAGCGCCTTGGCCTTGGCCACGTCGTGCGGATACGCTGTGACGGGGGCGCTCGAGCCGTCCATGCCGTCGGGCACCCAGGTGTTGGCGACCTCGCCGCCCTTGCCGTAGAGATCCTTCACGATGGCATGCAAGTCGAGCGCGTAGGCCACGGCGCGCCGCACGCGCAGATCGCCGAAGGGCTTCTTCTCCATGTTGAGCGCCAGGTAGGCGACGTTGTTGGCCGGCTGTTGGTAGACCTGGAGCGAGGGGTCCGTC
>Ga0307374_10013120_pt1 | contig 11504 bp, 17 predicted proteins | sample OX3MG_FD_202532 | JGI IMG/M metagenome (GOLD analysis project Ga0307374, IMG submission 202532) | Soil microbial communities from Risofladan, Vaasa, Finland - OX-3 | ecosystem: Environmental > Terrestrial > Soil > Coastal area > Acid sulfate soil | place: Finland: Risofladan, Vaasa | collected... | reverse complement strand
GAGAGGGCGATGTCGTCCCCGTCGCCCCATCGCCCGTTCGCCCACTCGCCCCGTCGCCCACTCGCCCATTCGCCCCATCGCCCGTTCGCCCATTCGCCCCGTCGCCCAGGAATGCCAGCAATCGCCGCGCTGGATTCACCCGTCCCTCCCCAGGTCGCCCATTCGCCCGCTCTCCCACTCGCCCGCTCGCCCCGTCACGCGTACCCCCCCAGCCGCTCGCGCCGCGGATCGAACGGGTCCACCGCGGGAATGATCGCCGCCGCGGCTGGCGCCGGCGCGTCTTTTGCCGCCTCGACCAGCAGCGCCAGCGCGCTCAGGTAATCGTCGTGGCCCCGGCTCTCCGGCACCGCCCAGGTCATCACCCGACTCGGTCGCACGCTGTAGCGGCACTCCGCGACCTCGTGCCAGAACTCCGCCGCCTCCACGTCGTCGTCCCCGTGCGCGTACCACTTGACCCGGCCGCCCGAGACCGCGGCGAGCAGGTCGTACCCCAGGTTACTTTTGCTCGCACTGCTGAACACCACCGGCACCACCACCCCCGGCGCCAGCGCGCCGGCCAGAAAATCCGCCAGCCCCCGCCCCAGTCCGGTCGCGTCCACCGCCAGCCGCTGCACCCGCCAGACGTTCCGCGCCAGGTCCAGCAGCGTCGCGTACTGCGTCCGCAGGTCCACCCCCCGCCAGGCGTGGACACCTTCGATCAGCACCACCGGCTCCCGCGCGTCGTCCGTCACGTCCCGCCAGACCAGTCGCGCCACCAGCAGCACCGTCGAGTCGTGGCCATCACCCGGCTTCCCTCGCTGGGCCGGGGATGCACCGAGGGAAAGGTTTCCCCCGGCCTCGGGTCCCCCGGCCACGTCCAACGCCGCGACGTACGTCGCACCCTCCACCGGCCTCGCTCGCCGCGGCTGCGACCCGGCCAGCTGAGATCGCTGCGTCGGCGAGAAGAATCCCGTCTCCCCCGCGATCGTCTTCAGCTCGTACTGCGTCCGGTACAACGGATGATCTGCCCCCAGCCGGGCCCGCTCGCCTTCCACGTACTGGCCGTACTGACGGTTGTACGCGGCGACCACGTCCCAGGGGTAGGCGAAGTGTCGTCGCCGACCATCGTGCTGCTCGGCCGCCAGGTTCGCGTCGATCTGCCGCTGCAGCAGCGTCGTCTCGTCCCACGCCGTGCCCCAATAGACCCGCGTCGCGTTCGAGGCCGCCGCCATCGGGGCAAAATCCTTGTCGTGCTTGACGATCGCCACGTCCTGCGCTTCGTCGATCTCCAGGAGGAGCGAGGCCGTCGCCCCCACCACCTGCGCGCCCGGCTCCGCCGAAAAGAAGAGGACCCGCGCCCGACCGAGCCGGACGATGTACCCGTGCTCGCGCGACCAGCGGCCGGCCGTCAGCGGGTTGTCCAGCAGCGTCCCCAGGCGGAGCATCGAGTTGATCGTCTGCGGCTTGAAGGTTGGCGCCGCCTTGACCAGCGTCTCGGCCCGCCCCATCGAGCGCGCCAGCAGAAAACTCTCCACGTGCGCGCTCAGCTCGTTCTTGCCCGCCTGCCGACTCATCATCACCGTGAGCGCATCCCCGCGCCCCTCGGCGATGGACGACAAGATCGCCGCCGCCGGCTCCGCCTGATACGGCCGCAGCGGCCGTCCCAGCACCACCCGCGACCAGACCTCGAGGTGCGAGAGCGCCGCTCGCAGCGCGCGCTCCCTCAATGGATCACCGCCTTCACCAACTCAACCAGCAGCGTGCTGGCCACCGCGACCAGAATCGCGTTGATCTTCAGCTCCAGTCGCTCGACCTCTCTGGCCAGATCTTCGAGCCCCCGACGGGTCACCTGCTCGAAAGCGGTCGGCGCCGGTTCGTCCCGCGCCGGGCTCGGCCGAGCCCCCGAAGCATCCCCCGGCGCGCCCGCCGTGGCGAGTCGCCGACCGAATCGGCGCAACAGCGCGGCCAGCGGATCACGTCCTTCGTCGCCCAACCGTCCCATCACAGCCCCAGCTCGTTGCCAATCTCTTCCAACGCGCGCGCCAGCGCCTCGTCCAGGTTCTTCGCGGCCTGGCCGCGGATCACGTGCTGCACCCGCAGCATCTGGGCGAGGCGGCCCAGCGAGCGGCTCAGCGTCTCCAGGTCCACGCCGTCGGCGACGCCCCGGCGAATCAGCACGCGCAGCAGCCCTACTTCCTGCTCGAGGTCGTTGTCCTCGGCCGCGCCTTCGAGCGTCGCGCGCTCTTGGGCGCTGAACAGGTCCTGGTAGAGTCGCCGCGTCGCGCTCGCTCCGCCGGGCACTTTCCCGGGTGGTCGCGCTCGCCGCGCCTTCTCGTCCGTTTCCGCCATCGCCGCCACCACTTCGCGAGAGATCGTTGGCCAAAGGAGATCGTATGTTCTACTTCTGCTACACTCTACCGGCCGGCAGGGGCGCCAGAAAGCAATGTCGCGGTGGCAGCTCTGGCGGGAGGGCGTCACCGGGGAAGGTCGAGGTGAAACCAAGTTCAGGCTGGACGGGCGCGAGGTCGCTGGCTTAATGGACTTTAACGATTAAGTCGGGTATGGAGTCGCTGGCTTGAAAGCCAGGCGTAGGGGCGAGCGGCTGAAGCCCCGGGGGAATGCCCGACGCCCCGCGTGATGCAGCTCGAGTGGGTTCTCTCGATCGCAGCGCGAAAAATCCTCGAGGTGCCGGCCCACGTGGCACACCCACCGGTCGGTGCCCTGAAGCGTCTTCCGAAAGGCCTCGAAGGCGCGATAGTGAGGATCAGACTCGCGCGGCGCGTGGGCCGGATAATGGACGTGGTACCGATGCGAGATGACGCCTTCATGGGCCGGAACGATATCGGTCATCGTCTCCCTTACACCAGGTGCAGCGCGCGCAGCTTCTCGAAAAGCAGGACGGCCGTGTACGAGGCCCCGCTCAGGACGAACAGCGCCTTCGCGACGTTCCAGGTCTTCCCAAAGACCGCCACGCTCACCCGCCCGTTGACGTCGCTCTGCAGCCGCGCGAAGCCGTCGGTCACTCTCTTATCGAGTGCTTCGATCCGCTCGTTCGCGCTGCATGCCTGGTCATGCACCTGCTCGACGGCCCCCCGGAGCGCGCCGATCTCGCGCGCCAAGTCGATCGCCCACCCGGGGGCGGCCTCCCCGACGGCGCGGTCCTCGCGCAGCGGAGTCTTCACACGGGTCATCGGGGTTCCTTTCTGGCGATCGCCGGGACTCTCGGCGGATCGGTCTATGCCGGCCTATGCCGGATGTCCTATATCATTCGGCCGGGCAGGAGCGATAGAATGGCCGAAAAGGATGGTGGCACTCATGAGCACCTATCAGGAACCGATCGGTCCCCTTCAGCCGTTCCTCGCCGCGAAGCGGGTCCTCTTCGAGCGCGGCCCGGTCGCCGTCGCGACGATGGCCGCGGCGTACGCCACGTTCCGGGTCTGGCGCCGCTTCCGGGAGCCGGGCACGTTCACCCTGGCCGGCGAGACCCACACGTACTTCTGGTCGAATTACAACGTCACCTGGGCCAACGAGCGCGCCATCGAGATTCCGCTGGCCCGCGCCTTCCTGGCCCGCCGCGAGACGCTCCGCGTCATCGAGATCGGCAACGTCCTGAGCCACTACGGCACGATCCATCATCCAGTCGTCGACAAGTACGAGACCGGGAAGTACGTGGGTCCGGTCGACGTCGTCGAGCTCAAGGGCCAGTACGACGCCATCCTCTCGGTCTCCACGCTGGAGCACGTCGGCTGGGACGAGGCCCCGCGCGACCCGGTCAAGGTCGGCCGCGCGCTGTCTGTCCTGGAGTCCTGCCTGGCGCCCGGCGGCGAGATGCTCGTGACCGCGCCCGTCGGCCACAATCCGCACCTCGACGGCCTGTTCTTCGAGGGCCTGACCCCCTTCACCAACGTACGCGCGATGCGCCGCGTCGCGCGGGACCGCTGGGAGGAGTGCGCCGTCCAGGACTTGCGCGGCGTGCGCTACGGCCGTCCTTACCTCGGCGCAAACGGCCTGATCGTCGCGACGCTGCGTCGCTAGATCGCTCTGCTATCACCCGGCCGGGCAGGAGTTATAGAATGGCCGTCATGAGGAAAGGGACACTGACGCGGATTCCCGCCGCCATGCTTCTGGCCGTCCTGATCGCCTTCGGCGCGATGGTCGCTCTCCCGTTGACGTCCACGCCCTTCGCCGGCGACATGCCGGTGTTCCTGGCCACCGGACGCGCCGCGCTCGCCGGACGTAACCCGTACGCGGTCAGCGCGCCGTTCGTGATGTTCGGACAGAAGACTGTCGACGCGACGCTCGATCCGCCGCCCTCCCTGCTCTACCTCGCGCCGCTCTCTCGCCTTGACCTCACGACCGCGATCGACGTCGCCGCCTGGCTATCGCTGGCCATGATCGTCGCCTCGATCGTCGCCCTCGCCTGGGCGCATCGCGACACCGCGACGCCCCTCACCATCCTCTGGGCTCTCGCGACCGGCGCCGTCTCGATGACCATCCTGCACCGCGAGGTGTACGGGTTGGTCTTCGGCTTCGTCGCCGCCGGCTGGCTCCTCCTGCGCGTCGACCGCGCCGTGTCGGCGGGCATCTGCATCGGTCTGGCGGTCGCGATCAAGCCGAACCTCGGACTCTGGCCGGCCCTGCTGTTCACGGCCGGGAAGAAGCGCACGGCGTACGCCGCGCTCGCCTCCTGGCTGTCGGTGAACGCGCTGAGCCTCGCGCTCTTCGGTCCCACCGTCTATCCTCGATGGCTGGCGGCGGTCCGGCGGATCGCCCCCGATCGCATCTAGCTCCCGGTGAACGAAAGCCTGCCCGGCCTCGTCGCGCATCTCGGCGCGCCCGGTCTCAGCGCCGCCGGGACCGTCGCCGTGTGTCTTGCCGCGGCGCTCTGGGTCCGTGGCTCCCGTCCGTCCGCCCTGAGCGTCAGTCGGACCGCTCTCGCCGCCGCCCTGCTCGCCTCGCCGATCACCTGGATGGGCCACGGTCTCCTGCTCTTGCCGATCTTCCTCTCGCGCCGCTGGTCGCTCCCACTGGGAATCGCCGGCGGCCTTCTCCTGGTCCCGTGGTCCCTGATCTGGCCCCTGGCAAACGCGTCGGTCGTCGGTGCCTGGGCCGCCACCTTCATCGGCCTGGGCACGATCGCCCTCCCGTTCCTCGCCTGCCTTCGCGCCACGACACCGGCGCCCCGTCTACCCCTGCGCCCAGCTGATCAGGTGCGCGTTCACGGCCCAGTTGTTGCCGGTGTTGAAGTAGACGCCGACCTGATTGGCCCCGCCGGTCAGGTAGTCCGTGCGGGACACGCTGTGGAGCTGTAGCCAGTTCTGGCCGTCGGTGGAGATGCTCGAGATCTGATTCGTGCCGTCGTCCGCGATGCGAAAATAGATGGGCGCCGACGAGAGGGGGATCAGCAGCGTATCCAGGTACGAGGCGACCGTGGTCGTGGGGCTGCTCATCTTGATCGCGCGGAAATAGCCGTTGCCCGCGCTCGCGTACGAGTTGCTCTCCAGGTGCAGGGTCACGAGCTTGCCGGTGCCGCTCTCTCGAAAGACGAGTCCGTACCCCGCGTAGTTATTTTTGCCGCCTTGCGTGAAAACCGAGCACACCAGGAAGACCGCGGTGATCGTGATGGGGCTCCTTCGGTCGGGTGAGTAGGCGCGTGGTGAGAACGACTGGCCAGCCCGCGTGCCGCATGATAGGACATCGGCGCGGTCACGGCAATCCCCAATCCGCGCCGGGTCTCCTGCCGTGCTGCAGCAGCTAGCTGGCACGGAAGATTGAGAGGTTAGGGATGTTCTCGAAATCCTTGAGGTTACGGGTCACCAGCGTCAGGTTGTGGCTCAGCGCCGTTGCGCCAATCAGCAAATCCATATCACCAATCTGACTGCGCAATCCCCTCGGTAGCCCGCCCCGGAGTATCGCAAACCGTTCCATAATCTCCGCAGTCAGGGAAAGAAGCTACTTCCCCTCGAGGAACGCCTGGACGCTGGCGAGCGAACCTTCCGGATCCCGCGCGTAATACGCGCCTTCGTACAGTTCGCCGTACGATATAAGGCTGACTGCCAATCCCTGCGGTACAAGATCAAGAAGGGTCCGCGTCGCCGATGTTTGCCCTTTCAAAACATCCACGATCCAGTCGGTGTCGACCAGGTACGTGCTCATAAGGAAACGGCAGGGCGGCTCGAGGTCCGGCGCCGCTCGGCGATGTAGACCTTGAACGCCTCCGTATCGACGTCTTTCCAGCCACCTGACGCTTTCAGGATGCCCTCGCGTGAGCGCTTGACCTGCTCTGCGCTCGGTGTCTTTTCTGCTTCCTGCACTCCTTCAACAAACAGCGAATACACCGCGTCCCCGGTATCTACCAGAAGAGACCGACCCGTTCGCACCGCACGGCTGATTGCCAGCGCGAGCTCGCTTTCCTTCGCAAGTTTGACTTTCCCCGGTGTGTTGTCCATCGCGGTTTCACCCCCTCTCTGTGGGACAGAAACAAGTATACCCGTCGGCCCTCTGCCTCAGGTGAACGATGGCACCGGTACCGCTATCGCATATGGTATCATAGCGGAACGGATCGCAGAGAGTTGTGGCGTCGGATCGCGGCACGACCGAACGCCGTGCGATTCGCGGAGCTAGAGGCGCTCTTGCTCGCCTTCGGGTGGCACTTCGAGCGCCCCGGCAGGGGAGGCCACCTGCTTTACGCGCGGGGGAAGGACCGTATCTCTCTTCCGTACCGGCGGGGCATGGTGCTGGCGATCTATGTGCGACAGGTCTTGCAGATGACGGAAGGAGAAACCGATGAGTAACGAGGCGACCCGTGTCATGAGCGACGCCGACATGGACGCCGCCGAGCGGCTGGCCGACGCGCGTCTGACCGAAGGCCGGACACGCCCGAGCGACTCCGACGTCGATGCGCGCGTACAGGAGTGCCTGCGCCGCCCCTATCGGATGGAAGTGCGCGGCAACCCCGAGGAGGGCTACCTGGCCACGGCACCGGAGCTCCCCGGCTGCGTGACGGCAGGTGAGACGCCCGAGGAGGCCCTGCGGCTGCTGCGGGATGCGATGGCGACCTGGCTCGAGGCGACGATCGCGGCGGGCGATCCAGTCCCGGAGCCCGACGAGGATCGCCACAGCGGCCGGATGCTACTCCGCATGCCCAAATGGCTGCACGCGCGCTTAGCCGAGCAGGCCAGGCACGAGGAGGTGAGCATCAACCAGCTCGCGGTGGCACTGCTCGCCGAAGGTCTCGGACGTAAGCAGAGCAGCCTGGTGGCCGACGTCGAGCGCGCCCTGGATACCTCCGGGATCCCGCCCGGTCCCGATCTGGAGATCCGGCGCTGCGTCCGTGAGATGATCCGGACACTGGCGGTTGGACAGCGCTGGAATCCCGCCACGGACTCCCCGGGCTCGACGCACACGGCCCTGGCGAACGCCACCCTGCGCTTTTGGGGGAGCTTGCCCCCGGAGACAGTCGAGGAGATCAAGCGCAGGGCGACCTCCCGCAAGCTGTTCTAAAGTTACGCTACAATGACAACCGCCGGTGCTTTGTGTTGCGCAAAACACCGCGGTTGTCATCGTGGCGTGTTCGTGGACGGAAATTTGCAGCCGACGTCCTTGGGAGCCGACGGTCGCTTCCGATCGCGGCGTGACGGATCGAACGATGGTCCATTCGGAGATAGCAGCATGCGAATCAGAAGTTTAGCACTATGCCTTCTCGTTACCCTGCTGGCCGCCAGCGTTCCCGCTGCGCCGGCGCAGGCGCAGAACTGCCAATTCGTCCTCGGCTTTGCCACTCTGCACAACCTGATTCCTCAGATTGTCGGACAGTGCCTCGAGAACGAGCAGCACAACCCGGCCAATGGCGATGGCCTGCAGATGACGACCACTGGCCTTCTCGTCTGGCGGAAAGCCGATAACTTCACCGCGTTCACCGATGGATTCCGGACCTCGGTCAACGGTCCATTCGGCTTGCAAATGCGGCTGAATAGCCAGCGCTTCTTCTGGGAGCAGAACCCGATGAAGCTGGCAATCATCCCGACGCCGATCGCGGGCGATCGTTGCCACACCGCCGGCCTGTCGCTGACCATCAAGGGGTCAGAAGGAGCGGCCGGTACCATCTTCAACACCTTTCGCTTCGTCAACGACCTGTCGGTGCCATGTACTTTCTCTGGCTTCGTCGGTGCCCAGATGCTCGATGCTCAGAACAATCCCGTGCGGACCCAGGTCGTGCGCGGCGGGGATTTTTTGACCAACCTGCCCGGGCCAGCGCTCTTCACGGTCCCGGCTGGGGGAGCGGCAGAGTTCACCCTGTCGTGGAGCGACGTGATGGTCTTGAACGAGACGACGTGTCCGAAGGCCACCCAATTGGCCGTGATCCCACCCGACGAGTTCGACCCGCTGATCGTACCGGTGATGCTCGCGCCCTGCAACTTTGGGACTGTTCACGTCAGCGCGGTCCGTCCGTCAAGCTGAAGTAGCTCTACGCTGAGGACCCGGGTGACGCCCAGCCATGGGCCGAAGGCGTCTTCGCCGAGGAGCTGAGCCACCGCCACCGCCGTGCGGCAGCGCGGCCACTTGAAACGCCGGACCTCGATCGCCTGGCGGACTGCCATCTCCTCTCTCGGTCAAGATCCTTCGGAAGACCCGCTCCCCGGGGCTGTCGATGAGCGCGTCAAGACAGACGGAGACGGCATCCGGATCGTGCGCCCCGACGTCAGAGCGGTATCCAATCGTCGCGGTCGATCCACTCCTCGGCGTCGCTCGCCTCCCAGATCAGCGCTACCTCTTCGATGACCTGGCGAATCGTTGCGCTAGAGCGGATACGCAGCACGCCCCAGTGGTGCCGGCCAAGCGCGGCGTGTTCGGCAATGTGGACGGGCATGCTCTTGCGATTATTGGTGACGAGCACGTACCGGGTTTCTTCCGCGTGCTTCAGGATGTCCGGATCACTCGTCCCCAATGGTGGCGCGCCATCGTCACCCATCCGAATGATGTCAATCTGGGCATTGTACCGTAGAACTGCAGGCTTGAGTCGTGGCGGCAGATTCTCATCGAGCAAGAAGCGCACTTTCATGCGGACTGCTGGCCCCGTTGCGCCTTCAGAGCTCGCAGCCGCTGAATCAGTGGTGATGGATTAGCCGCCCATCGCTGGTACTCTTCTTCGCTCCAGCGGTCCAGTCGCTCCAGGTACGCCTCGACGTCGGCCCGGTTATGCAAATAATAGGTGATCGTCGCGTGAATCTTCTCGAGGCTCAAGCCCGGAAACTCTTGCGCGATCTGCTCCGGGCCGTAGCCGTCTCGGTAGTACGCCAGAACGTGCTCGATGCCGATACGATGGCCTTTGATCCGAATCACGTCCGGTCCCAGGAAGTCGAAATAGTCTTCGAGCAACATCGACACACCTCGCTGCTGACCCAACCCCTCCGATTATACCGCGCGTACAGGAATGCCGCGCCGCCCCTATCAGGCGGCCGGGCGTTGCTCCGTGTGCCCAAGTCGCTGCACGCGCGCTTAGCCGAGCAGGCGGGGCGCGCGGATGTGCGCATTAACCAGCTCGCGGTGACGCTGCTCGCCGAGGGTCTCGGACGTAAGCAGAGTGGTCTCGTGGCCGACGTCGAGCGCGCCCCGGTCACCTTTTCGCGTCCTTTTCGCGGCGTTTCGTGACGTTCGTGGTCCAAACGGCGCCGGAGATTTCCCGGAGTGCTATAATCAGCCGCAAATGGCGAAGGCCGGAGGATCTGGCAGGGCAGGGAACAGGCACGGTGCAAATGCGGTGACTCGGCCGCCGCGCTCCTCCCCGGTTTCCCCGACACCCAGCACCCAACCGCCGGCCCCCCACCCCGCGGAGGACCGATGAGGCGTCTCGGATACCTGGTAGCGTTCGCTCTCGCACCAATCGTGGCTGGGCTGCTCCTCAGCGCCTGTGCCAACGTCTCGAGCAACATTCCCACTCCCACGCCCATCCCCACGCCGTCCCACGGTAACCGTGTCGTGGACACGGTCACGCGCGGCACGATCGACCAGCAGGTGAAAGCGCTCGGGCGCGTCGCCGCCGAGCAGCAGGCCATCATGTACTTCCGGCAGGCCGGGCGCCTGTATCACATCTCCGTGGATACGAATCAGAAGGTGAAGAAGGGCGACCTCCTGGCGGAGATGGACGTCTCCGACCTCACCCAGCAGGTGAAGGTCGCCCAGGTCCAGGCGCAGATCGCCCAGTTGCAGGTCGACCAGGCCATGGGAATGACGCTCACTGGCGGTGAGTCGCCCGCGGTCCTCTCGGCACGTGGCTCGGTCGCACAGGCCGAGGCGGATTACGCCTCGGCGCAGGATGCGCTCGACCAGCTCCTGCTCGGCTCGACCAGGGCCGACGTGGACACGGCCAGGGCCACCGTGGCCACCGATCAGCAGAATTTGCTGAAAGGCCAGTCAGCGCTCACCCTCCTCCAGCTGCCGCCGACGCCGGACCAGATCACGGTCCTCCGGGCCAGCGTGGACAAGGCGCAGGCCGCGCTGCAACAGGCCCAGGCGGCCTACGACCGGGTCGCGTTCGAGCCAGACGTCGGCGCTCTCCCGCAGTCGGCCGCGCTGCAGGAAGCCACGTTCGCCTATAACGCCGCCAAGGCCGCGTTCAATCAGGCCACCGCCGACCCGAAGTCCGACGACGTCGCGACCGCGAAGCAGCAGGTCGGGTCCGACCAGAAGCAGCTCGACGCCGACCAGGCGCAGCTCGCCCTGCTCGAACAGGGGCCGACTCAGCAGGACGTCGACGCCGCGCAACAGGACGTCGCCAGCGCCAAGTCCGCGCTCGATAGTGCGCGCGTCAATCTCAGCCAGGCGCTGGGCGATGCCGCCGGCACCAGCGTCGACGTCCAGATCGCCCAGAAGCAGGCCGACGTCGCCAAGCTCCAACTGGCCAGCCTCCAGGACCAGCTCAACCAGTCCCAGCTCCGCGCCCCGTTCGACGGGATCGTCACCGAAACGGACGCCAAGGATGGCGACGATCTCCAGCCCTACGCCCAGGTCCTGGCCCTCTCGAACCCCGCGAAGCTCGTGATCTCCGTCGTGCTCCAGCCGACCGATCTGACGCAGGTGGCCCTCGGCATGCCGGTGACGATCGTCCTCAGCGCCTACCCAACGGCCAAGCTGGAGGGCAAGATCATCACCATGCCGTCGATCGCGACCGGCAATACCGCCGGTCTCTCTGACGCCCTGCGCACCGTCTCCGTGAGCTTCCCGAACCCACCCGGCGTCGTCAGCCTCGGCGACCTCGCGAACGTCACCATCGACGTTCAGCGCAAGGACGGGGTGTTGACGCTGCCCACCGTCGCCATCATCAGCGCCGGCGGCAAGACCTACGTGCGCGTGCTGCGGTCGGACGGCACCACGCAGGAAGTCTACATCCAGCTCGGCATCGCCGACGACACCAACACCGAGATCACCTCGGGTCTGCAAGCGGGCGTGAAGATCATCGAGCCCGCGACGGTGCCGCCCACGCCAATCCCCGCGGGCCCGACCGGCGGCTAAAGCAGGGTCCAGGG
>Ga0307374_10013116_pt1 | contig 11506 bp, 9 predicted proteins | sample OX3MG_FD_202532 | JGI IMG/M metagenome (GOLD analysis project Ga0307374, IMG submission 202532) | Soil microbial communities from Risofladan, Vaasa, Finland - OX-3 | ecosystem: Environmental > Terrestrial > Soil > Coastal area > Acid sulfate soil | place: Finland: Risofladan, Vaasa | collected... | reverse complement strand
GGGTCGTGCCGCGCCGCGTCCGCCGTGCCCGAGGAGCCCTCGCGCGGGCTGGCGCACCATCGGCACGCATCGGCGTCGGTCCAGCGTGAGCGACCCGCAAGTGATCCCAGATCGAGGTCCAGAACCCCTCGAGGTCGTCGACCGACCACCGCCAGAGCTCGTCATAAGTAGCCAATCGCACCCCGCGGTTCTCGTCCAGCCACCGCTGATACCGACCGATACGCGTGCGCTCTCGTGCCTCAGGCCCGGGCGACCACAGGATCTCATCCGTTGGCATGGGGCGGTTCCACCCGGGTGTCAGCGGCTCGTGGTCATGTGCCGAGCAATGGCTGGCCGCCTCTCAGTGGTCATCTTAAACGCCATCCGCGACCTGTCGAACGCCACAGCCACGCGGCACACCGCATGACCAAGGCGAAAGCGCACCGGCGGAGTTGGGGCGTCGGGGTTCCGCGATAGTTGGATCTGCGCTTGGTGGCCTCGACTCGGCCGGGATAATGAACCCGAGTTCGCTGATGCCGCCGAGTGGTGGACAAGATTCGAGTTGCGAAGGAGGAAGGGCATGACCGAAGCGCGCGTTGGGGGCGCAGGTCCGTCCGCACCGGATGGCACCGCGAGCAAGGTGTTTCGCACGGAGTTGACTCCCGTCGATTTCCTCCGGAGGGCTGCGTACGTGTATCCCGAGAAGACCGCGGTGGTGGATGGTGAACACCGCTACTCCTACCGTAAGCTTGCGGAGCGCTCGTTTCGATTGGCCAATGCGCTGAGGGTGGCGGGGCTGAGCAAGGGAGACCGCGTGGCCACGTTGCTGTTCAACTCGGGGCCAATGCTCGAGGCCCATTTCGGCGTTCCAGCGGCGGGCGGGATCCTCGTCGCGATCAACAATCGGCTGGCCAGCCCGGAGGTTGGCTACATCCTCGAACACTGCGGTGCCCGCTTCCTGCTGTTGGATGCGGAGCTCGAGTCGCTCGTGGCCCCGCTTGCGCTGCCCGGCGTCACCGTGATCCGCTCGGCGAGCATCGATGATTCAGGGGACCCGTACGAGCAATTCCTGGCCGCGGCGTCTGGCGCGGTGCCCGAGAGTTGGCTCGAGGACGAGGAGGAGACGATTTCGATCAATTACACCTCCGGCACCACCGGGCAGCCGAAGGGGGTGCAGTACACGTACCGCGGCGCCTATCTAAACGCGCTCAGCGAGGTGATTGTGGCCGGGATGAGCCCCGACTCGGTGTACCTGTGGACGCTGCCGATGTTTCACTGCAACGGCTGGTGCTTTCCGTGGGCGGTAACAGCTGTGGGAGCCCGACACGTGGTGTTACGCGCGGTCGACTCGGATTTGATCTGGCGGCTGATCGACGAGGAGGGTGCGACGCACTACAGCGGTGCGCCAACGGTGCAGCGTATGGTCATCAATAACCCCAGGGCGCATCGCCTGGAACAGCCGGTGACCGCGATGGTTGCCGCGTCGCCACCGTCGCCGACGCTGCTGGCTCGCATGGCCGAGTTGAACTTTCGCATCGTGCACGTGTACGGCCTGACCGAGACCTATGGCCCAATTACAGTGTGTGCTGCTCAGGAGGAGTGGCAGCAGCTGCCCGTCGAGCGGCGCGCCGAGCTGCTCGCACGCCAAGGCCAGGCGTACCCTTCGGCCGATCTGATCCGAGTGGTCGACGAGGAAATGCACGACATACCTCAAGACGGCGAGACGATGGGCGAGGTGATCATGCGCGGCAACAACGTGATGAGCGGCTACTTCGCCGACGAGGCGGCCGCCGCAATAGCGTTTCGCGGTGGCTGGTTTCACTCCGGCGATCTAGCCGTGTGGCACCCCGATGGCAACATCGAGCTGCGTGACCGCAGCAAGGACATCATCATCTCCGGCGGCGAGACCATCTCGAGCATCGAGGTCGAGCAGATAATCGCCGCTCATCCGGCCGTCCTCGAGTGCGCGGTGATCGGGACTCCTCACGAGCGGTGGGGAGAACGCCCGAAGGCCTTCGTCACGCTCAACAGCGGAGCCAGCGCGACCGCCGATGAGATCATCGCCTTCTGCCGCCAGCGGCTCGCTCGCTACAAGTGCCCGGACGCAATCGAATTCGGGCCACTGCCGAAGACCTCCACCGGCAAAGTCCAGAAATTCGTGCTGCGACAGAGTGAGTGGGGTGGACGCGAGACTCGAATCGGCGCGACGTAGCCCATATCAGCTAACTGTCGCGGTGTGGTCCGCCATGCTCGCTTCGGGGAAGCCGAGGTATTGCGACCGTTCGAGCGTGATCCGCACATCGCGCGCCGGACCTCTGCCGCTGTTCCGACCTGCAACGCGACCTAGCCGCTCGTCAGCGAGATCCATGGACCTTTGAATCCTGGCCCGCCCACCAAGATGACAGCCGGTCGGCTGGCGGCGGCGCGCTCGGCGCGTGCCACGGTCGCGAGGTCCGTGGTCGCCCGAACGTCGCTCCTGGTCGACCATGCGAGTGCACCGGTCGCGACGGCCAGACCCAGGGTGCCGAGCGCCGTCGCCACGAGCGCTGCGACGCTCGCGGTTGACCGCCACTGCCCGGTGCTTGACCTTGTCCAGAACTCGGTGCCGATCGTGCGTACGCTCGCCCTCTCCGACAGACCACCCGAGTGCGGGCGCGCCTGACCCCGGCGCACAACGAGCATCGCGCGGTCGCCAAACCGGCGGCTCTCGGTCCCTCCTCAGCCAGCGGGAAATTCCGCGCGGCGTCCCCCGACACGCCAGTCGATCTTTACGGCGCGACCGACAGCGGAACCCCGTCAGGCGCCCGCGCCAGGCACCCCTGCCTCACCCCGCTGCTGTCCTCTCGGTGGCACGCCACGCCGACGCAGGCGAGCCTTCGGCAGGGCGAGCTGACGCCGGCACCGTCCCGCCGCAGCCCACTCGACCCCGCCCGCCGAGGGTTAGCTCGTCGCGATTGCTAATGCGCGGTCGACATCCCAGAGAATGTCCTCAAGCGTCTCAATCCCGACAGAGATCCGAACCATGTCGTCGCGCACGCCGGCGGCAGCAAGCGCATCCGCATCGAGCCGGCGGTGCGTCGTGGACGCGGGGTGGATCACGAGGGTCTTCGCATCGCCGACGTTGGCCAGGTGCGAGCAGAGCTCAAGCGCCTCGATGAACCGCGCGCCCGCCGCGCGTCCGCCAAAGATGCCGAAGGTCAAGACGGCTCCGGCGCCGCGTGGCAGGTAGCGCGCGGCGAGTTCCGCCGACGGATGTCCCGAAAGGCCGGGGTAGTTCACCCATTCGACCCTGGGGTGCGCCTCGAGCATCTGTGCAAGGGCGAGCGTGTTGGATATGTGACGCTCCATGCGCAGCGACAGCGTCTCCAGGCCCTGCAACAACATGAACGCGCTAAACGGGGAGAGCGCCGGACCAAGGTCGCGCATCGTCTCGACCCGGGCCTTCATGATGAACGCAAAGTTGCCGAATGTCTCGACAAAGCGCAGTCCTCGATACCCCTCGCTGGGTTCGGTCAGCCCGGGAAACCTCGCGCTGTCCCAGGGAAATGTCCCGGCGTCGATCAGAACCCCGCCCAGCGTCGTGCCGTGACCCCCGAGCCACTTGGTCGCCGAGTGGGTGACGAGGTGGGCGCCGTGTTCGATGGGGCGACACAGCCAGGGCGTCGCGAACGTGTTGTCGACGACCAGCGGGACGCCGGCCGCGTCGGCTACCTCGGCGACCGACGCGATGTCGAGCACGTCCAGGCTGGGGTTGCCGATCGTCTCGCCGAAGAGCATCCGCGTGCGAGGAGTGATGGCCGCTTCCCATGCGCTGATATCGCTTGGTTCGACGAACCGGGCCCTGAGCCCGAACCGCGCCAGGGTCCCGGCGAGCTGATTACGTGAGCCCCCATACAGATGGGCCGACGAGACGATCTCGTCGCCTGCCTCCAGCAGAGTCATCACGGCGAGCGCTTGCGCCGCCAGGCCGCTTGACGCCGCGAGTGCCCCGACGCCACCCTCCAAGGCCGCCACCCGTTCCTCGAAGACGGCGGTCGTCGGGTTTGCGATGCGCGTGTAGATGTTGCCGAACCGGTTGAGATCAAACAGATCCGCGGCGTGCTGTACGTCCTCGAAGACATACGCCGCGGTCTGATAGATGGGCTGCGCCCGTGCACCGGTCACCGGGTCGACGCGCTGGCCCGCGTGCACTGCACGGGTATCGAACCCGAACGCATGCGCCTCATCGCTCACTTTGCCGATCCCATACGACGCGCGGAGATCACGCCGGTTGACAGCCCGGCCACATTCAGACCGCCGAAAAAGCGGCAATGCTCCAACTTGATGCAACGATCCATCACCACCTCGAGGCCCGCCGCACGCGCCCGCGCAGCGGATTCCACGTCGATGAGGCCAAGTTGCATCCAGATCACCCGTGCACCCAGCTCGATCGCCTCATCGACGATGGCGGGAATCGCCTCGGGGCGGCGGAAGATGTCGACGATCTCCAGGGGTCCGCGAGCTGCGGCATCTGCAAGCGTCGGCGCACTCGGGATGCCAAACACTTCGGCGGCCGCCGGGTTCACCGGGATGATCTCGTAACCGCTGGCGCGCATGTGCACCATTGCCCGGTAGCTCGGCCGCGCCGGGTTCGGCGACAACCCGACCACGGCGATGCGCCGGTATCGAAGCAGGATGCGCCGCACCTCATCAGAGGGTGCTCCCGACGACATACCGGCGAACTGGGCAACGGACATCAGGCGATTATCCCGTTCGCGCCGAGCGACGTCCAGGTAGCGACCCACGCCCCGCAGAGTTCCTCCTCGAACGGCCTCGATGCGGTGCCGATCACGCCATCGCATCAGCCGCACCGGGGTGAGGAGGTCAACGAACTCTGTGCGACCAAGTGGCGAACGCGGTCGGCCGACCGTTGCTCTGAGGCACACGCCGCTACGTCGAGGTCAGACTCCGTTGCGGTCCGGGGCCACGGTGCGGCTCGCAGCGCCGCATCGACCTCTCGGCCAGCAACGCCTTGCAGTCGGCGCTCGCCGCTCAATCGCTCATCTAGTAGGCTCCGACACCTATCGGTCGCCCGTCCGGATGAGGCAGGAGGTGGCGCATGGGCTTCGAGATGATCCTTGTCGAGCGGGAAGGTCCATTCGTCACCATTGCGATGAACCGCCCCAAGCGGCGCAATGCGCTGTCGGTCGCGCACATGCAAGAGCTCATCGCCGCGTTCCGGCAGGTCGGGCAGAGCGACGCCCGGGGCGTGATCGTGGCCGGCAACGGACCGGTGTTCTCGGCCGGGCACGATTTCTCGGATATGGCCGGTGCGGATCTGGTCGCCATGCGCGAGCTGTTGTGGACCTGCACGGAACTGATGAGCACGATTCAGCGACTACCTCAGCCGGTGGTGGCACGAGTACACGGACTGGCCACAGCAGCTGGCTGTCAGCTGGTGGCCAGCTGCGATCTGGCCGTGGCCGCGGAGGATGCCGGGTTCGCCACCCCAGGCGGCAAGGGCGGCTGGTTCTGTCACACGCCACTGGTCGCGGTGAGCCGCGCGATCGGCCGCAAACAAGCGATGGAGATGGCCCTCACCGGCGACACCGTCGACGCTCAGACTGCCCTGGAGTGGGGCCTGGTCAACCGGGTGGTGCCCGCTGACCAGTTGGAGTCGGCGACCCTGGACCTCTTGGAGCGGGCGACGCGGGGCAGTGCCATGTCCAAGGCGATCGGCAAGCAAGCCTTCTACACGCAGCTCGGCATGGACCAAGCCCAGGCGTACACCTATGCGGTCGAGGTCATGGCGGCTACCAGCCAGACAGCCGACGCTCAGGAGGGGATGGCCTCGTTCCTGGAGAAGCGGCCGGCAACATGGGTCGGCCGCTAGCCCTAGGTTGGCCTGTCCCCGAGTTGTACCGACACTCGGAACGGCACCTGATGACGACATAAGCGCAGGCGTCCAGGCCCCTGAACGAGGGCCTCGGCACGCGATGCGTGCGAAACCGGCGGAACGCGCGAGACGGGCGATCGCGCCGGGGATCGCATCCTGCTGATTGCACGATGTTGATGTTGGCGGCGGGATGCCGCCGGTCGGCCGCGCGAATCTCTTGGTCATCGACGAAAATGTCAGGGGACCAGCTGGCTACCGACGATGGGTACACCCACGAGCGCTCAAAGGCGGATCGATGACTGACAAGGCCCACGAAGAGCGAGTACGTCGCACGGCTGAGCACCAAGGGCTCCGTCTCGAGAAGAGCCACCGCCGCGACCCGGAAGCACCGGACTTCGGCGAGATCTATATCGACAACGAGCACGGCACGCGCCTTGGAACGTTTCACGACCTCGACGACGTCGAGGCGTGGCTGGCCAACCCTGAGCGCCGTCGTTAGCTCCTCGGCGCAAGTACGTAGCGTGTTCGAGTTCAGCTAGACCGTCTCGTCACGCGCCAGAAACGCTGATTCCGTCGGCGAGGCTGTTGAGCGCTGGTTCGCGGCTAGCCGGGGCTAGCGTCTAAGAGATGGCCAAAGGCGCCGTCGCGAAACGGCCCGGCGTTCTGGATCCGAGAACCAGACATGCGCCACGCGATGGCGACACGACGCATGTGCCGGTGGAGGTGTCCATCACCTGCGCGTCCGGGACATCAGAACGGAGGAGTCAGAGATGGCGAAGAGACGTCTGCGCATCGCCAGCACGCTGTGTGCATCTATCGTTCTCGTCGGCGCGATGTGGAGTGTGAACTTGATCGCCGCGACATCGCGCCCGCGTACTGCGGCCGTACGTACCCACCGTGCTCCGACGTATGTCGCCAGCGGGAAGCATCTCGTCAGCCAGTTCTTCGAGATGCTCCGGCCCGGAGATCATCGCGCTGCCCTCGAGGCCTTCCTGGCGCCATGGTTCCAGCGCCAGGGCGAGACCACATACGCCCAGAAGGCTGCGTACATCGCACACCCGCCGATTGTGACTTCGTGGTCGCTGGAGCGTTTCCACGTCACTCGTGGTCCGCAGACGCTCGTGGTGGACTTCTGGATCAAGACCACCGAGATTGTCAACGGGGTCCCGCTCAACGACCAGACGTATGCGCCGCGGCTTGCGGTGTTCCAATATGTCCGTGGCCATTGGCAGTTGTGCGCCTATGCGAGCTTCAACCCGCCCACCTAGTCGCGTCGAACCGTCGACCCCATCACGACCGATGAAGGGCTCAGAGCCGACGAGTTGTGTCAAGCCGCAGACCGCTTCATCACCCGGGACGGGGGTAAAGCCGACGAGCGGATTCGAACCGCTGACCCCTTCATTACGAGTGAAGTCTGAGGGGAACGCGGCTGTCCACCTGTGTCCCCTCTTGCCTTGGTTTGTCCTGCAAATGGTCAGGTTAGATTGGTCAACAGAGCCAACTGCCGGACAGGGCGAGTCAAGCTGATGTACCTGATTTGTACCTCGGTTTGGTCCCCGACAGTGCTCGGCGTTTAGCCGCGCGAGGGTGCGATGACATAGACAGGCCGCGCCCCCGGGTATTTCTTTTGTGCCTTGGTTGCAGCGCGCTTGGCGAGGTTTGCCGACTCGTAGTGGCCTGCGAAGACCATCCAGCGTCCTGGGGTGAGGTTTGGATGGTCGCTGGTCTCCAGCACTCCAACGAGAACTCCATCCCTCTCTGCGAGTGTGGCGAGGAAGTCGGCAGCTACCTGGGTCACCTCGGTGCCGAGGTCCACCGTCCAACTTGAGTCTCCGGCGGGCCACGGGGTTGCGCGGCCCCAAGGGCTTTTACGCATTCGAAGTGCTGAATCAGCGCTTTGGGTTCTGGTCCGGGACGAGTTGGAACTCTTCGGATGGCCGGTTCCATCCGATGCGGCATTCTGCGGCGGCTGATGCGCGTGTGACCCTTCAGCGCTTACGAATGAGGCACGGTGTCCATCGAATCGTGCACGAAGCGTTGAGTTGCTCAGTACCCTGTACGCCTCGTTGATCATCCGCGTATGAGCGGCGGCATTGGGATCCCGAGGATTCAGATCCGGATGATGATTTCGGACCAATTTTCGGCTCTTCGTGTACTCAAGTGGGTAGCTCGACGGGGATCCGTCCGCACACGAGCATGATCATGGCCAGGAGGGACTTGAGGCGGCGGTAGCCGCGAGCGCGATGACTGATGAGGCGCACGGTCGAGTTCATGCCTTCAAGGCGCGCGTTGGAGAGCCGCATCGTGATCGCGTTCACCACCAGGTCGCGGTGGGCGTCGATGGTCAGGGCGCAGGTGACGAAGGGACCCAGGCCCGACTCGAGCGCGGCAAGGATCCAGGCGTCCAGGAGATCCTGCGCATCGGCGGCGCTCGCGGCCTCGTAGACGCCCCGCAGCTGCTCGACCAACAGCCAGCCGCGGTAGATCGCGTGGTTGTCACGCTCCAGGGCATCCAGGATCGTGCGGTCACCGGGTCGCAGGTTCGCTGCCTTCCTCCGCACGGCAAAGCGCGTGCCTTTGATCCACGCGGCCCGGCCGGGATCGGTGTCGCGAAGGGATTGCCAGGCATCCCGGCGCACCCGGTCCAGGGCGTCGGTGGCGAGCTTGACGACATGGAACGGATCGGCGCAGATCGCCGCTCGCGGCGCGTGTGCGCGCGTCGCGGTGATCCAGCCCGAGTGCAGGTCGAGCGACACCGCCTCCAGCCGCTCACGCCGCTCACTGCCGAGCTCGTCGTAGAACGGCTCGAGCGTCAACTGCGAGCGGCCCGGCGCCGCCCACACCAGCTTGCCCGTCGAGTGATCGGTCACGCACGTGAGATACCGGTGTCCCTTGCGGTAGGAGACCTCGTCGATGCCGATGCGGGTGAGGCCATCAAGGCCGTCGCCCTCGCGCTGGGCGATGTGCTGGGCAACGACACGTTCGATCATGCGTCCGATGGTCGCCCAATCCACGCGCATCAGCGCCGCCACTGTCGACTTCGGTGCCGCCCTCACCAACCATACGCAGGTGTCCTCGAAGGCGCGCGTGAACCGGGATCCGGCCCGCGCCCAGGGCACGGCCTCGTTGCGGATCCCGCACCCGGCGCAGGACACGCGGCGGACCTCACAGCGGATCAGGCAACGCACTAGGCCGACATCCAGATGCCGCCACGTCACCTGCCGAGTGTCGTAGGCGGCGCTTGCGCGCTCGCCGCAGCTCGAGCACCGCATCGCGCGCCCGGACCGCAGGGCGACCTCGACGAGGACCTGCTCGACGCCGTCGTCCTCGACCAGCTCGACACTGACGATCCGCCCGCGGCCGAGCCCGAGCACCCGCTTGAATAGCGTTGCGACGCGCACGCTGAACCTCCAGTTCTCGCATCCCTAGGAAGACGCGAGCTTACGAAGAGGCACCGGCGTGCGCGGCGTGCCCATCGCCAAGCCGATCTCGGGCAGATCAGGGCGTCATTTCACCCACTTCGATGCCCGAAGAGCCCTTTTTCGGAGTCCCAATGGCACCGCGACTAGTTCGTCAGGTGCCGTCGATAAATGCCTCAGGTAACACGGGGCGGCTGATGCATCTGATCCCACCGCATCCGTCCGCTTCGCTTCCGCGAACTGCGTCGGCATGAGATGCTGTGCGACCCTCGCAGCAACGGCACGGCTTGAGTCCGAGTCGTGCGATCCCGCCGCCGATCCCCGACTGCCGTAGCACCTGATCCCCAAGACGATCTCTAGAACGGGTCGCTATCGCCTTCACGCCCTGACAGATCGCAGCGATGACGAATGCCGCATGCGGGGTACATTTCGGGTACACCAGGTCGTCGCAACGTGACGTTGCGGGTCATCGAGCGGCCGTCAGAAAGCGCATGGTTGCAGGACAGTCCGTGCCTGAACCGGACAGACGTTGACCGGCGTCTCCGACTCGGCGCTCACTCGTAATGAAGGGGTCAGCGGTTCGAATCCGCTCGTCGGCTTTTCCCCCGTCCCGGGTGATGAAGAGATCGTCATGGGCGATCTCGTCGCGATATGACTCGCTCGCAGCTCCGCCTCGAACTGCGAGCAACTCCGTCCCGACACCGCTCGCGTACACATCGCGTACACCAGCCTGAGCGCGAGCGGCCTCAATTTCGGTCACAGGGTCCGGCCGAGAAGCGAGATCGAACTCGTCGAACAGGTGCGCGTACGTCCTGGGCGTGAGGACGGCGTCGTGGCCCAGCTGCGCTGCGGTCTCCACCGCCGTCGCCCCAGACGCGATCAGGAGCGAAGCGAACGTGTGCCGCAGGTCGTACGGACGCTGGCTCGCCCCGAGCCGGCCAGCCGCTGGTTTGAAAACGCGATTGCGCCAGTTGTCCCAGTCGTCCTTGGTCCAGAGCGTGCCGCGACGCGTCGGAAACACGAGGGCCCCGCGCGAGCAGTCCGGACAACGCGCTCGCCACCACTCGAGATCTTCGGCAAGCGGCCGAAGAAGGCGAACCGATCGAATCTTTCGCGTCTTGGTCGCCTTGACGGACACGGCGTCCGCGGCCCGCTCGACCAAGATGCTTCGCTCCCGGACATCTCCCCATTGAAGTGCACGCGCCTCTGCCGGCCGCAGACCTGCATACGCAAGGACGAAGATGAGGACCGCGTCGGCAGCCAGTCCGCGCGCCGAGAGGTCGGCCCGAATGGCTTCCACCGTGTGAGGTGCCGAGACGCGAACGTGGTACGCCCGCTCAGCGACCGGAATCTTGATCGAACGGACCGGATTTCGATCGACGTACTCCCACCGCTCGGCACAGGTGTACATCCCGGACACGATCACGAGCGCCTTCCGCACCACAGAAATGCCGACGCCGGCCGCAATCAGGTCCGCTTTGAATTGATCGACGACACGCGGCGTGATTTCTCGAAGCCGGTACCCACCCAGCCGAGGCCGAATGTATTTCGCCCAGATGGCCAGGTAGCTGCTTCGGGTGCTGCTGCTGCACTCAGCGACCACGTGGCGCTCCCACCAGATCTCAACGAACTCGGTAAGGAGTTCGCGACCCCGGTCATGCTTGAGCGGCTGTCCGACCTCCCGCGCCTGGTCGACTTGGCGCTTGAACCGCTCCGCATCTGACTTCAGGGTGAACGACTTGGAGCGGTTGCTGCCACCATCCCGCCACCGGACCTCCCACTTCCCGGTGTCACGCCGTCGTTTCATCCGACCCTCGCCGAAATCTGTCGAAGGGACTCAACGCTCCCGGACGGAGGAGGGGCGATAGGCGCTCCCGCGATCGGCCCACCCGCTCTCGGTACACCCTCCACCCGGCTCTCCCCGATCCACGCATCGACGTCACTAGCCCTGATGCGCCAACGTGATCCCACCTTCGATCCAGTCAGCCTGCCGTCCGTCAGGGCACGGTAGACGGTCTTCGTGCTCACCTTCAAACGGCGAGCGGCATCCATCACGGTGAGGAGGTCTCGATCGTCGGCCGACACACCCTTCTCATGGTGTGCCCCCCAGTGAAGAGGGGGCGCCGCAACCGAAACTGCGAGCAGATGTCAGGCCGGGGGCGGCTCCGGGCACCGCTGTCGCCGATCACCGGAACTTCCCCAGAGATGATCACTGAAATTCCCCACCTGTGAG
>Ga0307374_10013115_pt1 | contig 11507 bp, 9 predicted proteins | sample OX3MG_FD_202532 | JGI IMG/M metagenome (GOLD analysis project Ga0307374, IMG submission 202532) | Soil microbial communities from Risofladan, Vaasa, Finland - OX-3 | ecosystem: Environmental > Terrestrial > Soil > Coastal area > Acid sulfate soil | place: Finland: Risofladan, Vaasa | collected... | reverse complement strand
CGATGCGTATAGTTGATGCTTCGCGTCTTGGCTCGCGCCGTTCACTGCGGATTGATTACCAACAGAGACCATCGTACTTACCATTGTCACTCCTGAGATTCGTAATGCGGACAAAATCCACCAATTGCTGACCATCGCGCAGACGTTCCGGCACGCTTTGAAAATCTGGGTCGTTGTTGCCGACGACAATTGTCTCGGCGTGATCCAGAACCGCACCGATGCTGTTGACCATGAGTTTGGAAATGTGCGGAATACGATTGAGGATGAAGTCCCGGTTTGCACCAACGAGGCTGGCTACACGCACGTTCTTGTCATAGATGCGCAGATCGTAGCCCTTTCCGACGAGTCGTTCGATGACTTCGATGACAGGGCTTTCCCGCAAATCATCTGTTCCGGCTTTAAAACTGAATCCCAAGACACCTATTCGCTTGTGTCCCTTGTCGAGGATAAGCCTCAGGCCCCTGGCAACCTGCAATTCGTTGCTCGGCAGAATCGAGTTTATGATTGGCAGTTCCAAATCACGTGTTTTCGCTGCATAGGCCAGAGCTCGAAGATCCTTTGGCAAGCAGGAGCCTCCAAATGCGAAGCCGGGCAATAGGTAGGCCGGGGAGATGTTAAGCTTCTTATCCTGACAGAAAATATTCATGGCCTCGTGCGCATCGATCGATAGAGACTTGCAAAGATTTCCGATCTCATTCGCGAAGCCGATCTTGAGCGCATGCCAACAGTTATCGATGTACTTGATCATCTCCGCTGTTTCCAGGTTGGTCCTGATCAGTGGCGCGCTGAGTTTTGCATAGAGTGCAGCCAGCATGTCGCCACCAGTGCGATCTAACTCTCCAATCACTGTCTTCGGAGGAGAATTGAAGTCTTTAACTGCCGAGCCTTCGCGTAGGAACTCAGGATTGTTGCAAACGTCAAAGTCAACACCGGCTTGCCGTCCTGAATACTCCTCTAGAATTGGAATAACGATCTGATGCATTGTGCCTGGCAAAATCGTGCTTCGGATGACTACAGTGTGCCGCGTGGTCTTGTCTTTCAGCGCCCGGCCGATTTGCTCGCATATGCGCCGGATAAACTTCAGGTCGAGATTTCCGTTCGGTTGACTTGGCGTGCCGACACAGACAAAAGACAACTCTGTGTCCTGGATAGCTTGAATCTGGTCGTGGGTGGCGCGCAATCGACCCGACTGAGCAGTCGATGCGATTATCTCGCCGATGTCCGCTTCGATGATCGGGGATTGGCCAGCGTTTATGAGGTCGACCTTGGTCTGCACCGGATCCACACCTATAACTTGATGTCCATCATAGGCCATGCATCCCGCCGATACCGTGCCGACATAACCTAGCCCAAAGATGCTAATTTTCAAGAGCGTTCCTTTCGTCTATTGCTATTTAGAGCCGGACTTTTTGACACTGAATTGAGCGCATCCATCCTCAGACCCATCGCCCACGACGATAGTTTCCGTGCGCGGCCATGTCTGAGCCAGCGCTGATCGCAGCGTATCCGCGATCCATTCCCGCGAGTTGTAGGCGGGAATCAGTATGGACACCAAAGGCTTCATACGCCATGCCTGCACTACGGGCGCGCACCAGCAGAACACGTACTTTGCACCGACCTGGATCCTGCGATTACGGTCCCGGTCGCACCCGCGCCGCAGTCGTCGTTTAACGCACGCGCAGCGACAACCCACGTCGTTGAACTGCTATGGCGCACCGGCCTGTGCCTGTACAACAAGCCAGTAGACATGCCGCCCGGACCGAATGCTATCATCATCCACGACCAAACTCGGAGAAGCACTGCTCGTTTTATGGAACAGCTACCCATTCCGATCGGTGCTCTTTCAAAAACGCAGGTGCCGAGGACCAACTCAAGTAAATCGGAGAATTGCATGAAACGCACCCCGCTCCTTCTATGCGCGTTATTTTGTGGCCTGCTGATTCCTGTTTCTGTCGATGCGCAGGTGTGGTCGGGGATTTTGTCTCCAGTCGCCAGCACCGGCTCTTGCACAGGTTGTGCCGTTGATTGGTCAACCGCTGGCATTCCGGGCGGTATCCCGTCTGGCGCTTGGACGCAATCTGGAACGACGATTACCGCCGCTCAGTCACCGTGCAGCAATGGGGCAGGAGATTGCACATCGACCATTCAGACGGCGCTCAATGCGTGTGGGACGAATCACTATGTTCTCTTGGGTGCGGGAACCTTTTTGCTCGACGGCGGATTAACTATTCCAAGTGATTGTGTCTTGCGTGGCAGCGGAGCAAACCAGACGATATTGAACGCAATGTCCACCAGCGCCGGAGATGTAGTGCTGGGAACACTCAACGGGTCGCCGACTTTTTCCAATGCTGTCTCCATAACTGGCGGAACATCGGCGGGGTCTACGAGCATTACGGTGAGCAGCGCAACCGGCATCTCAGTCGGAACGTATGTGATGATTACCCAAGTCAATGACGGTACGCTGGTCAGCACGAACGGCAGCGAGGGCGTTTGCAATTATTGTGACAGTTCTCAAACAACAGACGGCAGCCGTGCTCAGGGTCAAATCTCCGAAGTAACATCGGTAAGTGGAACCACAATAGGAATCAATCCGGGCCTCTTCGTTTCATACACACGTTCGCCCACCGCGGTGCCCTTTAGCGCCGTGTCGAAGTACGCTGGCGCGGAGAACTTTCAGGTCTATGCAAATAACACGCACACATCCAACAATTCCAGCTTCTATATGGGGATGTGTGCTTATTGCTGGATCAGTGGCGTCGAAACCAACTTCACTGACGGCGATATGGTTGATATAGGCTGGGATTATCATGATGAAATCGCAAACAGTTACTTTGACGATGCTTACATCCGCACTTCGGGACAATACGATTCAACTGTCGCTGTAAGGAACAAAGCGACTGGTATACTGGTCCAGAACAATATATTTGACCGTACTGGCGGCATAGAAATATCGTGGGGTGGTGGACAAAATGTTTTTAGCTATAACTACATGCTTGGGGCGGTCAGCTCCGGTTCTCCTGATTTTCTTGTGGACAGCATCATCGCGCATGGGGCGCATCCAGACTTTGATTTAATAGAAGGAGACATCGTTACTCAATTGAAGTATGACAGCGTTCACGGAACGTCCTCTAATTTGACCACCTTCAGAAGCTGGGAAGTAGGAACCACGCTTGGCTGTAATCCTCTCTCTGGGAGAGGTTCGGTAACATGCAGTCCGCTGGGTGCCGGGAATTTTGGAGGTGCTAACGGCTGGTGGGAAGATTACGCGAACCGAGCGTATGAGCCAGATGCCTTCTCGAAGTACGACAACGCGGTCGGCGATGTTGTGGGGTCGGGAGATATGACGAATCTCCTCATAAACGGCCAAACAGGAAACCCCATGCCTCAAGTCGCTCTAGTGGACGCCCCGAACAGCCGCAGCTACAGTTACGCTGCCTTTGGATTCAGTTTTGGGTTTGGGGAAACGGGCGATACTGGCGGTGTGGCGATAGCGAATGGTGTCGGGTGTTCCCCGACCACTCTGCCCTATCCGTGTGAGAGTACTGCCCCCTATTCCACGGCGTTCATTCACGGAGTTTTCAACAACGCGAATGGCTCTACCACATGGACAACAGGTGTCACACACACTCTTCCACCATCCTTCTACCTAAATGCAAAACCATCGTGGTGGACAGCTTCGATTCCCTACCCCCCGATTGGCCCCGACGTGACAGGCGGAACATACGTGAGCGGCCATGCAAATCTAAATCCAGCGGCAAATTGCTACATTAACGTGATGGGCGGAGGACTGAATAATCCAACGGGAAGTCCGCTCAATTTTAACGCGAATACCTGCTATGTTGCTGGCCCCGCCCCAGCCGCATCCCTAAATCTCACTGCCGTTGCACATTGAGATCCGTTCGTTTTATCATGCTATCTATTCGTTGCAGTAAATCCAGGCTATCGTCAGAAAACTTGCGTGCAAACAGCACTTCCCCAGAACCGTAGATATCGCGAAGGTGTATTTTCTGTTGGGCTTCGAAAAAAGCGACTTGTTGGTCATTGATCATGGCGGGGTGTGCGCCATTGGCGGACCAATCCGTATAGAACAAACCTCTTCGGATTCGAGATGCGAACGGCGAATTGCCCAGGATAGTGTGAAAGAGCGCCTCGTCCGGTGCAAACGTATCTTGAAAAAATGTTGTCACGTGGGGATTCTGCTCGATGAAGTCTAATATGTATTGGCACGCATCTCTCGTCAAGCACCACCACGTACCACCAGAATATGGCTCCAAGCTTCCCAGGTATTTTCTATAGTCACGTTGCGCCATACCCGCCTTTGCCAATGCTCTTACAGCGAATCGGCGGATCGGCATATGGGACTGAAATCTAAGCGTGTTGATTCGGGAGATTGGTTTGCCGGGCGCCGGCATTTTCACCAAGTCAATAAAATCTAAGCCACGACTTTCTTCGAGGAATGCATGGATGTATTGGCCGCTTCTTAGCGGGTAGTCACTCCCGCTCAAAAGAACGAAGTAATTATAACCGTCCGGTCGTTCCATCGCTTGCCGAAGCAGTAAAATTATTGCCTCGACTTGAGAGAACTCACCCCAATACACTGGTATCCGCTTCTCGCTAAAGAGAACATTTTCGCCTCCGATGCCGGAGAACTGTTCAATGTTGCTTTTTCGATCTATATGGATAAAGAATGAAGAATCCTCGGATGAGAGCGTTCTTATTGCTCTCTTGAGAAGCTGTGGATTCTTGTGGGCCATCACGAGATATGCGATTTTCATTGGGTTACAGCCTCCCTCCTTGCCGGCAACCTGGAGGGTGTCGCCAGATGAATCCAAGCTTTGGTAAATTCGCCGAGAAAAAACGTAATCTCGATCCATCCCTGCTCGTTGCCCCTAACAGGTTGTTGAAAAACTCCATCGCTTTGTGGGTCGGGGGCTTCAGCCCCGACATAAAGCCTTGGTCTTGTTCAGGGCTTTAGCCCCTGTGGTACGGTTTCAGCTTTTATCAACAAGCTGCTAAAATAAGAACTGGCGGGCGATTAACGACTAGGCGCGATCCCGCCGTAATATCTCAGGAACGTGCCACACTAGTTCACTCATTCGTCCGAGGCGCACATATCGGCGGGGACGCCAGAGACGCTGTGTGGAGCCTGCGCCACGGCACCATCTCCCGCATAAGTGCTGCGACTTGATACAGGGGTGCGCACCCTTGGAACAGCAGGACGATCGCGGCGAGATACAAAATTCCGAACAGTAAGGAAATCATCACAATCCTGACAAAGGCTGCCATCGCACTTGTCGCTGCTCCGAACAGCGGGATGTCCCGGATCAGCCACGCGGTTGCACTGCCGGCCACAGCAGCCGATATAATATACTTCCAGACGGCGGCTAATATCGGGGCGATTCCAAGATTTATTGGCCTGCCCGCATACCAGAAAGCGGGTAGCGTAAGAATCCAAAACGATGCTGTCCAAGCCACAGCCATTCCCACAGGACCCCAATGGAGGCCGACGATAAATAACAGCCCGGTCACAAAGAACTCTATAATCCCCCAGCGCAGCCACCGGTCAGCCCTGCCGATGGAAAGGTGGATCCAACCATTGGTGCCATACAGGAGCATGGCACCTATCCCAGGTCCGAAAAACGTGAAGATCCTACCTGCAGGCCCCCATTGGGGGCCAAGTAGGAGGCGGATCAAATCCTTTCCTACCAAAGTGAAATCCGCAGCCAGCCCCATACCGACGAACGCTACCACCGCTAGGGCGCTGAGAAGATATCGTCTGTACTGGATGGAATTTCCATGCAATCGGCTCAGGGCAGATACAGCCACAACTGTAAGAGATGAAACAAACACGCTGGCTGGAAGAGCGAAAAGATCGTACGCTTTCTTGTAGAAGCCGAGAGACTGCGCGTCGAAACGCCATCCTACCAAAACGTTGTCCATGTTTCTGGCCAGGTAGTTAACGCCAAACCGTCCGTAAACGTTCATCGCGAACACAACCATGGAGGCCGTCCCATTTACTCGTCGAGGAAGTCCAGGAATCCATCTGCACATGAACCAGGCCCCTACGCAGGCGGTAAATGGCTGCGCGACCACTCCGACGACGAGCGCCCAGTAGCCCCATCCTGTGGCGGCGAGAATGATCGAGGCTGCCACCGAAGCGATACGGGACAAGATGTCGTTTGCGGAGACTGCAGAGAAACGCATACCCCGCTTCAAGAGGGCCAGGTGCAAGACCAGAATACTGGTGAATAAGATTGTAGGCGACACGCCGACAGTGACGCGCGCTACCAGCGGGTCATGGTAAAACCGCGCCAATAAGGATCCAGCCGCTGCGAATCCGATGGTCAGAAGGACGCCAGCAACCGCGTTGATCCAGAAAAGGTTAGTAGCCAGCGCTTGGTCGATCTCGCCTCGTTGGAGCACAGCCTCCGTGAACCCATTCAGCCCAAAATTCATAAGGAGCAGGCTGAAAGTAGTTACCATGGCTACCAGCCCGAAATCGCTCGGGGTTAGAATTCTGGCCAAGACCACGGTGGCGATGATCTGAATAGCTAACCCCAGGACTGAGGCGAATACTGTGATTCCCGCCCCCCGGACGGCGAGGCTGCGCACTCCGCCAACAGTGGGTTGGAACGCTCCGCGTTCGTCGAATGGGTTCAAAGGGATTCCCGATATGGCCGAACGCTTAGAGCGTAACCAAATACCGGCTCGCGTTCAGCTATTCTATCCGTTTGATCGGTTGGATCGATCACGTCGGAGGGCCCGCTGTCGTGTACGGAAGTGCTCGCGATGGCGGCCGTCGCGAGAAGCAAGAAAATCCACGCGAGGCCCAGCATCCTGAATGCCGCTTCTGTGAAGCTATAGATTATCGCGACCGTGAAATACGCGAGTTTAAGGCTGCCTGTATTTGGATCGCGACGAAACCCCAAGATTATGTTGCGGTACCCTGCGACCAGGAGAATGGCCAATAAGGTAACCCCAATCCAGCCTAGGTTCAGAAGGATCTCGATATAGCCATTATGAGCCTCGTTAGGATGCCACCAGTACACGCTCCATATCTCTTGTAGCCTCTTCCCGAGCCAAAAGCTCTCGAAGCCGGTACCGAACAATCGGTTTACAGGCAGGCCCAGGAGGAGGCTCCAAAGTGCAGTACGGCCAGTGAGGGTCGCGTTCCTGCCCACTGACTCGATGAGGCCGCTTCCAGGGTCAAGAAATAATGCGTACAAAGGAAGCGACACGGCCGCCGCAACAAGGAAATGAATGACCACTGGCTTTCGGCCTAAATTAAACACAGTTGTTGCCACTATCAGACAGGCTGCGATAATAAAGCAAGATGTAGAAGTGGCCGAGTTGGCCATCCACAGGAGCCAGATCGTAGTTACTAGAAGTACGCTCTGGGCGATAAAGTGCCGCCGTCGATGTGGTGTGTTTTTGGTCCGAACCAACTCAAGAAAGTGCCAAACAGCTCCGATCCCGAAGATGAGAACGAGGCCACCGAGAGAGTTCTTGTTAGTTGTGACACCGGTATACATCGGTTTCCAAAATCCAAACCCAGGATCGTACCCCCTTCCCAGATCCGGATAATACTTTATGAAGAGCACGGAAAGAGGTAGAAGCACAAACCCCACGCGCGTTAGGACCCCCCTGAGTGCCGCAAGCGGTTCGGGATCGGTCAGGATCACAAGGACCATTACCACATCGCCTACAGCTTTGATCCAACGCTTGAGGGCCACGTCGGGATAATCTGACCAAAACGTGCTCGCCAGGCAGTAGGAGAAGTATAAACCGATCGGGGCATTCCTCCGGAGGACTTGGAGGACGGGCCGCCCTCTCCTGACAACTACGAACAACCCAACAAGCAACAGGCCTAAAAATACAAAGCGATCGAGGGGGCTGCCTTCGAGATATTGTTCAGGGGACTGTGTCTGCGGGGCAATGTTCAGCCAAACCGACACGGGCCGCGATGCGACTATCAACAGCCAAGTCACTGGAATCCAAAGGGCCTTGGAAGTCCGGACCGACCTGTCCCGATCAAGTACAAAAAGCCCGAGGATACCCACGATGCAGACGGCAGTGGCTACCGCGGCAGGCATTATAGACGCACTGCCTGGTCCAATAACTTGGGCTGATAAGTCATCTGTGATCCGCAATCCAGGAAAAGGCGGTGCACAAGTTCTAATGTCAGTATCTTGTGGATTTCCGATGTGTAGTTACGGTTTCCTTTGAGGTGCCCCCGCACTACGGCTTCGAGGACCTTCGGTTTAAGGTACGCCCGGGACAGCGTCCGCGGGTCCAGCAGTATCTCCCGAACGTACTTTGAGAGCTGGTCTCGGTACCAGACCCGGAAATGGTAGAACTTGTGCCGGCCGAGAAAGATGTGCTCAAGGCGGAGCGGGGAAAAGAAGTGATCGATGCGAGACAGCCACTGCGGCATCCCGTAATCGTAAGCATATTCCGCTTTGAACGTGAACTCAAGCAGGGCACGGGAGATCGCGGAACCTCCGTTCAAGCCCCGGTCGGTCCGGATTCCACGTAGAGTGGCGTCCCCGTCAGCAATCAGCCGGACGCAGTCATCATTGTCCGCAAAGATATCGCTTCTCACCATGGGCGAATCAGGAGCGCGGAAAGCAGTCCGGACAAGATCGTTGTCCACGAAAGGGGACCGCATAGAAACCTGCGTTTCCTCTAATCCAAGAGTCCCGTAGTGATGCCATGGAAGCTGGCGGAAGGCGACAAATGATGCCGCGTGCCCCTGGCGCAACTCGGCATACTTCTCCTTCGCAGCGCGGATGTGGGGAAGAAATTCCGGACTGAAAAGTCCGGGCGAAAGCTCCTCCGGTTTGAACGCAAGCAGCCGTCGGAGTATCTCGCTGCCGTAATTTCCAGTCATTCGGACGGGAGCGATCTTTCGCGCAAGCTCGTTTACATAGAGATCGGGTGTGCGGCTGACGCTGGCGCATCCATCGGAGAGGTAAACCGTTCTCTCTGCATAATAGGAAAAACGGGAAAGAAATTCTCGTCCTACCTCGATCACCTCGAAAGTCTGCCCGCAGGCTTTCGCAACTCGCCGTGCCAACAGTACGTCTTGAGAGTCGCGATATATTCCGCCAAAGCAGTAGCAAGGGAGAGAGCCCGGAAGAGACTTCCGCCACGCCATAATCATGCGCGTGTCCAGCCCTCCCGTTAAAGAAACCCCAACACGCTCCCGACCCTGGAAATAACGAGGGAGATTGCCAGTGAATACTTCTTTAAGGGCCTGGTAGTAGGCTTCAGGCTCCAAGGGAGATTGGTTCTCCCACTCCTGCGGCTGGAAATATGTGTCTTTCCTTTCGATGCGGCCGTCACGAAAAACCCAGGAAGAGGACGGTGGAAGTAATCGAACACTCTGAAATAGTGTACGGTTCTCAAGAACGCAGCCGCATGTGACGAACTCTCCTAAGCCCTGAGGATCTGCATAACGCAATTCGGGCCGAACCTTGAGCAGCGCTTTTGCTTCCACACCAAAATAAAAGGCCTCATTCGATTCATGATAATAGATTCGGTGCATTCCATAACGGTCGTTGAATAGCATCGTCGTGCCCCGGGCTCGGTCTACAAGCAGCCCTTGGAACTTACCGTTTAAGCCGGCGGGAAAATCGGAGTCCTCTTCGTAAAGGTGTACTAAATAGGATCCGTCTTTCTCTTCCAGTAAATGGCCACGCTGCTTCAGTCGCTGCGAAATTCCTGGTTCGGGAAACTCCTCACCAGAAAAAACGAGGACGACATTACCTGATTCGTTTCTGAGGGGCATTCCGTCGGAAAAGGAGTTTTTGCGTGCGACCCATCCGACGTAGACACCTAAGCTCTCATCTATGAATTTTCCCGTCACATAGAAGGACTCGTGCCGAAGAGTCTCCAGCATTTGCTCCAGTTGCGATTCGGCCCGGTCGCGCGGCATTTTACTGACCAGACCGACTATTCCCGGCATGTGCGTAGTTTTTGCAAATGGGTAAAGTTGCGGAAAGCGCGTCCGCATTCCTGAATCTGAAACGGCTGTTGAGGTAACGGGATGGAGCCGGCGGGAGGAGTTGAACGCTCCATCTGCCGAGTACGATTCGGCCGCTCTGACGTTGAGCTACACCGGCTTCGAAACTGCTCTCATGTTATACCATTTTGCGCGAGCACTAACACCAAGTACGATTACGTTTTCAGGGAGCATTCCGACAAGACCACGATATAGCTTCAGTTTCACGCAGGCTGCTCCCCATGGCGTTAAAGGAGCATAAAACCTCGGCATCAGCATCTCTTTAAATCCATTTCGAATCTTAAACTCCCTCAATGAACTATCTCGCTTGTTGCCATAATTAAACTTTCCGTACGTCAGATGCGATATCCCTTCACCTTCACAGAGTTCTATTGCTTTCGCCAGCAGGGCATTCGAAGGTCTCTTGTCAAAATGACTTGCCTTACAACTTAGGTTCAAGATTGCAGCAACCTTCCGTCTGTAAACGAGCTTTAAATATCCAACCATCTCATCTCCGACATGCGCACAGATGAAATCGCTGCGGTCGAGAAATGACTCCTGGTCCTTCGTTACTTGATCCACACTCTTACCGTAGTGATCGTTGGGCCTCCCTTGCTTCATGGGAGCATCATTGTTTATGCTGACGATTCCTCGGATCAAGTCACCATTAAATGCCGTGACCGAAATTGCGACGCCGCGTTTTTGTGATCTGCGGATGTTTTTGCGGCTTTCCTGCGGCAAACTTTCCCACCAGTCCTTAAAACTGTTCGTGCGCACAGCGGCGATACTATCCAATTCCATGGGGTACTCATATTGCGGGACGGTTGCGGGCAATTTCTGCGTGAACGTGAAGATGTCGGCTCGCAGTTCACGCGAACCGTGCTTTTTCAAACTCTCCACACAAAGTTCAGGATGTTGAAGTTCAGTGTCAAGCCACTCCTCGTCATGCACGACGGCCACCTTAATCCATTTTCCTCTAATCACAATCACTTTGTCGTCAACTTCCAAGGTCGGGACTCGTACCCATTTTCCCTTGACGCTAATCTCGATGTTCTTGACAGTCATGGGTTTGACGGCGTCTGGACCGGTATCTTTATGACCTGCCTTCATGAAATTGCTTCCTCCCTTGCACGACATCGGATAATAGTGAACGGTCCCCTTTTTCTGTATCACGCGCAGAGTGAGTCTCCGGCAGTTTTGGTATCCATGAATTCGCGGCTAGCCGCGAATTCATGGGCGATTTCATGCGGCGTCCTCTCGCCGAGCGCCCGGTGAGGACGACTCTCATTGTATTCGCGCCGCCAAGCTTCGATCACCTGTTTCACTTCCGTCAGCGTCGCGAACCAATGCGCATCCAGGCACTCGGCGCGGAAGGTCCCATTGAATGATTCCACGTACGCGTTGTCGGTGGGCTTCCCCGGTCGCGAAAAATCAATCCGCACTCCGCAATTCCTCAACTCCGCCAGAACGATCTCCGGGTTATCCAGGAAATGGTACTTCTCAG
>Ga0307374_10013114_pt1 | contig 11507 bp, 7 predicted proteins | sample OX3MG_FD_202532 | JGI IMG/M metagenome (GOLD analysis project Ga0307374, IMG submission 202532) | Soil microbial communities from Risofladan, Vaasa, Finland - OX-3 | ecosystem: Environmental > Terrestrial > Soil > Coastal area > Acid sulfate soil | place: Finland: Risofladan, Vaasa | collected... | reverse complement strand
TCTGGAGTGTCAAGGACGCGAGGATTATCGCTGGCGCGCCGATGAACGCAAGCACCCTGTACAAGATGGGTAGCCCGTCGGGCACTCCAGCAAACACCCCGAGAAACCCCAAGGCGAGCACCGCGGCGATCCAAGACGCGACAAAGACAAAGTTCCTCCTATCTTTGCCGACGTGGATGATGCGGTAGCCGAAAATCGCAAGCACCCCGAGCAGCACGTATGGAACAGCGGAAAGGAGCAGGGTCGGGGACACCGCGGGGGCGGTAGAGATCAGGGTGACGCTCGTGCCGATCGCCAGGACGCCCATCGCCAACACCAGCACCAACGCTCCCTCCGCAAGAAGCAGCTTGGTGGGTCGAGAGACGGCGTGGTAGGCCACGGGAGAGATGAAGATGACCAAGAAAGCCAACACCAGGAGGGCGCTCTGGACGGTCACGAGCCCTGCGAGCGGGCCGAGCCCCCCGTCAGCGTAGGCCAGGAAGTATGCGAGGGTTATCCCCCCGCTGATGACAAGGAGAAGCGGCTTCCGTCCGATGGGCTCGTCTCTCCTCTTGAGCAGGATAGCGTCGACTGAGATGATCGATCCGGCCACAACCAAGAGCAGCAAAGCCGTCGCATGGTGCGTGAGCGCCAGGGTAACCGAGGTTATCGCGAAGAGCGCCCCACTCCTCTTGTCGGTCTTCCACAGCAAGAGCAGGATGGAGACCATGAAGAGGGGCTCCGCGTAGGTCTCCTTTGTCACTGCGGCCGTGAAGATGGCGTCGACGCCCGCGGTCGCGAGGAAGAGGGAGGCGATCGAGGCGACGACCGAGCTGCCGCTTATCTTCTCGACCACCAGGAAGAACACCATCACGGTGACGGCCCCGATCGCCGGGAACAGGAGCGGCATTATCTTGATGGGGGCCACGTTGAAAACGAGAGATGCGATGGCCCCGAACACCGAGTTCGCCGGCCAGTAGATGTTGTAGCCGTCGAAGACCGGGTTGCCCCCGAGGGTGGTGGGCGTGTGCGCGAGGAGCTCCTGGGTGTTCCTGATTGGCGACCAAGAATCGGTCGAGTAGGGGACCCCATATACCAGGTATGGGTAGATCCTAAGCAGCACCGCGACTGCGAAAGGAAACAGGAGGAGGATGGCGCGGTGCCTTCCGATGTTACTCGACGACATCACCCAGGTCAGACTCCAGATAGGGGAGGGTCATCTCATAGACCAGAAGCGACGGCCTGAACCGCAGGGAAGCGAACGCGGCGGCGATGAAGCCCGCCACCGTGACGACCAGGACCGAGGAGAGCGAGGCCGTCAGGAAGGCGCTTCGCGGGTCCACTGCATAGAATGCGATCTGGACGGGGCTGAAGTCGGCGACGACGGTGAGGAAGGCCCACCCGACAAAAAGCCCGGCGACCGACGCGACAAAGCTGAGGGACGTCGCGACGAGGATGAGGTTCCACGAAAGCCTCCTCGAGCTCACCCCGATCGTTCGCAGGGTGCCGAGGTCATTCCTCGACCTGAAGACCGCCTCCTGGAGGGCGCACACGATCGCGACGGACATGCTCACGAAGACTAGGGCCGAGATGAGAAGGATGTTCTCCTGGCTCAGGCCCACGGTCTTGCTGAAAAAGGCCGACGACGCGGCCGGAGACGCCTCGATGTTAAGCCCTGCAAGGTAGATTTTATGTGAAGTGACGGGCAGGTTGCTCTCGCCTGCCGTCTGATTCCCTCCTGAGGCGCTCGAGGCGTTCTTGACGAACCGCTGTACCTGAAGGGCTACCTGAGAGGGCGTGTCGTGGGCGCCGACCTCGATCCTGAGGATGGAGACTTCGCCATAGCTCACTCCCCTCAGCCATTCTCCTACCCAGAGCGGTGCCACGACCTCGTTGTCAAGAGGGGTCCCGGTCGAGAACACCGCCTTGACTGTGAGCTGGGCGATGGTCGCCCGGACGCCCCCGACGAGAGTGATCTGCGAGCCGGGGTGGAGGCTCATCTGTCTCGCGAGGGTCTCTCCCACCATTGCCTGAAGGGTGTCGTTGGCTGAAAGGGCGGTTCCCTCAACGATGGTCGGATTCTGAAGCTCCATGAACAGCACCGGATCGACGCCTCGCACCATGACCGCCTGGTTCGACAGCGTCGCCGGGGCAAAGACCTCGGGGCTGATCACCTGGGCGCCTGGGACCGACCCGAGGGCGCTGGCAAGACCGAGGGGGAGGAGTCCAAGGAAGGGCGCCCTCGAGTTGGCTTGCGCGATGACTATCGTGTTCGCGGACTCTCCGAGCATCCCCGACGCGGTATTGTCGACCGAGAGCAGGATGGACGACGTCACCGTAAAGGCGGCGGACGTGACCAGCAATATCAGGGCTAGGAAGAAGATCGCCCTCTTCGAGCTCAGGATCCTCGCGATCTGGGTGAAAATCATCGAGCCTCACCGGTCTCGCTGATCTTCCTCGGGAGCCACGCCAACGAAACCGACCCTGCGCCGAGGATGAAGAGGAAGGAGGCCGTCCCCACGGTGACGAGCTGGACGGGGCTGATGCTGGGGGCGAGCGGCAAGTTGTCAATCGCCTTGAACAGCGTTCCAAGTATCGAGGTCGAGACGATCCCGGCGGAGATGCCTATGAGCACGGAGACCCCAGATATTATGAGCAGCTCGTAGAACACGAGCGCCCGCGCGGCCGAGAGACCGGCGCCAAGGGCACGGATGGTGTTGTACTCCTGGGAGACCTCCGTGACGACTCTTGAGGCGGCGGCTATGGCGGCGGCCGCGGCGAGCGCGAAGAGGACGTACGTCCAGTTTGTCAGTAGGCTTGAGGTCTGGCTGTCGAAGGCGCGCGCTATCTGGTCGATCCCCTCCTCCCTGATCACCGTCATGTTCCCTGAGAGACTCGGCATGGCGGCTTGGTCGTTGGCGACGAACTCGACATAGGATATCCTGTTGGCCGTCTGCGGCCAGAGCGCCCAGGAGGAGGAGAGCGGGAGTATGAGGCCGGTATCGGACTGGTCGGTCGAGTTGAGTATCCCGACCACTGTGAGCGTTTGGGTTTGGGAGAAGGCGTCGACCGTCACTGTGTCTCCCACCTTGATGTGGAGAATCTTCGCCATGATCGCGCCTGCGTCGACCTGGCTGCCGGCGACGGCTACCTTGCCGTAGACGACGGAGTGCCTCGCCGTGACGAAGGCGGTCATGTTGGTGGCGAGGACCGACGAGTTGGCGCTTTTCGCACCATCGGTGACGACCGATGGAAAACTGAGGAGGGGCGTCGCGGGGCCCACCCCGCTGTCCTGGATGCGGACGAAGGCGGCGTAGCTCATAGAGCTCGACGATGGATTCGTGCTCCCCGTCTGGTAGGCGAGGTACGCGTTCGAGGGTGCCACGAGGTCCACGGACGCAGTGGCCTGCTGCAGATATCCTGACGTCACCATGCTGGAACTTATCAAAAGCGCTACGACCGGCACGAGCATCAATATGGTGATTGCCGTTCGTTCGATATGTCTGAGGAGAAGCTTGACGGCTACGGAAAGCAATTAGCAGCTGCATAGAAAAGCATACTCTAATATGTGCATTGTCCCATTTCGCGCCAGTCGTCCTTCCTGTTCAGGGGTCGCAGCGATGAAGAGGCGCTTCTCTGGCGACTCGTCGTCGGACTCGTCTAGTCTAGCCCATGCAGCGCGCTGAAAATCGAAGCCAGCGGAACCTGCCACGCTTACAAGCCGCTCGCACGCGGCTCAGTCCCAGATGACCATGGCCGGCTCTGGCGACTTCCTGATATGCTCCTCACGGAGTGCGAGAGCGCAATGAAGTCTGCCATGCGCATGGCGCCCTTCATCCCAGCGCTGGTGTGGACCGCGTTCCTCTGCCTCTACATCGTGGTAGCCTCCGTCGCGGAGTTCCAGCCCTTCTACCTTCTCATCAGGGGAAGGGGAGCGGCCATCTACCCCTCGGCCATCGTGCTCCTCTCCCGTCCCGTCGACCTCGCCCTTTTCCTCGTCGTCTCCGCGGCGCTCATCGCGGTGCACTTCCTCCTGCTCGGCAGGGATTCGGTCAAGGACTCCGGAGCGCTCCTCGCCTTGGTCGGGTTCGTAGTCAGCCTTGCGGGATTCGCGGTCACGACTTCCGCCCTCTTCATCGCGCTCCTGGGCATCTCCTCCATCGTCCTGGTCGCCGCCGACGCAGAAAGGGCGTCCCTCATCGCGGGGGTCGCGACGGAGAGGACCCTGAGGTACTTCGCGCCCTGCGTCGCGGCCGTGCTCGCTGCCCTGGCCGTGGCCTCGAACGCGCGCTGGGTCCTCAGCGGCTTCGACGGGAGCCTACTGTTGAGCGGCTGGAGCTGGCAGCCCGCCTACGTCAGCCTCCAGCTTCTGGGCGTCCTTCATCCGATCCTCCCCCAGCTTGCGCTCCTCTTCTTCTTCGCGTGGGGGCTTCGCCTGGCTCTCTCCCCCGTCCTCCATCTTGCCGGCTCGTGGAAGGCTGACCTTGTCAAAGGTGAGGACTCTCCCTCACAGTCCTCGACGTGGTTATCCAGCCGCCGGCTGTCGCTGACCTTTCTTGGGGTCGCGGTCGCGGTCGCGGTCTTCGTCGCCGTGTACCCGTACCTCCCCGCCGTGAACCCGAGATCGATGCTGGTCGGCGTGGACACGCAGATGTGCTATTCGCACCTGCTCAACTCGCAACCCGTGCCCGTCGGGGGAGTTTGCGGGAACTCGGCGTACACCTACGGGATTCAACGGCTGGGGGCCCTGGAGATGCTCAGGGGCCTCGCCGCGCTGAGCGGTTCCAACGCGTTCGCCCTCGAGGCGTCGCCAGCGATTCTCGCTCCTCTCCTCACCGTCTCCACATACCTCCTGGTGCTCGAGGGGACCGGCGACGGGTTCACCGCGGGGGTCTCGGCGCTCCTTGCATCTGTCTCACCCGAGGTCATCGCCGGGATAAACGCGGGACTCACCGCGAACTGGTTGGCGATAGGGGTCGCTTTCCTTTTCTTTGCCGCGCTTCTCCGCGCCCTGAGGACGAAGCGGCCTGCATACTTGCTCCTGAGCTACGCGATCTTTGTCAGCCTGCTGTTCGTTCATCCATGGACCTGGACCGTGACGCTCATCGTCCTCGTCGTCTACCTCTCGCTCTCGCTGCTTGAGTCTGCCTGGGCTCGCGACCTCCGCTCGAGGAGGCTCGAGGCGGCGATCCTCCTCTCGTTGCTACTGGCCGGGTTCGCGGCGGACGCCCTCAGGAGCGCGCTTCCCATGGGCAGCGGCTTCGCCGCAGCCTATGCCACGCTGGTTCCTGAGCTCCAGCTCTCCAATATCCCACTGACCGTCGCGCACCTCCACGCGACCTTCGTGATGTTCCTGCTGGGCGGGTTGGCCGACCCTGTGTGGTTCGTCCTCGGGGCGGTGGGGGTCCTCTCCATTCCGAGCCTCAAGGGGCGGTTCGGGAAGCTGCTCTTCACGTGGGTCGCGGCCATGTCCTTTGCCTTGGTCCTCGCCAGCCCGACATCGGACGGCACGCTCCAGGCGCGCCTGATCTACGACGTCCCTCTACAGGTCTTCGCGGCGGTGGGGCTCGTAGCCATCCTGAGGCCCATCGTCGAACGCATCGAGGCCGGGACCATTTCGGGCAAGAGGCTTGGGGCCCTCTTCGCGGCGCTCGCTCTTGTCGGGTTGGTGGGCCTTCTGCTCGGGTTCGCCTTGGACAATGTGGGTTTCCTGTATCCGTGATGGCCGCGACGAAGATCACTCGTGGGTCTTTTGTTTGGCCGCCGCGCTGCCGCGCCTCAGCGTCAACATGAGGACGGCCGCAGAAATGGCAATCACAACCACGGCCGCGACTACGAATAGGAACCCTACGCTTGCAGGCAAGGGCGCGCTCGCACTGCTCGTGCTGGTGCTGCTGACCGAAATGAGGGGCGGGCTGCTCGCGCCCGTAGTTTGCTCCTCCACTGCGGCCAGATTAGTCCCTGTCAGAGACGAGACAGGGACCTGTCCCTCTATGGCCGTGCCGCTGACGGCCACGTATCTGGCTGGCAACCACGCGCTCCCTCCCCAGTACTCGAGTATGTACCCGGTGGTGATCATGGGGTTCGACAGGATGATAGTCGCGTTGGACCCGGGGGGCGCGCTCCTGCCTGCGGGCAGGGCGATGTTGACGTCGAAATAGAAGACGTTGCCTGAGGAAGAGACGGCCGGCACGTTAGTGGACGGCGAGTTGAGGGTTTCCGTTGTCACGACGATGCTGGTGGTGACGTTCGTCAGCCCTGAAACGGTAACGTTGATGCCCGTGGTCACTGGGTCGTCAACAGCTGCGCCTCCGCCGAAGAGGGAGACTGTGGTCGATGAGTGCGCCGTGACGTTGGGGGCGTACGGGCTCGCCGCGAAGGACGGGGCTGAGACCAACAACACGAGCACCAGCATCGAGACGAGGGCGAGGCTGACGATGCTTCTCAGACCTTTCCTCGATTCCAGGCCGAATGACATGCTCGGTCGCCGCGTTTCATTATCGAACGTGTGGATCAGATTAGCGGAACTCCGTGCTCGTTATAAAGTTCTACGGCTCGCAGGCGTGTCGAATAACTAACTCGTTTGTCAAGCTTCTTCCTCGCGCCCTCTCGTGGGATCGAGCCGATCTCATGACATTTCATGCCCGAGAAGAAGAAGCGGAACTGGAAGGGTACAACGCCTCACTGGTGAGGAGGGGAGAGCTCCTGTTCGATACCGATTTTTATCGGAATGGGGCAGAGAACTAGGAGTCTAAGCGAGAGGAAGGAAGGGGTAAGGTATCGCTGTCCAAACTCATTTAATGAGTATGCTCGCAGCCATCCGCGTCCACCTGCTCCCGTACAGGGAGCTGGAAGAGTTCGTCAGGGTGTTCGCGGGGGCGCGTAGAAGGACTGACTGTCCCGGACTACACAACGATGTGGTGAGGCGCGCGCACGGCAAGAGGGCGAGGGTGGAGTCGGTGATACCGTCCTTCGAGAGGACGTTCGGGGAGCACATGACTTTGAAGTGGAGCAGCATAGTCAACGAGCTGCTCGTCAAGGCTTCTGTCTACAACCTGTTCGCGGGGATGAACCCGTAGGGAAATCGCGACCAAAGAAAAATGGGGTGCGGGAGATGACCCGGCCTTCAAGTTATTCGACACGCCTGACTACTAGAAAAACTAATAGTCATAATGAATGCACGCCTCAACTGAGTGTATTTGAAGCGCACTAACGTCGCGCTGATGCTGTTCGTCGCAGCAATCGTGGTCGGAGGCTCGATAGAAGTGTTTCAAACGCCGTTGGTTCACGCTCAACCCGCAGGTGCTGTCACGCTCGCATCGTCGACCACCGCCCCCTCGAGCGGCTACCCGTTCCAGAGGAGGGAGTTTATCGCTGACGGCAGATTTTGGTTCTTTACCGTGACGAGCGGGAACGCAGGATGGCAGAGCTGCCAGACATCGGCCCCCTGCGGCTCGGACCCGACGCAGTGGACCTTTCAGAGCATCCTCCACTCTTCTGTGGGTCCCGGAGGGCTATCTGTCTGGTACGATTCCTCGTCGAATCTCGTGTTCTACGCAATAGGCCTGGGCAGTCCGCAATTTCTCTACAGATACGGGACTCCGAACCCTGACGGGACAATAACATGGGGCATCTCAGAGACGGGTGTGACGACCACTGGCAGTCAGGACAATCTTCCATACGTCTTCGCATCTAGCCAGAACAACATCTGGGTGAGCGTCGCGACCGTCCAAGGCGGGGCTTCCCATTTGGAGCTTTGGCATTACAACGGCATCGCATGGGCGAAGTCAATCGACCTCATCGGCCAAGGGACGATCGGAGGGGTCGTGATGCCCCTCACAGGAGTCCAGTATGGTCTGGTCACCGGAGATGTCTCAGGAAGCGGAGACAAATTGGTGATCTACACCACGGGTAACGGCGGTTCGACATGGACGAGCGGGACCGCGACCATCGACTTTTCGCTCAATGAGGCCGAGGCCCTCAGCATAGGCAGCACGATCTATGTAGCGGGGCAGACTCCTGGGTTCGTCGACACCTTCTTCTCATGCGCGTACCCTTGCGCCTTGCCTCCCGCTCTGACCACGCTGGCGACCGGACTGCCCAACAACGACGTGTGGGTGACGCTCTCGACCGACGGGTCGTCTGACCTGGTCGTCGCGTACGAAGCAAGCCAGTCGACCGTCGATTACATCCAATCGGCCAATCTGGGGGCTTCATGGAGTTCCCCCGTCGCGCTCTCTAGCAACGAGGTGCTTTCGGATAGCGACTTCTCTGGAACGGCCGCGCCACTCATCATTGGAAATACTGCCATCTTTGGATGGACGAATGGGCTTGCATCACCATTCGCCATAAGATTCGCTGAACTCTCGCTCGGCACGAAATCGTCTACGTCGTCATCGTCTACCTCAACAGTGTCTAGCAGCACTTCAACCTCCGCCTCCACCTCTACCACGACCACCGCTACTGCGACGATCTTCACCAGCACTTGCACAGTGACATTCACATTGTCTGGCGTCTCTATCGCAGGGTGGCAAGCAGCCTGCTAGGCTCCCAGACTCGTTGACAAAGTCTCGGGACGCGAGTCGATGTCGAAAGCGCAACGGGTTCAAACTTCAACATCGCCGGTCCCACGTTCAGCTTCGATTCGAGATGGCTCTGACGCCCTCGGCAAGAGGAGATTGCTCGTCGAATGGTAGGGCATACCGATCGGGTTGGCCGTGTCGGGGGCGAACACCCACGACATGAAGCTGGCCGAGCCGATTCTCGAGAGCATGCCGATAGAGAGGCCGGAGCCGATCAGACGGAAGCCTCAGAACATGTATATGGACAAGGGATGATTTACCAGAGATAGACGAGCTCGTCGACGAGTGGGGATACACCGGCCACACCACCTCGAGGTGGGGCGTCCACCAATCCAAGAGAAAGAGGATGCCGGGCTATCGAGCGAGGAGGTGGTTCGTCGAGAGGATCCGCTCGTGGCTGAACCGGTTAGGAGGCTCCTGGTCAGGTGGGCGGAGAAGAAAAAAGAACTACGTCGGAATGTTGCACTTCGCATGCGCATAGATCACCTGGTGCGCATCGGGAATCTCCGACAGGCGGTAATTTTCTGACTGGCTCTAGCATACCCTGTCAATCTCCAGCCAAGAGTTGGGCTCGCGAGGAGCCTTCGAAGAGCTTTGTAGCATTTGCCATAAATATTTTCAGATATCTGATGAAAATCGGAACCCTCATGGACGCCAGATTCAGGTCTGTGAAGTTGAAAGTCTTTGGATATTTATGGGAGAATAGCCAAAACGCAATCGTGGAGAGGTCGGTCAGGCTTCGGTTAGGGATATTGCCTCCGGCGTTGCCAGTTGTAGCTGCAATCGTAGGGGGAGTGAGTGTTCGTGCAGCATCAGCCGTTACCTATTACGGGCGTAATCTCACCACTTCACCCAGCACCATAGCCGCTGGTAGCACTGCCTATATCGTATTATCTGCACAATCTTCGCAGATTTTCGACTCTTCTACGTAGGGCCAAGGCCGTTGCGAATTTGACCTTGCGGACTTCTGTGGAGAAGCTAGAGGCAAAAGACTGGGACAGGTTCGTATGTTCAAACTCAGCAAGCAGCATCTTCCACGGTTCAGCGTGGCGCGAAATCTTGGTTAGGCAGGGACTTGAGCCGCTCTATTTGGCCGCGATTGACAATGGAGGAGGAATTCAAGCTATTTGCCCTTTCTTCGCTTCAAAGGCACTTCGAGGCGTTGCCAATGTGCTCGTTTCGATACCCCTATCAGACGTTGGCGGACCCCTCTTCGCGGACGGAGCGAACAAGGAAGAAGTTCTTTCATCGTTCGCTGGATTTCTAAGATCGATGATTTTAAGGAGGAGAATCGGAATGACTTTGACGAACGGAATCGAGACCCCGGCGGCGATGGCGTTGCCGCTGGGAAATGCGGACGTCTCGTGCACTGGGGGTTTTTTCATATCGGACCTCGTGCAAATGCCAATCGAAGCGATTTGGAGCACAATCTTCACGAAGCGGGATGAGCAGAGGAAGAAGATTCGGAGGCTTGAAAAGGAGGGATTTTCCTCTTCAATAGCCTCAAGCGAAGCCGAATTTCTTTCTTTCTGCAAACTCCACGATGAAACGGTCAAGAGAGCTGGTGGGACGGGCCACAACCTTGACTTGCTTACAGACATTTGGACTTCAATGCACCCGAAGAACTTCAATCTTGCGTTAGTGAAAAATGGCGATGAAATCGTAGCCGGTGTCGGGTTCTTCACTTATCCTGAACAGCGACAAGTACATACGATGTATGGGGCGTACAGCAGAGCTTTACCGAACAAATATGGAGTGTATCTTCTCGCGAACTGGAGGACGCTCACGTGGGCGCAGGAGAACCAGTACAAAGAAGTGAACTTCGGGTCGACGCCCGATGACGTTTCTCATCCCAGCCATAAGTTCAAAGCGCAATTCGGCGGAAGATATGTAAAAAAATATCAGGTGAAAATCACCACCGTAGGGCTTCTAAGCCACCCAATAGTTAGAAGGTTGACAAGAGCAACGACGTAAGTCTGTGCGAGGACCGGGACGGGAGTCTCTGCACGCCTAAACCAGTCCTAAAAATAGTCGAAAGGGCGTCCATGCACTTGTCTGGCTCTCCTCTCATTTGATCCTACAGACCGAAGAATGCTTTGGCGCCCCCGAGGCGTCGACCGGTCGAAGAGTAAGAGGATCCTGGCATGTCGAGCGAGGAGATGGTTCTCGAGCGGACGTGCTTTGATGGATGAGTCAGGAGGTTGCTGATCGACTGGGAAGTGTTGTGTCGAACAACTAGATTTTGACTTCAAAGAGACTCGTTTTTCGCTAATGCGCCAAGAATCAGTCAACGATAAGCATGGTTGCTATTGTGGCAATTCGTCAGACAAGATGCGGAATTGATGGTTATTCAACGCAGCACAACTCACCACTGCTTCGTCTATCATTTTGGTTCGGCCGACCGCTTCGCCTTCCTGACCTTCCCCACGGCGACGCCTCCGCTCACGCGGCAGATGCAGCTGATCTCAGAGGTTCGGGATCACTGCCGGGCGTCAGGCCTCGTGTCCGGTCCGGGGCAAGACCAATACTAAAATACGAACTCTTGCGCCGAGCGAGGACGAGAGAGCAGTGAAGACAGGGGCAAAAGGGAGATTCGTCCGCTCGGGCAAGGTCAAGGACATCTATGACCTCGACTCCGATCACCTTCTATTCCAGTTCACCGACAGGGTCTCCGCGTTCGACGTGGTCCTCCCCACCGCGATCCCAAGGAAGGGCGAGGCGCTCTGCAAGATGGGCGCGTACTGGTTCGAGACCCTCGGGGTGCCAAACCACATGGTCAGGCTGGAGGGCCCTGACACGATGGTCGTTAAGAAGCTCAAGATGATAATGGTCGAGTGCATCGTGAGGGGGTACCTCTACGGGAGCCTCTTCGAGAGGATGAGCAAGGGCGAGGTCTCCCTCCCGGTGCCGCAGGTGCTGGCATCGAGGCTGCCTGCACCATACTTC
>Ga0307374_10013113_pt1 | contig 11508 bp, 10 predicted proteins | sample OX3MG_FD_202532 | JGI IMG/M metagenome (GOLD analysis project Ga0307374, IMG submission 202532) | Soil microbial communities from Risofladan, Vaasa, Finland - OX-3 | ecosystem: Environmental > Terrestrial > Soil > Coastal area > Acid sulfate soil | place: Finland: Risofladan, Vaasa | collected... | reverse complement strand
GGTGCCGAGCAGGCCCTGGCCAAGGCGCGCTCCGACGCCGATGCCGCACGCGAGGCGCGCCGCGTCGCCGATGCGGAGCGCGAAGCCATTCTCCACAATGCCGACGAGACCGGGGCCCACGCCGTCGTGGAGCATGTGGCGGAGGCCAAAGCGCAAGCGGAGCGCATCCGCGCCCACGCGGAGGGCGAGGTGGACCGTCAGCGGTACGCCGCGCGCGTCCGCCTGCGCATCGAGATGATCGAGGACGCCTTGATCAAGGCCCGGCGCGACGCTGCGGCTCGTACCGACGAGTCCCTGCAGTCGAGTCTCGTCGAAGGCTTCCTCGACGACCTGGCGCGCGAGCGGAAGGCTGTGAACTAACCGATGGCGACGAACGACGGCGCAGCCAAGCGCTACACCGAGGCGGTCTTCGGCTTGGCCCGCGAGCGGGGCGAGCTGGAGCGGGTCGGCACCGATCTGGCCGTCGTGGCCACGGCGCTGAAGAACGATCCCGAAGTGGGCGCCTTCTTCGCCTCGCCGGTGATCCAGCGCGCGGACAAGGCCGCCATCGTCGGCCAGGCGTTCGACGGGCGGGTCGGCGAGATCACGCTCAACCTCCTGCTCCTGTTGGTGCGCAAGCGGCGCGAGGCGCTGATCCCGGCGATCGCCGAGCACTACGCCGCCGCGCTGCGCGACGAGCGCGGCGAGACGCCGTTGACCGTGGTCAGCGCGCGTCTCCTCTCCGAGCCGGCGCTGGCGCAGCTCAAGGAGCGCCTCGACGCCATCTTCGGAAAGCAATTTTTGGTCAGCCAGCGCGTCGAGCCGGCGCTCATCGGCGGCTTGCAGCTGCAGTTCGGCGATCGCCGTTACGACGGAAGCATCGACGGGCGCCTGACGGCTCTGGCATCGCAACTCCTCTAATAAACGCAAGGGCAACGACAAGATGATCAACGCCGACGAAATCGCTGGCATTCTCAAGCAGCAGATCGCCAACTTCAAGCAGGAGGTCCACGAGGACCAGGTTGGCACCGTGATCCAGGTGGGCGACAACATCGCCCGCGTCTACGGCCTCACCTCGGTGCAGATGTCGGAGCTGGTGGAGTTCGGCAACGGCCTCTTCGGCATCGCGATGAACCTGGAAGAGGACAACGTCGGCGTCGTGGTCATGGGCTCCGACACCGGCATCAAGGAGGGCGACCGCGTCAAGCGCACGGGGCGCATCATCTCGGTGCCCGTCGGCACGGCTGTGGTCGGTCGCGTGGTCAACGCGCTCGGTCAGCCAATCGACGACAAGGGGCCGATCGAGACCAAGCAATACCGCACGATCGAGAACGTGGCGCCCAGCGTCGTGGAGCGCCAGCCCGTGAAGCAGCCGCTCCAGACCGGCATCAAGGCGATCGACGCGCTGATTCCCATCGGCAAGGGTCAGCGCGAGCTGATCATCGGCGACCGCGGCACGGGCAAGACGGCGATCGCGCTCGACACGATCGTGAACCAGAAGGGCAAGGACGTCTTCTGCATCTACGTGGCCATCGGTCAGAAGACGTCGACGATCGCCTCGGTGGTGCAGACGCTCTCCGAGTTCGGCGCGATGGCGTACACCACGGTGGTCGTAGCCAGCTCCAACGAGCCGGCCTCGCTGAAGTACATCGCCCCATACGCGGGCTGCGCGATGGGCGAGCACATGATGTACGAGGGCAAGGACGTCCTGATCATCTATGACGATCTCTCGAAGCACGCCGTCGCGTACCGCGAGATCTCGCTGCTGCTGCGCCGTCCGCCGGGGCGCGAGGCCTACCCGGGCGACATCTTCTTCCTTCACTCGCGCTTGCTGGAGCGCGCGGCCAAGCTCTCCGACGAGAAGGGCGGCGGCTCGCTGACCGCGCTGCCGGTCATCGAGACGCAGGCGGGCGACGTCTCGGCGTACATCCCGACCAACCTGATCTCGATCACCGACGGCCAGATCTACCTGCAGACGGGCCTCTTCTACCAGGGCATCCGCCCGGCGGTCGACGTGGGTCTCTCCGTCTCGCGCGTCGGCGGCTCGGCGCAGATCAAAGCCATGCGCGGCGTGGCCGGTCCGCTGAAGCTGGACCTCGCGCAGTACCGCGCGCTGGCGGCGTTCGCCAAGCTGGGCTCGGACCTCGACAAGTCCACGCTCAACCAGCTCCAGCGCGGCGAGAAGCTCACGGAGCTGCTCAAGCAGCCGCAGTACCAGCCGCAGCCGATCGAGGACCAGGTGATGACGCTCTTCGCCGCCACCCAGGGGTACGTGATGGACGTGCCCACGGAGCGCTTGGCGGAGTGGAACCACCAGTTCCTCACCTACATGCGCGAGCGGCAGCCGGAGATCGGCAAGGCCATCGTCGAGACGAAGACCCTTTCCGACGACCTCGCCGGCAAGCTCAAGGCGGCACTGGAAGCGTTCAAGAAGCAGTACCAGCCCTCGCCGGCCGGAGCCGCGTAAAGGAACCGCTGCCACATGCCGTCCGTACGCGACCTTCGCGACCGCATCAAGTCGCTGAAGAACACGCAACAGATCACCAAGGCGATGAAGCAGGTCGCCGCCGCGCGCATCCGGCGCGCCGATGCGGCCATGCGCGCAGCGCGTCCGTACGCGCAGCGCATGCGCGCGATGCTCGACGACTTGGTGCAGAAGGGCGGGAAGATCGACCACCCGTGGCTCCAGCCGGCGCCTGCCGGCAAGCCTCTGGCGATCGTCCTGATGACCGCCGACAAGGGACTGGCCGGGGCCTACAACGCCAACACGATCCGCGAGGCGGAGCGGTACGTTCGAGGCCGCTCCGGGCAGAGCGTAGTCTGGTACGCGGTGGGCAACAAGGCGCTACAGGCCGTGCGCCGCGTGCGCGGCGACCTCGGCGCTCACTGGCCGCTGCAGGCGGTGGGACGCCCGATGGTGGAGCACGCTCGCCTGGTCTCCGACCAGCTCGCGACGGACTTCGCGGCCGGCAAGATGGGCGAGGTGGTCATCGTTCGCCCGCGCTTCGTCTCGATGCTCACCCAGCGTCCCGAGGCGGCGCGACTCATCCCCATCGAGCGTCAGCCCGGCGGGGAGAGCGCGGGGCTCTCGTCGGTGGAGTTCGAGCCCGACGGGTCGACGGTACTCGGCGCTCTGCTTCCGAAGTATCTCGAGTTCACGATCTTCGCCGCGATGCAGGAGACGCTCGCGGGGTTCTTCGCGGCTCAGCTCTTGGCCATGACCAATGCCACGGACAACGCCGGCAAGCTCATCGACGAGCTGACGGTGGTGATGAACAGCGCGCGCCAGGCGGCCATCACCAAGGAGATTCTCGAGATCGCGGGCGGCGCCGAAGCGCTCCGCGCCGCGGGACACTAGGATCGTATAGTCACCAAGCAATCGCGTCTCGCGCGATTGCGCTCCCGGAGGGGCTTCAAAGCGGATGGGGCCCCCACGAATGGAACGAAGTGCAATGAGTGGGGTAGTAGGAAAAGTCGTCCAAATCCTGGGCAACGTCGTGGACGTGGAGTTCACGGCGGAGACGCTGCCTTCCATCAACAGCGCCCTCAAGGTCCAGGTGGGCACGGGCAGCGGCATGCTCGGCAACGGCGCCGCGCACACCAGCGACATCCAGCTGGGCGGCACCGCCATGATGGCCCGCGAGCTGGTGCTCGAGGTGCAGGACGAGCTGGGCAACAACCAGGTTCGCTGCCTGGCGATGGGCTCCACCGACGGCCTCGTCCGCGGAGCCGAGGTGACGGACACCGGAGCGCCGATCAGCGTTCCGGTGGGCAAAGGCGTGCTGGGCCGCATCTTCAACGTGTTGGGCAAGGCCATCGACACGGACGAGAAGGTTGACGCCGCGGCGTTCTGGCCGATCCACCGCGAGCCTCCCCTCTTCGAGGAGCAGGACCCCACCACCAAGATGTTCGAGACGGGCATCAAGGTCATCGATCTGATCGCCCCGTACGCGCGCGGCGGCAAGGTGGGCCTCTTCGGCGGCGCGGGCGTCGGCAAGACGGTGCTCATCCAGGAGCTGATCCGCAACATCGCCGTCGAGCACTCCGGCTACTCCGTCTTCACCGGCATCGGCGAGCGGACGCGCGAAGGCAACGACCTCTGGCTCGAGATGAAGGAGTCGGGCGTCATCAAGAACACGGCGCTGGTCTTCGGCCAGATGGACGAGCCGCCGGGCGTGCGGTTCCGCGTCGGGCAGACGGGCGTCACCATGGCCGAGTACTTCCGCGACGAGCTCGGCAGCGACGTGCTGCTCTTCATCGACAACATCTTCCGCTTCGTGCAGGCCGGCTCCGAGGTCTCCGCGCTGATGGGGCGCATGCCGTCGGCGGTGGGCTACCAGCCGACGCTCTTCACGGAGATGGGTCGTCTCGAGGAGCGCATCGCGTCGACGCGCAAGGGCTCGATCACCTCGGTGCAGGCCGTCTACGTCCCCGCCGACGACTTGACCGACCCCGCCGTCGCCACCACCTTCGGTCACTTGGACGCGACGACGGTGCTCAACCGCGCCCTGACGGAAGAAGGCCTCTACCCCGCCGTCGACCCGCTGGCCTCGACCTCGCGCATCCTCGAGCCGCGCGTGGTGGGCGAGGAGCACTACCAGGTGGCCCGAAAGGTCCAGGAGACGCTGCAGCGCTACAAGGACCTGCAGGACATCATCGCCATCCTGGGCGTGGAAGAGCTCTCCGAGGAAGACAAGGTGGTCGTGGGCCGCGCGCGGCGCATCCAGCGCTTCCTGACGCAGCCGTTCTTCGTCGGCGAGCAGTTCACGGGACGCGCCGGCAAGTACGTCAAGCTCGCCGACACGGTGGCCGGCTTCAAGGAGCTGGTCGAGGGCAAGCTGGACGATCTGCCGGAGCAGGCGTTCTACATGTGCGGCACCATCGACGAGGCGAAGGCGAACGCCGAGAAGCTGATGGCCGCCGCCGGCTGATGTGCGGTGATCGGTGAATAGCACGGTACAAACCGAGCCGAGCGGCTCGGGGCCTTTCCATCTCCCGGGGTCCCCACGAACGAAGCGGAGCGCAGTGCGTGGGGATTGGAAGCGGGGGATCGTCCACTGGACGCTCGTCCTGGTGATCCTCGTGGTTCCGGGTCTGTTGCTGGGCGGGCTCTACGTGTGGACGAACACGGCCCATCCCAAGCAGATCTGGGACGTGATCCTGCGCCAGTCGGTGGAGCATCTGAACGAGGTGGCACCGCCGGCGGGCGCCACGGTCTCGGCACCCAACCTGCGCCTCTACGAGGAGCGCTACGTCCAGCGCCAGCTGCGCTGCACGGGGCCGGTGACCTGGAGCGTGGTGCGCTACCGCGCGCTCGCGGCCTCGTGCCCGACGGCGCAGGGCCCGCGCTCGGCGATCCATCAGCTCGACGGCAAGAGCGGGTACGCCTGGTATCAGGTCGAGCGCAGCGGGCAGACCAACCAGCTGCTGGTCGATCGGTCGGGCAACATTCTGGCACAACAGCCGCTGAAGATCCTGCCCGCGTTCGCCGGGCAGTCGATCGGCGGCGACGAGGGAGAAGAGTAAGGAACGATGGCAACCACGGCATTCTCGATCGTCACCCCCGAGGCGCTGCGCTTCGAGGGGCCGGCGGAGATCGTGATCGTTCCCGGCAGCGAGGGCGAGCTGGGCGCCCTGCCTCGCCACGCGGCCCTCGTCACCACGCTCAAGCCCGGGATCGTTCGGGCCAACGCGCTCGGCTCCGACGGGAAAACGACCGAGCGCCGCGAATTTGCCATCGGTCCAGGCTTCGCCCAAATCCTCCCCGACAGCGTGACCGTCCTCGTCGACGCCGCCTGGGAGAAGAGCGAGGTCGACATCGACGCCACTCGAGCCGAGCTCCGCTCCCTGCGCGAACACCCTTCCGGTTCGGAGGGGGAGGCGGAGACCGCCCGGCTCGCCGAGCAGATCCTCGTGGCAAAACTGCGCGTCGCTGGAGGGCACGAGTAGGCCGGGAGGCATCGCAAGCCGCGGCATCCCCAGCCGCGGATGACCATCGACGCAATCAGGGCGCCGGGTGCCCGTCGGACCGTGGGGGGAGTGTCCCGTGCGCGATGCGCTATACGGTACCTGGCTTGAGGACGGCACGGCTACGGCCGAGGCCGGCCGGTGGCGTTTTCTCGACGACGGCACGTTTTCGTTCGCTCGCCGGCAGGGCGGCGTGCAATCGAGCCGGCGGGGCAGCTTCGATCTGGAGGAGCGGAACGGCCGCCCGGTCCTCAAGCTCTTGGAGGACGAGAAGGCGTCCCTGATCCCGTTGCGCCTCGGCCAAGACCGCGTGGAGATGCTCGTGCGCTCCGCCGGCGAGACGATCGTGCGCTCGTACCACCGCGCGAACACGCAGGTGGCGAGCCTCGCGGCCACCGTGCGGGTGATCGTGGGGCGCTGGGAGCGCGCCGATACCCGTCACGACGAGATGATCGGCGAGTTCTACGAGTTCGCGGCCGACGGCACGTTCGTGCGCATCGAAGGCTGTCATCGCAACCTGACAGGCGACCAGACGACCAGCTTCGAGCAGATGTCCGTGCGCTCGGGGGTCTATCTGCTCGAGCAGGTGCCCGAGGGCGTGCTGCTCTCCTTCGATCTCGACGGCCAGGTTCGCCCGGCGGGACTGGTCCGCCTCAGCGACAACGAGCTGACGCTGGACGGGCCACGGCCGCTGCGTCTGCTCCGCCGTGTCGTGGGGCCGGCCTTCCGCCGCCAGCAGGAGGCGAGGTAGCGGCGTCGCAGGAAGGCCCCGCGATGTCCTCGACCAATCCCGGCTGGGCACGGCTTGCCGCCCGGCTCTTGCCATTGGCGGTCCTGATGCTGATCGACCGATGCCTGCCCGCACCGGCGGGCGAGATGAGGGCGGGAGAGCCTGCGCGCCGAACTGCGCAGGAACGATGACCTTCGACCGCCTCGAGACCACCCTGCGCCTGCGCGGCGGCCACCGTCTTCACGGAGCCGTGCGGGTTCACGGCTCCAAGAACGCGACGCTGCCGATCATGGCGGCCTCCCTGCTCTGCGACGGCGACGTCGTCATCAAGCGGGCGCCGCGGATCACGGACGTCTCGGTGATGGAGGCGCTGCTGGAGTCGATGGGCGCGCGCGTGCGCCAACAAGGCACCAACGTGCTGAGCATCTCGGCGGCCAACCTCGGCCAGACGCGGGCGCCGTACACCCTCGTGCGCAAGCTCAACGCCTCGTTCGACGTCACCGGCGCCTTGCTGGGACGCCTCGGCCGGGCCGAGGTGCCCTTGCCGGGCGGCTGCGTGCTGGGCACGCGCGCAACCGATCTGCACGAGCAGGGCTTTCGAGCCCTCGGGGCCGAGGTGCGAGGCGAGCGCGGTTATCTCGTGGCCGAGGCACCCCACGGCTTGCACGGCGCCGACATCACCTTTCGCTTCCCCAGCGTGGGCGCGACCAAGAACGTGATGCTCGCCGCCGTCTACGCCAAGGGCACGACCACGTTGCGCAACGCGGCCATGGAGCCCGAGGTGGTGGATCTGGCCAACTTCCTCAACGCCGCCGGTGCGCGCGTCTCGGGGCAAGGCACCGACACCATCGTCCTCGAGGGCGTCGAGCGGCTGCGCTCCGTGGAGTACGAGGTCATCGGCGACCGGATCGCCGCGGGCACGCTGATGCTGGCCGGCGCGGTCACGCGCGGCGCCGTGACCGTCACGGGCACGGATCCGGCGCACCATGAGGCGCTGGTGGCGGCGCTGGAGGAGTGCGGCGTCGTCTGCGCGTCGGGCGAGGATTGGGTGGCGGTCGACGCGAGCGGCGTTCGCAGCGGAACGGATATCCTCACGGCGCCCTTCCCCGGCTTTCCGACCGACCTCCAGCCGATGATGACGGCCTTCCTGGCGACCTGCCCGGGGAGCAGCGTGGTGGAGGAGACGATCTTCAACGCTCGCTTTGCGTACGTGAACGAGCTCTTGCGCATGGGCGCCGACGTCCGGGTCCAAATGGATTCCAACGCCGCCGTCGTAAAGGGACCGGCGGATTTGGAGGGCGCGCCCGTCGAGGCGGCGGACATCCGCGCCGGAGCGGCGCTGGTGGTGGCGGGCCTCGCGGCGCGCGGGGAGACCGAGATCGCGGGACTGGAGTTCATCGATCGCGGCTACGAGCGTCTCGAGGAGATGCTCACCGAACTAGGCGCTCAGGTGCAGCGCTCGAGCGGAATCGTGGCGCTCGTGGAACCGACCAGCTCGTACGAAACGACCACCATGCCGACCGTCGGATAGCGAGCGGCGGCTCAGAGTCAAAGGAGTTAGAGTGCAGATCGGCATCGACCTCGGGACGGCGAACGTCCTGGTTTACGTCAAGGGCCGCGGCATCGTCTTGCGCGAGCCGTCCGTCGTCGCCAAGGACCTGCGCACGGGGCGCACGCTCGCGGTCGGCGAGGAAGCGCGGCAGATGCTTGGCAAGACGCCGGCCAACATCCAGGCCATTCGCCCGCTGCGCGACGGCGTCATCGCCGACTTCGAAGTCACCGAGGCGATGCTCAACTACTTTATCAAGAAGGTGACGAAGGATCGCTCGTTCTTCTCGAGCCTCTTCCGTCCCAAGCCGTCGGTGACCATCTGCGTTCCCGCCGAGATCACCAGCGTGGAGGAGCGCGCCGTGCGCGACGCCGCCAAGCTGGCCGGCGCCAAGGAAGTCGACATCATCGAGGAGCCCATGGCCGCGGCGATCGGGGCGGGCTTGCCCATCGACGGCCCCAGCGGCAACATGGTGGTCGACATCGGCGGCGGCACCACCGACGTGGCGGTGATCTCGTTGGGCGGCATCGTGGTCTCGCAGTCCATCCGCGTGGCCGGCAACAAGCTGGACGAGGCGATCATCCGCCACATCCGGCGCGTCTACAATCTGATGATCGGCGAGCGCACCGCGGAGGAGATCAAGATCCGCATCGGCAGCGCCCATCGCTTGGAGCAGGAGCTCTCGATGGAGATCCGCGGCCGCGACTTGATCAACGGCTTGCCCAAGACGGTGAAGATCACGAGCGAAGAGGTGCGCGAGGCGCTCACGGAGCCGATCAGCTCCATCGTGGACGCCGTCAAGAGCGTGCTGGAGAAGACGCCGCCGGAGCTCGCCGCGGACATCATCGATCGCGGCGTCATCCTCACCGGCGGCGGCGCGCTGCTGCGCGGGCTCGACACGCTGCTCTCCGAAGTGACGGGCATTCCGGTGATCATCGCCGATGACCCGCTCTCGTGCGTGGCGATGGGCACCGGACAGCGCGTGCGCGCGTAGCCTCGCGGTAGACGTGCCGGTCGGCGCCTTCACGTTCGTCCTGCATAGTCACCTTCCGTGGGTGCGGTGGGCAGGGCGCTGGCCGTTTGGTGAGGAGTGGCTCCATCAGGCGCTGCTCGACGTCTATCTGCCGTTGCTCGACGCGATCGAGACGCTCGACGAAGAGGGGATCGCAGGCGGGATCACGCTCGGCGTCACCCCCGTGCTCTTGGAGCAGCTCCGCGATCCTCATCTGATCGCCGCGTTCGACGCCTACGTGGAGCAGCGCATCGCCTTGTCGCGCGGCGACCTGGTACCGCGCCGCGACGCCTTCGACCGGGAGCGCCGCATCATGGCGGAGCGCTATCTCGGCGCCCTCAACCAACGTCGCGACCGGTGGCGGCGCCACTGGGGCCGCGACGTGGTCGGAGCGCTGCGCGAGTATGTGCGCCGCGGGCGCATCGAGGTGCTGACCTCCGCCGCGACGCACGCCTATCTGCCCCTGCTGGCCACCGACTCCGCCATCGACGCGCAGCTCTCCGTCGGCATCGCCGCCACCCGTCGTCTGCTGGGTGTGGAGCCGCGCGGAATCTGGCTGCCGGAGTGCGCCTATCGCGGGGCCTACGCGCCGGCGGGCGTGCCGGGCTACCGGCCCGGCATCGATGCCTGGCTCGCCGCTCACGGGCTGCGCTACGCCTTCGTCGACGCGCACGCGGTGGCCGGCGCGTACGACGGGTGGGGGGCATGGAGCGCGTCGCTCGCGCAGGGCGTGCCCGCGGCGTACGCCGGAGTCTCCGCGTCCGGCGCCGCGGACCAGGAGGCCGCCGCCGAGGCGACGGGTGAGTCGACGCTGCGGCCGCACCGGCTGCCCTCCGGCGTCGCGTTCTTCGCGCGTGATGCGCGCGTCAGCCGTCGAGTCTGGTCGCGTGACGAGGGCTATCCCGGCGACGGTGCCTACCGCGAGTTCCACAAGCGCGACGAGCGCTCGGGAAACGCGTACTGGCGCGTCACCGGGCCCGGCGTGCGCCTCGCGGAGAAGCAGTGGTACGATCCCGCGGCGGCGCGCGAGCGCGTGCATGCCCATGCCGCGCATTTCGCGTCGCTGGTGATCGAGGTGCTGACGGATTTCGCGCGCGGCGGCGGCCCCCCGGGGATCGTGGCCGCCCCGTTCGACGCCGAGCTCTTCGGCCATTGGTGGTTCGAAGGCCCACGGTGGCTGGTCGAGGTGCTGCGCAACGTGCACGCAAGCGGCGTGATCGCGCTCACGACTCCCAGCGCGTACCTGGCCGCGCATGGAGCCGAGCGGATCGCGGCCCTGTGCGAGTCGTCATGGGGCGAAGGCGGCGACAGCCGCGTCTGGTTCAACGCCGACGTCGCGTGGATGTGGCCGATCGTCCACCGCGCCGAGCGGGCGATGGAGCGCGTCGCCGGCCGCGCGTACGCCTCGCCGCGCGAGCGAGCGCTGGCGGAGCAGGCCGGGCGGGAACTGCTGCTCCTCTCCTCGAGCGACTGGCCGTTCCTGATCACGACGGGACAGGCGCGCGACTACGCCGTCGAGCGCTTCCGGACGCACGCGGCGCGTTTCGACGCGCTGGCCGCCGCTCTGGAGGGCGCCGACGGCGATTCGGCCGCCATCGCCGCCGCCTTTCACGACGACACGCTCTTCCCGCACCTGGACCCGCGCCTGTTCCAGGCTCGGCCCCCGCGCGCCCTGCCCGCGCCGCGGCTGCCGCTCGCGCGGCCGCTGATCTCGCGCATCGCGGTCTCGTGACGGGATCGGACGGCGGGCGGCGCGCCGCCGCGGGGACGTGGGTAGGAGATACGAGTCTCGGCCGCCTGAGGAGGGGAGCCGCAAGCGGGAGAGTAGCCTTGCTGACGATGGATGCGCGACGCGAGCCGCTCGAGCGGATCACCGAGGCCGCGCGGCGCGTGGCCTCCGCCGGCGGCGTGCTGATCTTTCCCACCGACACGGTGTACGGCATCGGGTGCGATCCCACGCGCGAGGCGGCGATCGCCCGCATCTACGCGGCCAAGGGGCGCCCCGCCCACAAGCCCCTCTCGCTGCACTTGGCCAGCGTGGCCGAGTTGCTGGAGTATGCCGGCGGAAACGAGCGCGCCGTGCGGGCCGCCCGGGCTCTGCTGCCCGGCCCGCTCACCCTCATCGTCCGGCGCCCCGCGTTCGTTTCGGCGCGCGTCACGGCCGGAGGCGAGACGTTGGGGCTGCGCGTTCCCGACCATGCGCTGTGCCGGGCCATCCTCGAAGCGACGGGGCCGCTCGCCGCCACGAGCGCCAACCTGAGCGGAGAGCCC
>Ga0307374_10013111_pt1 | contig 11510 bp, 8 predicted proteins | sample OX3MG_FD_202532 | JGI IMG/M metagenome (GOLD analysis project Ga0307374, IMG submission 202532) | Soil microbial communities from Risofladan, Vaasa, Finland - OX-3 | ecosystem: Environmental > Terrestrial > Soil > Coastal area > Acid sulfate soil | place: Finland: Risofladan, Vaasa | collected... | reverse complement strand
CGCTCATCGCCAGGATGTCGTGGCATGTGCTGCAATCGTTGGGAATCGATTGCCCGTTCGCTGCCACGTGGCTGCCGTCGTGGCAGCGGAAACAGCCGGGCCAATTCGTGTGTCCCAGGTCGTCGATATAGGTCCCCCAAGTGACATGCATCTGAGGAAACACATTCCTCAGATAAATCTGCTGCACGCTACGGATCGCCTCCTGCAATTGGGCGTTCTTCGTGGCGACAACTTGCGGATATTGCGTCTTGTAGAAATTCTCGAGCGTTTGCGCGATCCGCTGGCGCGCGACCAGGCGGCTCGGATAGGTCGTCTTGAGTGCCGCGAGGGCTTCCTTTTTGATGTACGGCAAATCCGTGCTGATGTAGTGCTCCGACATGTCCTGATCGAGGGCGTCGCCGGGCAACTGGAAGGTGTGGGTGGGACGGTTGTGGCAGTCCATGCAGTCCATCGTGCGGTGCTGGCCTTCGGCCAGTTGCTGGGGCGTCGCCTTGATCGCTGTCGAGCGGAAGACGGTCGTCTTGCCGCTGGCGTCGGTGTAGGAGACCTCCGGAATCACCTGCCGCTCCCGGTCGAGCGCGATATACGTGATTTTCGTTCCTGGCGCGAGATGGTGGCCGTGAATGCCCTGCGGGCCGCTGGCATTTTGCCCGCCGACCTTCATCACCAGCACCGTGGTTTCCTCCGTGTTCGCCTGGTCCGAATCGAAGTGATTCAAGACCAAGAGTACGTTGCCTTCGAAACGCTGCGGCCAATGGCATTGCTCGCACGTGGCCCGGGCCGGCCGCAGGCTGGTCACCGGCGAAGGAATCGGCCGCGGATAGGTGTTAAATAGCACCGCGAAGACCTGTTTTGTGCCGGAAAGCTTCGAGCGCACAAACCAGGAAGCGCCCGGCCCAATGTGGCATTCGACGCAGGCCACCCGCGAGTGCGGCGAATTCAGGTACGCCGTGTACTCCGGCTGCATCACGGTGTGGCAGGTGGTGCCGCAGAACGCGACCGAGTCCATGTATTGCACGCCTTTGTAGGATGCCGCAGTAAAAATCACGACGTTTATGAACGTGGCGAAGAGAATCAGCGCCACCGCGCGCCGCAGCAGCGGCTCGGCGAAATCGACGCGGGGGTAGAGCGTCGGCAACTCGCCGCGGCGCAACAATTGATGCCGCCGCCACAGCGCCCCGGCGGGCATCAAGATCAGGCCCAATAGGAAAAGGGTCGGCAGAAACAGATAAAAGACGATGCCGGCGTAGGGATAGCGCGAGGCGCCGCCGCCGAGAACGATTTCGAACAGCCAGAAGGAGATAACAGTCAGGGCGGAACTGGTGGTTAGTACCGCCCCGGTCAGCGAGATTGGATTCCGCCCGAGATAGATGAGCGGGCGAAGCCAACCTCCCACGCTTTCCTTTACACTCATGCCTTTTCCCTTCGATCCCGGGTGCAGCCGGTCAAGTGCTCATGAAGTGTTCACTTTTCGCGCTGCGGCGCCGCCGTGTCAATCCCAAATGTCGGTGCCAGGCCGGTGGTGGAGGGCGGCGACAGCTCTACTTCTTCGCCAGGGTGCGGACGAAGGCGATGACGTTGTCGACGTCGGCGGAAGAGAGTCCTTTGACGGGCGGCATTTTCAGCTTGCCCTTTTCGATCACTTCGTGCATCTGGGCATCGCTCAGCGCCTGCACCTCTTTCGAGCCGAGCGGCGGGATCGTTGCATGGAGCATCTTGGCCAGCGAGGCATTGCCCTCTCCGTTCGGGCCGTGACACATCTGGCAGTGCGCTTGATACACTTCTTTGCCGGCGGCCGCGTTGCCCTTGGGTGCAGCGAACATGGCGGCCGGCAGCGCCAGCGCGGCAAATATGGCGGCGAGCATTCGTATTCTCATTTCTGGGTCTCCTGTCGATTTCTCGATTCCACCTTCTTGATCAATAGCCCAAAGCCGATGACCACCGCAAGGATTACGATCAGAGCAATTCCCAGCCCCTTCCTGCGGTAATCGCGTTCGGCCAGAGCGGCGACACCTGCCTTGTAGGTTTTCTGCGTGACCGCCAACCCGGCCTGTATGTTCTTCTCCACGGGCGCGACGCTGAAATTGTGCACCGACACGCGCGCCTTCATGAGATCGTCCCGCGCGTCGTTGAGCTCCAGCAAGGCCGAACCCACTTCGACGCCCGAACTCTCCGCCTCCGAAAGGATGTTGTCCGATCGCTGAATGGATACCGTCAGCTCGGTGAGCCCTTGATGAATCCGGGCCGCGGCGATGTAGCCGGGATCTCCCCGCGTATGGCAGTTGACGCAGACGGCGCCTTTCCCCGTGCCGATGAAGGCGTCGGTCGGCTCGACGATGCGATGGTTGCTGTGGCAAACGACGCAGCCCGGCAGGCCCATCGAGGCGAAAGCCTGTTTGTGCGGGCTCTTGTCGAAAAGCTCCGCCTGAAAAATATGACAGGTCGAGCAGACATTGACCACCGAGGTCACCCCGGGCGGCGCGGCGCCGTGGCTGCCATGGCAGGTGACGCAGGTCGGGGCGCTCAGGTCTCCCTTCACGGTCAAGTCCTCGTAATGGACGCTGGCGGTGTAGGAGGCGTATTGATCGGTGGGAATCTTATACGGCTTCATGTACGCCGCGTTGGCGTGACAGGTGGCGCAGGTCTTGGCAACGTTGAGCGGGTAGACGCTGGATTGCGGATCGCTGGGGGCGCGAATGTCATGCAAACCGTGACAGTCCGTGCAGACCGCAACCTTGGTGTCGCCCTTGGCCAGCAGTTGCCCGTGGACGCTGGTCTGATACTGGCTGAACTCGTCGGTGCGCAGCGACGGGTCGAAGCCGCGCATATAGGCGGCGTTCGAGTGGCAGCTTGCGCAGAGCGCGGGAATCTGTTTGCGGCTGATCGGCCCCTTGAAGCCGGCCGCGGGACTCATCGCCCGAGCCATGTCGTCGGTTGTGGGATCGCCGCCGTGACAGCTCACGCAGCTCAGCCCCTTTTGCGCGTGAATGCTGCGCGCAAAGACTTCCGCTTTCACTTGCAATGGGGGATCGAGCCGGCTATGGCAATCCAGACAACTGTTCTGGGTCGTCTGCGCATGGGCCGGGGAAGCGAACATCAGGCAGAGAGCAAACGAGAATAACAGCCCTGTCCAACCGGTTCTGCCCATCCGTGTTTGCCTTTTGCCTTCCATGTGTGAAGTTCCCGTTTTCCTCGATCCCTACTTCGCCATCACCATGTAGCCGTAGGCCGTGAGCGCCACCACATAGGCCAGCGCGAAAACAACCACCCCGGCCGCCCAGCGTCCGCTGCGCCCCTGTCTCTCGTGGTCGAAAAACGGCAGCAGGGTCCAAAGCAAGGCGGCGATGCCAAAGGCGATAACCCCCAAGGATTCCCCCGTCATGAACCACATCTTGGCCGGGAGCAACTTCAACGTTTCAAACATAAACATGAAATACCACTCCGGCTTGATGCCGGCCGGGGCCGAAGCAAACGGATCGGCCTTCGTTCCCAGTTCCCAGGGTTTCAGCGCGGCAAGGCTTCCCAGCACGCCGAGCGCCAGGTACCAGCCCATCAGCTCGCGCAGCAGAAAATTCGGGAAGAAGCGAATTTCACGCTGCTCGGGCGGCTTCGCTTTCCACTCGGGCTCCACGCGTGGCGGGACGCTCATTCCGAAGCGCTGGATCAGCACCAGATGCACGAGAATGAACGCCGTCGCCAGTCCCGGCAGCAGGGCGACGTGAAAGGCGAAGAAGCGGCCTAGAGTGGCCCCGGTGACGTCTTGGCCCCCGCGCAGGAAAATCAGCAACCAGTGCCCGACGAGCGGCACCTGGCCCACCAGACTCGTTCCCACCGTGGTCGCAAAAAACGCCAGCGTGTTCCAGGGCAGGAGATAACCGCTGAATCCGAAGCCCAGCACCAGGAACAGGAGCACCATCCCGCTCAGCCAGGTCAGCTCGCGCGGTTTCCGGTACGACTTCAGGAACGCCACGCTGAACATGTGCGCGAACGCCGTGAAGATCATCAGATTGGCGCCCCAGGAATGGATCGAGCGGATCAGCCAGCCGAAACGCGCCTGCGTCATGATGTATTGCACGCTTTCGAAGGCGTCGCTCGGTGTCGGGCGATAGTAGAGCAGCAGCAGGATGCCGGTGACCACCTGCAGGCTGAAGAGGAAGAGTGTGATTCCGCCCAGGTAATACCAGTAGGAATAGCGGTGCAAGGGAACGGTCTTGTGCTTGAGGAAGGCGATCAGATCGTCCCAGCCGAAGCGATCGTCCAGCCAGTTTCGAATCTGCGCGCCCGGGCTCATGTCAGGAGGCCGCCGTCCGGCTGACGTAAATGTCCGCACCCTTTACGTTGACCGTGAATTCCGCCAGGGGCTTCGGCGGCGGGCCGCTGATGTTGCGGCCCTGCAGGTTGTATTTGCCGTTGTGGCAGGGGCACCAGATTTCGCGCAGGTCCGGACGGTATTGCACGGTGCACCCGAGATGGGTGCAGACGGCGGTGAATGCCACGTACTTATCGCCGGAGGTAAGGATCAGGATCGCCGGCTTGTCGCCGAAGCGGAAAATCTTGCCCGAGTTGACTGACAGCTCGCCGACTTTGGCCGCGAGCACCGTGTTGCTGCCCAGGTCGGTTTGGGGCGGTGGAATCAGATAGCGAATGACCGGGTAAAGGAAGGAAAGGAGAGAAGCAATAATGCCTGTTCCCAGGAAAATTTCTAAGAAATGTCTGCGGGCTTCTTTGTCGCTTGGGCTCTCGTTTGTCGGTGTCAATGCCGTTGTCTCGTGGTAACAGTTGCGCTGGATTTTACTCCTTACGTTGCCCGGCTAGGCGGCATGAGAAGCCGTCAGCTGACTTCGCTTATCCTCGATCGCCAGTGACAAAACCCGTCGCAGCTCGTCTCTTTGCACCGGCAGGGGAACGCAATCGAACGCCCCACGGCGCAGCAGCTCCAGATACAAATGTCTATCCGTGTGCCCCAGCAATGGGATCACAGGAGGCAGGTCCGGCCGTCCCAGGATCGGCAGAAACTGCTGCCGGCTCGGGCAGACATGTATGATGATCGCGTCCAGATTCTCTTTCGCGGCTAATTGATCCAATTGCTCGATTGTCTCGGCGTGATAGACCTGGCACCCCGCCTCGTTCAGCAGCCCGGACACCGGCCTCAGTTCTTCGCCATCGCACCCGCACAGCACCACGGAAGCCGCCTTGAGCGGGTTTACTGGTCTCGCTGCGTTCATGGGCGACCCCCTTTTCGGTCGTTCGGCGCAGATTCGCTCACCGTGCAACCCGGAACCTTTCACAGTTGCAAGGGGCAGGGCCAAGTCGCCAAGTGCCAGCTAAACGGATACTCGCCTGAACCCTTAGTCTTTCCTGCCCAAACACCGCATTTAGCGCGTGCAACCAGCGGGCCAAACCCGGTTCATGCATGCGCCACCAATCCGTTGCGCGGCTATCAGTTGGAGGGGAATGGAGTCCCGCTTTCTTCGGGAGCCTCAAAGTTGGGTGAATTTAATCTGGAACAGACCCGCCGGTGGGGGATATGACGCAAGTGTAATGCCCATGGCAGCAGACGGCTTATTTATCAGGTTATTAGGACCATCTAGGGCTTACATCGTCCGGCCACGTTGACAAGTGCGGTTTCATTCTTCCTGTTTTTCAACCTTAGCCAATCGCCTTCTTAGCCAATCGCCTTGCGAATGTTTCTCGCTTTTACGCCTATCTTCTGCCACCTTTTCCCCTCTATTCAAAGAATAGGAACGCCTTGGGATTCCCTCGAAATCAATAGGTCGCGGGAAATAACATTTTTTGGCCTGTAGTTTGCAGCATGGGGGGCGGAGGCGATTTCATGGAGCTCTACCACGGATGGAGCAAATGGGCCATTGCGGCAACCTTCGCGGGGGCGGGGCTGTTTGCAACGGCTAAACTTCCAGCGCGCACGATTCGGAAAGTCCAGAATGGAAGCAAGACGGCTACCGCTCCAGCCGCCAAGCCTACGCCGACCTATGTCGGCACGGACACCTGCAAAACCTGCCACGCGGACGTGTTCAAGAACAACTTTGAAAATACGCCGCACTATAAGACCCTGCTCGAAAAGAACGCTTCGATGCAGGGTTGCGAAGGTTGCCACGGTCCCGGCTCGCTCCACGTCGCTTCGGGCGGGCAGACGCCGCCCCCATACGATTTCACTAAGATGACGGCGCAGGCGATCAGCCAGCGCTGCATGGTGTGCCATCAATCCCGGCACGAAAATATGCAGTTCCTGACTTCCGTGCATTACCGCAACGGCGTTGCTTGCACGGATTGCCATTCTCCGCACCATTCGACCGACATGGTGACTTTGCTGATCAAGCCGCAACCGCAGCTTTGCTACGGCTGCCACAAGGAGATCGAGCCGCTCTTCAAGATGCCGTTCCATCACCGGGTGGATGAGGGCATGGTGCGCTGCACCGATTGCCACAATCCGCACGGCAGCTTCGCCGCTGCCGCGCTCGAGCCCGGCGGCGAGGATAAGCAGTTGCGGACGGGCATGGCTGGAAACGCGATCTGCGTGCAATGCCATGTCGACAAAGCCGGTCCATTCGTCTTCAATCATGAACCGGTGGTCACCGACGGCTGCCTGGATTGCCACAATCCACACGGCTCGCCGAACCCCCATCTGCTGAAGGTAGCCAACGTCAACCAGCTCTGCCTGCAGTGCCACACCGTTTCGAGCTTCAGCGGCGCGCCAGGCACTCCGAGCTTCCACAATCAGGCGACCCAATTCCAGGCATGCACGCTTTGTCATACCCAGATTCACGGGTCCAACTTCAGCCCGTACTTCTTTAAGTGAGGCGGCCATGAACAGCCAGGAGGTGAGTGTGTCCATTCACAAACAGGAACGCTGGCGGGCCGCGCGGTATCTCGTGATTGCATTCGCTTTCGGCGGCTGGTTCACGGGGACCGCCCTTGCCCAAACGGCGGTGAAGAACCGAGCCTCGAAAACGAACTCATCCGAAACGGCCGATCCGCCGGCCTCGAGTTCGGCCGATCTGTCGTCATCGGGCGATCCGTCCGCCGCGCCAACCGGGACGAACATCGGCAATTACAACGTCCAGGGCTCGCTGAACATGGGCTGGCGGTACAGCAACATTACCGGCAGCCAGGCGAATTACGATACCTTCGTCAACTTGCAGCAGGGGCCGCGCCTGCTCGGTTTCTCCTTGAATGCCTACTCGCTCAACCACAAGGGCGCGTACTTTGACACCATGTCCGTTAACGGCTTCGGCTTTGGCGGCGACCCGGTCGATGTGGTTCGGCTGAACATGACGAAAAACCGGTGGTATGACTTTGCCGCCACCTACCGGCGCTACAAATACTTCTGGGGTTACAACCTGCTCGCCAACCCGCTGAATCCATCCAGCTCCAACCCGGCGATACCCGTCACCACCGCCGCGCACCTGATGGATCTGAGCCACAGGATGAGCGATTTCCAGTTGAAACTGTTGCCGCAGTCGGCCGTCCATCTGCGTCTGGGCTACACGCACAGCCGCGAGATGGGCCCCTCGTACACGACTACGGGCGCGGCCGTGGCCCCGATCAACGAGCCCGGCGCTACCGCGTTGCTACTCCAGAATTTCCAAACGACAGAAGACAACTACGACATCGGGATCGATTTCGCATTCCTGCCGCGAACCACCCTCAGTTACGACCAGTTCGTTCAGCACTACAAGGAAGACCTGTCGGCAACCGACGGCAACCTCAACTTTCAGTTGCCGGATGGCACCCCGGTTGACATGGGCTTGGTGTTCTATCCCGGAACACCTTGCGGCAGTCCGGTCAGCAACGGCAGTACGAATCCGCCAACCGCCAATCCGGTCTGCCAAGGGAATCTTACCTACGACCGCGGCGGCCGGCCTCGCGGCACCATCCCTACCGAGCGCTTCGGTTTTCAAAGCACCTACTTCCGCAACCTCAATATGACCGGGGCGATCAGCTACAGTTCCGGCGATCAGGTCGTGAACGATCTCTACGATAGCTGGACGGGGGTCGATACGCGGATCAACGCCCTGGGCACCAACGATACGGCGAAAAGCAAAGCCACCAGAATCATCGTGAATGGAGACTGGAACGCCATCTACGACGTGACCGCCAAGTTTCGCATCATGGATAGCTTCAATTACAACGTCTTCCGGATTCCCGGAATCTACAATTTCGGCGTTATCAACTATTTCGGGACCGGTAGCGGGGCTACCCTGACCGCGGCCGAAAATCCCATTCTGTTCAATCCCACCGATTGTCCGGCGCCCTACACGGCAACCACCTGTCCTCAGCACTCCTCCGGGGCGAGCGCCGATTTGGCCAACGGCTACCGGAGCACCTATCTCGGACAGGATCTTCGTTCGAACACCTTCATGCTCGCCTACGACTTCACTCGGCATGTCGGCGCCCACATCGGCTATCGCTATACGAAGCGGAAAATCACCGACTTTGCCGCACTCAACTACACCGCTGAAACCTACGATCCCGGCAGCACGACGACGGGAGCGGCAGCGGCCTACCGCGGTGATTGCGCCCTTTCGGGAACCCTGCCGGCCGGCAGCACCTTTCCCGTCTATTATCCTGGCACCACCACCCAGCGCGGCATATGCACCGTTCAGACCAACGGTTCGGTCGTATTTGCCGGCGTGGACTCCAGCAGCGACACCTCCCATAACTTGTCGGCGGATATCAACGGCAATTCGGCCCTGTTCGGCCTCTGGATTCGCCCGATGAGCAAATTCCGCACCAGCTTCGATCTCGAGCTGTTCTCGGCGGATCAATCCTTCGCGCGGATCACTCCGCGCCTGCTGCGGCACTACCAGATCAACTCGACTTACATACCGGTTGGCTGGGCCGACATCACCGGCGCCATCGACATCGTCGATAGCAGCAACGACGTGACCGAGGTGCAGAACAAGGAACACAACCGCAGCTACGGCCTCTCGACCACTTTCATGCCAGCCGGCCGCTTTTCCTTCGATCTCTCCTACAACTACAACGACGTCTATACGCAGGCGTTCGATTGCTTCGCCGCCTCGGGCGCCACTTCCGGCTTGCCGGCCGGTTTCTCCCCGGTTCCGACCTGTCCCCTGGTGGACCCGGATGGCAATGCGTCGCCGGTAACGATCGGGGCACTGGCGGCCTATCAAAGCAAGACCAACTTCGCCAGCGCCGATATGATGGTCAAGCCTGTCAAGCAGGTGACTTTCACTCTGGGCTATTCCGGCAGCTTCGTGCGGGGCACAACAACGTTCTTCAACTATCTCAGCGGACTTACGGCGAATTTTACGAGTGCCCTTACGCCCTGGGGACCGCTTCGGTTCAATTACCAGATGCCGTATGTGACGATGAACTGGAACCTCTACAGGGGGCTTTCCTACATGGCTTCCTGGAACTACTACGGCTACAACAGCCGCGGCAACAACAATCCGACGGGTCTGGCGCCGCTCGGCACGCAAGACTTCAACGGCAACAACATGACCATGTCGGCACAGTATAGCTTTTGAAAGTTTAGGGAGCAGGCCGCCGCGCTCCGGCGGCCTGCTCCCCCAAAGATTCCCGCCGGGGTTGATCCCTATCACCCCCACTTGTTTCTCCCCCCAGCCCCGGCGGGAAGCACCTCTAGCACGATCCACGGCTATTGTTTCAAGGGAGTGATGCGGTCCAAAAGATGCGGGCGCACGGGTGAAGTATGCGAATGTAATCCGGAAGCCCCTCAACCGGAGTCGCGATGAGGAAATGCCGAAGGCACGGCTGGCGGCGCGGCGCTATGGACGGGGCTGCCTGGCGGGGGGATCTCCCCGCCCAGTCGCCGCGCGCCCTATTTTCATTTGCTGTGTTATTTCGCGGATTTCCCCAATTCGCGAATGTAGGCGATCACGTCGTCGACGTCCTTGGCGCTCAGGCTCTTCTGAGGCGGCATCTTGCCGATGCCGTCTACAATGTCCTTCTTCAACTGGGCATCGCTCTTGGCTTGGACCTGCTTCGAGCCCAGCGGGAGCATCGTCACGTGCATCATTTTGGCCAGACTCGGACTGCCCTTGCCATCCATTCCGTGGCACCCCTGGCAGCTTCGTCCGTAAACGGCCTTGCCCTCCTTCGCGTTGCCCGGCGTCGGCGCGGCCCAAGCGAGACTTGCCGTTCCCAAGACTAGCGCTGCGGTGTACAGCCAGTTTTTGCGCATCTTCTCCTCCATTCGCCCTGCGTCTGTTTTGCGGAATTTCCGGTTCAATAGGCGCGGGCATGCCATCCGGAAGGTGGAAGGCGCAGCCCGCCGACCCATGCTCATTCTCAAACGACTTAGATAGTGCAATTGGTGGTCCAAATCGAGAGTCCGCCTTTGGGGCGCTCGCCGGCGGCTTTCGGGAGGAAGCCGGCGAATGGCGCCGCCCTCTTGACGCAGTGTTTATTTGGTGATGGTATCATGGAGCAAATGCGATTCCATCCTGGATGGCGCCTGAAGGCCGTGTTTCCTGTGGCCCTTGTGCTGCTGGCAGGCCTCGCTGTTTTTGAAGTCGTCACCGTCGAACTGCAGAGTTCCCAGCGCTATCGCCTTTTGGCTGTAGCCGCCGGGGGCGGTCTGGCCGTCTGCGCTGTATTGCTGGTGGCATTGGCCGTGCTGATCCAGCGTCCGCTGATCGAACTCAGCCGGAAAATCGAGCAGGTGCGCGGCGGCGATCTTGATGCCCGCGTGAACTTCGCCGAACGGGATGACGACGTGGGCCGTCTGGGCCGGAATTTCAACGACATGGTGCGCCAGCTTCGCGAAAGCCGGGACGAACTCCAATGCGTCTATCAAACGAAAATGTCCCGCGCCGAGCACCTGGCCACGCTGGGAGAACTGGCCGCCGGCTTGGCGCACGAGGTTCGCAATCCCCTGGCCGGAATCTCCGGCGCCGTCGACATTATCGGCCGCGAATTGCCGTCCACGAGCCCGAATCGGCCGATCGTCGGCGAAGTGCAGCGGGAGGTGGGCCGCATTCAGAGTCTGCTCACCGAGCTGCTCGATTACGCCCGCCCCAAGCCTTTCGATATCCATCCGGCGGACTTGAACGCCACCATCGGGCATGTTGTCCAGCTCGCTCGCCAGCAGGTTGCCTCGCGGCCCATCGAAGTCGTTTTCACCGCCGGCGATCTGCCCCTGGTCGCTCACGACCCGTTCCAGGTACAGCGATTGCTCCTCAATTTGCTGCTGAACTCGTTTCAGGCGATCAGCGGGGAAGGTACGGTAAAAATCGATGTGGCTTCCGAGCAGGGCTTTGCCCGGATTGAGGTGTGCGATACCGGCTCGGGGATCCCCGCCGACCATCTTCCCAATATCTTTCGTCCCTTCTTCACGACCAAGCGCCAGGGAACCGGCCTGGGTCTCTCGTTGTCCCGGCGCATCGTCGAACAGCATGGGGGGCATATCGAAGTCCACAGCACCGTAGGGAAGGGAACAAAATTTCTGATATGGTTGCCTCTGGCTTCTCGAGAACTCGAAGAGGCAGGGAGTGTCCGCGGAT
>Ga0307374_10013110_pt1 | contig 11511 bp, 14 predicted proteins | sample OX3MG_FD_202532 | JGI IMG/M metagenome (GOLD analysis project Ga0307374, IMG submission 202532) | Soil microbial communities from Risofladan, Vaasa, Finland - OX-3 | ecosystem: Environmental > Terrestrial > Soil > Coastal area > Acid sulfate soil | place: Finland: Risofladan, Vaasa | collected... | reverse complement strand
TCTGGCTGAGGGAGGACATCGTTGTCTCGCCGGCGTAGTTCTGCCAGTTGGTATTGGTCAGGAACGAGACGGCCGTGTTCCAGCTGAGTGCGGCTGGGACCCCGCCCAGATGCTGGGGGTTCAGCGGCAGCACTCCCTGCAGCCGGAGCACCAGGTAGGAGCCGAGCAGCGCCACGCCCGAGAAGACCACCAAGGAGACGGCATAGCGCTGCCAGGTCTGCTCCCGCTCCGGGTCGACCCCGAGGAGGCGGTAGATCGGCCGCTCCGCGAAGGAGCACCAGGTGGCCCGCCCGGTGTATACCGCCGCCAGATAGGCACCGAGAAAGCGCCAGGCGATGGCGAGCACGGCGATCAGCACCACCAGGGTCAGCACGAAGTGGACCACTCAGAAGGCCTCCGGCTTGAACATCGCGAATCCCAAATAGACAAACAGGGCCACCGCCAGCGCCAGCAGGATCAGGTGGGTGACCATCAGATGTGTTCCAGCCAGCGGATCATGGCGATCCCCAGTAGTACGAAGCCCACAGTTCCCAAAATCGCGATCGCATCGGCCATGGCCAGAGCCTGGCAGGCCGGTCGTCAAACCGGTGCGTAATTCGGCCTCCGCCTTGTCAAAGGGTTGTAAAGAGGGGCTGCGCGGGGGGCGATGAAGGCGGCAGTTAGGTCCCTTCGATCGGTGGAGATTAGCTAGAGGGACCGGAGTCGGCTGGCCTGCTACCGGGAGCCCGCGCGCGGAGCGCTTGGGGAACCTGCACAGAGCTGGCCTTTGGCGCAAGCTTGAGGAGTGACGAGATCCGAGCGCGGGGGCCAGGTCAGCCCAGGCGGCAACGGGTTCCACCCGGCCGACAGTATGGACGCGCCCGATCCCAACTGGTTCGCCGAAGCGACGACCTGTGCCGCTGGCAACGCGGTCTCATTCGCGACGGGCACCTCCGATGAACACGAGGCGCTGCAACACGTGGCGGGGACGTGGCTGCTTTGGCATTGGACCGACCTGACCGGCGCTGTGTCGACGGCCCGGCCGGTGGACCAGGCCACCGCCCGGGTCTGGCTCCTCCGCAATGAACATTTCGAGGCTTTGGGTGAGATCGAAAGGGACCTGGGTGCGCCTGAACGCGGCTGACGCTCCCAGCGATGGTGCCGGGACCGGTCTGGTCCTGGGTGCGAGCGTATATGCTCCCCGGTCTTCGGCTGAAGGTGGCCGGGTCTTGGTGGACCGGCTCTGGCCTCGTGGCCTAGCCCGTGACTCCGGGCAATTCGAGGTCTGGATGAAGGCCATAGCGCCGTCGACCGAGCTGAGGCGGTGGTACCACCACCAGGCCAACCTACTTCCGGAGTTCCGCCGCCGATATCGGGAGGAGTTGCAGCATGCGCCTGGGTGGAACGCGCTGGAGCGGTTGGCCAGCACCCTTCAAGAGGGTGAGGTGACCCTGGTCACAGCGACTCATGAGTTGTCCCTTTCGGCGGCCAGGGTACTCGCCGATGAGCTTGCCTTAAGAGCGGACGTCCAGGCTAAACTGCAGTCTCAGTCAGGCGCGAAGCCGGCCCTAGCGATTCAGAAGGAAAACCTGTGAGCTTCTTCAAAAACCTTGAGGACATGGCGCAGGGGATGGGGTCCGGTCAGCCCGCCAGCCAGCTCCCGCCCCACAACTGCGCCGGCTGCCAGACCCAGATGGAATACCGGGGGGCTCACACTCTGCGTACGGGTGGGCTTCAGCGCGGGTTCGGAATCGGCGCCGACCTGGTCTTGGGAGCGGGGATGGATAACCTCATCAACCAGGCGACCGAACGTAATGTCGTGATGCACATCATGGTCTGCCCGAGCTGCGGCGAGGTGGCCTTTATCAACGATCCCCAGCGCGGCTTCTGAGGTTAAGGCCACGAGTCTGGCCGCCAGCCAGCTGGCGCCGGTCGCTCGGACCTCGCCGCTACCAGCCGCTTGGGCGGGCGCCACCGGCTCCTCAGCTGTGGACGGGGCTGGCCCCCAGCTCCCGGCGCCGGGAGGCGGCCGGGATCACTTGAAGAGCTGGTCCACCGAGAGTCGCCCGGGACCGATCAGGCCGATGGCCGCGGCGGCGACTCCGATCAACAGGGGAAACTCGTACCCGCCCGCGCCGTAGAACCCGGTCTTCCAATGCGCTCCGCGAACGGCGACCGCCATGTTGGCGACTGCGGCCGCGCTGGCCAGCGGTGTCGCCGCCCCTGCCGCCAGAGCCAGTCCTCCGCCCAGCTCCGCCCAGGTGCTGGCGCGGGCCGCCAACCCGGGCATGGGGACGCCCATCCGGTCGAGGTTGGTCGCGAAGGCGTCGGTCCCACTCTTCTCCCATGCTGGTCCGTAGTTGGTCCCGAGCAGGCGGCTGAGCCAGCCTGGCGGGCTGGAATCCGGCCCTCCCGCCAACTTTGGCAGCCCATGCGACGCGAGCACAGCGCCAGTCGCGAGCCTCAGGGTCAGTAGGCCTAGGTCTGATCGGCGCATGAGCGATTCCTCCAAGGCCGGCCGCCGCCATGTCGTGGCCGGCGCGTGTGATTGCATGAGCAACTATAGGCCATGAAGGCGCGTGTGCGCCAGGTTGGAGTTGCCCGCGGCCCTGGATGGACATCTCTGAGCCGTGCTGCCGGAGCGCTCACCGCGAGGTACCGATCAAGGAGATGAAGGCCAGGTCGAATCGGACTGGCTGCAACGGATAGGGGAGCTTGGCGCATATCCCTGAGGAAGCCCGGGCTCAGAGCCGGTCCCGGGGTGGACTGTTGACCCTGGGCGGGCTAGATCGGACTCGAGGACTTTGTGGTCCGATCTGATCGTCAACTAGCGGAGCCGACCGAAGAGGAAGCTCGGACGCTCGTGTCGGGAGCGGCCCGCTCGCCGCTGCGACCATCGGACGAAAGTCGTGATGTCGACCTGGGACCGGGCCACCACACGCAAGACGCGGATCTCCAAATCGCGCTGGGGTCCAGACAGGAGACATATCGCATGGCGACTCTGGCGCAGTGAGAGAGCCGGGCGGAGAGGATCTCGCCGCCGGGGAGGACGTCAAGTGTCCGTTGGCGGGGCGGCCCGGTCGCTCGTCGGCCCGGGGCTAGGGGTCGCCGATGCCACACCCGCATGGCGTGGACCGAGACCGTACTCGTCTGCCGCCAACCCCATTGGCTATGCTGGATCGGCCATGGAAGTCCGTAACGATCTGCGCAACGTCGCCATCATCGCCCATGTCGACCATGGCAAAACCACCCTGGTGGATGTGATGCTCCGGCAGACGGGAGCGTTCCGCAGCAATATCGAGCTGACCGACCGGGTGCTCGACTCCGGCGACTTGGAGCGCGAGAAGGGAATCACGATTCTCGCCAAGCACACGGCGGTTCAGTACGGGCCGACCAAGATCACGATCGTGGACACCCCTGGGCACGCCGACTTCGGCGGTGAGGTTGAGCGCGCGCTGGCGATGGTGGACGGGGTCCTGCTTCTGGTCGACGCATCCGAGGGACCTCTGCCGCAGACCCGGTTCGTTTTGCGCAAGACCCTGGAGGCGGGCTTGGCCGTGATCGTTGTGATCAACAAGGTCGACCGACCTGACGCCCGGGTAACGGAGGTGGTCCGAGAGGTGGAGGACCTCTTCTTGGACTTGGATGCCGACGAGGAGCAGCTTGAGTTCCCGATTTTGTACTCGAGCGCCAGGTTGGGGTGGGCCAGCGCCAAGCGCGATGCGGTGGGCACCGATCTGGTACCGCTCTTTGAGGCGATCCTCAAGCACGTGCCTGCGCCTGTATATGAGCCGGGCCATCCGCTGCAGGCACTGGTGACCAATCTGGACGCATCTCCTTATGTCGGCCGGCTCGCCATCTGCCGGGTCCATCAGGGCACCCTGACCCGGGGTGCGACGGTGGCCTGGTGCCGGGTGGATGGATCGGTGGTCACAGCCAAGGTCACAGAGCTATATGCCTCCAAGGCGCTGGACCGGATCGACGTGGAGAGCGCTGGCCCCGGTGAGATTGTGGCGGTGGCCGGCTTCGGCGACATTTCGATTGGCGACACCCTGGCGGACCCGGAGGATCCAAGGCCACTTCCGGCGATCTTGGTCGACGAGCCGAGCCTGTCGATGACCGTTGGAATCAACACCTCGCCGCTGGCGGGGACCGAGGGCAGCAAGCTGACCGCCCGCTTGGTCAAGGGGCGACTTGATGCCGAACTGGTGGGGAACGTCTCCTTGCGGGTCTTTACCACGGCGCGCCCAGACACCTGGGAAGTGCAAGGGCGCGGCGAGCTGCAGCTAGCGGTCTTGGTTGAGACCATGCGCCGCGAGGGTTTTGAGTTGACGGTTGGCAAGCCCCAGGTGGTGACCCGGGAGATCGACGGGATGCTCCACGAGCCCATGGAGCGCCTGGCAGTTGATGTCCCTGAGGAGTACCTGGGAGTGGTGACCCAAATGCTGGCCCTCCGTCAGGGGCGCCTGGAAGAGATCGTCAACCATGGCACCGGCTGGGTCCGAATGGACTATCGGGTGCCGGCTCGGGGATTGGTCGGCTTCAGGACCGAGTTTCTGGTCGAAACTCGAGGGACCGGCGTGCTTCACAGTGTGTTCGATGGTTGGGAGCCGTGGCATGGCGAACTCCGTACCCGTCGGAATGGCTCCATGGTGGCTGACCGGAGGGGTTTCTCAACCACTGAGGCACTGATGTCCTTGCAGGATCGCGGCAGCATGCTCATCGGCCCCGGCACCGAGGTTTATGAGGGGATGGTGGTGGGCGAGAACGCTCGTGCCGACGAGATGGACGTCAACCCCACCAAGGAGAAGAAACTCAGCAACATGCGGTCCTCGACCTCCGAGGAGTTGGTACGGCTAAGTCCGCACCTGCAACTTTCTCTGGAACAAGCTCTGGACTTCATCGCTGAGGACGAGTGCGCGGAGGTCACACCCAAGTCGGTGCGGCTGCGCAAGCTGGTCTTGGACCAGTCCCTAAGGGCTCGCCAGCGCCGTCGCAGTCGCCAGGGCGCCGGCGAATAGGACTTCGGGGTGGGCCGACGTGAGAGTTGGCCCCCGAGTGTCCTTCAATCCGGGCTGGGGGCCACCGACTCGGACTCCAGATTGGCTTCCAGTTGGACGGTACGCCGGTACGCGGCCCAGACGGCGTCGCTGAGGACCGTTCTGAAGCGTCCCCGCTCCAGCGCGGCGAGGGCTTCCGCCGAGGTCCCCCCCGGGGATGTGACCATGTCCCGGAGTTCGCTGACATGCTTGTTGCTCTGGGCGGCGAACGCGACCGAGCCGCTGGCGGTTCCGAGCACGAGCCGACGCGCGATATGCCGGGGGAAGCCCAGATGCACCGCGGCGTCGATCAGTGACTCGATGAAGAGCAGGGTATAGGTGGGGCCGGTACCGCTGACTGCGGTTGCCATCGCCACCTGGGCCTCATCCTGCACCTGGATCTCCTCGCCCAGGGCCGCGAGCAGCAGTTGGGCGCGCCGGATGTCGTCCGCTCCGACGTCCCGGGTGCTGAACCAGACGGTCATGCCAGCGCCGATCTGGGCCGGAGTGTTGGGCATCGCCCGTACCAGCGGGTGGTGTCCAAGAGCCCGCCGCAAGACCTTGGTGCTGGCCCCAGCGACAATGCTTACCACTAGGGCTCCCTCTGTGAGTCTGGGCGCCACCTCGGGAAGCACCCGGGGCAGGACTTGAGGCTTCACCGCTAGCAGCACTAGGTCAGCGTTCTGGACGGCCTCCCCATTGTCGGCGGTCACATTGACTCCCAGGGACCCGCGCAACTGCTCGCGTCGAGCCGGTCGGGGATGACTGCAGGTCACTTGGTTCGGAGTCAGCAACCCCTGGCGCAAAAGGCCGGACGTGATTGCCTCTGCCATCACCCCAGTTCCGACCACCGCCAAGCGGCTGGCCTTGAAGGGGTCCGCAGTCGGAGCCGCGGAGTAGAGCTGCGGCGTCGGAGGCGGGACAGACCCGGGGACTTCACTCATGGGCTGCCGCATAGGGTGCCATATGTCCTGGCTGCGCCGCTGAGGTCGGGTTGGACGTGATGGTCATCCGGCTGATGACGCAAAACCAAGTGGCTTGCACAAACTTGTTGCGGTATGTAGAATGAGGCACATGGGAAGGAGACCTCGAGTTCCTGGCGAGTTGCTGGCCTTGATGAAGGCTGAAGGTCACCACGCCTGGACGCTCGATGAGCTCCACTCCAGCCTCGGTGTGGCCGGAGTCAAGGCGGATTTCTCGACGGTCTTTCGCGCGGTAGCGAAGTTGGAAGGGGAAGGGGCGGTGGGGAGGCTTGAGCTGGACGACGGGCGCACTCACTTCGAACTCCGAAGCGACCACCACGATCACCTGCGATGCTTGGCCTGTGGGGAGGTCGCCCCGGTTCCCTGTGGCCTCCTAGACTCCTCGTTGGCGGCGATCGCCATGGCCACTGGATTTACGGTATCGGACCACCATCTGGTGCTCACCGGCACCTGTGCTCGTTGCGAGCTAGCGGGTCACGCTGCCTACGAAATTAGGAGCTCAAGTTCGGCCGAGGTTGTGAGCCTCTCCGTCGCCGTCGGGGAAGCGCCTTGAGGTACTGGGCCGCCTTAAACGGCTTGGCTGGCGTTTGCCAGGGGCGCAACACCGGCTACCCGACTGAGGTTGGCCAGACTGATGGGCTGCCGCTCGCGCTTGGCGAATTCCGGCACGCCGGCGATGGCGGACGGGGGTGAAGATCCCCAGGCACCGCAAGCTCGTCGTCGGCAGCGTGGTCGGGCTTTTGGGAGCGCTACTGGCCGGCTGTGGTGCCGCCTCCGTTCCGCAGCCGGGGCCATCGACCTCTGGGGGCGGGGTGATCAAGGCAGTAGCGGCAGAAAATGAGTATGGCAACGTGATCGAGCAGATCGGTGGGCCGTATGTGTCGGTGCACAGCATCATGAGCAACCCGAATGTCGACCCCCACACCTATGAGGCGGACACCACGGACGCGCTCTTGGTGGGCGGGGCGCAGTTAATCGTTCAAAATGGACTTGGATACGACTCCTTCATGAACCGCCTGGAGTCCGCCGCGGCCGCACCGGGCCGGGTGATTTTGACAGCTGCCAGCGCACTGGGATACGGCCCGCACACGCTCAATCCCCATCTCTGGTATGCCCCGAACACCATGGCCCGCTTGGCACCGATCATCGCGCGGGACCTGAGTCGACTCCGGCCTACCGAGGCCGCCTACTTCCAGCGGGCCGCCTCTAGCTTCGTGGCCTCGCTGGGGACCTGGAATCACGATCTCGCGCACATCCAAGCTAGCTTTGAGGGCTCCGCCGTGGCGGTAACGGAACCGGTAGCCGACTACCTGCTGCAGGCCGGAGGTCTCTCGATCGTCACGCCATGGTCGCTACAGGCCGCGATCATGAACAGCGTGGACCCATCACCCCAGGACGTTGTCATCGAGGACAATCTGCTGGCTCGGGGGCAGGTCAAGGTCTTCGTGTACAACCAGCAAGCGGTTGACTCCAGCACGGCGTCCTTCCTGAAGGTCGCACGTGCCCACAAGGTGCCGGTGGTGGGGGTCTACGAGACCATGCCAGCGCGCTACACCTACCAAGCCTGGATGGTGGCCGAGACCATGGCGATATACAACGCTCTCAGCCACGGTTTGTCGACGGTTCGGCTGAGTTAGGCGGGCCCAGGTGTCGCCACAGTTGCCAGCGATGCAGTTCGATCATGTGGACGTCGCCTTTGGGCGCCATATGGTGCTTCGGCAACTCCAATTCGACATCCCGGCGGGTGCATTTGTCGGGGTGATCGGCCCCAACGGTGCCGGCAAGACGACCATGATCCGACTGGTGCTGGGCCTGCAGCGCCCCAACGCCGGCAGGGTGACAGTGCTCGGGCAATCGGCCGGGCGCGGTGGCCGAGAGATCGGGTACGTGCCTCAGAGTTTCGCCGCCGAACCTGACCTGCCCCTGCGCGCCCGGGATCTTGTCGGGCTCGGCCTGGACGGGGAGAAGTGGGGCTTTCCGCTCCCCTCCAAGGAACGCCGGCGCCGGATCGATGCCTGTCTTGAGCGGGTGGGCGCCCTTGGCTACGCAGATGAGGCGGTGGGTACCCTTTCCGGAGGCGAGCGCCAGCGCCTTCTGATCGCTCAGGCGCTGCTCACGTCTCCCCGGATTCTGCTGCTGGACGAGCCGTTGGCCAATCTCGACATTCGCAGCGGCCACGACATTATTCATCTGATCGCCGAGATCGCCAAGGAGACTCAGATCACGGTGCTTTTTGTGGCCCACGATATGAATCCCCTGCTGGGGGTCATGGACCAGGTTCTTTACATTGCCCAAGGGCGTGCCTTGCTGGGGAGTGTGGAGCAGGTGGTGCGTTCCGACGTACTGAGCGAGCTCTATGGGCAGCCCGTCGAGGTGGTACGAGTGCAGGGCCGGATCCTGGTATTCGCCGGCGACGAGATGGTGCCGCTGGGCCATGAGGAATTGCTTCCTCATGGACGACCAAGAAGCTTGCCGGTGGAACCGTGACGGGGTTCCGGCTCTGGCCTGAGGGTATCGAGTCGTGGCCCGGCGCACCGGCGACAACGGAGCGGCGCCCGCTCATACCACGATGTCCTGGCTGAACTATCTGGTCGCGCCGGGCTTTCTGCAGACCGGTCAAGTCCAGTCGGCTCTGATTCTGGGGAGTGCGGTGGCCGTCTGTTCGGCCGTGGTTGGAGTATTCGTCATAATTCGGGGCCAGGCTTTCCTGGGGCATGCCCTGGGCGATGTGGGTAGTACCGGGGCTTCGGGTGCAGTCCTGGTCGGCGTCCAAGCCATATGGGGCTTTCTGGGTGCCGGCCTGATGGCGGGAGCGTCCGTGGACGCGCTGAGCCGGCGGGCGCGGGAGCGCGATGTCGCGACCGGGGTTGTCCTGTCCGCCATGCTGGGGCTGAGCGCCCTATTTATCTACCTCATCGGGCAGGTGTCCACCTCAACTGGGGTCACCCAGGAGATCTTGTTCGGTTCCGTGTTCACGGTTAGCCCAGCCCTGGTGCTACCGATGGTCGGGCTGGCCGTGGCCGCTGTGGTCGTAGTGGGATTTGTCTACCGGCCACTTCTTCTGTCTACGGTGAATCCGGACGGAGCCCGCAGTCGAGGGGTCCCAGTGGGTTTGGTTAGCTTCCTCTTCCTGGTGGCGATGATCGCGGCTGTTGAGCAATCCGCCCTAGTCATGGGAGCGCTGCTGAGCACCGCACTTCTGATCGGTCCGGCGGCAACCGCCATTCACCTCACCCGGCGGCTGGGTCTGGCGATCGTACTATCTGTGGTGCTCGCTCTGGTGGACACCTGGCTGGGGATCCTGCTGGCCTATGACAGCTTTAACTGGCCGCCTGCCGGCCGCGGCTGGCCGGTGAGTTTCTTCGTAGTCGCGGTGATGGTCGTCGCCTACTCGATAGGGCAGGCGATCCCGCGGACCAGTGCTGGTCCGCGGGATTAGGGCCGGAGGGCGATGGTGACCGGCATCTGGCACACGGTCTTTGCCCCGGGGCTGTTCACTTACTCTTTTGTGGTTCACGCCTGGGTCGCGGCCAGCGCGATTGCGGTGCTGGCCGCACTGGTGGGTTTTTTTGTCAACCTGAGAGGCGAGGCCTTCGTGGCTCATGCGGTTCCGCGGGGGGCGTTCACGGGGGCGGCTGGCGCCTTTTTGATCGGCGTGAACTCGATCCTAGGTCTGAGTGTATTCGCGATCCTGATGGCGCTGGGCATGGGTCTGATGCGTCGTCGCAGCCACAATGGAGTGATCACTGCGCTCGCGCTGGTCACTGCGCTGGGGCTAGGCGACCTCTTCCTCACCGTGGGCAACACCTATGCCCCTGAAGTGTTTGCCCTGCTGTTCGGGCAGCTGCTCGGCATCAGCGGCTCCGAAATGGTAGCTATCGCGATCTTGAGCGTCATTCTGATCGGCGTCATCGCGGTCGTGTACCGGCCCCTGTTGTTGGCCTCCACGGTCCCCGACTTCGCTGCGGCTCGAGGCGTGTCCCTGACCGCCATGAATGTCACGTTCACACTTCTGGTGGCTCTGGCAGCCAGCCTGACGGTCCCGGTGGTCGGAGCCCTGCTGGCCTTCAGTTTGATGATCGGGCCAGCCGCCGCCGGCTGGTATCTGGCCAAGACCCCATGGGGCGCCATGCTGTATTCGGTGGGGATCGCTCTGGGGACGGTTTGGGTGTCAATCGTAATTGGCTACGACAGCAGCTTGCCGATTGGATTCCTGGTAGCCGGTCTCTCCCTGCTGGCGTACATGGCGGCGCGCGTGATCCATTGGGCCCGGCGACGACGTCCGGGGGAGGGTCCGGTGATGGCGACCGTGGCAGGCTCGGTTGCCCGATGACCGCGTCGGCCGGCGCCGAACGGACGGGGAAGCCCTGGATCCGGCGGCTGCTCAGATACCGAGTTGGCCAATGGAGCGGGAGACGAGACTCGAACTCGCGACATCCAGCTTGGAAGGCTAGCGCTCTACCAACTGAGCTACTCCCGCCGAGATCGTCGGCCCGGGTCATGCTGACGGTCTTCCGAACGGAGTTTACAGGTGTGGCCCCGAAGTGGAGCGCCGGAGGCTGGATCAGGAGGCTGCTGCATTCTCCAATCGTCGTGTCAACGGCCGATCTGGGAATTGCGCACCACCGACCAGGCTGGCCCGACGGGTACCTGGTCAAGGCGGTTCGATTGCTCGAAATTGGGGAGGGGACTGGACGCTGGGACGCAAATGGTCAGGTAACAGTAAAGTTACGAGGAGAGTTGGCGCCTTTCGCGCCTTTCGGAGGCCTCCCTGACCAACGCCAGCGGTTCTGAGCCGAACGCCCACTGGACTGCCGACTCGATCCCTGACCTTAGGGGTCGCTCCTGCGTGGTGACGGGGGCGAACCGTGGACTCGGTTTGGAGGTGGCGACGGTACTTGCGCGCCACCACGCGGCGGTTACCCTGGCGGTGCGGGACCACACTCGGGGCGTGGCTGCGGTCGCGGCCATAAAGGAAGCGGTCCCGGGAGCAGCGCTGGAGCTAGCCGAGCTCGACCTGGCGAGCCTGGAGTCTATCGAGCAATTCGCCAACACGTACGGGCAGCGTCACAATCGGCTCGACGGCTTGGTCAACAACGCCGCCGTGATCCTGGCCCCAGAGGGTACGACTGCGGACGGATTCGAACTGCACTGGGGCGTCAACCACCTGGGTCACTTCGCCCTCACCGCCAGGCTAATGCCATTTCTTCTGGCGGCCCGGAGCCCGAGGGTAGTGACCGTGACGAGTCTGGTCGCGAGGTGGGGGCGGCTCGGGATGGGAGTCGCCGAGAGGGAAGGCAATTACCGCCCCATGAGAGCCTATGCCGCCAGCAAGCTGGCCAATCTCATCTTCAGTCTGGAGCTGAGCCGGCGGTCCGAGGAGATGGGGCTTCCTCTTATAAGCATGGCCGCCCACCCAGGCTACGTTAGGGCCGCACCCTCCGGTGGGGGGAGGGGCCTATGGCAAGGGGCGTCTCGGCTGAACCCCAGTTCGTGGCTGACCCAGGGAG
>Ga0307374_10013109_pt1 | contig 11512 bp, 17 predicted proteins | sample OX3MG_FD_202532 | JGI IMG/M metagenome (GOLD analysis project Ga0307374, IMG submission 202532) | Soil microbial communities from Risofladan, Vaasa, Finland - OX-3 | ecosystem: Environmental > Terrestrial > Soil > Coastal area > Acid sulfate soil | place: Finland: Risofladan, Vaasa | collected... | reverse complement strand
GTGATAATCACCGACGTTCGCACGGCCGAGATCAAGGGGCACGGCTACTCCACTTACGTCCGCGTCTACACCGACGAAGGGCTGGTGGGCAATGGCGAGTGCGTCCACGGGGGCGCGGGCTGCCCGGCCCTGGTCCACGATCTCAAACCTCTTATTCTTGGCGAGGACCCGCTGCAGGTCGATCGGCTCTTTGAGAAGATGCGCCGCGCCCGGCTCTTCGACGGCGCCATGGCCGGCGCGACGGTCACGGCGATGACCGGTATCGAGATAGCTCTCTGGGATCTGAGCGGGAAAGCGCTCGGCCTTCCCGTCTAACAACTGCTTGGAGGCAAGTTTCGCGACAACGTGCGCCTCTACTGCGACAGCCGCGGGGGTAAAGACCTCTCGCCCGGCGCTTATGCGCAGCGGGCCAGCGAAGTCGTGGCGATGGGCTTTACGGCGCTCAAGTTCGACATGGACGAGATCCGCCACGGCTTTCGAACCGATCGATGGAACGGACACGCCTCCGACCCCGAGATCGCCTGGATGGTGGAGCGCGTCGCCGCGATCCGCGAGGCGATCGGCCCAGACGTGGACCTTGCCATCGACCTGCATGGCCGGTACGACACGGCCAGCGGCATCCGCATTGCGCGTGCGATGGAGCCATTCGACCTTCTGTGGTTGGAGGAGCCAGTGCCGCCCGAGAACGTGGCAGCGATGCGCGAGGTGAAGTCGCACTCTCGCGTGCCCCTCTGCGCGGGCGAAAACCTCTACTTGCGCTGGGGCTTTCGGGACTTAATCGAGCAGCAGGCGGTGGACATTGTCATGCCCGACATCCCCAAGTGCGGCGGCCTCTCCGAGTGCCGCAAGATCGCGAATATGGCCGAAGTCTATTACATCCCGTTCGCGCCACACAACGTCTGCGGCCCTCTCGGCACGATGGCCTCCGCGCACGTGTGCGCTGCGGTTCCCAACTTCCTCGCCCTGGAGTGGCATTGGGTGGACTACGAGGGTTGGGAGGAATTGGCCACGGGGGACGGACCGGTCATCCGGAACGGCCAAGTTGTTCTTACGGAACGGCCCGGTATCGGGCTGGATGTGAATGACGAGGCGCTCGCCCCATTCCTGCGCCCCGGAACCAGGCTCTTTGCTGAACATCCGTCGGTTTGAACCGATTGATCGCGGACCGCGATCAGGATCTTCGCGAGTCCGGTGTGGACGTTCCTGCCGGCCCTTTCGCGGGCTGAAGTTTCGCCTCTTCAGTGACGGTCAGCAACAGGGCGTCCGCGACGCGCTGGAGTCGCTTAAGGCCGGCAGGGGCGCAGCCGCCGCTCCCGCCTATCGGCGCCTGCTGTTCGGTGGTTCCCATCGCGCGGGCCAGGGCGCCTGATCCCATCACTCCCCGCGTTTTCGTCATATAATTGTCGCTCTCCATCTCAATTCCTGATAATAAGGCCTGTACTCGATGACCACCCATCCCTTGACCGCTCACAATCCGGCTGGCGGAGCTCCATCCAAAACCCGAGGCAGAGGGTTCCCTAAAGTAGACGGACCGCGCCGCCGGCTTCCTCTCCCTCTCTCTCCATCTCCCCTTCTCCGTGGCTCCGCCGCCCTCTGTCTCCTTGTCTGCCTTCTCATCCCCCTGGCGGCGCCGTCAAACGCGGCGCCGCAAACGCTCATCGAAACGGATTTTGGGGCCGCGCGTCAACCGGTGGCGGACGCCGACCCGGCGCACGGGAAGGTCATCAAGGGGGTCGTGCCGGAGGGGTGGTACGACAACTCCAACTGGAATTCATCCATCCACGCGCGCTACCAAACTCTGAAGGAGGGCGGAATCCGCTTCTGGCGGGTGGTCAATGGGCCGGAGGGCCGCGCACAGATCGCGCACCCACTGCCGGACGTCACGCAGCGCGGTTATTATGATCTGACGGTGACAGCGCGGGGCCATTCCGAAAGTCTGATAGAGTGTGGAATCCGCCTGGTGGGCGACCCGTACACGAACGTGGGGCCGTATCAACTGGATCTGACTCCGCAGTGGAAGACGTATCACCTGCGCGTTCCGGTCGATGCGCAGAGACAGAGCGTGGGATTCTGGTTTAACTTCGAGTCGGGCACGCGGATGGACATCACGACGTTCCGTCTGCAGCTTCTGAACCGGGACGACCTGATAGCCGAGATAAAGGCGCGATGGCCGGGCGGTGGACGTGGGAATCTGGCCCGCGAGACCCGGTTTCCGCTGGGAATGCCCGTGGGCTGGACGGTTCCAACGGGTGAGGCGATGGGGGTCGCCGTGACGATTGCCACCGCCCCCTCCATGATCGGTCCCAGCGGGACGCCGGCGCTCCGGATCTCGGCCCCGCACGGCGCGGCGGTGGATAGCGCGCCGTTCTTTATCCCCTGGACGTTTGCTCCTCACGTGCTCAGCCTGTCCATTCGAGGGTCGGGTACGGCTCAAATCACCGTCCGCGGGGATGGGCGGGGGCTGTCGAGCCGGGCATTCACTCTCGGGAATCGGTGGCAGCGGGCGGTTGTTCCCTTCACCCCTCTCTTTGAAGGAAAGTCGCACGATTTCGAGATCGACGTAAACGGCACAGCGTGGATCGACGCGCTGCAGGTGGAGCGTGGGAGCGCACCCACTCCTTACACGCCCTCCACGCCTGCCGAGGTCGCGCTTGCCTGTCCGCCCTCGGACGCCAGCCTGGTCCACGTTCAGTTCTCCGACGAGCCGGACCGGCTGGAATATGCGGTTGCCGGAGCGGCGGCGGGCGATCGCCTCCGAGTGAGTATTACGGACATCTACGGCGAGACGCGAGCCTTGCCAGTGGTTGTCGTGCCCCGATCCGGGCGGGGAGTCATTCGCTACGCCGTTTTCCCGAATCACCCTTACGGACCGTTCCGGGTGGACGCCTGGGTGACGGACCCGAAGGGGCGGCGGCGGAGCGGGGAGGGTGAGATCGTCGTCTCCCGGCTGCGGCGGCCCCGTTTCTGGGGAAAGGACGCTCCTAATTCCCCCTTTGGCGTGCATATCAATCCTTCACCACAGCAGGCGCTCCTCGCAAAGGCGATCGGCGCCAACTGGGTGAGGACGCACGACTGTGGACTGCAGATCACCGGATGGTCGTTTGTAGAGCCTTCCCGGGGACAGTGGCAGTTCGACGACAGGGAGCTGGCCTATTACCGGCGGCAGCATCTGGAAGTGCTCGGAATGCTCTCGACGGCGCCAGGATGGGCGACTTCCGTCGGCCGGCCCGCCACCGGTTACTGGGACCGCTACGCGGAGCCGAAGAGCATGGCGGATTGGGCGGAATACGTTCGCCGCACCGTAGGGCATTACAAGGGGACCATCCACGCCTACGAGATCTGGAACGAGCCGTGGGGCGACTACTGGGGAGTCTGGGATAATAAGCTGGGCCATTCGGTGAAAACCCCCGACAGCTTCGCCCACTTCGCCCTGCTGCAGAAGACGGCCTACCAGGCGGCAAAGTCGGTCGATCCGAAAATCACCATCCTTGGCTTCAATACCACCGGGGGCGACCAGGGAAGAGCCGTCCCGGGTTCGAGCTGGACCCGGGCTCTGCTGGAGAACGGCGGACTCAGCTCTTGCGACGTCATCTCCTACCACCATTACAGTTCTTCCATCAGCGGTTCTCGGGACGATGCCGTGGCACACGCCCGCGCAGAGGCGCTGGGTCCGATCTTGACCGAGGATCATGGCGTCCCGAAGCCGGTCTGGCTGAGCGAGGGGAACGCGGTTAACCACATGTTGGACGTGGGGTTCTATAAGGCCATCGTGCCAGGGACGCCGCCGGACAAGAACTGGGACGCCGCTAACCGGTTGAGCCGCTTCGTGGTCAGTCTCCTGGCGCACGGGGATCAGAAGGTTTTCCTCTACACCATGCATGCCGACAGCCAGCTTGGAGCCGGCCCGGCCGACTGGCGGACTCTGGTAACCTCGGATGGGACTCTGCATCCATGCGGGGACGCCTACGCGGCGCTGACGTGGCAGTTAGAGGGGCTGAAGCCGGTCGGAATGAAATCGCCGGCGAAGGGCGTGACGGCGTTCAGTTTTGCAGGCGCCGGACGACGGGTTACCGTATATGCCGCGAGCCCGAACGCGACGCCGTTTCACGTTCCGCCCAAGCCTGGCGCCACCGTGGCCGATCTCTTTGGGAATCCGCTGCCTGCCGGCGCCGTGCTGGGCTCCACGATTATCTTTGTATCGAGCAAAGGATAGACGCGCGTACCACGACCTGTGAGGGGCCGGGCCAAGACGGCGCGCCGCTCAGACGATTCACCTGGCTGGAGCCGGCGTCGGGGAGATGGGGGAGATGCGCAACCGGGCGGGGGCTGAGCAAACAGCCGTCGATTGGGCCCCTGGCACCCGACGTCTCCGAGTTGCCCGGGGCCTTCTGCGCATCTGGCCAGCTCTCCCCGTCCTCCTGGGACAGATCAGGGTACAATTGAAAGGGAGGCGCAGCGATTGTCAGGGTACGATGCAGATGAGCGGCGGGGGCGCCGTTGGATGCAGCCAACTCCAGACCGGTTGGTTGACGCCGTGCGGGCGATGGCCGAAGCGGAGCCGCGGATTGACGCGGTCTACCTGTTCGGATCTCACGCCACCGGGACCGTCCGAGCGACGAGTGACGTGGATCTTGCCGTGCTTCTGGACCCTTCGAGGGGACTAGAAGATCATCTACGGATTCAGTTCCTGTTGGAAGAGGCAGCGGAGGATCGTCTGGGACTGCCCGTGGACGTGATCGTCCTGCGATGGGACCTGTCACCATCCCTACTGTTCGAGATCTTCGGCAAGGAGACGATCCTTTTCGCCCGGGATCGGAACCGAGCGCACCGTGTGGCCTGCCGGGCGCGAGCCGAATACCGCCACGAACTGCCGCGGCTGGAGCGGGCTCGGAAGAACCTGTTGAGGCGTCTGGAAGGATGGGCTGATGCCGTTGGACGAGCGACAGTTCGAACTACTGAGGCTGCTGGAGAGATACGTCAGCAGGCTTGAAGCGCAGTCTGGTGTGGACCCCGCGACGGTTGAGACGGACGGGCCCCTCGACGCGTCGGTGCAACGCTGGCTGCAGGTTGCCGTCCAGTGCTGTATTGACCTGGGCCGAACTGACGACGGGACTTCCATTTCTCAAGGCATTCTCAGCATCTATCGCTCATCTGGCAGCTCGCTGACGCGCCGATACACAGTTGCCACGTCCAGTGTCTGAGGCTCCGCAGAAAAACGCGGGGGCGCCATGTGATCTGCCGTTACTTCCAGTGCAGCTCCTTGCCGCCGACGTCCCGCGGCGGGGGATGCTATATGGATCGGTCTAAACTTCCGCCGCACGGTAACTCGTGTGATCTCCATCCCAAGAAGCCCATCCGTCTGGGCGGGCGCGCCGGATCCGGCGATCATTCGCGTCGGCGATACCTATTATATGAGCGGGGCGATGATGCGCACAACCGGAGCACCCTGGAGCGCCCGGTCAACCGGCTTGAAGCTTGGGCCACTTCCAGGAGATAGCGCAGGGCCCTGTTCACCGCTTCATCATTCGGGAAGGCCTCCGCAACATCTGGCTCAAGGACGACGACATTGGTTTTATCCTTGACGCCGCCTGTATATTTGCCACGAACCAACTCGCCAAAGTCCGCCCTGTTGTACTCGGGCCGGAGTTCGCCGGCCATCTCCGATCCAACGTTCTTCATATATCTGCTTATATGCGTTTGTCGACTGTCGTGCCGATATTTCGAATCCGCGCCCACGTGGCGGCTTTGATTTTGCTCACCGGCTGATCCGGATGCGCGGGATTGGGGATCAGGCGCTGGTTGGCGCAATCCACGACCAGATCGAGCTTCTCCAGAGCGGTCTGGCCGATCAGCACCTCGTCACCGAGAACCATGGCGTCCTCCATCTCCTCGCGGCCAAGCGCCCTTACGATGAAACCTTCCGTGATGTCCACCGATTCCAGGCGCCCGTCGGCATATTCAGCAACCCTCTGCCCCACCGCAGCCAGCCCCAGGCTCTGCACGACGTGCGGCGGCACGACACACCGCATGGCTCCAGTGTCCACCAGGGCATCCGCTTGATAAGTGCGTACCTGATCCGGCCGCAGTAGTCCGCGGCGCACCAGTCCTTCGTCGATAGCGTTCCGTAACTGCACGCCCACTCGAACCTCGCCCATCTCACTACCTCCACGTTACCGTGTGCTCCCCGTGCTCCGCACGGCCGGCGGCCACTCCGAATCGGGCCCTTCCAGCTGGGATCCGGTCGATTTCGTGCTGATATCATGTTACCTCGATACAAGAGTCGCGTCAAGAAGCTGCCGCAGTTGTTCCAGAAGACACCTCGCCTGCTGGAACTGGTCCTTCAGCTCGCGACTGATCCCGGGATAGTCGTCCTCACAGTCAGCTCTCATCCGGCGCCATTCCAATGTGTTGGAGCGCATGGCGATCCGGCCGCGCTCATCGGGGGTTCTGTCCGGGATTGGATCGACTTCGGTTGGCGTTCCAGACCGCTCGGTGCTGATCACCAGTGAATCGGACACCGTTCAACTCCAGCCGGCGGCGAGCGGTGATATCGAGAGCGCGACGATGAACGCGCACGCTCACCCTTTCATCGCTCCGAGAGCCTCCCGGAACGCAGTCGTGCTGTCGACGCTCGACCGGGTAATTCCGGTCAATGTTAGAAGAGCCCATACTGTTTATCGGCCAAACGCCCACGCGACCATCAACGGAAACTCTGCTCGCCACATCGCGTCGTCGTGCCCCGCGGCTCTCTCTTTCAGCACGACGTCCGCCCCTGCATCACGAAGCGCGTCCGCCCACCGAGCTGCATTCTCGAGGAAGAATGGTTCCAGCGTACCGGCAACCAGGTACGTGCGCGGTAACGGACTCGGCATCACCTCGGGCGGCCGATACCCCCCGCCGGGCGAGGCTGAGAAGATGGCGCCGTAGAGGTCGGGGTGTCGAAGCCCAGTGGCGAGCGCAAGCTCTCCACCTGCTGAAACGCCACACACCGCCGTACGGTCGGCGGACAGAATTACCCCGAACCGCGACCGCACCCAGGCGCCAACCTCCTCGACGAAAAACCTCTCGTGCGCAGCAAACCGTTCCGGGTCGAACTTCGGCGAATACTCGTGGAGCCGCTGCGTCTCGTCGCCCACACGGTGCACGCCAACGATCATGGTCGGCGGCAGATCCGCTGCTTCAAGCATTCCACCCCATTGCGAGATCATCTGGCCGTCACCAGCGAATACGATCGCCTCGGGTGGATCTGGAGGGACGTACACGGTGACCTGCCGACCATTATCATAGTCGAACGACTCGGTAACAATTTCGCCCGCGCTCGGACCGTCTCTCACTCTCGAGCCTCCTCTCAGTTCATGGCGACACACACCGGCCGCCTAATAACATATTAGGCTATTCGGACGGCGCGATTGATAGATTATTTGTGGATGCGAACGTTGACTTTATTGGCGTCCCGGATGGTAATCACGTTCACCCTCGCATCGTGATAGGATGCGCGAGCGACGGCGGGTTGGCAGGCCCCACGAATCCGCCGCGGAGCAACGCGTGCGACGTTTGGACCCATGGAGAAGGACGGCCCGGTGCGCGGAATGCGGTGTCGAGACGCAGAGGAGCGGGGTATTTCTGGGCGCCGGCTTCGCCATCAAGGCGGTGGGCCGCAGACCGGGTTCGGGGCGTTGACCGGCAACCCCGGGGGGTCTCAGGACCCGATCACGTCTGAACTGGAATGTGGTATCCTGTGGGAGAGTCGAATCTGGGGACGAATAGGAGTCTTCATTTCACACTATCCCCAGCCACCAATCATTCGGACCGCTGCGAATATCGTCCGAGTTAGTTAGCATTGTCCCAGCGGCCAGGCGTTCGGAGGAGAATCTTTATGCTGCGGGTCGAAGATTTCGTAGAATCTGGCCTTTATGAAAGTTCTGAGGAGGTTATCCGCGATGCGTTGCGTTCGTTGGCTCAAGCGCATCCGGGGCACCGGTTCAACATTGCTGCGGCCAGGTACGAGCGGGGCGAGATCAGCGTGACCAAAGCAGGCCGATTGGCCGGCGTTAGCGCCGAGCAGAAGCCGGATGGGCCGCGTGGTAGATCCTGGACGGTGCGACCATCAATCAGTCTCCATCTGTATCCGTATTGAATCTCAGCAAAATATCCAGCACGCGGTTGAGTTCCCGAAGTAGTATGCGATGCTCGTCAAGCAGCGCCGCGTGCTGGCGCTGCGTCTGTCCTAGCAACTCGAGCACATTCCGGAATTCGGTGAGAAGGCGGCGCTCGTCAGCGACTCGCCTTCGGAGTAGTCGATGCTCGACGAGTGCCACTCGGTTCAGCCGCAGTTGCCTGATCGTGAATGCTCCCGATGGCGTGATGCCAAGTAGAGTGCCGTCTGCGATCTCCACCAGATGCGCATCCGCTGCCTCCACCCGCGGGTTCCAGAGCTGAGGCCCTTCCACACCGTCCGGCCAATAATCGGCCTTATACTCATTACACCGATGACAGCAGTACAGCAGATTGTCGAGACTATCGGCGCCGCTGCGGGTGCGCGGGTGGAAATGGTCGATCGTCAGTTCTCCGCCCGCATCAGTCTCTGAGATGCCGCAGAACTCACAGGCGAATCCAGCTCGCGCTCGCACTTGCTGGCGCATCGCCAGTGTGATGGTCATGCGGCAGCTTGAGAGGCGGTCGTTTGCCGTAAGCGTTCCCGGAGTTCCGCCAGTTCCCGACGTAGCGTCTCATTCTCGTGACTGAGTGTCTGAACTTGCTCCGCAGCGGTTGTTAGCCGTGATAAAGCCGCGTCGACCTCCCTTCTCAGCGTCTCCAGTTCCAGAGTTGACTGCGGCGCCGAAGCTGCCAGCATCCTGGCTTCATCGTCGTCGTTTCGTCGGTACCAGGCGTCCAACTCTGCCTGCTCCTCCACGGTCAGAGGAAGTCCACGCGCGGCTCGAGTGTGAAGTTCGCGAGCATGATCCGTCATCATTCCTCCGTTAAATTCTCATTCATTGCGCCGGAGCGATCATGTGATGGATATGAAACTTTTCAATCGGCGGCGAGTTTATCACTCCCGTAGTTTAGCATATACTCGGGTGACGGGTGACGTGACGGTGATGGTTGACGTACGCGCAGTCGCTATCAAAACGCCCACCACCGCCTGCGCGGCTGGCGCAGCGGATCCACACAGCGGTTAAGCTTGCGCGGGGCTATCCCTTGCCGTCACCCACAATTCTTGGTAAGCTGTTGATGAGAGGAACTGCCACGAATCCGCGGTGCAGTCGTTGGGTCCGAATACCTGGACAGATAGGGGTGGCTTTTGTGCGGCTGAACCTGCCGATCATGGACCAACTGACAAACTGTAAGCGCATCTTGATCGCGGGGATGGGCGGTGGTCTCGATGTCTTCTGCGGTTTGCCGCTCTATTTCGAACTGCGAGACCGCGGCTACACCGTTTACCTGGGCAATCTCAGCTTCTCCGAAACCGCGCTCCGCCGTCTGAAAGACGCTCGCCGGCTTGCTGCCAACCTCTATGGCGTCTGCGCCTATCACACCGGCCGTTTCCCCTCCTTTCCAGAAATACATCTGGCACGGTGGATGCGGGACGTCCGCGCGGAGGACATTACCATCTGGTGTTTCATCAACGCTGGCCTGGGATCGCTGCTTGAAGGTTATAGGGCGTTGGTGCGGGAGCTGTCGGTGGATGCGATCATCCTTGTGGACGGCGGTATGGACAGCCTCTCCCGCGGCGATGAGCCGGAAATGGGGAGTGTACTGGAGGACGCGCTGTCGCTGGCGGCAGTCAGGGAACTGCAAGAAGTACCGGTGCGTTTGACGTGCTGCTCCGGATTCGGCATCGAACGGGAGGTCTCCCACGCGCACATTCTTGAGAACATTGCTGCCCTCACGGCCGACCGCGCGTTCCTGGGCGCCTGCTCCCTGGCGCCCCAGATGCACGCGTTCCAGCAGTATGAGCAGGCCCTGCTGTACGTACAGAGGCAGCGCTTCCAGCAATGCAGCGTCATCAACTCCTCTATCGTATCCGCCGCGCGCGGCGAATATGGCGACTTCCACCTCACCGAGCGCACCGCAGGCACGAAACTGCATATCTCCCCGCTGATGAGTATACTCTGGTTCTTTGAACTGGCAGGAGTAGCAGAGCGGAACCTGTTCCTCCCGGCGCTGCTCCACACCGCCACCCGGCCGGAAGCCATGGCTGCCCTCTACACCATCCGCAGTCGTGCACAGCTCCGTCCCAACCGCCGCGTCGAGATCTCTTGAACGGCAGACGACCGCGCATTCTGCCAATCACCGGTCATGATGACGATAGTCCGGCGCTTTCGACCTCGTCCAGCGCCCGACGCAGCCGACCAACGCTGTCCTCCTCGTAATCGCTGCGCCGTGCGCCTCGGGGTTCAGGCCCGGCTATATGACGCAGCCGGGCTCTTCTGTCGCCGGCCGTGAGCTTCCTGTCCCAACAGAAATAGAGCGCCTCGTCTTCCGCAAAACGACGTGGCTGCGTGGATCGCCTCCCGACAACTCACAACATAGCAGATAGACCGCGCTCTGGCACGCGCCTCCCTATGTGTCAATATAGTATGAGACACTCGGATGTAGCCGAGAGAAGGTTGATAGGGCGGGTTAGGATGAGCCACCATGCCATACAAGAACGTTCTCAATGCTCACGCCTGCGCATCGGCCCAGGGTAATCGCCCCTCTCCATCGCGTTTTATTGTTATAGGTGGGCCTGGCCACCCTGGGCGCCGGTTACCCCCTCGCGCTGGCCAACCGGAGGGCCGCGCTCGGCGACCGGCCCCGGGGTGCGGATGGACACGGTGAGAGCGGCCCTGGCGAGCCGTATTCGGAGCCGCCTGAGCCGATTGCGCCGGATCACTGGACACGGCGCAAAGTGATAGGAGTGTACGACCCGTGTCTCTGGATCTCTCCCCGCGCGTAGAAGTTGTTGTACGCCAGCGCGCAGAACAACAGGGCCTGGCGGTAGAAGAACTGCTCGACCGTACGTTTTCACCCGCCTCCATCTGACCGCCGACGAATGGACCAATACCGTGCCGTAAGCGAACTGCATCCGGTCTCCGTGTGATAGCGTGCTCGCCCGATACGTCATGATTGCTTGCGATTCGCCAGACGATAGCGCTGTTCGTCCGCCTGTTGCCGGGTGTGCGAGAGCCGGTGCTAAGCGCCCTCGCCCGCTGGACAAATCCGTACTCACAAACTGTGGACAGTTAGCCGGGGTTCAGTGGGCAGGACGAAGCCCTCAGGCAGCAGACCGTATGAGAGTTGCTTGTGAACAATCTCACCGATGAGCAGCGCAATCAAGTGGAGTTCGTGTTCACAGTGACTCCGGAAGACACGGGAGAAGTTGCGGCATGATCCGGTGGCATACCCGTGTGCTGAACCGCAGTCCGAGCGGCGTTCGTAACGGGGCGCATGTGCTATAATGGGCCTGCGCGAGCTGAAGCCGCCGTCGCCGACCGCACTGAAAGTCGACGTAACCGATGTCCGCTTC
>Ga0307374_10013108_pt1 | contig 11514 bp, 9 predicted proteins | sample OX3MG_FD_202532 | JGI IMG/M metagenome (GOLD analysis project Ga0307374, IMG submission 202532) | Soil microbial communities from Risofladan, Vaasa, Finland - OX-3 | ecosystem: Environmental > Terrestrial > Soil > Coastal area > Acid sulfate soil | place: Finland: Risofladan, Vaasa | collected... | reverse complement strand
GTCTGGTACTGACGGTGTAGGGCAATGTCCGCCAACTGGGACGCCTTTGTGAAGGCGTCATGTGCGCTCATGGTATGAGGGTATTCATGCAAGAGAACGCCAAACAGACCGATGACGATGCTCCCGGCGCTCCCGGTAAAGAGCACGCACAGGCAGGCGTCGTCGCCGATACCGCCCCGCCAGGCGGCGCCGATGCGATTACGCGCGGCCCGGTACGCGAAGTAGCGTTGCTGTTCCTGCGGCTGGGGTTCACGGCGTTTGGCGGGCCAGCCGCGCACATCGCTATGATGCGCGATGAGGTCGTGCGGCGGCGCCGCTGGATCAGCGATCAGCGTTTCCTCGATCTGCTGGGGGTGATCAACCTGATCCCTGGCCCCAATTCGACCGAGATGGCAATCTACCTGGGCTATCTGCGTGCGGGTTGGCTGGGGTTGCTGGTTGGCGGGGTCTGCTTCATCGGCCCCGCCATGCTGATCGTGATGACGCTGGCCTGGCTCTACGTCACGTATGGCGCGCTACCCCAGGCGGACTGGCTGCTCTATGGCATCAAGCCGGTGATCATCGCCATCATTCTCCAGGCGATCTGGGGGCTGGGGCGCACGGCGCTGCGGGGCGCGCTGCCCGTCGTCGTCGCGCTGGCAATCTTTGGGCTGTACCTGCTCGGCGTGAACGAACTGGCGTTGCTGTTCGGCGGCGCGGCGCTCTTTGGGCTGCTGCGGCTGATCGAGCGGTGGGGCAAACGCAACACCGGGAACACCATCGTAGCTGCGTTCGCCGCGCCCGCATTGCCGCTGACACGCGCCGCCACGGGCGCGCCAAGCGCGACCCAGGCGACTGGGGCCACCGCCGCAACCACTGCATCCGCCGGAAGCGCGACAGCGAAGGCCGCCGCCGGTGTGGGCGCGATCGGCGCGGCGGGTGTGGCCACGGTTGCGGCGCCGTTCAGCTATTGGACGCTCTTTCTCACGTTCCTCAAGATCGGCGCGGTATTGTATGGCAGTGGGTACGTGCTGCTGGCCTTCGTGCAGGGCGATTTCGTGCATCGGCTGGGCTGGCTGACGGACAAACAATTGCTGGACGCGGTGGCGATTGGCCAGTTTACGCCGGGGCCTGTCTTCACCACGGCGACGTTCATTGGCTATCTGGTCGGTGGCTGGCAGGGCGCGCTGATCGCCACGCTGGCGATCTTCCTGCCATCCTTCCTCTTCGTCGGCGCGATACATCCGCTGGCGACCCGCCTGCGCCGCTGGCCGGTGACGGCGATCCTACTGGATGGACTGAATGTGGCGGCGCTGGCGCTGATGGCCGCCGTGGCCCTGCAACTGGGCGTGAACGCGCTGGTAGACGTTGTGACAGCGCTGCTGGCCGTCGCCGCGCTGGTTATCTTGCTGCGCTTCCGTCGGCTCAACTCCGTGTGGCTGATTATTGGCGGCGCGCTGATGGGGGTGGCGGCGCATCTGGCTGGGCTGGCGCGTTGACCTCACACTGCGTCCGCACTCTCCCGCACTCTCCCGCACTCTCCCGCACTCTCCCGCACTCTCCACGGCCTGGCATGTCTCATATCTGGGGGGGACGGAGACGTGAAACGTCCTGCATCTCCCGTTACTTGTTGTGTGCAACTACGTTATCTTGTTTGAGTACCTTCGAGAACGGGGTTGTAAGACGCTCTCAGTTTCCTGGACACTGGCGAGCTGTTTACAGTATTCGTTCTCGTCGGTCGCGTCGCATGTTAAAATGTCGAGCAAGTTCCCTCTCTCTGTTCTCTTGTACGCGATGCCCCTCCTGTCCATCCAGTACGTCACGCTCATATCGAGGATGAGTAGCAGTGCGCATAGGCTTGATGGTGGCCTGTGCAGAGAACCTGCGAGTCCTTGCGCTTCACAGCGCTTTTGCGATCATCCCCAGCGCACTGGCGACGGGGCAGGTCCCGCAGCATCGGTTTGCCACCGTAACCTCATAGGAGGCCAATCATGAATCCGACAGATGCAAACCTGCCGCGTAAAACTCCCCGACATCCCTGGCCACTCCTTGCCATCGCCGCCGTGATCTTCGGAGTGCTCCTCATTGCCTTCAGCGGGGCCTACTTTGTCTCCGCTACCAGGACGCACGCAGTCAAGCGCACAGTAGTAAATGGCAACGCAATTACCGTTAGCGGCATTGCCAACAGCAATGGCTCCTACACGCTCACCTACTCTCTGGAAGACAGTTGCTCCTGTGGCCTCATCTACCGCTACCAGCCAGATCGTTTCCATCCGTCGCAGCCTCAGGGGGATTCCTTCAACAATGTCATGACTATCTGGATCATGCAGGGCGGCTTGAGTGACTCGCCTACCGAGGTAGAGGCGATCAACACGAGCGGTGGAGATCACCCGGAAGCTACCACTGACGTTTATGATCATCCAGCAGCGCACTATCTCGAGACGGGTATCGTCATCGCCAGTCTGGGCGCGCTACTGCTGATTGCCGGACTGGTGTTCGCAATGGTTGACCGGGCGCGCTACCGTCGGCGCCTGCTGGTCAGGACCAGTACGATCCGGGAGTGAGCGAAGAAGCAGAACACAGAGCGATGCGCGGCGCAACTGATCCACTGATCACCTCCTACGTCCATCGTTTGCCAGTTGACTATGTGTATCGCAACTCCCGGCCCTTTTATTGTGATCGCTGCACGTATGCAGCCCAACTCAGGAGGGTGAAACATGGGTTTCTTGCGCAACCTCTTCGGCAAGAAAAAACTGCCATCTGAATCGGCACAGCGTGAATCGACACAGCGTGAACCTGCTCACGGTGATGGCTTCCAAGTGGTCACCAGCCTCGATACCTTTCCTGTACAGGGTGTATCCTCTCACGGCGAGCGATTCCAGGTAGTCATCGGCCTCGATGCCTTGTTCGCAGCCGTGGATCAATATGGGCGTGGCGCGTTGCTCTTCCGCACTGTGAAGTATAGCGATGTGACGCAAGAATTGATCACTGCGATGGAACAACACTATGGCGAACGGCCAGGCGGTTACGCTTATACTGTTGCCTCCTACCCATTTTCATGCGCACACTGCCTTCAAGAATTTCCCGGCTCCTACAAGCTGAGCCTCATGACAGCGGGCGCGATGGGCGGAGGCATGGTAGTAGGCGCCACACCCGGGTTCGGGAAGTTTGGCAGGTCGGGCAAGTGTCCAAATTGTGGCAACAAAGAAGCCTTGCTCTTTTGTACGCGAACCTGACATAGGCGTATCATTCATATAGGTGGCGTGTTGTACCACCGCCGTAGACCACGGCCTCTGGCGTGGTCTACGGCGGCGCTTTCTGTCTATCCGCTGCTGACATAATGTTCTGTCTACCTTTGGAGGAACGATGTCACCTGAGCTGGCTGACCAGCCTGAACTTACGATTATCCGTTCGCATGGCGCGCAGGCGGGCGAGGCGCGTGGCGTGGTGGTGGTGATTGATGTGATTCGCGCGTTCACCGTCGCCGCCTACGCTCTGGCAGGTGGCGCGCGGGAACTGTGGCTGGTGCGGACGGTGGAGGAGGCGCACACCCTGCGCGAGTATGCGCTGGCGGCGGGCGTGGATGGCGCGTCGCTCAGCCAGCCGCCGTTGCTGGCGGGCGAGGTGGGTGGGCGACTGATCCCTGGCTTCGACATGAGCAACTCGCCATCGCAGATGGCCGCCGCCGACGTGCGCGGACGCCTGATCATCCAGCGGACCGGCGCGGGTACTCAGGGCGCCGTCGGGGCCAGCCAGGCGAAACGGCTGCTGGTGGGCGCGCTGGTCAACGCTCGCGCCACCGCCGCCTACGCGCGCCAACTCGCCATGCAGGGTGACGGGGTGATCACACTGCTACCGACCGCTTGGCGTGAGCAGATAGGCGATGGCTTCCACTCGCCAATGGAAGACGAAATCTGCGCCGACTATCTCACTGCGTTGCTGACCTCACCCGCTGCAACCGACGCTGTGAGCGATGCCGCTGAGGCGCTGGCGACCGCTCTCGCCGCGATGGTGGCGTCGGGCCGCTTCGCCGATTACGCCGACGACGACCCCGATGAACCGACCGCCGACATCCCCGCCGTACTGGCGACCGACCGTTTCGGCTTCGCTATGGAGGGCGAACGGCGTATGGCAGCGGACGTGGAGTATGTGCGCGTGCGCCGGGTGTAGGGGCTGCTGCCGGGCGCGGCGACGCGCCAGCTGGAAGCAGGCGGTACGGCAGAACTGGCGCCCATTGCCCACACGAATGACAGCGCCCATCCGTTCACTACGACCATGTATCCGTGAGCGCATATTGGAGCGACATCGCACGCCGAATACCGGTGGCATAGCCCAACTGGCCACGGATGGCCAAAGATGATCACGACTGGCCATCTGCGCAGGGCCATGCGGTTAGGGCCAAACTCGCCCTTCGTGCGTTACAATCTCATAAGAAGGCGAAACAGATGGAGTGGAGGCTGGCCGGTGAGCCAGCGCGTGGGCTTTCTGAACGCTCGATGGCTGAGCGTTTTGCGCGTGTGTGTACGTATGAGCGTGTAACGGAGTGGATGTCCTGTAGCGTAACGCGAGTTGTGGTCTACCGGCTTTTGGAACAGGTCGTTGGTGGGACGCAGCGCAAGAACAACTTTTCACGGTTGGAGTGGGTAGATACCGGTAGAGATGGGCGGCTGAGGGTCGCCGCCCGACGTAGCGACAAGATCGCGCGAAGCTGCTTTTCAAGCGGGGTTGAGCCGTTACGCTTCCTTGACGCCCCCAAGCCGCATGACGTATGATACAGGCAGGTTTACCTGCGCGGAGGGGCTCGATTCCACCCTCTAACCACGAAAAGGGGGATATTCAGGTGAACGATAAGTTCGAGAAGTTTACGGAGCGGGCGCGCAAAGTGTTGAGCCTCGCTCAGGAAGAAGCCCAGCGCTTCAACCATAATTACATCGGGACCGAGCATCTCCTGTTGGGCCTCGTCCGCGAAGGCGACGGCGTCGCGGCGAAGGTCTTGAGCAACCTCGGAGTCGAGCTGAACAAAGTCCGGAGCGCGGTGGAGTTCATCATTGGGCGCGGTGATCGCATCGTGCTCGGCGAGATTGGCCTCACCCCACGCGCCAAGAAGGTCATCGAACTGGCAGTGGACGAGGCGCGTCGCCTCAACCACCACTACATCGGGACCGAGCATCTGCTGCTGGGCCTCGTCCGCGAGGGCGAAGGCATCGCGGCGGGCGTGCTGGAGAGCCTGGGCGTCAACCTGGAGAAGGTGCGCTCGGAGACGATCAAAGTCCTCAACCAGGGCGGCGGCGCGCATGGGGAGGGCGGACGTGACCCAAAACACTCGAAGACGCCGACCATTGACCAGATGGGCATTGACCTGACGGCTCACGCGCGCCAGGGCAAGCTCGACCCCATCGTCGGGCGCGAGAAGGAGATCGAACGGGTCATCCAGATTCTCTCGCGTCGCCAGAAGAACAACCCCGCGTTGATCGGCGAGCCGGGCGTCGGCAAGACGGCCATCGTCGAGGGCCTCGCCCAGAAGATCATCGCCGGCGAAGTGCCGGAGACGCTCATAGGCAAACGCCTGCTCACGCTGGACGTGGGGTCGCTCGTCGCCGGAACGAAGTATCGCGGTGAGTTTGAGGAACGCCTCAAGAAGATCATCGAAGAGATTCGCACCAGCCAGGACTGCATCATCTTCATCGACGAGGTGCATACGCTCGTCGGCGCGGGCGCTGCGGAAGGCGCGGTAGACGCCGCCAACATCCTCAAGCCGGCGTTGGGCCGTGGCGAGTTGCAGTGCATCGGCGCCACCACCCTCGATGAGTATCGCAAATATATCGAGAAAGACCCGGCGTTGCAACGGCGCTTCCAGGATGTCATCGTGCCGGAATCTACCGTCGAAGAGACGATCCAGATTCTACGCGGCATCCGCGAACGCTACGAACAACACCACCGACTGACGATCTCCGATGGCGCGCTCAAGGCCGCCGCCGAGATGGGTAGCCGCTACATCACCGAGCGGTTCTTGCCCGACAAGGCGATTGACCTGATCGACGAGGCCGCCAGCCGTGTGCGTATGCAGCGGTCAATGGCCCCGTTGACACTCAAAGAGGCCGGTCGCGGCCTCGAAGCCGTGCTGCGTGAGAAGGACGCCGCCATCCAGAGCCAGAACTATGAGCAAGCCGCCGAGCTGCGCGACCGTGAGGTCAAGTTGCGCGACCGCATCGCCAAGCTGGAGTCTGGCTGGCAGCGCGACCAGGGGACCGAGCGCCCAGTTGTCAACGAGGAAGACATCGCCCAGATCGTCTCGATGTGGACGGGCATCCCCGTGATGCGCATCGCGCAGGAAGAGTCCACTCGCCTGCTGGAGATGGAGAGCGCGCTCCACAAACGCATCATCAGCCAGGATGAGGCCATCGAGACCATCAGCCGCGCCGTGCGTCGCGCACGCGCGGGGCTGAAGGACCCCAAGCGCCCCATCGGCTCGTTCATCTTCATGGGGCCGACTGGCGTCGGTAAGACGGAGCTGGCCAAGGCGCTCGCCGAATTCATGTTCGGCAGCGAGAACGCCATCGTCAAGATCGATATGTCGGAGTTCATGGAGCGGCATGCGGCGGCGCGTCTGGTCGGGGCGCCTCCGGGCTACGTCGGCTATGAGGAGGGCGGTCAGTTGACCGAGGCCGTGCGGCGAAAGTCGTACAGCGTGATCCTGCTTGACGAGATCGAGAAGGCGCATCCAGATGTCTTCAACATGCTGCTGCAAATCCTCGAGGACGGCAAGCTGACCGACGCCAAGGGCCGCACGGTGGACTTCCGCAACACCATCGTCATCATGACCTCGAACGTCGGCGCCACGTTGCTGAACCGCGAAGCGGTCATTGGCTTCGGCGGGAGCCGCGACAAGGTGAGTAAGCAGCAGTCCGAATACGAGGCGATGAAGGACAAAGTGCTGGGCGAGTTGAAAAACACGTTCAAACCGGAGTTCCTCAACCGTATTGACGCCACCATCGTCTTCCGCAGCCTGCGGCAAGAAGATGTGCGTCAGATTGTGGACCTGTTGCTCTTCCGCGTGCGCACGCAGCTCACCGAGCAGCAGGTGGAACTGCTGGTCCCGGAGGACGCGAAAGACTTCCTGGTGACGAAGGGCTACGACCCGGCGTATGGCGCGCGGCCACTGCGCCGCACCATCACGAACCTGATCGAAGACCCGCTGGCGGAGGGGTTGCTGCAAGGCAAGTTCCGCCCCGGCGACATCATCGAAGCGGTCCAGCGCGACGGCACTATCGTTCTCGACGTTCACGAGCGCCGCGACGATCTGCTGCGGCAACTGCCCGCCGCCCCCGAGGTCGCGCTCTCGGCTGGCGAGGCAATCGACTAGCGCCTCGTGCGCGCTTCGCCCCCTCTTCCATAGGGAGAGGGGGCGTTGTTTTTTTTTTTTTCAGGTATTCCCAACGCTGTCCACTGTCGTTCGTATATGCTTGTATCGTCGCCCCACCGAAGTGGGCGGGGCTAACGCCGTGCTGGCGAAGTTGGAAGGGGTGTTTGCTATGTGGGGATATGGTCGGCGACCGCGCTTCCCATTCTGGGGATTGTTGATGTTGTTGCATGGGCTGCGCTGGCGCCGCTGGAACCGCTGGGGTGGCGGCTGGGGCCGTGGTGGCTACGGTGGCTGGGGCCGCGGCTACGGTCGCGGTGGCTATGGTCGCTGGGGTGGTGGCTGGTAGCTCCGCCCTGCGCCGGGAGATAAAGACGCCGCCCCAGCGCGGCGTATAGCGTACCGCCAGCTGCCAGGCTGGCGGTACGCGTGTCAGTCAATGGCGCTCGCCACCGTCGGCCAGACCGCTCGCAGTATCTTGGCGAAGGTGGCGCGTTCGGGCGGCGTGCCCACGGTGACGCGCACGCAGCGATCCAGCGGCGGCGCGCCGGGCATGCGGATGAAGACGCCCTGTTCGGCCAGCGCAGCCAGCAGCGCCCGTGCGCGGGCAGGCGAGCCAACATCCATTGCGACGAAGTTGGTGGCGGAGGGTTGCGGGATCATGCCCAGTTCGCGGGCCAGCGCGGCGTACTCGTCGCGTCCGCGCGCCACCTCGGCCACCACTTCGCGCAGGTAGGCGGCGCCGTCGAGCGCGGCGAGCGCGCCCACCTGCGCGACGAGGTTGACGCCGAAGTGTAGGCGGATGCGGTCAAAGGAGGCGATCACCTGGGGCCGGGCGATGGCGTAGCCGACCCGCGCGCCCGCCATGCCATACGCCTTCGAGAAGGTGCGCAGGCGGATCAGGCGCGGGTCGTCGGGGTTGATGGGCAGCAGCGCGTCGGGGACGATGGGATCGCCTAGCGGCGCCAGTTCGATGTACGCTTCGTCAAGCAACAGCAGCGACCCGGTGGGCAGGCGATCAAGGAAGGCGCGCACGGCGTCGGCGCGATACCACGAGCCGGTGGGATTGTCGGGGTTGGCGAGGTAGACGAGGCGGGCGTGGTTGCGCCGGGCGGCGTCGGCCAGGCCATCGAGGTCGTTGCGGAAGCCATTGGCGTCGTCGAGATAGGTGACGGCCTCCTGGCGCCCACCATAGCCTGCGATGTGAAATGGCACGGTGGGATAGGCGCCTGCGGCGGTGACGACGGTATCGCCCGGTTCGACAAAGGCGCGGATGATCAGCCCCAGCAGTTCGTCTATGCCAGAGCCGACGACGATATGCTCCACGCCGACGCCATGCTGACGCGCCAGCGCCAGCCGCAGATCGTAGCATTCGGGATCGGCATAGCAGGAGATGCGATCAACCGCCGCCCGCATCGCGTCGCGCGCCTGGGGCGAGGGGCCGAAATTGCTCTCGTTGGCGCCCAGCCGCAAGATGAAGGGACGCCCACTGCGTCGTTCCAGCGCCTCCGGCCCGGTAAAAGGCACGGTGGCGGGTAGCCCGGCGACCAGCCGCGTGAGCGGCGCGCCAGTGTGGCCCGATTGCTCTCCCGTAGCTGACGGCGCCGAATCTGCCGACTTTGCCAGACGCTTCGCACTCATATACTGATCCATTCTTCCAGGCTACCGGGCTATAGCCAGCCCAGGCACATCATAGCAGACCATCGTCGCGCTGGCTACATATACGCCAGACGCGGACACGGCCCCTTTGCCAATACGGCGGTCGCTACGGTAGAGCAGTCACATCCGCTGTGACGATCCCCCTTGATTCAATGGACAATATGGGTTAGGCTATAGCGTATCGCCTACGAGTCGCCTTGCAGATACAGATACCAGACCCCGCCCGCAGAGGAGGAGAGACGTATGACCCTCGATGGACACTTGAGCCAGTTTGGGCTGCCCGATGTCTTGCGCGTGATCGAGAGCCGCCAGATGACCGGTTGCTTGATCGTCGAGAACGGGAGCCGCCGGGCGGCGATCTACTTTTCGGGTGGCCAGTGGTTGCTGGCGGAGCGCATCGGCCTGGGGCTGACGCTGGCGCAGCAATTCGCCCGCGCAGGCGTGATCTCTCCGCAGCAGTTCGAGCAGGCGACAGGGCTGCCGCTGGACAGCGCGGCCTCGCTCACCGATGTGCAGGTCATTCGCATGTTGATTGGCGCGCGTTGCCTCACGCAGGAGCGGCTGCGCCAGTGGGCGGTGGAGGATGCGGTCAACCTGCTGGGCGTCATGCTGCTCTGGCAGGACGGCGAGTTCTTCTTCGAGGAGGGCGCGGTCATCCCGCAGGGGCGCGTCGCGCAGCCGTTGCCCGTCGCGCAGTTGCTGGCGCAGGCGCAACGGTTGGCGCGCCCCGCCACAGTGCAGAGCCAGGTCCTGCCGCTGGCCCCAGAGGAGGTGATAGACTTCGCCGACCTGGAATCGGATGTCGAGGCGATCCAACTGACCCGCGAACAATGGAAGCTCCTCACTGCCGTTGACGGCCACCGCACGCTGCGCGATGTCAGCCAGACCGTGCAGGAGGATGAACTGCGGGTGATGCGCGTGGCCGGTGAGTTGGCCGCCGCAGGCATCGTGGTGATCGTCGGCAACATGGAAGGCTCCGGACCCCAACGCGCAGTCACGCCGTAGGGCGGACGTCCTATTTCGCTTGCCACGCTGCCCCCCATGCCTTACAATCGGGCCAGGATAGGCACGACGCCTGTCGGCTGAGTGCGGCGCGACGACGCCAGATGGGTGGGGGTGACCTATGGGGCCAGGGCAGATGGGACAGCGAAGCGGCGCGCCACACGACACGGGGCGATATGTTGCGCAGGCCACCGGGCGGATGCGCGCCTCGTTGCCGCCTGCGCCGCTGGGCGCCGAATTGGTTGGATGGGATGCGCGGCTGTATCCGGGGCTACGTGTCACGAACGTCCCTGCGCAGACGCGCGCCGGGCTGGCGCAGGCGCTGGGCGAGATGGGCGTCGAGGCCGAGTTCTTCCTGTTGGCCGTAGAGTCGTTTCCAACGCAACGCCGCTATACTCATGCGCAGGGTGAGGCATTTCTGCGCCAACTCGAGGCGTCGGGTCAGCGCATCGCGCACGCCGCCGCCACGCTCGAAGTCGCCACGCAAAGCTATCTTACGGCGATGGTCGCCGCCTACCCCGACCTGCGCACGGTTGGCGAGGCCGACGACGTCTGGTGGCCACCCTTCGCGGGCTATGAACTCACCAGCGAGCCGCTAGAAGCGCGCTTCCGGCGCTGTGGCTTCGCCTATCGCCACGCGCAAACGGTGTATCTCTCCACGCATGTCGAGGCTATCGCCGAGCAGTTGGCGCTCACGCTCTACGCGCTCAGTTCGCTGCCGCCCGCCGGGGTCGCGCCGATGCGTGCGCTCTACCAGGGACTCTACGAACTCTCGTCCGCTTTACAAGGGGATGTCGTCGCCCACCACATTACGGGGGTCAGCGCGCGGTATCCCGGCCTGCTGGCCAGCGTCGCCCGCCTACGATCGCTCGACGCGCAGGAGGATACGTCGCTGGAAAGCGACCTCGCCTGGGCGCACGCACAATACGCCCAGGCGCGCAACGCCTACGCCAACCTGGGCGGCGCGAGCGCCAACGTGCACGACACCCGCGCATGGGCCGCCCAGACGGCGCAGGAATGGCGGCAGGTAGTGGGCTTCCTCGACTACCTGCGGGTCAACGCGCCAGCGGGCAGCGGGCGCCGGTAGCGGCGCGTGAACGCGGGCGCGTGAACGCGGGCGCGTGAACGCGGGCGCGTGAACGCGGGCCGTGAGGCGTCCCGCCACGAAGGCCGCCTGCGCGGCCTGGAGAGACACCCGCCGCGTCCTCTTCGCCCTGCTGTGTGAGCGCGCCTATAATCTGGGGGAGATGCTGTGCGCCGAGTGCGTCAGCCCACAACCACGATCCCCTTCCCCGCCGCGTAACGTGGGTGAGGAATCGACGCTATAGGACCACACACGCATGCTGGACGACCTGGAAGACCCCAACGACCTGCGCGCCGCGCTAGCGGGGCAGCGCGCTGGCGCCATGCAGACGCGCAATGAGCAGTCGCTGACGCCCTGGAACGAAGACTTAGCCATCGCCGACGAGGTGGACGATGACCCCGCTCACGCTGCCGAGCCGAACGTCACATCC
>Ga0307374_10013106_pt1 | contig 11516 bp, 10 predicted proteins | sample OX3MG_FD_202532 | JGI IMG/M metagenome (GOLD analysis project Ga0307374, IMG submission 202532) | Soil microbial communities from Risofladan, Vaasa, Finland - OX-3 | ecosystem: Environmental > Terrestrial > Soil > Coastal area > Acid sulfate soil | place: Finland: Risofladan, Vaasa | collected... | reverse complement strand
GCCGCTTGCGGGGGGGCGGGCGCGCCGGCAACTCGGTCCAGTGCGCCAGCGGCGCCAAGCTCAGCGGCGTCCAGACCCTCGACTTCCGCGAGCGTAGCTCCCGCCAGCGCCGCGGCGACGGCCGGCGCGTCAGCAGCGGCCAAGCCGAGCGCAGCCGTGGAGATGCGCATCGGAGGCATTCCCTCCTCGGCGGCGGCGCCCATCCTGGTCCCGATGGATGACGGCAGCTTCGCCAAGCGCGGCATCAAGGTGACGTTCACGCCGGTGACGGACACAGCCCAGGCGATGGTCTCGATCGCCAGTGGCCAGCTCGACATCGGCACCGTGACCATGGGCCCGGCTGCGCTGAACGCACTGAATCGCGGCGCCGACCTCACCGAGCTGGCCTCCGGCGGCGTCGATCCGCCTGGGCACGGCGCTTTCGCGCCGGTGGTCGTGCGCAGCGACTTGATGGACTCGGGCGCGGTCAAGAGCCTGGCCGGCCTCAAGGGGCGTAAAGTCGCGCTCAACGGCAAGGGCGTCATCTTGGAATACGACCTTTACAAGGCGCTGGCGTTGGGCAACCTCAAGCCAGCCGACGTGGACGTGATCACCATGCCCTGGCCGGACATGGTCGTAGCGTTGGGCACCAAAGCGCTCGACGCCGGACTGATCGGCCAGCCGCTGGCCACGCAGGCGGTCAGCAAAGGCTTCGGCAAGATATTGAGCGACGACTACGCGCCGAACAATCAGAACGCGGTCGTCATGGCCAACAAGAAGTATTTGGCGGCGCACCCGGCCACGATCCAGGCATTCCTCGAGGTCTACGTCCAGTACATCCGTAAGCTCGCGGACGGCGCCATGAAGAAGGACGATACGGCGCTGGCGACGCTGCAGAAGTACACCAAGGTCGCGCCCGCGGTGCTGCGCCAGGCGCCGAACCAGTACTGGCCCAAAGACGCCAGGATCAACGCCAAGAGCCTGCAGGACCAGCAGGCCTACTTCCTGAGCGTCAAGTCCGTCGATTACACGCAGCCGTTGGACTTTGGCAAGATCATCGACGAGACCCTCTTGGAGAAAGCGCTCAAGAATCTCGGGGGCTAGGCCGATGCCTAGCCCTTGCCCATCCCACGATCCACGGCACTCTTCACAAAGGATGGATCGACGACCTTGCTCGCGTCGAAGCCCGCGGCTTTGGGATTCTTGGTAGCCAAGGCTTCGATAGCGTCCTTGAAGCCGGATGTTGCCGGGTACGGCGCGTCAGGGATTACCTGGCCGAGGTAATAGTCGTAGTTGGCCTGCAGCTCCTTCGGGTCGTTTACCTTCAAATACTTCTTGAAGACGCCCAGAGTGAAGGCTTTATCTGCCTTCTCCTTGACCTTGGCTTGCATCACCGAGTCAATGAACTTCTGCAGCTCGCCGTGGTTTGCGGCTGCCCAGGTGCGTTGAGCGACGATGCAGTCGTTGACGGCCGGGATTTTCTCCGCGGCCAAATCAACCAGCGGATGCAAGCCGGTTGATTCAAGGGCCGGGGCGCTGGTGGCGGAGGCCATAGCGCCGTCGAGAGCGCCGCTCTTCAAAGCCGCCGTTCGCGCGGCTAACGAGCCGATCTGCACGAACTTGACATCGGATGGGTTGATGCCCACGGTTTTGAGCCAAGCGCGGGTAGCAACATCGGACGACGATCCGAAGCGGCTGATGCCGATTTTCTTCCCTTTCAGGTCGGCTGGAGTTTTGATGGCAGCCGTGGCCTCAAACTTGTAGGGGTACACCGGCGACATGGTGGCGTAGGCCACCAGGTCGGCGCCGTTCACGTCCGCGGCCAGCATCTCGGATCCCCCCATGGAGGCGATCTGGACCTGGCCGGACAGCAGTGCGCTGACCCCCAGTGAGCTTTCGATAAGTCGTATCTCGACGTTCAAGCCATTTTTGTCGAAAATGCCCGCGTCCTTGGCTCCCCACTCTGTCACATGGACGCCGACGATCTCGCTGTAGGACATCACCAGCGGTGTCCCCGGGCCTGCAGCCGCCGGAGCGATGGAGATGGCCGGTTTGGCCGCCGCGCTTCCCGCTGGCTTGGCAGCGGTGCTTCCACTGGCAGCGGCAGCTGGCTTGGCCGCCGCGCCCGAGCTTGCTGCGCTGGCCGAGGAGATGGCGGCGGATGGGCTGGCGGGGGGCGCGACGCTACCCGCCGGCGCGGCGGCCCCGCCACAGGCGGCAAGGAGGACCGCGCTGCTCAGGACCGCCGGCCAGGCCGTGCTCTTCCATCCGTTCCGTCGTTGCCCGAAGCGCATCCAGTGCCTGCCCATAAGGTGAACCTCCGTTACGTGGATATCCGCCAGTCTACATTGTCCACTGCAGCTGTTAAGCTAGAGTTTCTTTTTAGAACAAAATTTCTAATGACGAGTTTGCTGTATGGCTGGCCCAACGTCGACGTCGCCTGCGTGTGGCTGCCGCAACTGCCGCTACGCGCAGAGATCCTGCGCCACCCAGCTTGGGACGGCCAACCAATCGTGATGGGTGGCGGGCCAAGCGATCACAAGACTGTGCAACTGTGCTCGCCAGAGGCAGAAAAGGCAGGCATTCGAGCCGGCCTGCCGCTGCGCGAAGTGCTGGCCCTCTGCCCCCAAGCTATCGTCATCCACCCCGACCCGGTACGTATCGCCGGCACGCTGGAGGAGGTGCTGCTGCGACTGCAGCGGGTGGCGCCGGCCGTCGAGCTGGGAGACGAGGACACGGCCGCGCTCAGAAAGCGAGCTCGGGCCCAAGGAGCAACGCCGGGCTGGCTCCGCGAGAGCCGGCTGTTCGTGGACCTGCGTGGCCTGCAGCAGGCCTATCAGCGAGAGCTTTCCATCTTGGAAAGAGCTATCCGCGCGGTTGCTCCGCCGCTGCTGCAGCCGTGCATCGGCTTTGCCGGCGGCAAGTTCGCCGCCTCAATGGCCGCGCGACTTGCCCCGTTGCGGGGCTGCCACGTTGTGCCGGCTCAGGAAACAGTCGAGTTCCTGAAGCCCCTGCCTGTCCAGTATCTGCCATTCACGCCCGACATTGTCGAACGGCTCACGTTGCTTGGCATCATCACCATCGGCGACCTGGCGAGGCTGCCATTCTCGGCGGTCCAGGCGCAGTTTGGCCGGCCGGGCGCGCGTGCCTGGCGTCTGGCGCACGGCGAAGACGACGAGCCGATCATCGCCCATCCTGTCACGCCCGTGGTCCGTGCAGCGCTGCGCTGCGACGATGACCCGCTCGGCAGCGTCGAAACATTCCAGGCCGCGCTGGACCAGCTGCTGACGCGGGCTTTCAGCAACTTCATCATGCGCCGCGGCTGCTCGGCACGGCAGCTGCGCCTGCGTGCGCTCCTATCGGACGGCAGCTCCTGGGAGCGCTCATTCACCTTCAAAGAGCCTCTATCCGGCAAACACGCCGTCCGGCAGGCCTTACGGAGCAAGCTCAAAGCGGCCAACATGCTGCCGACGGCGCCAATCCAAGAGTTGGCGTTGGAGCTGCTTGGCCTAGGCCCGGAAACCGCGCGGCAACTGCCGCTGTTCGGAAGCCGCATCCGCCAGCAGCGGCAACTGGCCGAGGCGGCACGGCAGCTTGCCGCTCGCTATGGATACTCACCGCTATACCGTCCTGTGGAGGTAGAGCCATGGTCGCGCATTCCCGAGCGACGATGGGCGCTTACACCCTTCGAACCCTAAATGCAGCCCAAGCCATTGCCGTCGAAACTGATGCCGCTGGAACGCCGCTGCTGGTTCGCCGGTCGAGCGGCGGCCAGACGCGTACCGTGGTGAAGGTGCTGGATCGCTGGCGAATCGACGACGAATGGTGGCGTGAGCGGCCTATCTCGCGGCTGTACCACGTGCTGCTGCTGGAAAACGGCACGCGCCTGACCGTGTATCACGACTTGCGGGCCGGCTCCTGGCACGCGCAATCCGATGCGGGCAGTTGGGCACGATGAGCGGTTCAAGCGCATATTGCGAGCTGCACCTGCACACCAACTACTCCCTGCTGGAGGGCGCGTCCGAGCCGCGTGAGCTGACCAATCGGGCAGCCGAGCTGGGCTACCAGTCGCTGGCGATCACTGATCACGACGGGCTGCATGGCGCCATGCTGTTTGCCCGGGAATGCAACGCCGCCGGCATCCGACCCATCACCGGGGTAGAGCTGACCTTGCGGCAGGCGAGCCTGGGCCGTGTCCATCTCACGCTGCTGGCCGAGAGCATCCGCGGCTACGCCAGCATCTGCCGTCTGATTACCCAGGCACATCGCACCAGTGATGCCGAGGACATCGCCCTCGGTCCTGCCTTTTTGGAAGGGCACACCGAGGGGATCATCGTCCTGTCCGGTTGTCGCCTGGGCGAGCTCAGCCAGCTCGTCGACCGCGGCCGGTTCGACGCTGCGCTGGCGGCAGCCGAACAGCTGAGGGACCTCTTCGGCGCCGGCAACACGTTTGTGGAGCTGCAGCACAACCTGGTGCACGGCGATACGCAGCGCGCATCTCGCCTGGCGCAGCTGGCCGAGCGTTTGGGCCTGCCCGTGGTTGCCACCGGCAACGTGCACTACCACGTTCGCGAGCGCCACCGGCTGCAGGATGCGATGGCCGCCGTCAAGCATCGCACCACGCTCGAAGCCTCTCACCGGCTGCGCCGGCCCAACAGTGAGTTCTACCTCCGCTCGCCAGAAGAGATGGCGGCCGTGTTCGCGCGCTATCCCGAAGCCATCGCCAACACGGCTGTCATCAGTGAGCGCTGCGCAGGCTTCGTCCTCGCCAAGCACGGCGACATCGGCTACACCTTCCCGGATTTCGCCCGCCACGGCAGCGATCAGCACAAATCCGCCAATGAAGTGCTGGCCGATCATTGCTGGGCGCAGTTCGACCGACGGTATCCGGTGGATGACATTGCCGGCGAAACTCGCGCGAAGGCTCGAGCGCAGCTGGGATTAGAGCTCGATCTGGTGGCCAAGCACGATCTGGCCGGCTTTTTCCTGATTTACCGCGATCTCCAAGCGCTGGCTACTGAAGTAGCGGCCAGCATCCGCGGCGACGATCCCATCGGCAACCGCTGCCAGCTGCCACCGGGTCGCGGGCGTGGCTCGTCCGTCAGCTCGATCATCTGCTACCTCATCGGACTGTCGCACGTCGATCCCATCCGGAACCGGCTCTTCTTTCGCCGCTTCTTGAACGAAGACCTTCAGGCCGTGCCGGACATCGACCTCGACTTCAGCCGCGAGATCCGCGAACAGCTCATCCTGCGGGTCTATGAACGCTACGGCGCCGACCATGCCGCGCTGGTGTGCAGCTTTGCCACCTATCACATCCGCAGCGCGATTCGAGACCTGGGCAAAGCACTGGGCCTGCCGCTGCCGGCGCTCGACAAGCTGGCCAAGCTCTCGGACGGCGGCTCAGCCACGACCCTCGCGGCGGAGCTGCAACGTCTGCCCGAGTTTGCCGGCCAGGCCAGCGGGCCGTTATTTGAGCATCTCATCGACCTGGCCAACCAGATCGACAACTTCCCGCGGCACGTGTCGCAGCACGTGGGCGGGATGATCATCTCGTCACGCCCGCTCATCGAGATCGTGCCGGTGCAGCCGGCGGCCATGGAGGGCCGCTTCATCTGCCAGTGGGACAAGGACTCGTGCGATGACGCTCGCTTCATCAAGATCGACTTCTTGGCGCTGGGCATGCTGTCGCTCATCGAAGAATGCCTGGAGATGATCGGCCAGACCCGCGGCCACAAAGTGGACCTGACGGCGCTCACCTGTGATGACGCCGCGGTGTACGGCGAGATCCAGCGTGGCGATACCATCGGCACCTTCCAGATCGAGAGCCGGGCTCAGATCCAAATGCTGCCTCGGACACGTCCGGCAAACCTGGACGATCTCGCCGCGCAGGTGGCCATCGTCCGGCCGGGGCCGATTGTGGCCAACGCCGTCAATCCCTACGTCCGGCGACGGGAGGAGCTGCGCCGGCATCCGGGCCGCCGGTTTTCGGCCGATCACCCCCTGCTGGACGACCTTTTGAGCGACACGCTGGGGGTCGTCATCTTCCAGGACCAGGTGCTGGAGGTGGCATTGAAGATCGCTGACTTCAAGGCTGGCCAGGCTGACCAGTTCCGGCGAGCCATGAGCCGGCGACGCTCGAAAGAGGCGGTAGAAGGCTTCCGTGGACCGTTCATCGAGGGCGCCAAAGCCAACGGCCTGAGTGAGAAAGCGGCTGACAACATCTTCCAGAAGCTCAGCGGCTTTTCGGACTTTGGCTTCCCGAAGAGCCACGCCTATGCCTTTGCGGTGCTGGCCTATCAGTCGGCCTGGCTGCGGCACTACTACATGCCCGAGTATTACGCCGCGCTCCTCAACAACCAGCCGATGGGCTTCTACGAGCCCAACGTGTTGATCAATGACCTCAAGCGACATGGTGTCCACGTCTTACGGCTGTCGATCAATCGCAGCGGCGTGCGCTGCACACCGGGCGACGGCCGGATATTGCTGGGGCTGAGCCTTGTCCATGACATGAGTGGTGAGCTTGCCAGGGCGATCGTCGCCGAGCGCGACGAGAATGGCAGCTACCGCTCGCTGCCTGACTTTCTGCGGCGGGTGAACATTCCACGCCGAGTGTGTGAACACCTGATCACGGTCGGCGCGTTGAGCGAATTTGGCCTGAGCCGCCGAGAGCTGCTGTGGCAATTGGGCTTGCTGCTGCCGGAGTCATTGACCGCGCCCGCACTTCGGCCGCGAAAGAGCCGGCCACAGCTGCCACTGGCGCTGCCCCCCGATCAGGACATGGTCACCCTGGCAGACATGACCGATTGGGAGCGGATGGTGGCCGATTACCGCCTGCTGCGACTATCACCCAGCTTCCACCCCATCGGCTTGCTGCGCGACGACATCCCGAAAGCGATCCTCACAGCTGGCCAGCTCCGGAATGCCGGCGATGGGGTCTACGCTCGTGTTGCCGGCATGGTGGTCTGCCGTCAACGGCCTGGCACCGCCAAGGGCATCGTGTTCCTCCTGTTGGAAGACGAGACCGGCATGACGAACGTCGTCGTCCGGCCGGAACTGTACGAGGCGCAACGCAGCCTGGTACGCGGCGAGCCCTACTTGGTTGTGGAAGGCGAGGTCCAAATCCGCTCCGGCAGCCTCAATCTGCTGGCGCACAAGCTCCGTCCCCTGTTCGCCAAGCCGCTGCCGCGGGTGCCGCTGCGCCATTCCTATCCGGGCCATCCCAACGATGTCCGGGAGCATCCCGAGCTGGTTGCCCCACCCAGCCACAACTTCCATTAGTTGCGGCGGCGCCGCCTTGGTCAGGCGAGGATGGCAGGGTCCGAAGCAACAGGCTCGCCCAGGGGGTCGGCCGGCCAGAGCTCGGCTGGACGGAGGATTTTGATGACGCCGCCACTGCTGGCTATGAGGCGCTGACGCTCCCACGACTTGAACCACTTGTTGACGCTGACGCGGCTGCTGCCGATCATGGCGGCGAGACCTCCTAGGTCAGGCGCCGGCCCAGGACGATGCCGTCGGGCTCGCGGCGGCCGTGGCTGGCGGCCAGCTTGAGGACGGTCCGGGCCAGGCGGCTGGGTACGTCGCGGAAGGTGGTGTCGTAGACGAGCGTATCGGTCTCGCGCAGGCGGCGGCTGAGGACGGCGAGCAGTTGCTCGGCGGTGTGGGGATGGGTTCGGAGGAAGACCAGCACGTGCTCGCGCTTGAGACGCAGCAGCGAGCAGTCGTCGTGAACAATGACATCCGCCGGACCTGTAGTGCCGTCGAACAGCGCCAGTTCGCCGAAGAACTCGCCGACGCCCAGAGAGGCGAGAACGACCTCGCGGCCGTCAGCCGAGGTGAGCACGATACGGACGCTGCCGTGCTCCACGATGCACAGATCTGTGGCCGGCTCGCCGCCGACCCAGATGGCCTCGCTTTTGGCCTAGCGGTGAGGGCCGCGGCCAATCTATCGAGATCGGCGCCGGGCAAGCCCGCGAACAGCGGCACTCGGGCGAGAACCTTCGAGCGGCTGGTAACCTCGGCGTCGCTCATGGCCGGATTGTAAACAGTTAACAGCCGGAGTTAACCCGGTGAGGTAGGCGTTCAGCATTTATTGCCGGCCACGGTCATTGGGCCTATGCTGCCGCGAGTAGGAGGTAGCTGTGGGGATGATCGATGAGCCGGGCAATGCCGAATTCCGAATCGGCGGGGACACCGACGCCGGGGCAGACCGAGGGCGGGAGTTTGCGCCGGAGCCCCGCCGGCGCCCCACGGGAGGCTTGGCCCGGCCGCCGATCGCATTTTGATCCAGAGTTGGAAGGTTATGAAAAGCCGGCAGGGCCGGAGTGACTGACACCACGCAGCTGGCGAGACTTGCCGAAATTACGCTCAGACTGGTCTGGGCGGGAGCGGACTTGCATGCCTTGGACTTCCTACGCTGGCTCGTCCAGAACAACAGGAATCCCGAATTCGAGCTCATCGACGCCTCGCTTGACAACGACGTCAGCGACGCGTTCTTCCTGCGCTAGCGGCTACTGCCCGTACTTCGCTCGGTTGGCGTTGTGCTCGTTCAGCGTGCGAGCAAAGGCGTGCTGGCCGGATCCGTCGTTTTTGGCTACAAAGTAGAAGAAATCGCCCTGAGGGTTGGCAGCGGCTTGGATGCTGGCTAAGCCCGGATTGCAGATGGGGCTCGGCGGCAGCCCCTGCTTCAGGTAGGTGTTGAAAGGCGAGTTGACCTTGAGGTCGTTGGCCGAGAGCTGGGGCCACCAATTGCTGGGCTTGCCTACGGCGTATTGGACGGTGGGGTCGGCGAACAGCCCCATGCCTTTCGCAAGGCGATTCCAATAAACGCCGGCGATGAGGGGACGCTCCTCGGGCGCCTTCGCTTCGCGCTCGACGATGGAGGCGATGATCAGCGCGTCGTACAAGCTGTGCTTGTGGGCGGCGATCTGCTGGCGAACATCGGGTGTGACTCGCTTCTGAAAGTCGTCCAGCATGCGTTTGATGAGGTCGGCAGATTTGGGCGTCCCGGCGGGCAGCAGGTACGTATCGGGGAATAGGAAGCCCTCCAGGCTGGCGCCTTTGGGCAGGCCCACGAGAAAATCGTACTTCCAGGCTGGGTCGGGATGGGCCGCTAGGTCGGTGAAGGCTTGGGCCGTGCCGATGCCCGCATTCGCGGCAGCGGCCGCGTCCTCCTCCGTGCGGCGGCCCTCGGGCAGGGTGATCCGGATTTCCGGAGGAGTCACAGGCTGATCCAACTCGGCCACGATCTGGTCCATGGACGCGCCGGCAGCAATCTTGTGCAGGCCAGGCTGGAAATTAGTGCCGCTGCCACGGAGCTTGACGAAGCCCAGGAACACAGCGTCGTTAGGGACGAGTCCCTTGTCCTGCAGGTCGCGCGCAATCTGGGCAGTGCTCTCGCCCGGCTGGACGCTGACGGCCACGACGCTGCCGGCGGGTGGCGCGCTGACGGCGTTGGCCGGCGACGCGATAATGGTGACGGATCTTCGGCTGAGCACGCCCCGGGTGGCCCCGAAGGCGCCCAGCAGGAGCACGGCAAGAACCACGAGGAGCACAACCCCGCCGGCACTGATGTGCCTGGACTTGCCGGGCGGACGGCGGTAGGGCTGGCTCACAGGGGATGGTCCCGCATGTAGTCTTCGAGGATGATGGCCGCCGCAGCGGCGTCGATGCGCTGGTGGCGCTCCGCCGGGGAGAGGCCGCTGTCACGCAGGCGCTCCTCGGCCTCCACCGTGGTCAGGCGCTCATCCTGATACTCGACAGGCACACGAACGGCGCGTCCAAAATAGTCACCAAAACTCTTGGCGCGCTGGGCGTTGGGGCCAAACTCACCGTCCATCGACAGCGGCAGGCCGATAATCACCCGGTCGACGTCCAGCTCGCCAACGAGAGCGGCCAGGGCCCGGCGATCGGCCTTGGCGGAACGCCGGGTCAGCACGCGATCCGGGAAAGCCATGGTCTGCTGCACGTCCGTTACCGCGACTCCGATTCGCTTCTCTCCGAGATCGAGGCCCATCAAGCGCGCCATCCCCACTCCCGGCCGCGGATTCGTTGCTTCGCTCAGAATGACAAACTCGCTCAATTGGCTGGGCTGGCGACGGCGGTGTGGATGCGCCATGACAGCGCCGGCACCTTGTGGACCCACGCCGGCCACAATTGTACGTCTGCGTGGCCGACCCCGGGGGTGAGCGACAGCTGGTTGCGCGCGGCGGAGGCATCCATGCCCCGGACGTGATCCGCCAGGGCAGTAGCGTTTAGTGGGGCGGACACGCGGCCAGTGGCATGCACCCGCAACTTGATGGTGGCGCCGTCGTTACTCACCACTACCGGCGGGTCGATGGCCAGCGGCGCATCCGAGAGGCGGGCATTGCCTGCAAGACGGCGGGCGGCCGCATCCATGGCTTGAGCCACCACCTGGTTCACGTCGTCACCCTGGAAGGTGAGCCCTCGAACGAGCACCTTCATATGAAGGGTGGTCTGGCCGGTGACCTGCTCCGGGCTCTCCGCGTAGGTTAGCTCTTCGACCGCGCCATCGCCCTCCGAGCTGGGGCTGGGGAGGAACGTCTCGTTGCGGGCGATCTGGCCATGAATCTTGTCCAGCGCCTGGCGGCGGAGCTCGTCCAGCAGCGCTTGCTTGGCTTTGGCCTGATCGCCGGACGAGAGGTAGGTGGCCTTCTTGTTCGAGCCTCCAGTGGTCGCCGAGCGGTTGATGACGGATACTTTCAACGCGAACGCGCCTTGGACGGCCGTGATGGCGCCCACGGACACGTTACCCGCGTCGCCGGGGTCCACGGCCTGGATCGACGCCGAGCCAGCGCCGGGGATCGGGGTACTGCCGATCTTGATGGACGGGCTGACGGCCGTGTCCGACGCAGTGAAGAAGGCAACTTTGCCAGCCAGGACAATCGTGTTCTTGGGGACGTTGACCGGTTGGTCGGTGAGGTTGGTGAAGGTCACGAAGCCGCGAGCTGCCTGGTTGGGAACATCGCGCTGGCCGCTGGCGCTGATGGTCGTGGAGCCCTCGACGTCACCCGAGGTAACGACGTGCGCCGGGATTTTACCGGTGCCCAGGTCCACGGTGTTCGTGCTCGAATCTGCTGTGACCGGCAGGTCGGCTGCCAGCGCCGTGGAGGCTGGGGTGATGATGATGGACGCGGCGGGCAATGCAAAGTAGCCGACGAAGAAGATGAAGGCCAGCAGCCCTAGGCCAGCCGCCACGGACACCCAGCGCAGCCTGGTTCCGGAGAGCGATTGCTCGAATCGACGCGGCGTGGAATTCTCGCGCCGGAAGCCGTTCGCGTCGCTATAACAGGCAAAGCCAATCTCGGCGCACAGCTGGCGCGTCAGTTCATCCTCGCTGATGATGGTGACTTCGAGACCAATATCCTCGGCCTTGCGTTGGAGCAGGCGCATGCTCACGGGGTTGCGGAACACCCGCAGGTGCGGCGGCGCGACGATGGCAATTTCGCGGGACGGAAGTCCGTCCAGCTTGGATAGTATGGAACCGATGCCCTCGTTCTGGGCGAAGGTGAGGGTTT
>Ga0307374_10013105_pt1 | contig 11516 bp, 10 predicted proteins | sample OX3MG_FD_202532 | JGI IMG/M metagenome (GOLD analysis project Ga0307374, IMG submission 202532) | Soil microbial communities from Risofladan, Vaasa, Finland - OX-3 | ecosystem: Environmental > Terrestrial > Soil > Coastal area > Acid sulfate soil | place: Finland: Risofladan, Vaasa | collected... | reverse complement strand
GGGGAAGCCCCGGGCAGCAGCCCGGGGTCCCATCACACCTGAGGAGCCATCCGTGCCTGCCGACAAGCTCCACGTCACTCTCGCCGGACGCGAGCACGTGGTGGAGGCTGGGACGACGGCGGCCACCGTGCTTCATGACCTCGTGCTTCATGACGACACGGCGCTCGACGGGCAGCCGGCCATCGCGGCCCGGGTGAACGGCGAGCTGCGCGACCTGGCGGCGCCGCTCGCTGACGGCGACGCGGTCGAGCCGGTGGCCGCTGACAGCCCGGATGGCCTGGCGATTCTGCGGCACTCCACGGCCCACGTCATGGCCCAGGCCGTGCAGGAGCTGTTCCCGGCCGCGAAGCTGGGCATCGGGCCGCCGGTCGAGAACGGCTTCTACTACGACTTCGACGTGCCGGAGTCCTTCGGCCCCGATGACCTCAAGGCGATCGAGCAGCGCATGCGGCAGATCGTCAAGCAGGGCCAGCGCTTCCACCGCCGCGTGGTCAGCGACGCGCAGGCGCGGGCTGAACTGGCCGGCGAGCCCTACAAGCTGGAGCTGATCAGCCTCAAGGGCGGTGCTCCCAAGGGCGGGGGGCCCAGCGCCAGCGCCGCGGCGACCGGGGTCGAGCTGGCCGCCGCCGACGTGGCCGCCGCCGAGACCGCCAGCGGCATGGCGGTCAGCGCCGAGGAAGCCGTCGAGGTGGGCGGCGGCGAGCTGACCATGTACGACAACCTCAACGCCAAGACCGGCGAGCTGTGCTGGACCGACCTGTGCCGGGGCCCGCACCTGCCGACTACCCGGCAGATCCCGGCCTTCAAGCTGATGCGCAGCGGCGGCGCCTACTGGCGCGGCAGCGAGAAGAACCCGCAACTGCAGCGGATCTACGGCACCGCGTGGGCGTCGCGGGAAGCCCAGGACGAGTACCTGACCCTGCTGGCGGAGGCGGAGAAGCGCGATCACCGCAAGCTGGGGGCCGAACTCGACCTGTACTCGTTCCCGGCCGAGATCGGCAGCGGCCTGGCCGTCTTCCACCCCAAGGGCGGGATGATCCGCAAGGTCATGGAGGACTACTCGCGGCAGCGCCATGAGGAGGCCGGCTACGAGTTCGTCAACACCCCGCACATCACCAAGTCGGAGCTGTTCGAGATCTCCGGCCACCTGGACTGGTTCGGCGAGAACATCTACCCGCCCATGGAGCTGGAGGGGGCCAAGTACTACCTCAAGCCCATGAACTGCCCCATGCACATCCTGATCTACCGGTCGCGGGGCCGGTCCTACCGGGAGCTGCCGCTGCCGCTGTTCGAGTTCGGCACCGTCTACCGTTATGAGAAGTCCGGGGTGGTCCACGGTCTGACCAGGGTCCGCGGGCTGACCATGGACGACGCGCACATCTTCTGCACCCGCGAGCAGGCCGGGGCGGAGCTGCGGCGGCTGCTGACCTTCGTGCTGGACCTGCTGCGTGACTACGGCCTGAACGACTTTTACCTGGAGCTGTCGACCCGCGACGAGGTCAAGGACAAGTGGGTCGGCAGCCACGAGGACTGGGAGCAGGCCACCGAGGAGCTGCTCCAGGCCGCCCTGGAGTCCGGCCTGGAGCTGGTCGCCGACCCCGGCGGTGCGGCGTTCTACGGGCCCAAGATCTCCGTGCAGGCCAAGGACGCGATCGGCCGGACCTGGCAGCTATCGACCATCCAGGTCGACTACAACCTGCCGAAGCGGTTCGGCCTGGAGTACCAGGCGGCTGACGGCACCCGGCAGCAGCCGATCATGATCCACCGGGCGCTGTTCGGGTCGATCGAGCGGTTCCTCGGAATCCTGGTCGAGCACTACGCGGGCGCGTTCCCGCCCTGGCTGGCGCCGGTCCAGGTGGCCGGCATTCCGATCGCCGAGGCGCACGTGCCCTACCTGCAGGACGTGGCCGCCAGGCTGCGCGCCCGCGGCGTCCGGGTCGAGGTCGACGCGGGGGACGACCGGATGCAGAAGAAGATCCGCACGGCGCAGCGGCAGAAGGTCCCGTTCATGCTGCTCGCCGGGGAGGACGACGTGAGCGCCGGGGCCGTCTCGTTCCGGTACCGCAGCGGCGAGCAGCGCAACGGTGTGCCGGTCGCCCAGGCTATGGACGAGATCGTGGACGCGATCGCCCAGCGGGTCCAGGTCTGAGGCCAGTGCCGGAGCGCGAGCCGGAAGGCCAGGACGGGGCGGGCACGCCCGACGGGTTCCAGCGGCTGTGGATGCCGCACCGGCTGGCCTACATCAAGGGCGAGAACAAGCCTCCCGTGGCGGAGGACTGCCCATTCTGCCGGATCCCGCAACTGCCCAACGCTGACGGGCTGATCGTCGCGCGGGGGCTGCTGGTGTACGCGGTCCTCAACCTCTACCCCTACAACAGCGGCCACCTGATGGCGGTCCCGTACCGGCATGTCGCCGACTACATCGAACTGGACGACAAGGAAACCGCAGAGCTCGCCGACTTCACCAAGCGGGCGATGACGGCCCTGCGGGCGGCCGCCGGTGCGCAGGGCTTCAACATCGGGATGAACCTGGGCGGCGTGGCCGGCGCCGGCATCGCGGCGCACCTGCATCAGCACGTGGTGCCGCGCTGGGGCGGCGACGCCAACTTCATGCCGGTCATCGGCCGGACCAAGATCCTGCCGCAGCTGCTGGCCGACACCCGCGAACTGCTGGCCTCAGCCTGGCCGGGCTGAACTATCCGGGGGGTAACCGCGGTATATGCCGGGGGATAACCCCCGGACCCCCAGACCGGGGGACACCCCCGGAGCCCCCGCTGCCATCCGCTCGGGCCGGCAAGCCGGCCGTCGCGGATGGCATCTCCTGTGGCTGGGGCTCGACCGCTTCGTGTGGCTGGGGTTAGAACGCGCCGGCGCGCGCCGACGGGATGCGAGCCGCGACGGCTGGCTTCGCCGGCCCGAGCGGCTGGCACGGGGGTCCGGGGGGCGGGGCCCTCCCGGTCTGGGGGTCCGGGGGTTACCCCCCGGGTTATGCCGCGGTCCGGGGGTTACCCCCCGGGCAAATACACCTTATTCGGCCTTCGACTCTTCGGCTACCTTTCCGGCTAGATGCGAGGGCAGGGGCTCGTGGCGGAGGTAGGACCGGCTGAATGAGCCCGTGCCGTGCGACATGGACCGCAGGTCGATCGCGTAGCGGGTGATCTCCAGCTCGGGGATCTCCGCCTTCACCAGGGTCCGGCCGCCGGGCACCGGCTCGGTGCCGAGCACGCGGCCGCGGCGCGAGGACAGGTCCGACATCACGGCCCCGACATAGTCGTCGGCCACCAGCACGGCGACCTCGTCCACCGGCTCGAGCAGCAGCACCTGGGCCCGGTCGGCCGCGTCGCGCAGGGCCGCGCGGCCGGCCTTCTGGAAGGCCATGTCGGAGGAGTCCACCGAGTGCGCCTTGCCGTCGTACAGGGTCACCCGGATATCGACCATCGGGTAGCCCGCCAGCACGCCCAGCTCCATCTGGGCCCGGACGCCCTTCTCCACCGACGGGATGAACTGCCGCGGGACCACGCCGCCGACGATCTTGTCGATGAACTCGAAACCGGTGCCGGAGCCGAGCGGCTCCACCTCGACATGGCAGATGCCGAACTCGCCATGGCCGCCGGTCTGCTTAACGTTCCGGCCCAGCCCCTGGGCCTTGCCGCCCAGCGTCTCGCGCAGCGGCACTCGCAGCGGCCTGGTCTCCACCGCCACGCCGTAACGGCTGCCCAGCCGGTCCAGCAGCAGGTCCGCGTGCGCCTCGCCCATGCACCACAGCACTAGCTGGCGCGTCTCGGCGTTGTTCTCCAGGCGCAGGGTCGGGTCCTCGGCCACCAGCCTGGCCAGGGCCTGGGACATCTTGTCCTCATCGGCCTTGGACTTGGCCACGATCGCGACGGGCAGCAGCGGCTCGGGCATGTCCCAGGGCTCCATCAGCAACGGCTGCTCCTTGTCGGACAAGGTGTCCCCGGTCTCGGCGGTCATGAGCTTGGCCACGGCGCAGATGTCACCGGCGGCGCACTGGGCCACGGTGCGCTGCTGCTTGCCTAGCGGTGAGGTGATCGCGCCGATTCGCTCGTCGACGTCGTGATCGGCATGACCGCGCTGCGCCCGGCCGTGTCCGGAGACGTGCACGACCGCGTCCGGCCGCAGGGTGCCGGAGAACACCCGGACCAGGCTGATCCGGCCGACGTAGGGGTCGGAGGCCGTCTTCACGACCTCGGCGAGCAGCGGCCCGTCGGGGTCGCTGCGCAGCCCCCCGGCGGTCTTGCCCGCCAGGGTGGTGACGGCGGGCAGCGGGTGCTCGGCGGGGGCGGGGAACGCCTGGGTGATCACCTCGAGCAGTTCGGCCAGGCCGATGCCGCCCGGCGAGGCGACTGCGAGCACCGGGTAGAAGGTCCCGCGCGCGACCGCCGTCTCCAGGTCGTCGACCAGGACCTTGAGGTCGATCTCCTCGCCGGACAGGTACCTGTCCATGAGGGTCTCGTCCTCGCTTTCCTGGATGACCGTCTCGATGAGCGAGGAGCGGGCCTCCGCCACCCGGTCAGCGTCCGCGGGCTCGACGTCGCGGTCCTGCCGGCCGCCGGCACCGGAATAGTCGTAGAACCGCTCAGGCAGCAGGCCGATCAGGCCGCGTACGCCGCCGTGGTCATCGGCGACGGGCAGGTACAGGGGCGCCACCGATTCGCCGAACGCAGCCCGGCAGGCGGCCAGCGCCTCCTCGAAGTCCCCGCGCTGGTGATCGATCTTGGTGATGACGACCGCGCGCGGCGTGCCGACCGTGGCGCATTCCTCCCACAGCATCTTGGTCAGGCCGTCGACCCCCTCGGCGGCCGAGACGGTGAACAGGGCGGCGTCGGCGGCCCGCAGCCCGGCGCGCAGGTCGCCGGTGAAGTCGGCGTACCCGGGCGCGTCCAGGAGGTTGACCTTGACGCCCGCATGCTCGAAGGGGACCAGCGTCAGGTTGACCGACCGCTGCTGGCGGACCTCGACCTCGTCGAAGTCGCTGACGGTCGTCCCGTCCTCCACCCGTCCTGGCCGCTGGATTGTCCCCGTGATCGCCAGCAGCGCCTCCGCCAGCGTCGTCTTTCCTGCTCCTGAGTGGCCGACCAGCACCACGTTGCGCACGCTATCGGGCTGGCCGGCCATTGGTGCCCGGCCGGCGGCTCCCGGTGCGTGAGTCCTGTCCGCCATCCGCGTCGCCTCCTCGCGTCGTTCGGCTCCTGCACGACCAGCCTTTACCTGCCGGCCACGCGATCACAAGGGCCGAAGGTCAATCAGGGAAAGTGTTGTGGTACGTCCCTGGCCCGCTCGGCCAAGATCGGGAAACTTCGGACGCCTACCGGATCTTGCCGGATGCCGACGCCAGTAGGATCAAGCCGCCATGCTGAACAAGCTGCGACCAGTTCTCGCCCGCGTGCTCGAGCCGGCCGGCCGGGCGCTCGCGCGCACCCCGCTGACGCCGAACGAGATCACTGTCATCGGCACCGTCGGCGTGTCGGCGGGGGCACTGGTGTTCTTCCCCACCGGTCACCTGTTCATCGGCACGCTGATCTGCGCGATCTTCGTTCTCGCCGACATGCTCGACGGCGCCCTGGCCCGGATCAAGGGCACCAGCGGCAAGTTCGGCGCGTTCCTGGATTCCACGCTCGACCGGGTCGCCGACGCGGCGATCTTCGGCGGCCTGGCCAGCTATCTGGCGCTGCACCCCAGCGGCCATAACCGGGTGCTGGCCGCGGTGGCGCTGTTCTGCCTCGTGGCCGGCGCGCTGGTGTCCTATGCCAAGGCGCGGGCGGAGGGACTGGGGCTTCGCTGCGACGTCGGTATCGCAGAACGGCCCGAACGGATGGTAATCGGGCTTACCGCAGCGGGGCTGTCCGGGCTTGGCGTACCGTATGTCCTTCCCGTGGGACTCTGGCTCCTAGCGGTGGCGAGTGCCGTCACCTTCGGGCAGCGCGTGCTCGCCGTGCGGCGGGCCGCCGCGACGCAGGCCGCAGGAGGTGACCCCGATGACTGGAGTTAAGGACAGGCTGGCCAGTCTCGGCTATGGCCTGGGCTGGTCAGCGCTGTGCCGCGTCCCGGAGCCAGCCGCTCGCGCGGGTTTTCAGCTTTTCGCCGATATCGCCTGGCGCCGTCAGGGGCCAGGCGTCCAGGTGCTGGAGGGCAACCTGCGGCGGGTCCTGGGCCCCGACGCCACGGGCGCGCAGGTACGCGCGGTGTCCAGGGAATCAATGCGCTCCTATGCGCGCTATTGGCTGGAGATATTCCGGCTGCCCGTGATGCCCGTGGAGCGGCTGATTGAGGGAATGCACGACATCGGTCATATTGCGGACGCTTTTGAGTACCTGGCCGCCGGGCGCGGCGTGGTCTTCGCGCTGCCGCACATGGGCAACTGGGACCAGGCGGGGGCATGGATCATCGCCAAGGGGGCAGGCTCCTTGACGACGGTAGCGGAGCGGATTGAGCCCGAATCGGTGTATGAGCGGTTCGTTACGTTCCGCGAGGGACTGGGTATGGAGGTTCTTCCCGCTAGTGGCGGAGACCGGCCATTCGGGGTACTGGCCCGGCGGCTGCGGGCGGGCAAGGTCGTCTGCCTGCCGTGTGACAGAGATGTCACCGGCCACGGCATCGAGATGGAATTCTTCGGGGAGGGCGCCAGGATGACACCCGGCCCGGCGGCGCTGGCCGTGCAGACCGGTGCGGCGCTGATGCCCGCGATCTTGTGGTTCTCCGGCGACGGCTGGGGAGTGAATGTCGGCGCGGAGATCCCCGTGCCGGAAGCTGGCGACCGGAAGGAGCGGATCAGGGCCATGACGCAGCAGATCGCGCGCTTCTTCGAGGCCGGAATCCGGGAGCATCCGCAGGACTGGCACATGCTGCAGCGCGTCTTCACCGCCGATCTCGATCCGGCCCGGCTGGCCGCGGCGCAGCGCGCCGCCGCGGCGGCGCCAGACAGCGCACCACTGGGCGACGCGGCACCGGGCGACGCGGCACTGAACCGGCAGGCAGGTGGCCGATGAAAATCGGCCTGGTGTGCCCGTACAACTGGGATGTCGCAGGCGGCGTTCAGGAACACATCAGGGGCCTGGCCGACGCGCTGGTCGAACTGGGGCACCAGGTGTCGGTGATCGTGCCGACCGACGACGATGCGCTGCTGCCTGCCAATTTCGTGTCCGGAGGCCGGGCTATCCCCGTTCCTTACAACGGCTCGGTGGCCCGGCTCGCCTTCGGTCCCGTGGCGGCGAGCCGGTTGCGCAGGTGGATCAGGGACGGCGGATTTGACGTCCTGCACGTCCACGAGCCGAGCGCGCCGAGCCTGTCGCTGCTCGCCTGCTGGATAGCCGACGGGCCGATTGTGGCGACAATACATACCGCGATCCCGCGCTCTCGGGCGCTTCATGTCGCCCAGCCCATCCTGCAGTCCGCGCTGGAGAAGATCAGCGGCCGGATCGCGGTATCCGAGGCTGCGCGGACTACCTGGGTGGAGCATATGGGCGGGGACGCGGTGCTGATCCCTAATGGCGTCGCCGTCCAGAAGTTCGAGAAGGGTGAGCCGCTGCCAGGGTGGCCGGGAGATGGCGGCACGCTTGGCTTCGTCGGCAGGGTCGACGAGCCGCGCAAGGGTTTCACGCTGCTGGTGAAGGCCTTCGGGCTGCTAGCCGCCGAGCGCCCAGGAGTGCGGCTGCTGGTCGCCGGCCACGGTGACGCGGACGAGGCGCTGGAGCAGCTGCCGGCGGCGCTGCGCGAGCGGGTCGTCCTGCTCGGCCAGGTCAGCGACGAGGACAAGGTTCGGGTGTACCACTCCGTGGACGTGTTCTGCGCGCCCAACACCGGCGGCGAGAGCTTCGGGATCGTGCTGGCCGAGGCCATGGCCGCCGGGGCCCCGATCGTCGCCAGCGACCTGGACGCGTTCCGGCGGGTGCTGCGCGGCGGCCGGGCCGGAGAGCTGTTCGAGAACGGCAATCCCGTCGGCCTGGCGGTCGCAGTGGCCAGGATGCTCGACGACCCGGCCAGGCGGGCGACACTCGCCGCCGCCGCCTCCGTGGCCGTCCGCGACTACGACTGGCAGGTCGTCGCCCGCGACGTGCTGCAGGTCTACCAGGCGGTGGCCCCGGCCGCCGGGCGCCTGGCCGCCGCAGTCTCGTGACCGCCATGAGCAGCCTGATCGTCATCGCCGTCCTGGCGCTGATCGGCGTCTACGTCTCCTGGCGGGCCGGGCGCCTCGACCGGCTGCACGCCCGGCTGGAGGCGGCCCGCTTCGCGCTGGATGCCGCACTGGTCCGCCGCAGCTCGGTGGCGCTGGAGCTCGCATCCTCCGGGCTGCTCGACCCGGCGACCAGCGTGCTGCTGGCCGGCGCCGCCCATGACGCGCGAGCCGCCCAGACGGCGCGCGAACTGCCCGAGAGCGACCTGACCCGGGCGCTGCGGGCGGTCTTCAGCCAGCCGGAGTTCCGGGCGTCACTGTCGGGCGTCCCGGATGCCCAGGAGCTGCTGGGCGAGCTGGAGGGCGCCGCCCACCAGGTGTTCCTGGCCAGGAAGTTTTATAACGATGCGGTCGCCGCCACCCAGGCCGCGCGACGCCGCTGGCTGGCCCGCGCCCTGCGGCTGGCGGGCAACGCGACGATGCCGGAGTTCTTCGAGATCGATGACTCGCTGGTGCCGGCCGGCGAGGCGGGTCAGGAGGCGGACATGCCGCACCTGACCACTGATCGCCTGGCCACTGATCGCCTGGCCACTGATCATCTGGCCGGCTGACCGGCGAGTCAGGCCGTCGCCGGCAACCGGGAGCCGGACTGGCTGGGCGGCAGGGGGACTCGCCAGGGCGCGCGTTACTGCCCCTACCATGGGATTAGTCATGAGCAGCGACCAAGTGAGGTATTCCGTGTCTGTCCCGGATTCGACCGAGAACACCAGCGGCACCGCGAGCGCGGCAGCGCAGCGGGGGACCCAGCGAGTCAAGCGTGGCATGGCCGACATGCTCAAGGGCGGCGTGATCATGGACGTCGTGACGCCGGAGCAGGCCAAGATCGCCGAGGACGCGGGCGCGGTGGCCGTCATGGCGCTGGAACGGGTCCCGGCCGATATCCGGGCGCAGGGCGGCGTGGCCCGGATGAGCGACCCGGACATGATCGACGGGATCATCGCGGCCGTCTCGATCCCGGTCATGGCCAAGTGCCGGATCGGTCATTTCGCCGAGGCCCAGGTGCTGCAGGCCATCGGCGTGGACTACATCGACGAGTCCGAGGTGCTCACGCCGGCCGACGAGGCGCATCACGTCGACAAGTGGGAATTCACGGTGCCCTTCGTCTGCGGGGCCACCAACCTGGGCGAGGCGCTGCGCCGGCTCACCGAGGGCGCCGCGATGATCAGGTCCAAGGGCGAGGCGGGCACCGGCAACGTGGTCGAGGCGACCCGGCACATGCGCAGCATCCGGACCGAGATCCGCCGGCTGGGCACGCTCAGCCCCGAGGAGCTCTTCACCGCGGCCAAGGACCTGCAGGCCCCCTACGACCTCGTCGCCGAGGTGGCGGCGGCCGGGAAGCTGCCGGTGGTCCTGTTCACGGCGGGCGGGATCGCTACCCCCGCCGACGCCGCGATGATGATGCAGCTCGGTGCGGAGGGGGTCTTCGTGGGCTCGGGCATCTTCAAGTCCGGGGACCCGGCGGCCCGCGCCGCGGCCATCGTCAAGGCGACCACCTTCCACGACGATCCGGACGTCGTGGCGAAGGTCTCCCGCGGGCTGGGCGAGCCCATGGTCGGCATCAACCTGGACACGCTGGCGCCCGAGCAGCGTTACGCCGGCCGCGGCTGGTAAGGCGGCCGGTGGTCACGGGGACTGCGCCGGCGATCGGGGTACTCGCGCTCCAGGGGGACGTCGCCGAGCACGTGCGCGCGCTGCGCGAGGTCGGTGCCTCGGCCTGCCTGGTGCGCAGGCCGGCCGAGCTCGACGCCGTTGACGGCCTGGTCATTCCCGGCGGGGAGTCGACCACCATCTGGAAGCTGGCCGAGATCTTCGAGCTGGCCGAGCCGCTGCGCAAGAGGATCGGCGGGGGCATGCCGGTCTTCGGCTCGTGCGCGGGCATGATCATGCTCGCCGCGCGGCTCGCCGATCCGGCCAGCGGCCAGGAGACCCTCGGCGCGATCGACATGACCGTCCGGCGCAACGCGTTCGGCCGGCAGGTGGACTCGTTCGAGAGCGACCTGGCGATCAGCGCCATCGGCGAGCCGCCGCTGCGGGCGGTGTTCATCCGCGCGCCGTGGGTGGAGAAGATCGGTGCCGGAGTGGAGGTCCTCGCGACCGAGCCTGTCGCGAGTAGGATCGTCGCGGTCCGCCAGGGTCCGGCGCTTGCGACGGCGTTCCATCCCGAGCTCACCCCGGACCGTCGCATACATGAGCTATTTGTCAACATGGTGAGGGAACGATCATGAGCGGCCATTCAAAGTGGGCAACCACCAAGCACAAGAAGGCCGTCATTGACGCCAGGCGGGGCAAGCTGTTCGCCAAGCTGATCAAGAACGTCGAGGTCGCCGCGCGCAACGGCGGCCCCGATCTGGCGGGCAACCCGACGCTCTATGACGCCGTGCAGAAGGCCAAGCGCAGCTCGGTGCCGAACGACAACATCGACCGCGCCGTTCGCCGCGGTGGCGGCCTGGAGGCCGGCGGGGCCACCTACGAGGCGGTGACCTACGAGGGTTACGCTCCCGGCGGCGTGGCCGTCCTGGTGGAGTGCCTGACCGATAACAAGAACCGGGCGGCCGCCGAGGTGCGGACGGCGCTGAGCCGCAACGGCGGCTCCATGGCCGACCCCGGCTCGGTCTCCTACCTGTTCAGCCGCAAGGGCGTGGTGATCGTCCCTAAGGCGGCGGGCGTGACCGAGGATGACGTGCTCACGGCCGTACTGGAGGCCGGCGCCGAGGAGGTCAACGACCTGGGCGAGTCCTTCGAGGTGGTCAGCGAGGCCACCGACCTGGTCGCCGTGCGCACCGCCCTGCAGGAGGCCGGGATCGACTACGAGTCGGCGGAGGCCGCCTTCCTGCCGTCGGTCGAGGTGCCGCTGGACGAGGAGCACGCCAAGCGGGTCTTTCGGCTGATCGAGGCGATCGAAGACTCCGACGACGTGCAGGACGTATACGCCAACTACTCCGTTACCGATGAGGTCATGGAGCACCTGGTGAGCGCGGGGTGAGCGGGAGCGCGGTGAGCGCGGGGTGAGCGTCGTTGTCCGCCCGCTGCGGGCAGACGACGATCTTGAGCCCGATCTGGATCTCGGGCACCGGGCCTTCGGCCCGTTCGGCGGCGAGGAGCGGGAACGCCGGCTGGCGAGCGTGCGCGCCGCGGTCAGTGCCGGGCAGCATCTGGCCGCGTTTGACGGTTCCGCCATGGTGGCCTCGGCCCGGTACTTCGACCTGCGGCAGTGGTGGTACGGCCGGCCGCTGCCGGCGGCCGGGGTGGCCGACGTCAAGGTCGCGCCGGAGGAGCGGGGCCGCGGCGTGGGCCGCGCCCTGATAACCGGCCTGCTGGAGCAGAT
>Ga0307374_10013104_pt1 | contig 11517 bp, 10 predicted proteins | sample OX3MG_FD_202532 | JGI IMG/M metagenome (GOLD analysis project Ga0307374, IMG submission 202532) | Soil microbial communities from Risofladan, Vaasa, Finland - OX-3 | ecosystem: Environmental > Terrestrial > Soil > Coastal area > Acid sulfate soil | place: Finland: Risofladan, Vaasa | collected... | reverse complement strand
GCCGCGTCTACGGCGTGGCCGGCGCCGGGATGGTCAACCGGCACCGGGTCGGCCGCAGCTGGGCCTGGCCGTCGGGCGACTGGGGGTCGCTGCCGGTCCAGGGCGGGATCGAGGCGGCGTTCCGCGCGCAACTAGCGGGCGCGAGCGACCCGAGCGCCGAGATCGAGCGGATCCGCCGCACGCTGGCCGCGGTCACCTCACCGTTCCGCACCGCGGAGCGGTTCGGCGTGCAGGACCTGATCGACCCTCGTGACAGCAGGCCGCTGCTGTGCGCGTGGGTGCGCGACGCCTACCGGGTGCTGCCGGAGCTGACGGGCCCCCCGTCGTTCGGCACTCGTCCCTGAGACAGAGCCAGCCAGGGATCACCGGGTCGGGAAATCCGGGCGCAGCCTCGATCGCACCGTGCAGGAATGCCAGCTTCGTCTGCGTGTCGGGGAAGGCGCGAGATCGGGCGGGTTCAGTGAGCAGAACCAGCGGGCGGGGCTGCTGCTCAGCGGGAAAGCCAGCCCACGCTCTCAGGCCCAGCCTGGTCTTCTCCCGATGCCAGTCCATGCGGCTCATTCGCCTAACGCTAGACGTAGCCGTCCCCGGAGGGACCAGCCCTAGACAATAAGGCCAGCCCTAGGCAAGGCCCGTCTGCTGGACCGGATCCGCTGGACCGATCGCGCGGCTTGCTACCGTGCGGGCGTGGCTATCTCGTTCAGCGAAGAAACGCTCAGGCTCCTGGACGGCAAGAACTACGCGGTCCTCGCCACGGTGAATCCGGACGGCAGCCCGCAGACATCCGCGATGTGGGTCTGCCGGGACGGTGACGAGCTGCTCTTCTCCACCGTCGAAGGACGCGTCAAGCACCGCAACATGCTGCGCGACCCGCGGGTCAGCGTGACCATTCTCGACTCCGCCGACCCGGAGAACTACGTCGAGCTGCGCGGGCTGGTGTCGATGACACCGGACATCGGCCGGCGGGTCGACACCGCGCTGTCCTGGAAGTACGACGGCAAGGATCCCGATCCGGACCGGCCGGGCGCGGTGCGCGTCATCGTGCGGATGACGGTGGACAAGGCGACGGGATACGCGGCTTAGGCCAGGCGCGGACGACTGCTCAGCCAGGGCCGCCGGCCGGCCAGGGCCGCGACGATTCCGTTCGCGACGGCCGGCGAGGTGTCGAACGGATCGGGTGATGAGTCGACCGGATTCGTGGCCTGCTAGCTCCAGAGCTTGAGATGGGTACTCGCCGACACCGCGTCGAGCTGGTCCGAGCTCACGTAGACGCCGCCGCCGGCAACCGTCGGTGCCGCCTGCACCTGGCCGCTCGTCTGGAAGAACCACCGGACCTTGCCGGTAGCCGCGCTGAAGGCGTAGAGCTTCTGCTCGCCCGTGCTCCCGACGTAGACCGTGCCGTCAGCGACCGCGGGCGTGGAGTAGAACTGGTCGTAGAAGTCCACGACTCAGCGGTAACGGTTGCCTGGAACTGGACCGATGACGGCACCATCGACTAGGCGAACTGCACCCAGGCGAGCGTCACCTCGGGCCAGGGCGCAGCGGTCACGGTGAGCGCCAGGTGCTCGGACATGAACGGGAATACCGGCCACGCCTCCGATCAGCTCAAGGTAGACACGACGGCGCCCGCCGTCTCGGTGACCGGGGTGGCCAACGGGCACCAGTACGTACTCGGCGCGGTTCCGGCACCCGGCTGCGCCACCACTGACAGCCTGTCCGGGGTCGGCACAGCGGCGTCGGCGCACGTGAGCTCGGGGGGATCGCACGGCGTGGGCCGGTTCACCGCCCAGTGCACGGGAGCCACCGACGTGGCAGGCAACCCGCAGGCCGCGCCCGCCGTTGTCTCCTACACCGTCGTCGATGGCTTCGGCGGCTTCTTCTCGCCGAAGCCGGGAACGACCCTGGCCAAGTCCGCCAGCACGATCGTCATCACGTTCCGCCTGGTCGAAGCGGGCGGCCAGCCGATCCCGGCGGCCGCGGCGTCGGCACTGGGCGCGGTCGCAGCGTCGCTTGGTTCGGCCATGCTGTTCCGGCCGGCGAAACGTCGTATCCAGGGGGCCGGGACGTGGCCGGCGATTCGCCGGTTCGTGCTCGCGGTGGTCGGAACGGCCGTGCTTGCCGCCGCCGTCGGCAAGCAACTCGCCGTAGCGGCGGCCGGCTAGCCAGGCGCCACCGACGACCAGTCCGCGAAACCGGTCGGGTCGTGGCGGCCCATGCTGGCGTGCTCGAACATGCCCCAGCCTTCCTCGCCGTCCAGCCGCGCCCTGGCCAGGTGATCGGTCACGCCCCACGGGATCCGCCCGGCCACCGCCGGGTCGGTCAGGTCGTAGACGCTGGCGCTGCTCCAGTTCCGCCCCATCCAGCGGCCGTGCGACCAGTCCGGGTCGCCGTTGTAACCGGCGCCGATGTGCAGCGGCAGTGAAGTGAGGGTTTCTATTTCTACGCAAACCGGCTTGCCCGTGCCGTCGGTCAGGTGCATCCTGGCCGATCGTGGGTGCCGGGTCCCCGGTTCGTAGCTGATCTCGACTCGCGGCCAGCCGAGCTGCTCGACCCGGCCATCGGGCCAGACCCGCCTGGCGTTGCTCAGGGTGCGGAAGCCGTCCGGGTTCTCCTGCAGGATCACGATCAGCGCGCAGGACGAGAAGCGCAGCGGCATGTACAGCCACCAGAACCCGGTCAGGGTCTCGGCCGCCCGCCCCGGGGGCTCGGGCTCGCCGACCGGCCTGATCCCCCAGGACCGGTCCCTGGCCCCTGACCAGCGGTCGTCGCTGACGTCGAACTCCCGGTCGCCGACCCGCAGCCGGCCACTCCAGCTGCCTAGCTGGCAGAACCGCGACGAGTCGACGATCGGGCGGTCGCCCGACATCAGCAGGTGCGAGTCTTCCTGCACCGCCGGGAACGAGCCGGTCCAGTGCAGGTCGAAGTCCAGGCTGGAGTCGGGGGACTGGCAGGTCAGGTGCAGCTTGCGCAGCGGCTCGACGACCTCGATCCGGTAGCCGCTTACCTGCTGGTCCATGCCGCGCTCAGCCAGGACGTCGGAGAAGCGGACGCTCCACTGCCGGTCTCCGGCCCTGGCCGCCGCGTAGGCGTCGATCACCCCGAGGTTCGGGTACACGCCAAGCCCGGTCACCAGGAAGATGTCCCCGGAGCGGTCGTGGGCGTTGAAGTAGCAGCGGTCGTAGAAGTTCCGGTCGCTGCTCGCCACCCGGCTCATCGGCAGCGGTATCTGGTGGATCGGGTACTCGTCGAGCGGTATCGGCCCAGTGGCTAGCGACACGGTCTCAGTCCCATCGGTAGGTTCCGGCGAGCAGCTTCTCCAGGCTTGCCCGGTGCATCACGTAGTCGTCGATGTCGGCCGGGACCTGGTCCTCGCCGAAGTGGATCATCCGGCGCTTGACCCTGGACATCACGATCGCGTGCCGCAGCGCCGCGTACATCAGGTAGAAGTCCATGTCCCGCAGGGAGTAGCCGCTGAACTCGGCGTAGCAGCGCTCCACCTCGGAGCGGCGCAAGAAGTCCGGCAGTCCGGGCAGCTCGAAGAACTCGGCGATGTCCTGGAAGAACCGGTGCAGGAAGATGAACCAGGCGACGTCAAGCTCGCGCGGGCCGAGCGCGGCCATCTCCCAGTCGAGGATGGCTGCCGGGGTGAAACCGCGGTAGATGATGTTCCCGATCCTCGCGTCGCCCCAGGACAGGACATCAGGCCCGGTCTCGGCCGGCCAGTGCTCGTCCAGCCAGCGCAGGCTGCGCTCGATGATCGGAATCTGGATGCCGTCATCGGCCAGCGCCCACCGGTAGTACTCCCGCTGCTGGTCGACGTGCCACCGCAGCGAGCCGGTGCCAGGCGGCGGGCGGACCAGCGATTTGTCGCCTGAGGGTCAACGCCTGTTCGCCGGGCGTCAGCACAGGGCCGCCGCCCGCTACGTGGTCCAGGGCGACTGGCGGCTCAGCCGTGGTGCGCGATCGTGGCGAATCCCGAGGTCTCCCTGCGTTCGAGCCGGTGACCGCGGCGTCTGATTGGCTGGCCCTCGCGGATAGATGGCGCCGAATGCGTGTTCTCCTGCGCGCGGGTCGGCAGGCGCTGGTCGTAGCCGCTGCCCATCCTGGGTACGTAGCCGAAGAGTTTGCGGTTAAGCGAAGAGTTTGCGGTGCTATATGACGCAGACTTTACGGCTCACTGCCGTGTCACCCGGAGGCTGCGCGAACATGTACCTGACCCCGACCGAGGAAGACCGGCTGGCGATCTACGCCGCCGCCGAGCTCGCGCGCCGGTCGCTGGCCGACGGTGCCAGCCTGAATGCCCCGGAGGTGACCGCGCTGATCTGCGACGAGATGCACCGGGCGGCCCGGTCCGGGGCCTCGCTCGACGGCGTGCTCGCCGCGGGCCGCCGGGCGGTCCGGCTCGAGGACCTGATGGACGGGATACCGGCCCTGGTGCCCGAGATCAGGCTCGAGGTGCTGATGGATGACGGCATGCGCCTGGTGGTGCTGCGCGAGCCGTGGGGACAGCCATGACCGGCCGGACCGAGCCCGGCGCGGTTCGCAGCCCGGAGCGCGACGTGGTCCTCTCGCCCGGCCGTCCGCGCCGGCGGATCACGGTGGTGAGCCGGTCCGCCCGGCCGATCAGGGTCTCCTCGCACTATCCGTTCTGGCGGGTCAACGCGCGGCTTGAGTTCGACCGCGCCGCTGCGGCCGGCTACCGGCTCGACATCCCGGCTGGAGCCTCGGTCCGCTGGGCGCCGGGCCAGAGCAGGGAGGTAGACCTGGTGGCTCTCGGCGGCAGCGCGGGCGGCGCCGGGTCGTGAGCGAGGCATCGATGCGCCAGGGCGACTACAGCGCGAAGTTCGGGCCGACCACCGGCGACCGGGTCAGGCTGGGTGACACCGACCTGTGGCTGCGGGTCGAGGACGACCACGTCGGCTACGGCGACGAGCCGGTCTGGGGCTATGCCCGCAACATCCGCTCCAGGATGACCCAGCAGGACCGGGCCAGTGCCGACAGCGAGCTCGACGTCCTGATCGCGGGCGTGCTCGTCGTTGATCCGCTGCTCGGCGTGGTCAAGACCAGCATCGGCGTCAAGGACGGCCGGATCGTCGGGATCGGCCGGGCCGGCAACCCGGACGTCACCAGCGGCGTCGACCTGACCATCGGCCCGAACACGCTGCCGGTGATGGGGTACGGCCTGATCGCGACGGCGGGCGGGGTGGACTCGCACGTGCATCTGATCACGCCCAGGCTGATCCCGGTCGCGCTGGCCGCCGGGGTGACGACGCTGATCACCGCGGGTTTCGAGGAGCCGCCCGCGGCGATGACCGCGACGCTGCTGGCCTTCGAGCAGCTGCCGGTCAACCTCGGACTGCAGGCCAGCGCCAGGACCGAAGCCGCGTCGGCGGTGCAGCGGGTCATCGAGGCCGGCGCGATCGGGCTGAAGATCCACGAGGACTGGGGGGCCTACCCGGAGATCATCGACGCGGTCCTCACCGTGGCCGATGACTTCGACGTGGCCGTGGCGCTGCATACCGACGGGCTGAACGAGTCCTGCGAGATCGAGGACACCGTGGCCGCCATCGCCGGCCGGACCGTGCACGCGTACCACGTCGAGGGCGCGGGCGGCGGCCACATCCCCGACCTGATCGGCCTGGTGCGCGAGCCTGGCATCATCTGCTCGTCGACGACGCCGACCATTCCGTACGGCGTCGGCACGGCGGCCGAGCATCCTGAGATGATCCTGGCGGTGCACGGCGGCTCTGGTGCGGACCCTGATGACCTGCAGCTCGCCGCCGAGCGGGTCCGCCAGGCCACGATGGCCGCCGAGGGGCCGCTGCACGACCTTGGCGCGATCAGCATCATCAACAGCGACTCGCAGGGGATGGGCAGGATCGGCGAGACGATCAGGCGGAGCTGGCAGCTCGCTCATATCATGAAGGCCTGGCGCGCCAGCCAGGGCGGCGCGGGCTGGCCCGAGGCGCCTGGCGTCCGCAGGACCGTGCCCCGTCCGCAGGCATCGCTCGCCGATGACGGCCTGGGCCCGGACGACAACGAGCGGGTACTGCGGTACCTGGCCAAGTACACGATCGACCCGGCCATCACCCACGGCGTGTCGGGAGAGGTCGGCACGCTGGCGCCTGGCCGGCTAGCCGACATCGTGCTGTGGCGCCCCGGCTACTTCGGCGTCCGGCCGGAGCTGATCCTCAAGTCGGGCCACTTCGCCTGGGGGCCGCTGGGAGAGGGGAACGCCGCCGTGGAGGGCGCCGAACCGCGCCGGTACGGTGCCCACTGGGGCGGGCACGGGCGCACGCCGGCCTCGCTGTCGGTGACCTTCGTATCGCGCGCCGCCGTGGAGGCCGGCATCGCGGCCCGGCTCGGCGGCGAGCGGCGCCTCGTGCCGGTGTCCGGCACCCGAACGGTCCGCCGATCGGACCTGATCGCGGGACGTGCGTGCCCCGCGATCGTTATCGATCCGGCCGACGGTACCGTGCGGCTCGGCGACCGGGTGCTGGCCGCCGAACCGGTTAGCGAGGTTCCGCTGTCCCGCCGCTACCTGCTCGCCTGAAAGGACGACACCATGATGCAAGCGAGCACGCCGCGGGCTGACGGCTTCGCCATGCCAGCCGAGTGGGAGCCCCACCAGTGCTGCTTCATGGCATGGCCAGCCAGGCGGAGCCTGTGGGGCGACCTCTTCGGGCAGGCGAAGCTGGACTACGCCGAGGTCGCCCGGACGATCGCCGGGTTCGAGCCCGTCGTGATGATCTGCCGGCCCGGCGACGCGACCGACGTGATCGACCACTGCGGGTCGTCGGTGCAGGTGGCCGAGATCGAGATCGACGACTCGTGGACCAGGGACAGCGGCCCGGTCTTCGTCACCAGCGACCAGGGCGATGTGGCGGCCGTCGATTTCGGCTTCAACTCATGGGGCGGCAAGTACCTTCCCTACGACCACGACGCTGCCCTGGGCCGGGCACTCGCCGACGTGCTCGGTACCAGGTGCTACCGGGCTCCGTTCGTGCTGGAAGGCGGCGCGTTCTTCACCGACGGCGAGGGGACGCTGGTCACCACCGAAGGACCTGTGCTGGATCCCAACCGCAATCCTGGTGCCTCGCGCGGGCTGTTCGAGCAGGTGGTGAGTGACTACCTGGGGATCGACCGGGTGCTGTGGCTGGTCGCGTTTCCCGACCGGGACACTGACGGCCACGTCGACGGGATCGCGCAGTACGCCGGGCCAGCAGAACTGCTGCTGCTCGTGCCGGGCGACGAGGAGCACGAGAACTACGGTTCGGCGCGGGAGAACCTGGCCCGGCTGGCCGGTGCCGCCGATGCCAGGGGCAGGACACTGAAGGTGATCCAGTTCGATGTCACGGCTGCGGCGTCGGCTGCCGGCGAGCGGCTCGACGTGCCGTACCTGAACTGCTACCTCGCTAATGGCGGCGTGGTCGTCCCGGTGGCCGGGTCGCCGTCCGACGAGGTGGCGCTCGCCCGGCTGAGCGAGGTGTTCGCGGATCGCGAGGTGGTCGGAGTACCCGGTGCCGCCTTGTCCTACGGTGGCGGCGGCCCGCACTGCATCACTCAGCAGATGCCGCTCGGCCGGCCCGTTCCCGCAGCGCGAACCTGAGCAGGCAGCAGGCCCGGGTGTGCCGGCGGGCCGGTGCTCTCCGGCACGGCCCGCCGGCCTCGCCGCTGGCTAATATCCGCCGGGGCCGCTCTGCGTGTGCTTGTGCTGCGGGTGGGAGCCCGGACCGCATGCCGCCGCGCCGAGCGCCGTGCCGATCACAGCGACGGCTACCAGCAGCCCGCGCAGGTACCTGGGCATCTTCGAAGCTGACTTCGATCGGACTGATGCGTACTCCACTGCGTTCCTTTCCGCCGACGTACCCGGCCTTTCTGGCAGGCACGTATGTTACGCCATGCGCCCTATGCCGTTATCGGCCGACCGTCTTAGCTCCCCGATCCGAAGACCCTGGAGGTGCCGATGACCTTGCCGCTGGCATCGAGCGCCTGGACCTTGTAAGCCGCGAAGTTCTGGCTTACCGGGATGGCCGTCTCGAAACCGGACTTGGCCTTGGTCGCCACGACGGACAGCTGACTGGCACTCGCGCCCGCCAGCACCCGCCAGGAGGAGACCTGCGTGGCGCCATTCCAGCTCGCGTAGACGGTCGTCTTCCCGCCGGGCTGCCGCGCCGCGGCGCTGGGCGGGGCGAGCGGAAGGCCGACCCACCGGCCCGCCGGGATCTTGATCGCCCGGTAGGACAGGTCAGAACCGGGGAACAGGGCGTCCATGACCAACTGGCCGGACTTGCTGTACTCCGCGAAGAACGGCAGGTTGCCGTAGCCGACGAACACGTTTCCGTTCGGCAGCAGCTCGGCCGAACCCATGTACGACGCGTCGGTGCCCTGGCGGCCGTCCTCGTCGTGGTGCCGGTACTGGCTGACCAGGGTCGCCCTCCGGCTGGCCGGGTCGAGCTTGAGCACCTCGGCACGGGACGGCCCGGTCGGAGCCAGGTAGGTGCCGCCGCTCTCCAGGAAACAGCAGTGATCGTCGAAGATGCTGAGCTCGTTGTTCGGCAGCAGCGTCACGTCATGCTGGTACTTGAACTCGGCGTTCTTGCCGAACGTGAAGTCCGAGTGGTTGCCGCCGAGCGTCCAGTCGATCTTGCCGGTCGTGGTGTTGATCTTGTACACGCCCCAGGTATCCCGCATGGAGACCAGGACCGCGTTCTTGCCGAGCACGTCGATCGAGTTGACGTGGTAGGCATCCCACGGGAACCCGTTGCCGGGCGGCAGTGAGTGCGAGTCGCCCAGCCCGATGTGCTGGTACGCGTCCCAGGAGCGCACGAGCCTGCCGGTGCCGAGGTTGTACTCCTGCACCGCGGAGTCGACGAGGGTGCCGTTGTAGACGCCGCCCCACTTCGACAGGTTCATGGGCACGTTCTTGTTCGCCGTCACCCAGGCGTCATCACCGTCGATCACCATCGTGTGCAGGGTCAGGACCCACCCGTCGGTGCCCTTGAGCGTGGCGATGGTCTTGTAGTGCTGGTTGACCACGATGTACTTGCCGCTCGATGTCTGGCCCGTGTTGGTGACCACGCCCTGCCACCAGGTCAGGACCGGCTGGCCGTGGTAGGCCTGCTCATCGAGGTTCGAGGCGACGACGTTGGTCGGCACCGGCCTGAACCACACCGGCTGCAGGCTGTTGTCGAGCATCAGCGGCCCGCTCTGACCCGTCATCGGGGGCTTGGTCAGGTCGTAGAAGTTCCCGGTCAGGATGTAGCCGGGTGCGGGAGTGCCGGTGGCACGCGAGGCCGTCCGGATGATGGGCGGGTGCAGGCCGGGCGCGGACTGATAGGTGTACGCGCCATCGACCTTGTAGGCACCGACCGGAGCGCCGGGATGTGCGGCGAACCTGAAGTCGACCAGGGCGAACACCGCGAGCACGCCGAGCACGACGACGGGCAGCCGCCAGTGCACGGGTATCCTCGCCGGCGCGGCCGCTGGCTTGGCTGGCTTGTCGGTCTCGGCAGGCCGGGCAGCCGCCTGATGCGCCGGGGCCTGGGCGTGGCGCAGCATCATGAACGACAGCAGCGCCGCCAGGGCCGCGAGACCGGCCGCGATCAGGTACGCCAGCCGGAAACCGGCGGTCAGGGCGTCAGGAACTGGCTTGTTGTGCCCGATCAGGTGCGTGGTGTAGGACGTCGCGAACGAGATCAGCAAGGCGATGCCGAGCCCGCCGCCCGCCTGCCGCGAGGTGTTGACCAGGCCGGAGGCCAGGCCCGCCTGGGCCGGCTGGACGGCCTGAGTAGCGAAAATGGTCGACGCCACCACGGACAGCCCGATGCCGGCCGCCGCCAGCATGCCGGGCAGCACGACGTACCCGAGCGAGCTGCCGGTCGGGCCGATCCTGGCGAACAGCAGCAGCCCGCTCGCCAGCAGGACCAGGCCGGAGGTCAGCACTGCCCGGAGGCCGAAGATCCCGACCAGCTTGCCGGCCTGCCGGGCGGTGATCATGATCACCAGCGCCATCGGGAAGAACGCGAGGCCCGCATTCAGCGGCGAGAGCCCGAGCACTTCCTGGAGGTACAGGGAGCTCACGAACCACATCGGCAGCAGCGCCGCGCTGAAGACGAACACGATCGTGTTGGCATCAGCCAGCGGTTTGGTGATCGCCTTGAACGGGATCAGCGGAGCCGTCGCCCAGCGCGCCTCGATGACGCCGAACAGCACGAACAGCACGATCGCGATGATCAGGGGGACGTAGAACAGCGGAGATCCCCAGCCGTGCGTGCCCGCCTCCACGATCCCGTACACCAGGATGATCTGCCCGAGAGTGAGGGTCACCGCGCCCGGCAGGTCGAAGCTGCGCCAGCCCCCTTCCCTCTTGGCACCTTCGGCGATCACGGCCCAGGCCACGCCCGCGGCCGCGACGCCGATCGGCGGGTTCATCAGCAGCACCCAGCGCCAGCCGAGTTCCTGGGTAATGATCCCGCCGAAGAGCGCTCCGGCCGCGCCGCCTGCGCCGTTCATCGCTCCCCACAGGGCGATCGCGCGATGCCGCGCGGGGCCCTGCGGGAACGACATGGCGATTGCCGCCAGCGACGAGGCCGCCATCAGCGCCCCGCTCAGCCCCTGGAGGGAGCGAGCGGCGATGAGCATTCCCTGGCTGGTGGCGGCGCCGCCGGCCAGCGATGCGATGGCGAACAGGACCAGGGCCGCGGCGAGCATGCGCCGCGGCCCGAACCTGTCACTGGCTCGCCCGCCGAGCATCAGGAAGCCGGCGAAGACGATCGCGTACGCGTCGACGACCCACTGCAGATTGACCGGAGTGAAGCCGAGGTCGGACTGGATCGAGGGCAGCGCAACGTTGACGATGGACAGGTCAAGGATCACCATGAACTGCGCTATGCAGCAGACGGTCAGCAGCAGCCCCAGGCGCGTGCCCGGCTCGCTGCCAACCCCCGGCTGCCTGTCCTCGGTCCTGTTCCGCAGGGTGCCGACGCGGAAGTTCATTTCGCCACGGCCTCCGCCTGCTTGGCCTGCCATGCGGTGAGAACTGCGAGGGAGCCGTCGACGATCCGACCGGAGAAGGCGGCGGCGTCGTTGACATGCGGGACCGGAGCCTGCGGTACGGGAGCGTCGAGGAACTTGCACAGCGGCTCCCAGCCGTCGGCTGGTGACCACTCGAGCAGCCGGTCGGCCGGGACGGCGTCCCGCACCTCCTGGTTGTGCCGCTCCATCGCGGCGCTGAGCATCGCCGAGTCGAAGACGCCGGTCATCTCGCCGATCAGGCCGCTCTTCTGCCACATCGCCTTCATGAGCTCGATGTACTCGTGCCAGCCCGGGTCGATCGTCGAGCGGGCGTCGGACAGATGGCGCATGAGGACGTCGTCGTAGAAGACGCCCCAGATCGTGTTCTTCATGCTGTTCGCCCACGCTTCGCCGCTGCGCACGCTGAGCAGCACCTTGGCGTCCGGGTAGTAGTCGATGAGCTCGCGCCAGAAGAACGAGCCTGGCCAGTCGACCGACGCC
>Ga0307374_10013102_pt1 | contig 11518 bp, 9 predicted proteins | sample OX3MG_FD_202532 | JGI IMG/M metagenome (GOLD analysis project Ga0307374, IMG submission 202532) | Soil microbial communities from Risofladan, Vaasa, Finland - OX-3 | ecosystem: Environmental > Terrestrial > Soil > Coastal area > Acid sulfate soil | place: Finland: Risofladan, Vaasa | collected... | reverse complement strand
CTACCTTTTGTAGGTTCGTCTGTCCACGATCTCCCGGGACATCACACGGGTGGAGGTGAAGGGACTCGAACCCTCGGCCTCTACATTGCGAACGTAGCGCTCTACCAGCTGAGCTACACCCCCCGAGCGTGCTAAGCATAGCTCCGTGTGACGTACCCCTGAGCAGGACTTTCTCCTGTTTCGGAGGGGTCATCGCTACCTGCTCAAGCCCCTCCAACGGTGTCTCTGCCAACCCTCTTTCTGCCGGGCCACATGCCGCTCCCCATCGCCTTCGGGGCACGACGGTCGGCTCTTGCCGCGGCCGAGGCTAGAGCCTGACGATTGCGCTCAGCCCTTCTTCGAGGTTTGGCAACCGCGCCGATGACGGTCGTTACGAGCCACAGACTGATTGTCACGGTTATTCCCGTCCGATAGCCGAAGGGTCGAATACCGACGTCCTGCTCTCGACACCGGAGAACATCATCAGGAGCGAGCCACGCACTGGCAACGGACATAGGGCCCGCAGCCATCGCACTTTCCGGATGAGTTCACCGCTCCCTGCTCACCTCCAAGTTGGCTGCTTCTCGAGGGTGTCCCAATGACGTCTGTGAAACGCCACGACTACCTGACGAGTGAAGCTTCGATCCTGGCGATAGAGCGGTCCACGAGGTTCTCGCCGAACTTGTCGGGAGCGGCCTGGTACAGCGTTGCGTTGTAGGACACGATGTATTGGCCGACTCGGACGATCTCCACCACGAAACCCAACTGCTGCGTCTGCCCGGCGACTTCGATCGTGACCGTGATCTGGTACGCGTTCGCAGCATCACCAGCAGCTGGAACCCCGAGGCGCTGTACCTCGGCCGTCACAGTCGCCGCAGGGCCACCCTGGGCGTTGAGCGAGGCCACCTGCTCTTTCACAAGTTTGTCGAAGATCTGTTGAAGGCAGGTAGACATCTCCGCCCCGGCATACACGCCATATGCCGTCTTCGCTTGGGCCTCCGATGGATAACCCACGACCTGGTTGCTCACGTTGCTGGCGGCGTCACTGGACATCGCGGAATCGGCGAAGGTTGAGGAACTCAGGTTGGTGTACGGCTTCTCAATGTCTGCCTGGGCCACAAACGAACTGCAGGCCGGGATCCCCTGTGCTGCCGCCCTGGTCGCTGCCTCGTTCGAGGGCGACGCCTTCGAGGACTCGACCCATCCGTTCGGGAGGTCGCTCGCCCGCAACAGGACTGTGGTCATCGCCGCCCTGTCTACCGAGCTGCTGGCTTTCGTGCTCGAAGAACTCGACCCGGTACCCCCGCTACTGCACGCAGCCAGCGTGGGTGTAGAAATCGCTAGAAGAGCCGCGACGAGCAGCCATTTCCGCCAAACTGAACGTTGCTCCTTCTTGGATGATTCCTTCACCATGCGGACCATGCTCATCCGTCTGATCCAACCCGAACAGGGTCAAAGGTCCTGAATCGATCCGGGAATCCCAGAGGCTCCTCCTTCCCTTGACAGGAGGCAATGCCAAGCCCCCCGAGGTGCTCCCCGGAGGTTGGCGAGCGGGCTGCGCGAATGGTCTTCGATCACCGAGGCGAGTATCCCTCGGAGTAGGCAGCGATCACCCGGTGGCAGGCAAGTTCGGAATGGGACCCGAAACCCTTCGCTCCTGGATACGCCGTGCTCAGGTCGGCGTAGGGGCTGGTCGTCGATGCGCTTTCTGCAGGTAGCCGGCGCTCAGAATTCCCGGTCGTCGAGCGGGACCGGGACCGGGCGATGCCGGCTCCGGCCGACCCGATCAGGAAGGACGTCTGATCAACGGGGCGCCCAACAGATTTGGCGTGGTCGTCGTTGTGGTGGTGGTGGTGGTGGTCGCTCCCCCGCCGGTCCCGGAATTCAATGCGGCGGTCGGGAAGCTCCAACTACCCGAGACACAATCCTGAGGCTGGACGGCAACCACGATGTCCACGCTGGGGTTGGCCGGCGATGACCAGACCTGCAGTGCGGGGCCGGTTTGGAGACAGGTCAGATGTGGATCGTTGGTCTTGAACGCAGTGAGGGTCCCCAGGAGGAACAACCTCGACGGGGTAGCTACCGGGGTGAGAGCAAGGGTATGGCCCTGCCACGTACCGGTCGTCGTATAGGCCGGTGTCGACGTGGAGGTCGGCGGCGGTGCGGAGGTCGGCGGTGCCGTCGACGCGGGTGCCGAGGTGGTCGGAGTGGTCGTGGTGGTCGGTCCCGGGGCGAAGTCCTTGGCCGCTGGGGCCTGTCCCAACAACGCCGCCAGCATGGCCGGGTCGTTGCCGTCCATGCCCAAGGCCCATATCCCCATGCCGCGGACATGGAACGCGTTGGCCAACTGCGCCTTCAAGGCCAGCGAAGTCGGATCGTCGAAATAGGTCTGGTGCCATTGGCTCCCCACCGTGTACGACGTCCACGCCGTCTGGGTGGACGGGTCCCAGAAGGTCGGGGTGTTCCCCGAAGCAATGACCCCGTAGCTGAGCGGTGTGTCCGAACCCGTGGACCGCGCCCCATGAGTCCCGTCAGTGGTCGGCCAGTCATACCCGTAGTAGGGCACCCCGAGAATGACCTTGGCCGCGGGCACCACAGCGGTGAACTGTTGCAGGGCTTCGGTGTCGTTGTACCCGCCGCCCACCAACGGCGCGGTGGCGCTCGGGGTCACCGGGTCGTTCATGTCGTAGGCCATCACGAAGAACCCGTCGAGGGCGGGGGCCAACGCCGCGACGTTGTAGAAGCCCGCCGAATCGCTCGCCGCACTGGCGTAGACGGCCATGGTGTTCTGCCAATGGGGGTTGGCGGCATGAAGCGCATTGGACACCTGGGTGATGAGGTTGGTCAGCCCGACACGGTCTTCGCTTCCCACGCCCTCGAAGTCGAAGTTCACCCCGTCGAGGTTCTTGGCCGTCACCGCGGCGATCAACGCGGACGAGAGCCGGCCCGGCGCCGCCGGATCCGAAGTGATCTTGTCCAGCGACTGCTGGTCGAAGTCGGTCACCGTCAACACCACCCGATCGCCGGCCGCGTGCGAGCGGGTCACCAGGTTGGCCAGATCCTGACTCTCGTAGCCGTTCCAGCCGGATCCGCTCTGGTCGAGGGTGCCGTCAGCATTGGCGTCGACACTGAAATACGCCAGGGTCGTCAGGTTCTTCACGTCGAAGCCATTCGATTCGGGAAGCGTCCAGTACGGCGCGTAACCGAAGATCTCATGAGATTGAAGCGGGGGGGATCCGGCCAGCGAGGGCGGAGCCGGCGCCGGTGCCGATGACGCCGCGGGAAGGGGTGGCACTTTGGGCGCATCGGACGCTTGGAGAACGTTCCCCAGCGCGGTCGGGGGGCGGTGGGTACCGGGCTGCGCCGAACGATGGTGGGGGGCGCCCCCCGACGCGGTGATGGCAAACGACCCGGTTGCCACTACCGCGGCCAGGACCACCACCACCAGTCCGACGGCTGCCGTCCGGACACGTCGTTGGCGGGATGCCCGCTCCGATTCTGCAGGCCCGGCTGGGCGGTGTACCGACCCGCGCAGCGTCCGGGATGCCAACCAGGCCGCAGTCGCCACGTATGCGCTGACCACGAACCCCTGGGACGGGATTCGTGGTGCGACCAGCTTCGGGGCCGGGGACCGACCGGCCTCGGCACTCCGGAGACCGGCCGCCCATTGCTTCGACCAGGCGCCAACCCCCTTGAAGAAGTCGACCAGGTCGGGAGCCGGGACGAGAAAACGTCGGACCTGCGGGACAGCGGCACGACCGGGATCGCCCACTACGATCTCGAGAATCTGGCCGGTGGCGCCGTCCGCGGTGGTGACCCACTGATCAGCCGAGAATCCCAGGAGGAGGGACCACGGGACCAGCGTGGGGACGACCGCCCCGCTGCCGGCCGAAGGTCCAATGGTCATACCCGCCGACGCCAGCCGAATGTCGAAATGGGCATGCGGCGTCGGCGCCCAGGGGTCGGTTACCTCCCGGGCCGCAACCAATGTCACCGCCGCTGGTGGTGCCTGGCTCGCCGTTCGGAAGGGTCGTTTCATCGTGTCCCGGTCTGTCGAGCGATGCTCCGCATCCGTGACGCGGATGCATCAGCGGATGCAACAGTTGTGGTGACGCTATCACTCACCGCTGTTTTTCCGGGTCCACCAGGGGATGAACGCATCCCCGCCCACGACCTGGTCAGACAGCCACTGGCCTATGCCTCAGGCGGCCTTGACCGCGGCCACCAACTTGGTCAACGAGTCCTTGGCGTCCCCGAACAGCATGGTGGTCTTGGGGTCGAAGAGCAGCTCGTTGTCGATGCCGGCGAAGCCCGGTCGCATCGACCGCTTCAAGAAGATGATGTTCTTGGCCAGGTCGGCGTGGATGATGGGCATGCCGTAGATGGGGCTCCCCGGGGTGTTCTGGGCCGCCGGGTTCACCGTGTCGTTGGCCCCGACCACCAGGGCGACGTCGGCGTCGGCCAGCTCGGGGTTCGCCTCGTCCATCTCCTTCAGCTCGTCATAGGGCACGTTGGCTTCGGCCAGCAGCACGTTCATGTGTCCGGGCATGCGCCCGGCCACCGGATGGATGGCGTAGAAGACCTCGACCCCCCGCGCCATCAGCAGGTCGGCGAGTTCCCGGGCGGCGTGCTGCGCCTGGGCGACAGCCAACCCGTAGCCGGGGATGATGACGACCTTTCGGGCGTAGGCCATCAGCACCCCGAGGTCCTCGGCGGTGCCGGTCTTGACCGGTCGGGCATCGGCGCCGGTCCCATCAGCCCCGCCGGTGGCGGTGATGACCGAGCCGAAGGCGCTGAAGAGGATATTGATCAGCGAGCGACCCATGGCCTTGCTCATCATCCGGGTGAGCAGGGTTCCCGACGCGCCGACCAGGGTCCCGGCGATGATGAGCAAATTGTTGTGAAGGGTGAACCCGGATGCGGCCACGGCCAAACCGGTGAACGAGTTCAACAACGAGATGAGGACCGGAACGTCGGCGCCGCCGATGGGCAGCACGAAGATCACTCCGAGCACCAGGGCCAGCACGGCCAGGATGACCAGCACCGCGACATTGGCGGTCACGGCCACGGTAACCACCAGACCGAGGATCGCCACCCCGACGATCCCGTTGATCACCTGTTGGCCCGGGTAGGTGACCGGGCGCCCGGGCATCAGTTCCTGGAGCTTGGCGAAGGCGATGGCGCTTCCGGAGAAGGAGACGGAGCCGATCAGCACCCCGAGGACCACTTCGATGATCTCGTAGACAGCCGGCGAACCGGCCACCCCGCCTCTCGTTGAGGTGAGCACCAAGAAGGCGGTCATGGAGACCAGTGCCGCGGCGCCACCACCCACACCGTTGAAGATGGCGACCATCTGGGGCATGGCGGTCATCTTCACCATGCGGGCCGCCGGAACCGCCACCGCGGTTCCGATGACCATGGCCACCACCATGAGGACCAGGTGGCTGCCGGCGTGCCGCACCGACGGGATGGAGAAGGTCATGGCGATGGCCAGGAGGGCCGCCCCGGCGCCGAGCAGGTTGCCCTGCCGGGCGAACTTCGGCGAGCTCAAGCCCTTGAGGGCCAAGATGAAGCCGATGGCGGCCAGGAGGTAGACCAGGTCAATCCAGGTGAACAGGGTCATGGTGTGGATCCGCCCTCGTCCGGACCCTCGGTGGGCGCCTTGGACCGCCGGTCGGAGGGCTTGGCCTTGAACATCTCGAGCATGCGGTCGGTGACCACGAATCCGCCCACCACGTTGAGGGTGGCCAGCAACACGGCGAAGAAACCCAGGACGACCTGGGCGGTCCCCTGGGCTTCACCCAGAATCGCCATGGTTCCCACCAGGATGATCCCGTGGATGGCGTTGCTCCCCGACATCAGCGGAGTGTGGAGGATGCTCGGGACCTTGGACACCACCTCGTTGCCGACAAAGATCGCCAGCACGAAGATGGTCAGAAGTTCGATGATGCCGACGCTGCCGATGCTCATGACGTCTCCTCCTTCTTCTCATCGGTCGGGTCGACCGGGGTCGATTCGACCGCGGCGGCCGGAGCTGGCGTGCCTACCGGTTCGGGGGCTGGCAGGCCGAGGGCTTCGGCGGTCGCGGCATGGACCACCGTCCCGGCCTTCACCACACAGGTGCCGGCCACGATCTCGTCGTCGAAGTCCGGGGCCAGCTCGCCGTCCTTCACCACCAGGGCCAGGAAATTGGCGATGTTGCGTGCATAGAGGAAGCTGGCGTGGGTCGGCATCGATGCCGGTGGATTGGACATCCCGACGACGGTGACGCCATGGGCGAGAATGTCTTCACCGGCGACCGACAGTTCACAGTTGCCGCCGGAGTCTGCCGCCATGTCGATGATGACGGCCCCCTCGGACATCCCTTCGACCATGGACTCGGTCACCAGCACCGGGGCCTTGCGGCCCGGGATCTGCGCGGTGGTGATCACCACGTCGGCGGCGGCCACCTCGGCGGCCAGCAATTCCTGCTGCTTGGCCAGGTACTCGGCCGACTGTTCCTTGGCGTAACCGCCGGCTCCCTCCTGGGTCTCGAGATCGAGCTCGACGAACTGGGCACCCAAACTCTTGACCTCGTCCTTGGCTGCGGCCCGAACGTCATAGGCCCGCACCACCGCCCCCAGCCGCCGGGCGGTGGCGATGGCCTGGAGCCCGGCGACACCCGCCCCCATGACCAGGACCTTGGCCGGCGGCACGGTGCCGGCCGCGGTCATGAACATCGGGAAGAACTTGGCCAGATGCTCGGCGGCGCTGAGCCCGGCCCGGTAGCCGGACACGGTGGCCTGGGAGGAGAGGGCGTCCATCGACTGGGCCCGGCTGATCCGGGGCAGCAGATCGAGGCTGTAGACGGTGGCGCCTTTCGCGGCCAGAGCCTTGACGACGTCGGCCGATGCCACCGGTTGCAGCATGCTGATCACCGACACCCCATCGGGGAGCTGGGCTGCCTCTTCGGGGGTCGGCGGCTGCACCCTGGCCACCATGGCGGCACCGGCCAGGGCGGCGGCCGCGTCGGCGACCACGGTGGCGCCAGCCTGTCGATAGGCATCGTCGGTGAACCGGGCGGCACTGCCGGCACCGGACTGCAGGACGACGTCGATCCCCGAGCCGGCCAGTTTCGCCGCCACCTCGGGAACCACCGCCACCCGCGCCTCACCCGGGAGGGACTCTTGAATCACGGCGAGTTTCACGGCCCGTTGTCTACAGGCAAATCGCCCTCCCCGACCACTCGACCCGCCTCGGGGGCCGGCCGGGAAGCCCCGCCCGGCTCCACGTTGGGGGTGGCGGCGGTGTCTCGGGACGGCCACGCAGCGTGACCGACCGAGTCATGACGCGTCGCCACGGGCAGCTGCCAAGAAAGCCGGCCTCTCGCCCCCACCATGAGCCACCAGGTTGGCTCCCGATACATAGCCGGCGAGGGACGGGGACGAGAGAAACAGACACAGATCGGCGAGGTCCCTCGGCGTGGCGAACCGGCCCAGAGGCACGGTGGCCGCCACCGCGGCCATCCCCTCCTCCCCTCCGTAGTGGTCCAGGCCCCCTTCGGTGGCGACCATGCCGGCGCTCACGCAGTTCACCCGCACTTTCGGCGACCACTCGATGGCCAGGGACTGGGTCAGGTTGATCAACCCGGCCTTGGCCGCCCCGTAGGCCGCCGTCCCCGGGGACGGACGGGTCCCGCTGACCGAACCGATGTTGACGATCGACCCGCCCTCCGCCTGTCCCTGCATCACCGCATTGGCCGCCTGGGCGCAGTAGAAGGGGGCTAGCAAATTGAGGGTGACGATCGAAGCGACAAAGCGAGGGGACACCGTGGCCGCGTCTCCCTCGGGTGACCCTCCGACGTTGTTGACCAGCACGTCCAGCCGCCCGAAGCGCTGCTTGGCCTGGTTCATGACCGACGCCGCCTGCTCCGGATCGCGGACGTCAGCCACGACGTAGGCGGCGCGCCGCAGCGCGCCGTCGGCATCATCGGCGGTCGGGAGCTCATCATCGGTCTTCTCGGATCGACCGCACACCACCACGTCGGCGCCGGCAGCCAGAAACCCTTCGGCGATGCCACGCCCGATCCCCCGCGCTCCCCCGGTGACGACCGCCACCTGACCCGCGAAATCGAAGCGCATCGCCGGGCGGGGGTTCTCTGGTGTCACCACTGCTGCCTCCTGGTCTCCGACTGGTACTGTCCTATTCTGACGGTGTATCAGATCACGCTGCGTGAGAACCGGTGCCCGAACCTCAACCGGACGGCACCTGCCTGCCTCTGACCCGAAAACCGACCGACTCGGAGTTTTCCATGCCCATCGAGACCTATCAGAAACTGCCCGGCATCGCCGAGGTGGTCATCGACCATCCGCCGGTCAATGCGCTCGACGTGGCCGGATGGTTCGCCCTGGCCGACGCGGTGGTGACGGCCGGACGGGTGGCCGACAATCGGGTGGTGATCGTGCGGGCGGAGGGACGCGGTTTTTGCGCCGGGGTCGACATCAAGGAGATCCAATCCAAGGGCGACGAGGCGCTGATCGGAGCCAACCGAGGTTGCTACGCGGCGTTCGCCGCCATGTACGAGTGTGAGATCCCGGTGATCGCCGCCGTTCACGGGTTCTGTCTCGGTGGCGGGGTGGGCATCGCCGGGAACTCGGACATCATCGTGGCCTCGGACGATGCCACCTTCGGACTCCCCGAAGTCGACCGCGGCGCTCTCGGGGCCGCCACCCACCTGTCCCGGCTGGTCCCCCAGCACCGGATGCGATCGATGGTCTACACCGCCCAGGTGGCCACCGCGGCCGAGCTCCATCACTACGGTTCGGTCCTGCGGGTGGTGCCACCAACCGAGCTCCTGGACGCCGCCTATGAGGTGGCCGCCGATATCGCCGCCAAGAGCCCGACCATCCTGCGGCGGGCCAAGGAGTCGCTGAACGGCATCGATCCGGTGGACGTCAAACGCAGCTACCGCCTCGAGCAGGGGTTCACCTACGAGCTCCATGTCGCCGGGGTGGCCAACGAGCAACGGGCGGCCTTCGTCGAGAAGCGCGACGCCGACACCTCGAAGTAGCGAGCGGACGGACAGGGACGAGGACAGTGGCCGACAAACGACTCTCACTCGACGAGCTCATCGGCGAGCTCCGCAGTGGCATGACCATCGGTATCGGGGGGTGGGGGTCCCGGCGCAAGCCGATGGCGGCGGTACGGGCCATCCTCCGTTCGGACCTCACCGATCTGACGGTGGTGTCCTACGGGGGTCCGGACATCGGCCTTCTGTGCGCGGCGGGCAAGGTGAGAAAAGCGGTGTTCGCCTTCGTCACCCTCGACTCGATACCCACCGATCCCCACTTTCGGGCCGCCCGCCAGGCCGGCGCTGTCGAGACCATGGAGGTCGACGAGGGGATGTTCTACCTGGGCCTGCTGGCCGCTTCCCAGCGAATCCCGTTTCTTCCCACCCGGGCCGGCCTCGGCTCCGACGTCCTCACCCACAACCCGTCCCTCCGCACCATCACTTCCCCCTACGACGACGGCGAGGAGTTGGTGGCCATGCCCGCGCTGCCCCTCGACGCCGCGGTGATCCACGTGAACCGGGCTGACGCCGGGGGATCGGGGCAGATCCTGGGCCCCGACCCGTTCTTCGACGAGCTGTTCCTCGGGGCGGCTCAGCGCCGGTACGTCACCACCGAGCGGCTGGTCCCCACCGAGCAGTTCGCCTCCGAGGGGGCCATCCAGACCATGAGCATCAGCCGGCTCCTGACCGACGGGGTGGTCGAGACCCCAGGCGGAGCCCACTTCACCGCCTGTGTCCCCGACTATTCGCGGGACGAGGCATTTCAAAAGGCCTACGCATCGTCCGCCGGCGATGCAGACAGCTGGGCGGCGTTCAGCCGGCAGTACCTTGAACTCGACGAGGCCGGGTACCAGGCGGCCCGGATGGAGCCTGTCGCCACCCACACCGGGGGGGCGCGATGAACCCGGACACCGATGTGAGCCGGGCCGAGTTCTGCGCCATCGCCTGCGCCGAGGTGTTCCGGGGGGACGGCGAGGTAATGGCCAGCGCCTTCGGAACCGCTCCCGCCCTCGGTGCCCGGCTGGCCAAGCTGACCTTCGCCCCCGATCTGGTGCTCACCGACGGCGAGGCCGCCTTGATGGTCGGGGCGCCGGCCCTCGGCACCTCGGCGTCAGAGCTGATTCTCGAATCGCACATGCCCTACCGGAAAGTGTTCGACGTGGTGTGGTCGGGACGGCGCAACCTGATCATGATGGCCTCCCAGATCGACCGCACCGGCAATCAGAACATCAGCGCCATCGGGGAGTGGGCCAAGCCCAAGGTCCAGCTGATCGGGGTGCGCGGGGCTCCCGGGAACACCGTCAACCATCCGACCAGCTACTGGGTGCCGAACCACTCCACCCGATCCTTCGTGGAACAGGTCGATGTGGTGTCAGGCGTGGGGTACGCGCGAGCGGCCTCCGCCGGCCCACCGGCAAGCCGGTTCCACGAGATTCGGCGTGTGGTGTCCAACCTCGGCGTCTTCGACTTCGAGACACCCGAACACACCATGCGCCTGCGGTCGGTCCACCCCGGGGTGAGCGTGGACGAGATCGTGGAGGCCACCGGGTTCAGCCTGACGATCCCCGACGAGGTCCCCGAAACCCGGTTGCCGACCCCCGAGGAGTTGAGCCTGCTCCGCGATGTGCTCGACCCGTTGGGCCTCCGGGATCGAGAGGTGAAGTCGTGACCGGAACCGGGGGCCGGGTGCACCCGGCGCTGCACACCCGATTCTGCGAGATGGTAGGGGTCGAGCATCCGATCGTGCAGACCGGCATGGGCTGGGTGGCCGGTCCCCGGCTGGTGGCCGCCACCGCCGAGGCTGGTGGCCTGGGCATCCTGGCCTCGGCCACCATGACCTACGACGAATTGGTCAAGGCCATCGCCGAGGTGCGGGCTCGCACCGACAAGCCCTTCGGCGTCAACCTGCGCACCGACGTGGCCGATGTCGCCGACCGGGTGGCGCTGATGATCGAACACGGGGTGAGGGTGGCCAGCTTCGCCCAGGCGCCCAATCCGGACCTTGTGTCCCGGTGCCAGGAAGCGGGATTGGTGGTGATGCCCACCATCGGGGCCCGGCGCCACGCCGAGAAGGTGGCCGGGTGGGGAGTCGACGCGGTGATCGCCCAGGGCGGTGAGGGAGGCGGCCACACCGGCACCGTCCCCACCTCGCTGTTGACACCGGCGGTCGTGGACGCGGTGGGAGACAAGGTGGCGGTCATCGCCGCCGGCGGGTTCTTCGACGGCCGGGGGCTGGTGGCGGCCTTGGCCTACGGAGCCTCCGGCATCGCCATGGGCACCCGCTTCCTTCTGACTCAGGAGAGCCGAGTCCCCGACGCGGTCAAACAGGTGTATCTGGGGACGCCGGTCACCGGCACCGTGGTGTCGACCGCGGTGGACGGTGCACCCCAGCGGGTCATCCGCACCGAGTTCGTCGACCATCTGGAGAAGGCGAGTTGGCTGCGGAACCTGCCCCGGGCCCTGCTCAGCGCCCAGGACTTCAAGCGCGAG
>Ga0307374_10013101_pt1 | contig 11519 bp, 11 predicted proteins | sample OX3MG_FD_202532 | JGI IMG/M metagenome (GOLD analysis project Ga0307374, IMG submission 202532) | Soil microbial communities from Risofladan, Vaasa, Finland - OX-3 | ecosystem: Environmental > Terrestrial > Soil > Coastal area > Acid sulfate soil | place: Finland: Risofladan, Vaasa | collected... | reverse complement strand
CTCATGCTGGTGGGCCTGATTGTGGTGATTGGCGTGTTGCTGGCCGACACTGGTACTCCATCCAACATTTTCGGCCTGAACTGCCGGGGTTGGGGGTTTTCCGGCAATGACCAGTCCCAACACGGCTTATTAATCTGCGTGAACTGAAAGCACCAGCCGGCGGCCGGTGGCGATATTTTCCGGTGGCATGTGGCGGCGGTTGGATCTGGGTGCTCCGGGGTTCCAGCAACGCCTATGGCTATGGTGGTCACGGCTTTGGCAGCGGCATGATCGGGCCTCGTTGTCCTCGGCGCGGGTGGGGCGCCCGGTTAGCGCGCGGGTCCGCCGGGACACCGGTCCGGGTCGGGCCGCCACAGTAGCGCGGGGATCGCCAACCCTTGCACCTGCATCCCGTGCGCCACGAGATCGTGCAGACAGGCTCGATAGATACCGGTCGCGAGCGCGGTCAAGGAGGCGGCTTCCGCGCGATCGACCTCCCTGCCCAAGACCGCATAGCGGCCCTGGACCGCCATGGCGGTTAACGCGCCAACTCGTGGATAACGCACTCCCACCGTCCAGGGGCGCACCGGATCCGCCGGTATACGCGCGAGCAGCATCGCGATATCGTGGCGATCGGGGATCTCGGGCGCTCGTGCATAGGCCAGCACCGCCTTGATCGCCTTCTCGGCGCCCTGTTGGGCCAGAAAGCCAATCTGACGGGGAAGCAGCACGGGATCCGTTTGTCCGAGGGCGCGGGTCGCCGACCAGAGATCCCCGGTTGCATCCGTGAGCCAGACATGGGCGGCGCGTTCCCACGGGGAGGGGTTAGCCATAGAGTAGGCGTCCGCGCCAGCAGGCGTCGTATTCGACGAAACCGGGAACCTGCGAACGCCAGGCAAGCTCCTCCGGGGTGGAGAGCGCCACCTCCACGCTCACCGGCCCATCCGCCGTTTCGTCCAGGAGCGTCGCCCAACACGCGCGCGTCGCCTCCTCCTCGGGCAGCACGACCAGCAGATCGATATCGCTGTCGCCCGCGGCGGTCCCGTGCGCCCGAGAGCCAAAGAGATAGATCCGCGAGGGGGCGCACGCCGCGCGGATCCGCGCGACCAGGGTCTTAAGTTGGCGGCCCTCGGCGTCGCTCCCTGGCGCCAGACCCCATGCACGCGGCGCCTCCCTCTCGGTAGTCGCGATCTCGGCCATATTCTGCCCTCCCAACGGCTCGACCTGCCAGGCCACGCCGCCCTGCCTTCCGCAGTCTCACTCCGAGGACAGTGTACCACGCAAGGGCCCGTGCCCTTCCCGCTCCCGCGCAAATCGGTTGCATTACATTCCCTGCCGCCAAAGCGGCGCACGAGCATCCGACAGCACCCCAAGATGGGCTCCATCAACGCCGGTCGGGTAGCCGAGCCGGCGTTCGGTTCAGCGCCGCTGGCCCACCTGGTATGCTGTTCCCTGAAGCCGGCGCCGAGCAGAAGGGTGGGCATGGTGAATGAGGAAGCACGGTTAGTCCACGTCAGTCATCGCGACTATTATCTCCAGTTGGCAGAGCAGGCCGCGGTAGCCTGGCAATCCGGCACGCGCGAGCATTGGCTGGAGCAACTGGACGTCGAGAACGAGAACTTCCGCGCCGCCTTGGAATGGAGCAAGAGCCGGCCCGATGACAGCGCCGCCCTCACCCGCCTGACGGTAGCCCTGGCCACCTATTGGGAGTTTTCGGGCCGCTTCACCGAGGCGAGGCAATGGGTGACGGATGCCCTTGGCGAGACGGCTCCCCCAAGGCAGCGGATTCGTGCCCTCGTAAGAGGCGCTCATTTCGCGTCCTACCTTGGGGACTTTGACGTGGCGAAGTCGTTGCTCGATGAAGGCGGCGACCTGGCAAGACAGCACGGCGACGGGCGCGATGAGGCGCTCATCTTCACGCATCGGGGGTATCTCGCGCTCACCCGCGGGGACCTCCCGGCAGCGGTCGCGGCCCACCTGGAGGCGCTGCCCCGCTGGCGTGCCCTGGGCGACGATGCGCCGCATCTCGCCGACTCGCTCACGCAGCTGGGCATGGTCGCCGCGCTCCAGGGCGATCTGGCCGCGGCACGCATGCGCCTGGAGGAGTCGGTGGAGTTTTGCCGCTCCGCGGACTCGCCGTTTCACCTGGCTGACGCCCTCATGGCCCTGGGCTTCGTCCGCTTTCTCCTGGGCGATGCTGGGGGCGGGCTGCCGCTCCTGGCTCAAGGACTAACCCTATTCCACGGCCTGGGCGCCCAGGCGCATGTCGCCATGGGCCTCGATGAACACGCCTTCATCGCGGGCAACAGCGGCCGTCCGATGGATGCCGCGCGACTCCTCGGCGCCGCGGTCGCGCTCCGCCAACGAATCGGCATCCCGCGCTTCGCCGCCTACGATCAGCTCTATGCCCAGTTGGTCGATGGCTTGCGTGAGGCGCTGGGCGCCGACATGCTGCGCGAAACGATGGAAGCTGGCGGCGGGCTGAGCACGGACGAGGCGGTGGCGCTGGCGACCACGTTCGGCGCCTGACCGGCCGTCTTTCACCGGGACGGTCGCGCCGCGTTCGTCTGTGCGCCTATCGATAGCTATAGTGGACCTGACAATGGGGTCCACCTTACACCCTGACCGGCAAGATCGGACGCCTCATTCCTGGATAGGATGAGATGTGATGATGGGGAATGGCGCCAATGCGTAATGGTACGTCGCGGAAGATAACCGTGCCAACGGTTGCACGAGCATGGCGTGGGTCAGCCATGCTGCTTCTGTTGCTGTTTTGGGGCATTTTGCCCTCCAGCGGAGCGGCAATGCGTGCATATGGATCGACATCCGCTGCCAGCAATCGCTACGTGCTGTTCCTCTCGGGCATTTGCCTGGATGCCCCAACGCCCCTCTTCGTTCAGCAGATCTCCTGCGGTGCGAATCCCGACGATATTGACACGCCGTTCATGGATACGCGCGATCCGCACGAACGCACCCATACCGCCTTCGCCGCCATCCGCGCCGCGGTGACTCACGCCCTGGGCTTGCCCGCCGATCACTTCCTCTATTACAGCTATCGCGCCGTCAACCTGCGGCTTCGCGCCCGCCTACGCGCCCGGCGATACCCAGCAGCGGGCAAGTGTCGCCGCCTGTGCGCTCGGCGCGCAAATCCGGGCTATCCGGGCCGCGCATCCTCACGCTCAGATCGACCTGATCTGTCATAGTCTGGGTGGGCTGGTGGCCGCCACCTGGCTCGTCGATTATGCCGCTCCCAAGCCTGCCCAACAACGATCTGCTGCCCGCCATTCACAGCATGGTGACGCTGGATAGCCCGTTGCAGGGCGTCCATAACCTCAAGACCGAGGTGGGGAAGGGATTGAACCTCGGCCTGCACTGGCCGATCGCGGCGGACCTTAACCAGGACTTCGCGACAAATCGGTTCAACCGCTTCGCGCTTGGTCTCCTTGCCACGCTGCCCAGCGTACTGACCATCGGCAACTATCTCGATACGTTCGTCACCGAAAGCGACTCCTGGATTGGCCGCTACGACGCTAGCGGTCGCTGGGCGGAAGACCGGGACTCATGGCGCAACAAAGTCATCTGGGCTGGCACACAGGACGAACAGCAACTGGCAGCCTATGCCTACACCACGAATCGGGTCGGGCCGGCAATTCAGAAGGTGACCTTCGAGTTCCAGTATCCCGCCGGGACCGGGCCATGGGCGCCAGTGACCTGCGACGGGTATAGCACGCAGCGCATCGCCGGCAGCGATACCTCGCCGGGCGGCGGTGGCCTGTACCGCTGCCTGCCGGGTTTCTCCCCCGACCCCGGCTTCCTCGGTGTGCCGGCCGGCGCCAGGGTGCGGGTCGATGTGGCAGTGGTGACTAGCGACGGAGAGTTCAGGCCACCCGATGGGCCGCGCACGATAACGGTCAGCATGGGGGAGCCGCCAGTGCATCCGGGCGGCGTGTGGGTACAGCCAGCGGATGGGCAGATGATAGCCGCGGCCGTTCACTTTGCCGCGCGCCTACCCAGCGCAGCCGGGCGATCCGGCCATTGGTCACGTCAACTTCACGGTGGGCCGGCGTCCGACCCCAAACAGTGGAAGGTCGTGTGCGTGGCCACGCCCCCGTCCGACGGCAGCGATCTCTTTTCTTGCGACGCAAACCTGCAACAGCTTGGCGTGCCGCTCGGTCCGATTCAGGTCAGCTTCGACGTCTACGACGTACGATGGATCACGGGTGCTATTGATCATCTAAGCCTGGCTCCGAACGGTGAGCGTACGGTTACCTACGCTGCCACGGCGCCCTCGCGGATTGTGCCCGGCGGTCTCTGGATTCAGCCTGATGACGGCGCGACCGTGGGCGACGTGATACATTTCGCCGCACATGCCTATCCCATCCATCAGGGAGATCCGGCCATCGATCATGTGAACTTCACGGTAGGCTGGCCAGCCTCCAACCCCGCCCAGTGGCGCGTGGCGTGCATAGCGCCGCCGCCCACGAGCGGTGGTGATGTATTCAGCTGCGACGCCAACCCGCGGAATCTCGGCGTGCAAGCCGGCCCGATCCGAGCGAGCTTCGATGTCTACGACCGGGAGGGAAACAAGAACTCGGCCCCCAACGGTGTGCATACGCTCACCTATGCGCCCTAAATGCTTCCCACAAGATCCTGATACTGTTGACGAATTGGCACGAACGCCGTTGGCAGGCGCGATCTTCCTGGGAGCGCTAGCAAGATACTCGCGCTCCCAGGCGGTGTCGTCACACAGTCGATTTTTGCCAGCAGTAGCAGGATCCTGCGGTACACGCTGAAGGCACGGGGCGACCGCGGTCACCCCGTACGCTACTACCCACGACCCGCCGGGGTACCCGCTTGAGGGTCGTGCCCGGTCGGGGGATCACGGTATCCACGCACTTATGGGACATAACCCGCTCGCGCCGAACGGTTACGTGCTCTTCTTGTCCACCGAGAGGGCGTGGGTTGGGAGGCCGAGCGCCAGTTCAGCCGCCTCCAGCAGCCCCTCGGAGAGGCGCGGATGAGGGTGCATGATCCCAGCCAGATCCTCCAGGGTGGCCCCCATCTCGATCGCGAGGGCCGCCTCGGCGATCAGTTCGCCCGCCTGTGCCCCGGCAAGATGCGCGCCGAGCACCAGGCCAGTTGCCCGGTCGGCCACCACGGTCGATTGTCCGTCGCGAGCCCCAAGGGTCAGGGCCCGCCCACTGGCCTGCCAGGGAAAGCTCGTGGAGATCGGGTCGTAGCCCAGGGCGCGCGCTTGATCCTCGCCCAAACCAACCGAGGCAAGCTCCGGCTCGCTCAGCACCACGGCGGGTACGGCCCGCGGGTCGTAGGCGGCTGGACGTCCCGCCAGGACTTCCGCCGCCACCTTCCCCTGGGCATAGGCGCGATGGGCGAAGGGCATCCCAGGAGTACAATCCCCCACCGCGAACACCCCATCCAGCGATGTGCGCTGCCGATCGTCAACCAAGAGGGCTCCATCGGCATCCTGCTTGATCGGCAATAAATCAAGGCCAAGCTCGGTCAGGTTCGCCACGCGCCCATGCCCGGATACGATCACCAGGTCCGCCGGTAGAATGCTCTCTTGGTCGCCCTCCCGCACCCGCAAGCCGGCGGACTCCATGCCCAGTGGCACGGCTGTCGCCCGCCAGGTGACCCCCAGTTTCCGCAAGCCACGCTGGGCATTGGTCCCCAATCGCGTATCCACCTCCGGAAGAAAAGGCAAGCCCGCACCCGCCACGGTCACGGAGCACCCCAGCTTAGCCAGAGCGGTCGCTACCTCGATCGCGACGTAGTCCGCCCCCACCACGACCAGCCTTGCCGGAAGCTGATCCAGATAGGCGGCGTGGTCAATGGTGATCGCGTCCGCCGCCGCCACGGTCACCGACGACGGCAAACGATCGAGAAAGAGAGCATCGCTTACCGCCAGCACACGCTTGCCGTCCGGCTGCAAGCCGCCGGCCGGTCGCGGTGTCGCGCCGGTGGCGATCACGATGCCGTGCCGGGCCAGATACCGTTCGGCCCCATGGGAAGCAGCGACGGCAACCCGGTTCCGGTCGGCCAAAACGCCCTCGCCGCGCACCACGGTCACTCCGTGCCGTTCCAGTAACGCCGAAACGCCGCGAGAAAGCCTGTCTACGATCTCGCGCTGCCAGGCTCCCACGGCCGCCAGATCCACGCGCACCTCGGGAATATGCAGGCCCATCACCGCCGCGTTCCGCGCCCTATAGGCCAGGTCAGCCATCGAGAGCAGGGCTTTCGAGGGCATGCAGCCTCGATGGAGACACAGCCCCCCGGGCCGCTCGTCGCGCTCGACCAGCACGGTGGCCAGCCCCAGTTCAGCCGCGCGGATCGCGGCGACGTACCCTCCAGGGCCGCCGCCTATCACCACGACATCGGTTTCGTGATGCACTTCCCCCACCACCATCAGCGCATCTCCAGCAGCAGACGCCCCGGCTGCTCTAACCGCGCGATCAGGGCGTTGAGAAAGCGCATCGCCAACTCGCCATCGATTAGACGGTGGTCGGCGGTGAACGAGAGGGGGAGGATTGGCCGAGGTTCAACCCGGCCATCCACCACCCAGGGTCGATCCACGATCCGCCCCAGACCCAGGATAGCGGCCTCACCGGGATTGATGATCGGGGTGGCGAAGTACCCGCCAACACTCCCGAAATTGCTCACCGTGAAGGTGCTGCCCCGAAGATCGCGCATCCCCAGGGTGCGGGCGCGGGCCCCTTCGGTGAGGCGGGCAATCTCGGCGGCGATCTCCAGCACGGTCAGGCGATCCGCGTCACGAATGACCGGTACGAGCAACCCATCCTCGGTGGCGGCGGCCATCCCAATGTGGTAGTGCCGCTTGAGGACGATTTCGTGCGTAGCGTTGTCGATAGCCGCGTTCACGTAGGGAAACTCTTTGAGCGCCATAACCACGGCCTTGATGATGAACGGCAGATAGGAGAGCTTCATCCCCCGTTCCTGGGCGGCGGGAGCGGCGGACTTTCGCAGCGCCACCAATCCGCTTACCTCGACTTCGATCATCGAGCTTACCTGCGGCATCGACGTAGTCGAAAGCACCATGTTCTCGGCAATCCGCCGGCGGAGTCCGCGAAGCGGCACGCGCTCCTCGGGGGCTTCATCCCCCTCTCCCGGAACCTCGATAACCGCGCGGCTCGGCCCAACCGGCGCCGCGGCAGGCGACGGCGCGGGCGACGACAGGAATGCCTGAAGGTCGAGCGCCATGATTCGCCCCGCCGGTCCCGTGCCCTTCACGGTGGTTAGATCAATGTTCTGTTCACGGGCCAGTCGCCGCACCACTGGAGTGGCCAGCGCCTTCCGAACCGGCGCGACGCCGACCGGCGCCCAATCGTCGGGCGTCAGTCCAGGGGCCGCGGCGCCATTCGATCCCACGGCAGACGCCGTGGTGGGCGTGGGAGCCGAGTCGCGGGTTCCGGTCGCGGGCGCGGAGGCCGGCGCTCCTACGGCTGTCTCCTCCAGTTCGAAGAGGACCGCGCCGACCGGCGCCACCGTTCCCTCGCTCACCCGTAAGGCGCGGATCGTGCCCGCCGCCGGCGACGGCAACTCTACCAGCACCTTATCCGTCTGCACCTCCGCCAAAGCCTGATCCAGCTTGACCGAATCGCCAACCCGCACAAGCCAGCGCACCAACTCCGCCTCGGTCGTTCCCTCGCCCAGGTCAGGGAGCCGAAACTCCATGGTCTTGCCCCCTTCTAATACCGCACCGTCTCGCGCACCGCCGCCGCCACTCGTTCAGGCGTCGGCACATACATGTCCTCCAACCCGGCTGGGGGGATCGGCACGTCGTAGCCGGTGACGCGGACCACCGGCGCCTCCAACGAGAGCAGGGCCAGGTCGTTGATGGTGGCCACGATCTCGGCTCCCAGACCGGCGGTACGCGGCGCCTCGTGGACCACGACTGCCCGGCCTGTCTTGCGCACCGAACCGGCAATCGCCTCCGTATCGATGGGCGAGAGGGTGCGCAGGTCGATCACCTCCGCGTCGATTCCCTCCTGAGCCAGGGTCGTGGCCGCCGTCAGCGCTACCTGCACCATGGCGCTCCAGGCAATAATCGTCACGTCCTTGCCCTGGCGCACGATCGCTGCCTCACCGATTGGCACCGTATAGCGCCCTTCAGGCACCTCCGCCCGCCCGGCTCGGTAGCCCTTGAGCGGTTCGAGAAAGATCACCGGATCGGGGTCGTCAATGGCGGCCAGGAGGAGGCCCTTGGCGTCATACGGGGTGGATGGCGCCACCACCTTGAGACCAGGCGTGTGAGCGAAGTGCGCCTCCAGGGAGTCACTGTGCAGCTCCGGCGCCCTCACTCCTACGCCAAAGGGGGCTCGCACCACCAAGGGACAGGTGAGAGTGCCGGCGGACCGCCAACGCATGCGGGCCGCCTGTAACAATAACTGGGCAAAGCTCTGGTAGGAAAAGCCGAGAAACTGAATCTCGGCGATCGGGCGCAGGCCATACGCGGCCAAGCCGATCGCGGCGCCGATGATTCCCGCCTCGGCCAATGGGGTGTCCACGACGCGTTCGGGGCCAAAGCGCTCCATCAGGCCATCCGTGGCACGGAACACTCCTCCGTTCCGACCCACGTCCTCACCCATCACCAGCACGCGTTCGTCCTCGGCCAGGGCCAGGGTCATGCCTTGATGGATTGCCTCGATCAGAGTCATCTCAGCCATGGGAGGCGCCCTCCCGTCCGGCAGCAGATCTATGTTCCTGCCGTTGTGCTTTCAACGGGGCAGTAGGTTCCGCGAATACATTCTCAAACATCGACTCCGCGGGCGGCATGGGGACGGCAAGGGCGGCGGCGACCGCCGCGGCGACCCGCGCCTGCGTTTCCGCTTCCAGTTCCTGCTGCCGGGCGCCATCCCACAAACCGGCCGTTTCGAGGTAGGCTCGGAGGCGAGCCAGCGGATCGCGGGTATCGCGCCAGGAGGCAAACTCCTCGGGGGGACGATAGCGGGTGGGGTCATCACTGGTGGTGTGCGGACCAATCCTATAGGTCAGCGCCTCGATCAGCGTGGGGCCGCCGCCCGAACGGGCCCGCTCAAGCGCGGCGCGCGCCTCTCTGAAAACCGCCAGCACATCATTGCCGTCCACCTGACGCCCAGGGATCCCATAAGCAACCGCCTTCTGGGAGAGGGTCTCGCTGTGGGTCTGGCGCGAGCGGGGGACCGAGATAGCCCATCCATTGTTCTGGCACATAAGCACCACGGGCGCCTGGAACACTCCAGCGAAGTTCGCCGCCTCATGGAAGGCGCCCTCGGAGGTGGCGCCATCGCCGAACAACACCAAAGTCGCGGTCGCCGCCTTCCGCAGCTTCATCCCCCAAGCTACTCCCACGGCATGGGGAATCTGCTCCGCGATGCCAATCTGCATGGGAAACACATGGACGCCCTCGGGCCTAGCCCCGGCCAGCGGATGACCACGGAAGAACAGGGCAATGGACTCCTCGGGCATTCCCCGCAGAATGCCCGCCAGACCGTCCCGATACGTACCGAGCAGCCAATCGCCCTCGGCCATGGCCAGACCGCAGCCAACCGCCACCGCCTCCTGGCCTAACAGGGGAGCGTAGGTGGTGAGGCGCCCTTGGCGTTGCAAACTGATCAGCCTGCCGTCATACGCACGGCCAAAGGTCATCCAACGGTACATCTCCAACAGCAGGGATTCCGGCTCTTCCACGCGCATCCCCGCGGCCACGGCTCCGGTCTCGCTGAGTACCTGGGCCGGCGCGTCCTTGCGCTCCATCTGTATCGCCATTTTGATCTCCTCGATGCCGTTCGTTGATCGTCAGTTTCTCAACTCGGTGGTTCGTATGCGTGGAAACCGCGCCCGCCGGCCTGCCCGGTATCCCCGGCCCGCACCAAGCGGCGGAGCAGGGGGGCAGGACGATAGTGATCGTCGCCAAACTCGGATTGCAAGCCTTCCAGAATGTCAAGAATCTCATGGAGACCAATCCGGTCCGCCAAGGCCAGCGGCCCCTCCGGATAGCTTGCCCCCAGCTTCATCGCCAGGTCCACATCGTCCGCCGTGGCCGCGCCCGCACCGATCGCCGCCGCCGCCTCGTTGATCACCACCGCCAATACGCGGGGGTAAATCGGCCAACTGCCTACCGGGAGAGTTCTCACCACAAAGCCCATTGATTCGAGAAACATGGTCGCCCTTCGAATCGCCTCGGGCGACGCTCGGGTGGCCGGGACCACCTCCACCACCATTCCCTCGCGGGCGACGCCGAAGGCGCTGAAGCCCACCACGCGGGTGGGCCGCGACGCCCAGGACGCGACCTCGTCCACGGGCAGCGCCTCGCACCGGACCAGAAGCGGGCAGGCAGCAGGCAGTTGAGCCTCCAGAGCCTCCAGGGCTTCGCGGCGCTCGGCCGTTGGGACTCGCCAGAGGTCCAATCCTGCCGCCGCGGGGAGGCTGGACGTGACCAGCGAGGGCCGCGCCGACGGCGGTCCGACCGGTCGGGGCGCGTACCCCGTCTGCTCCAGACGCTCACGCAACCATTCAGTCAGCCGATCCCCCGGCTCGGCGATCAGCGGCACCTTACCGTGCGGCATGACCGTGCATTCGCAAACGACCGTTTGTCACTTGGTCTCTCCTCCGAATTCGGCGAAGCGGCGCTGAAGAATCTCCCGTGGCAGGATGACCTGCGTGATCGTCCCCTGACCAATCACCCCATGCCAGGTTCGTGCCTCTACCTCGCAGGTTACCCGGTTCCCGTTCACCGTGCCGAGCCGGGCGGTCACCGTAATCCGGCTTCCCACCGGCGCGGGCGCCAGATGGGTGACCTCGACTCGGTGCCCAATCCCCTCCTCGTGCGGCTCGCGAGCGGGAAGGATCACCTGACGAGCCGCCAACTCCATGTGACCGACCATGGAAGCGGTCCCATACACCGGGTGGATAACCTCGTCTCCGAACGCGGCTTGCATGCCCTCCGTCACGGTCACCTCGATGCTGGCCTCGGGCCGCAGACGCTCGACGATCATGGGGCGCGCCGATCAAGCACCCGCTGGGCCTTCCCTTCCGACCGGGGGAGCGAGCCCGTGGGATGAACGGTGACCGTCGCCGAGAGTCCCAGAGCCGAGGCGAGCCCGCGTGCTACCACGCTCGCCACGTCCTCCGCCGCTGCTCCGACGGTGGGCCTGGTCGGATTGACCGCCAATTCGATGCGTACTTCCAGATGATCCAGCGCTTCTTGCCGCTCCACCACGATCGTGTAGTGGGGCGCTGCCTCGGGGATACCCAGCAGCACCCGTTCAATCTCCGAGGGAAACACGTTCACCCCCCGGATGATCAGCATGTCGTCAGTCCGGCCACTTACGCGGGCCATCCTCCGGTGAGTGCGGCCACAGGGACAGGGGTCGGCAAGCAGCGCACTGAGATCTCCGGTCCGATAGCGAATGATCGGCATCGCCTCTTTGGTGAGGGTGGTCAGTACGAGCTCCCCCACCTGACCGTCGGGAAGCGGCGTCCCGGTCGCCGGATCGATAATCTCCGACAAGAAATGATCCTCA
>Ga0307374_10013100_pt1 | contig 11520 bp, 10 predicted proteins | sample OX3MG_FD_202532 | JGI IMG/M metagenome (GOLD analysis project Ga0307374, IMG submission 202532) | Soil microbial communities from Risofladan, Vaasa, Finland - OX-3 | ecosystem: Environmental > Terrestrial > Soil > Coastal area > Acid sulfate soil | place: Finland: Risofladan, Vaasa | collected... | reverse complement strand
CATGTTCCAGCGCACCGGCCCCAACTTCCCCGCCTACTACCAGTGGACGGTGGGCATGACGCTGCCGTTCTTCCACCGCCGCAGCCGCCAGCAGCCGGAGTTGCAACAGGCGGTGGCGCAGCGCCTCGAGGCCCAGTCCGACTACCAGGCGGAGTTGCAGCAGGAACGGTACGCGCTGACCAACCTGCTGCTGACGGCGCACAGCGACGATCAGATTTTGCAAATTGACCAGGGTGGCCTGCTGACGCAAGCCCGCGCTCGCTGGGCGGCGGCGCTGGCGGCCTACCGCGATGGCCGCGGCGAGTTGGCCGACCTGCTGCTGGCCGGGCAGCAAGAGTTGGCGATTGAGCAGCAGTACTGGCACACGCTGGCCGAACACGAGACGGCTTTGGATCAAATTACGGCATTGACGGGGGTGGCCCATGCGCTATAGGGAAATGGCGATGGTTCTGTTTTTGGCCTGCGGCGCGCTGGCGCAACTGCGCACCCAGAGCATCGGGGTGCCGACGACGGTGGTGGGCTACCAAGACGTACACGCCGACATTTCCACGGTGGCGTCGGCGGCGACCGACGAGGCCACCGAGGTCGAGGTCCAACTTCGCTTTGCAGGTTGGATTGAGCGCGTATACGCCAACACCACCTATGCCCGGGTGGAGCGGGGGCAGCCGCTGTTCACCGTCTACAGTCCCGATCTCTACGCGGCGGAGCAGGAGTACGTGTTTGCGTCACGCAACCGCGCCCAATTGGCGGCGAGCGCGGTAGCCGGGGTGGCGGTGGGGGCGGCCTCGCTGCTGGCGGACGCCCGCGAACGCCTGGCGCAGGAACAGGTGCCGGCGGCGGAGATCGCGCGCCTGGAGCGCACTCTGCTGCCGCAATCGCGGCTGACGATCCCGGCGCCCGCCAGCGGCATCGTCACCGAGCGCGACGCCCTGCCCAACCAGCGGGTGGAGCCCGGCGCCCGGCTCTTCCGCATCGCGGCGCTGTCGCCCATCTGGGTGAATGCCGCGGTGAACGAGAGCGACCTGGGCCGGGTGCGGGTGGGCCAGCCCGTCCGACTCGAATTCGACGCCTTTCCCGGGCGCGTCTTTCGCGCTCGGGTGGACTTCATCAACCCCCAGGTGGACACCGCCAGCCGCACCGCGTGGGTGCGCATGGTGCTGGCCAATGCCGATGAGGCGCTGCTGCCGGGCATGTACGGGCAAGCCCGCATCGCGGTCGCCCTGGGGCGGCAACTGGTGATTCCCGCCGGCGCGGTGCTGCAAACCGGAGAACAGCCGCTGGCGTTTGTGGACCAGGGCGGCGGGCGGCTGGCGCCGCGCCCGGTGGAGCTGGGGACGCGGGTGGGCGACCTCTACGTGGTGCGTGGCGGGCTGCGGCCGGGCGAGCGCATCGCGCGGGACGCCAGCTTTCTGATCGCGAGCGAGGAGCAGATGTCGGCCGGGGCGGGCAGCTACGCTCCGCCCCCGCCGGGAGTGGGCGCCGCGGGTCCGCAGGCGGGCGCGCGCCTGGAGCTGACCACCGCGCCCTCGCCGCCGCGCGCCGGCGCCAACCTGTTTCGGGTGCGCCTGACTTCCGCCGGCGGGTCGCCCCTGGCTGGCGCCCAGGTCAGCCTCACCCTCTACCGGCCGGCGATGCCCGCCATGGGCATGGCTGCCAGCAACATCGTGGTCGCGCTCGCCGACCAGGGCGGCGGCCTTTATGAGGGCCGCGGCAACGTCGGGGGCGGCACCTGGCAGGCGACGATCACCGCCACCCGCCAGGGCCAAGCCCTGGCGCGGCAGCAGAGGTCATTGGTTGTCGTGGGAGGCATGTGATGATCGAGCGCCTGATCGAAGTCTGTGCCCGCAACCGCTTCCTGGTCTTTGTCGGCGTCCTGCTGCTGGTGCTGGCGGGGCTGTGGTCGCTGCGCCGCATCCCGCTCGATGCCCTGCCCGACATCAGCGACGTGCAGGTGGTGGTGCACACCACTTGGCCGGGCCAACCCCCCGGCAACATCGAAGACCAGGTGACCTATCCGCTGGTGACCGGGTTTCTGGCGGCGCCGCGGGTGAAGGCGGTGCGCGCCCAGACCATGGAAAACGACAGCTATATCACCGTAGTCTTCGAGGACGGCACCGACCTCTACTGGGCGCGCTCGCGGGTGCTGGAGTATCTGCAGCAGCGGGAGGGCTCGCTGCCCGCGGGCGTGCACCCAGCGCTGGGCCCGGATGCCACCGGCGCGGGCTGGGTGTACGAGTACGCCCTGGTGGACCATTCCCACACCCAGAGCCTGGCCGATTTGAATGCCCTGCAGCTCTGGTTCTTGCGCTACCAGATCGAGACCGTGCCCGGCGTGAGCGAGGTGGCCACCATCGGCGGCTTCCAGCGCCAGTACCAGATCGCGCTCGACCCGCAGAAGCTGCGCGAGTACGGGGTGGCGCTCAACACCGTGATCGCCAAGGTGGCGGCCAGCACCAATGAAGTGGGAGGACGCTCGCTGGAGTTGAACGGCGCCCGCTACCTGGTGCGGGGCCTGGGCTACGTGCGCTCGCTGGCGGACCTGCGCGCGGTGGTGGTGGGCGAGCGCGGCGGCCTGCCGATTGTGGTGGGGGACTTGGGAAGCGTGGGCTTCGGTCCCGACTTGCGCGAGGGCATCGCCGATTGGAACGGCCAGGGCGAGACGGTGGGCGGCATCGTCATCATGCGCTCGGGCGGCAACGCGCTGCAGGTGATTCAGGGGGTGAAGGCGAAGCTGGCCAGCCTGCGCTCGGCGCTGCCGCCCGGGGTCGAGGTGGTGGCCGGCTACGATCGCTCGGGCCTGATTGAGGCCTCGATCGCCACGCTGCGCCGCGACCTGATCGAGGAGGCGATCATCGTCAGCCTGGTGATCGTGATCTTCCTTTGGCACTTCCGCTCGGCCCTAATCCCGGTGATCACGCTGCCGCTGGCGTTAATCGCCACCTTGGTGCCGATGGCCTATTTCCACGTCAGTGCCAACATCATGAGTCTGGGCGGGTTGGCGCTGGCGATCGGGGTGCTGGTGGACGCGGCCATCGTCATGGTCGAGAACGGCCACCGCCAGTTATCGGAGCAGCCCGGGCCGGTGGCGCCCGCCGAGCGGACGCGCATCCTGCTGGGGGCGGCGAAGCAGGTGGGGCCGCCGCTGTTCTTCTCGCTGTTGATCATCGTGGTGTCGTTTCTGCCGGTATTTCTCCTGCAGGCGCAGGAGGGGCGGATGTTCCGGCCGCTGGCGTGGACCAAAACCTTGGCGGTGGGCTTCAGCTCGATCCTGGCGGTGACCTTGGTGCCGCTGCTGATGCTGCTGCTCATCCGCGGGCGGCTGCGGCCCGAGAGCTTAAATCCGGTATCGCGCTGGACGCGCGCCCTCTACACTCCGGTCCTGCGCTGGTGCCTGCGCCACCCCGGGTGGACGATCGCGGCCAACGTGGTTTTTCTCGCGCTCACCTTGCCGCTGGCCTTCCGGCTGGGCAGCCAGTTCATGCCCCCGCTCTACGAGGGGGCGGCCTTGTACATGCCGACCGGCCTGCCGGGGCTGGGGCCCACCCCCACCGCCCGGCTGTTGCAGGAGCAGGACCGCATCCTGCGGGGGTTTCCCGAGGTGGCCAGCGTCTTCGGCACCGCCGGGCGCTCCGACAGCGCCACCGACAACGCTCCGCCCGAGATGTTCGATACCACGGTGATGCTGAAGCCGCGGGCGACGTGGCCCAAGGGCATGACCTATACCGAGCTCGTCACCGCTATGGATGCGCAGTTGCAGTTCCCGGGACTAACCAACAACTGGACCATGCCGGTGGAGAACCGCCTCGACATGGAGCTCACCGGCATCAAGACGCCGATCGGCATGAAGATCCAAGGCCCGTCGCTGGCGGGCATTCAAGCCCTGGGGGTGAAGATCCAGGCCCTGCTGGCGGAGGTCGGAGGGGTGCGCTCCAGTTTCGCCGAGCGCGTCGCCGACGGACTCTATATCAATGTCGCTCCGGATCGCCCGGCGATGGCCCGCTTTGGCCTGAATCTCGACACGGTGCAGCAAGCGGTGGCGAGTGCCATCGGCGGCGCCAACGTGGCCGAGAGCGTGGCCGGGCGGGAGCGCATACCGATCAGCGTGCGCTACGCCGCCGGCGCGCGCGGCGATCTGCCCGCCCTGGAGCAGGTGCTGCTGGCCACGCCCTCGGGGGCGCAGATTCCGCTCAGCCAGGTGGCGAGCCTCTCGTTTTCGCGCGGACCCACAATGATCCGCGACGAAGGCGGGGCGCTCACCGGCTATGTTTTCCTGGACACCACCAGCGGCGACTACGGCGGGCTGGTGGAGCGCGCCGACGCGCTGTTGCGGGCCAAGCTGCCGCTGCCGGTGGGCTACACCTATCGCTGGTCAGGCGAGTACGCCGAGCAGATCCAGGCGCAGCATCGGCTGGAGATGGTGGTTCCGGTCGTGTTCCTGGTGATCTTTGTGTTGCTCTATCTCATCTTCCGCTCCGCCGCCGAGGCGGCGATGCTGCTGGCGCCGACGCTGTACGCGCTCAGCGGCGGTCTGCTGCTGCAGTGGTGGCTGGGATACCCCTTCAGCGTGGCGGTGTGGGTGGGCTATATCGCCTTGTTTGGCATCGCGGTCGAGACCGGGGTGGTGATGGTGGTCTATCTGCGCGAGGCCTGCGGTGACGCTTCGCTTGGTTCGGAGGAGGCGGTGATCGCGGGCGCGGTGCACCGCTTGCGGCCCAAGCTGATGACGGTGGCGGTGGTGCTCGCCAGCCTGATCCCGATCCTGCTGGAGTCGGGGGTGGGCTCGGACGTGATGAAGCCGATCGCCGCCCCCATCGTGGGCGGCATGGTGACCTCGGCCATCCACGTGCTCATCCTGGTGCCGGTGTTTTTCCTGATGCTGGAGCGCCGCCGGCGCCGCCGCCGGCCGCAGGGCGGATAATCGCCCCTGCGCCCCACCCGCGCCATTTGCGCCTGGCGCGCCGCCGGGAGCTCCGGCGCGCGCCCGCATCGCCCGCGTCTATTCGAAGGCGCCAGCATGGCCGGGTTCCCGGCTGGGACGGCATGGAGAGTGCGCTGCGGCGGAGCCGGGAGGCGCGCGTGAGTTTTCGCCGACGGCTGCGCCACCAGCCGCAAGGCGAGGACCAGCGCGGTGGCCACGATCAGGGCCTGCCGGGCGAGGGCAAGTCGTTGTTCCATCCCATTCTCTCCTTTGCAGCGATGGGTAGAGATTAGGATGGAGTGGGGGGCGGCGCCGGTCACGTTTTGGTCACAGCATGGACTGAGCGCGGGCCGGCCTCAGTCCAGCAGTTCCCGGAAGGCCCGCGTCCAGCGCCGGGCCATGACCTGGGTGTCCCAGAGCGCGACCATCTCCTGCCGCGCCCGCCGCGCCCGCGCCTGCGCCTCCTCGCGCTGCGAAACCACTTGCCGCATCAACGCCGCCAAATGCTCGACGCTGGGCTCGGCCCAGCCCTGGCCGATGTAGACGTCGCGGTCGGAGTCGCGCGGGGCCGGGACCACGCCCTCGATGTCAATCAAGTAGCTGTTGTCGTCGTGCAAGAAATCGAGGTGGCCGCTCCAGCGGGTGGCGAGCACCGGGAGTTGGGTGGCGGCGGCCTCCATGTAGGGGCGGCCCCAGCCCTCACCCCGGCTGGGCAGCACAAAGGCGTCGGCGGAGGCGTAGAGGCGGGGCATGTCGGCCTTGGGGAGCAGGCCGCGCAGCACCAGGATGTGGGGCGCGCGCTGCAGCGGCACGCCGGCTTCGCGCTCGATGAAGTGCAGCAGCCGACCCTCCAGGTCGGCGTTGGGGTCGTCGAACTTGTGGATCTTGAGGATGAGTGAGACGTCGTCGTCGGCGGTGAAGGCGCTGAGGAAGGCGCGCAGCAGTACGTCGGGGCCCTTGCGGTCAATCCAGTCGAAAATGGAGAGGAAGGCGTAGCCGCGGCGCCCGGGGATGGGCAGAGGCGCAAGGCCGGGGCGGAACTTGCCGGTGTCGAGGCCCTCGGGCATGACCCGCAGGCGATGCTCGTCCACGCCGGCGCGCAGGAAGCTGTCGCGATTGAACTGCGACGGCACCCAGATCTGGTCGAGCGCGTTGCAGCGCTCACGCCAGCCCGGGGGCAGGGAATTGGTCTCGAAGGCGGTGCGGCCGACGCGCACCCGGGCCTCGAGATGAGTTGCGAAGTCGAGGGCGGGGCAGCACTGGTAGAAGACGCTCTGGGCAAGGTCGAGGCGGCGGCGCTGCAGCCGCGCCAACTCGCGCTGGCGGGCGGGCGGCAGCAGGCCCTCGTGGTCCTCTTGCAGTCCGAGGGGCGCCAACTGCAGCGGGTGGGGCAGGTCTTGCAGGCTGCTGAGCACGTCGAGGTTGCCGTCGGCGTAGCCGCTGCCGCCGTAGACGGCGCCGCGGAAGACCACGCCGCCGGCGACGGCAGCCGTGGTTTGGGCGGTGGCGCCGGGCGGAGAGGTGGCGGTGGCGGCCATGGCGGGTCGGGTTTCTCAGGCCTGGAGGGCGGCGGTCACGTGGGCGGGAGCGGGCAGCACCCGCGACTCCTGCCGCGAGGGCACGCGCCAAGTTTGCAGGCCGCGGTTTTCGAAGGCGAAGTCGCGGATAGCGCAGCCGCGCGACTTCAGCGCGTGCTCGACCTCCAGCCGGCGCTCGAAGTCGCAATAGAACATCATGTAGCCGCCGCCGCCGGCGCCGTTGAGCTTGCCGCCCAGCGCGCCCGCCTTGCGCGCGGCTTGATAGAGGTTGTCAATGCGCGGGTTGGTGATGTGGGGCGACATGCCCTTCTTGATCTCCCAGGCCTCGTGCAGCAGCCCGCCAAACTCATTGAGCTTGTGCGAAAGCAGCAGGTTCTTCATCTCGATGGCCAGCGACTTCTGCCGGCGCAGGCTGTGCAGGCTCAAGCGCTCGCCGCGCCGGTAGCGCTCCACCTGGTCGTCCACGATGCCGACGTCGGGGCGGGTGCCGCCGCTGTAGCACAGCACCAGGTTGTGTTCGAGCTCGTTGAGCACCTCCTGCGGCAGCCGCAGCGGGTTGACGGTGACCTGGTTGACGCCGAACTCGATGAAGTTCCAGCCGCCGAAGGCAGCGGCATACTGGTCTTGCATGCCGCCGGGGATGGCCAGCTCCTGGCGCTCCAGGGTGTAGGCCATCTGCGCCAGTTCGTAGTCGCCGAGGGCGAGCCGGCGCCACTCCTTGAGCAGCCCCATGACGGTGACCATCAGGCTGGAGGAGGAGCCCAGGCCCGAGCCCGGGGGGGCGTCGGTGTGCAGGAACATATCAAAGCCGCCGCCGGACTCGCCGCCGAGCTTGCGGATGGCCGCCTTGGCCAAGTCGAGGTGGCCGTCATAGGTGAGCGGGACGCCGTGGGCGAACTCCAGCGCCAGGCCGAGGTCGGCCGAGCGCAGATGGATGGAGTCGTCCTCGAGCGGGCGCAAGGTTCCGAACGAGTACATATTGATGGTGGCGCTGAGCACGCAGCCGCCCTCGAACTCGGGAAACGGCGGCACGTCGGTGCCCCCGCCGGCAAACCCCAGGCGCAGCGGCGCCTTGGCGCGAATCATCATAATTGTTCCCCCGTATTCGCCGCCGGCGTCCGGCTCATGCCGCCACCGGCCCGGACTTGCGGCCCACCGCATAAACGCTCCAGCCAAACAGTTCCCAGGCCGCCAGGCAGACCCAGCGGCGGCGGCGCAACAGCAGGCCGCCCAGCATCAAGAAGGGCGCGGCCAGCAGCTTGCGCGGATGGCGCACATGTCCCGAGCGCACGCAGCGGCAGCCCGCCATCTGCAGGAACATGTGCAGGCCCCGGCGCGTCAACGGCCGCACGTGGGTGAAGTTGTCGAAAAAGTTGAGGTCGTCGCCGATGGCGTTGTCGGGATCGCGCGAGGGCAGGCCGGGCAGCGAGGGCAGCCAGAGGGAGCGGGTGCTGGGCCCTTCGATATAGATGATGCCGCCGGGCTTGAGCACGCGGGCGAACTCGCTGAGCACGTTCATGCGGTTGGCGAGGTGCTCGAGCACGTGGCAGAAGAAGATGCCGTCGAACTGCTGGTCGCTGAAGGGTAGGGTCTCGGTCTCGAAGTCCACGCGCACGAAGCTGGACTCGGGGGGACAGTTGCCGCCGATCTCAAGCACGTCCACACCGAAGAAGTGGAGGTCGGGGCGGACTTGCCGCAGGCGCCGCTGGGTCTGGAAGCCGCCGCAACCGGCATCGAGCACGCAGGCGCCGGCGGGTAGCTCGCGGATGAAGTCGAGGCGGCGGTCGTGGCGTTCGAGCGACGAGGCGGCAACGGGGCGGGCGGAGATGGCGGTGGCCATGGGGTCTCGGGCCCCGCCGGCATTAGAAAGTGCTAAGCCGGTGCAAGGGCGCTGCCCATGGCGTTGCACGGAGAGGGCCAAACCGCCGCGCGAAGCCTTCGGGCTTCGTGCGCCCGGCACGCAGCACCCGGCACTCTGCAGGCGGGCCGCGTTTGCAGGCGATGGGGAGGCGCTGCGTGGCGCGGGGGTGGCTAGACGGCGCGGGTGGTGCGGTGGCGGCGGACGTCGTGGGCGGGCTGGGGGCCGCGGGCGGCGTGTTGCGTGCCGGGGGTGGCGGGCCGGCGGGCGGCGGGGCGCTGGGGCGGCGCCTCCACCGCGTCGCGGATGGCGCGGGTGAGGTCGGCCATGCGCTCCAGTGCGGCCAAGGCGTCGTCGAAAAAGGCGGGGCGGGCGGGATCGTCTTCGCGCAAGTGCAAGGCCAGCTCGAGGCTGCCGCGGGCCGCCATCAGCGGCTGGCTGAGCTCGTGGCAGAGCTCGCGCAGGGCGGGAGCGGGGGGCCTCACTCGATCTCCTCCGCCAGCGCCGGCCCCAGTTGGTAGCCCACCCCGCGGATGGTGCGGATGAGCTTGGGCTCGAAACCCTCATCCACCTTGGCGCGCAGATAGTTGATATAGACGTCCACCACGTTGGTGGCGCTGTCGAAGGCCAGGTTCCAGACGTGCTCGATGATCATCGCGCGCGTCACCCGGCGGCGATGGTTGAGCATCAAGTACTCTAGCAGGGCGAACTCCTTGGGGGTGAGCTCGATGCCCTTGCCGGCGCGCTTGACGCTGTGCTCGATGCGGTTGAGCTCGAGCGAGTCCACCTTGAGCACGGTGTCGTTGGGGCGCTGGCCGCGGCGCAGCAGGGCGCGGATGCGGGCGCACAACTCGCTGAACGAGAAGGGCTTGACGATGTAGTCGTCGGCGCCCAGGTCGAGCCCGCGGACGCGGTCTTCCACCCGCCCCTGGGCGGTGAGCAGCAGCACCGGCAGGGTGGGCTTGAGCCGGCGCACCCGGCTCAGCACTTCGAAGCCGTTGCGCCGCGGCAAGTTGACGTCCAGCACCAGCAGGTCGAAGTCGTAGCGCTCGGCGAGCAGTTGCGCCTCTTCGCCGTCGGCAGCGCAGTCCACCGCGTAGTTCTCCGTCTCCAACCCCTTGCGCAGGAACTTGGCCAAGGAGGCGTCGTCTTCGGCCACCAAAATTCTCATGGGCTGTCGCCGTCTGCGGGACCGCGGCTCCTACCGCGATCCATGGCTAGTAACTCAGGCTACAGCAAAGGGAAGAGGGGTCGCAAGGCCGCTAGGCGCCGGGCGGGTGGGGAATCAAGACAGTAGGAATCTATTTAGTGACCCTTGGCGGGGACGGCGGGGGCGGGGGGAGCGGGGGGCGGGGGCAACACCGGCCCGTCGGCGGCGGCCTGGCTGGCGGCCACGGCGTCGGCCACCACCACCACGTCCACGCGCCGGTTCAACTGGCGCCCGGCGGCGGTGGCGTTGCTGGCGATGGGGTGGAACTCGGCGTAGCCGGCGGCGGAGAGGCGCACCGGGTTCACCTGATAGTCGGTGACGAACAGGCGCACCAGCTCGGTGGCGCGGGCGGTGGAGAGCTGCCAGTTGGAGGCGAAGCGGGAGGTGTGGATGGGGACGTTGTCGGTGTGGCCCTCCACCCGCACCGGGTTGGGCAGGGGCAGCAACGCCTGGGCGATGCGGGCCAGCACCGGCTGGGCGCCGGGGCGCAACTGTTCGGAGCCGCTGTCGAAAAAACCGGCCTCCGCCAGGCGGATGACCAGGCCTTGGCGGTTGAGGTTGAGGGTGACCTCGTGCTGGGCGATCTCTTGGGCCAATTCGCGCCCCAAACGGTGCTTGAGCGCCGCCAGCGGGGCCAGCACCTCGGGCGTGGTGGACTCTTCCGCCGGCGGGGCCGGGATCATTTGCAGGTGGGTGGATGCCGGGGTGAACATGCCCAGCTCGGCGAAGGCGGTCTGTATGGCCTGGGCCAACTGCAGCACCCGGGTTTGCGAACCGCGCGAGGCGGCATACATGACCACGAAGAAGGCGAACAGCAGGGTGATGAAATCGGCGTAGGAGATCAGCCAGCGCTCGTGGCTGACGTGGGGATGGTCGCCGTCGCGGCGGCGGCGGTTCATGGCCGGGCGGCGCCCGCCTGCGCCATCTCGGCGGCGCCGGCGCCGGCGCGCTTCTCCTTGCCCGCGGCCGCCTTGTGGGCGGGCTCGGCCAGGTAGCCGCCCAGCTTGGTCTGCAGCACGCGCGGATTCATGCCCTCCAGGATCCCGAGCACGCCCTCGAGCGTCATCTCGCGCAACAGGTCGGCCTGCCGCCGCCGCAGCCGCAGTTTGCCGGCGATGGGCAGCAGCCCGATGTTGGCGACGGCCACGCCGTAGACGGTGGCCACGAACGCCACCGCGATGCCGCGCCCCACCTCGTCAATGTTGTTGAGGTGCTGCATCACTTGGATCAGCCCCAAGATGGCGCCGATGATGCCGATGGTGGGGGCGAAGCCGCCGGCGGCGTCGAACACCTGGATCACCCGCTCCGCCTGCTCGGTTTGGTTGCCCATCTCGATTTCCATGTTGTCGCGCAGCTCGGCCGGCTGGGTGCCGTCCACCGCCAACATAAGTGTTTTCTTCAGAAACGGATCTTCGACCGATGGCAGATCGCGGTCGAGGGCGACGATGCCTTCCTTGCGGGCCTTCTTGGCGAACTCCACGATCTGGCCGATCATGGCTTCGACGCTGGGTTCCTTGAACAGGAAGACGGTCTTCAATTCCTTGAAGCTGCGCAGCACGACCTCCAGCGGGAACTGCAGCATGACCGAGCCCAGGGTGCCGCCAAAGACGATTAGGGCGGCGGTGGGCTGCAGGATCTGCCCGACGTTGCCGCCGTCAATCAGCAGGCCGGCCAGGATGCCGCCCAGCGCGACCATGATGCCGAGCGAGCTACCGCGATCCATAGGCTTCCTTGGTTCGGGTGGGCATGATGATGATGGGGCGGACGCCGTTGCCACCCTGCTCGCGCCGGAAGGCCCCAATGCGGCGCAGGATCTCGGCGGGGGCCTCTTCAACGGTCAGCTTCTCCCCATTGATCAGGGTCACCACCGTGTCGTGCGGCTGCTCAATGGTCTTGATCAGGTCGCAGTTGAGGATCAGCTCCTGATGGTTGAGTCGGGTAACGGGGATCATGGCGGGGCTTCATTAGGCCTATCGGCGGGGCGCTAGGGGACTTG
>Ga0307374_10013097_pt1 | contig 11520 bp, 8 predicted proteins | sample OX3MG_FD_202532 | JGI IMG/M metagenome (GOLD analysis project Ga0307374, IMG submission 202532) | Soil microbial communities from Risofladan, Vaasa, Finland - OX-3 | ecosystem: Environmental > Terrestrial > Soil > Coastal area > Acid sulfate soil | place: Finland: Risofladan, Vaasa | collected... | reverse complement strand
GACGAGATCACCGCAATCGGCAGGAACCACCGGAACATCCGGCGAGGGTCTTGGCGGTAGCAGATCACGAGCGCAGGAACGAGGAGGGGGATCAACCAGAGGTCGTAACGGTTCAGTGACGGCGTACCACCTGAGTTGACTTGGGTGTTTTGAGCAAAGGAAGTGAGAAAGACAATGGCCGCCGCCGCCGCCGCTCCGATCTCCGGTGTCATGATGTCGCGCCATCGGCGCCGAGCTATGAGACCGACTGCGATCACCAGTCCGACGATGAACATCGGGAAATTGACTAGCAATCCCATATTGAGGTCGGTGAGTGGAGCGAGCACGATGGCGAGCGATGGGATCTGCCAGTGCACGGTGGTGAGCGACTCCGGTGTGATCGCACCGAGCTGTGTCTCGAAGAAGACCGGGTGCAGGATGGCGATCAACACGGCGCCGGCCGTACCCACCCACATGCGCTTGTCTCGAAGGCGTGACCGGTCGCGTAACAGGGCTGCCACGATGACGACGGGAATCACCAGTGCGATCGGGGGATTCTGATCGGCGGCAAATGCCAGGCAGATGAGTGACCACCACGGCGCTTCCTCGAGGAGGAGGAAGGCGATCGACAACAAGGAGAAGGTAAAGGACTCGGTGACGGACTTGTCGAGCCACCAGATCACCGGACTGAGGAACAGAAACCAGGTTCCCGGCAGACCGAGTCTCCGCAACGCCAGCCAGGCCGCCAGACCATAGAGCGACAGATTCACCAGCACGAAACTCCAGTTGGCATTGAGGCCGACCAGCCGTGCGAGAGCCACCCCCGGTGCCGCCAGGGCCGAGTACATCCAGAAGTGGGCAAAGTCCTGTCCATGCGCCGAGTTCTGGTATTGCCGATCGATCGCCAGCACGCCGGGGAATCCTGATGCGGCACCGAAGCTGTCGAGGAAGTGGCTCGTCGCCTTGAACTCGACCGGGCTCAAAGCAGGACTGTGGCCCGTCGATATGGCATACGCCATTCCCATGTACTCAACGCCGTCACCGACCCGCCTCACCGATGACTGGGAGATGAGCAAGCCAATGATTGCCATCAGGACGACCAGAGCGACGCAGCGCGATCGGAGGTTCTTCGCTGGGCTTGTCAGCCAGCCGTCCCCTCCAAGGCTGGCGGTCGCCGGCACATGGGGTGTGGCGTCGGATTCGTCGACCACTGCCGGGCGCTCGAGGACGGGACTCTCTGACGGTCCAGATGTCCCCCCCTCAGACCACGACATGTCGTCAGTCTTACAGCCCGCCAACGGTCCGGACACTCATGAATAGGTCACACTGCGTGACTCGGGCGTGTCCCAACGGTGACATGCCGTTTCCAGACGCGTGCGTCCTACGTGCTAGCGGGAATAAGCGGATCATCGGGCACCCACCGGCTACCAGAGAGCGTTCCAGTCCTCCGGTGACAGCCAGCCCACGGGGAGCGCGTCCGGTGGTCGGGGCACTCGAATGAACTCGATGTCGATCCAGGTCGGCTGGTCGAATCCGGCCTGCTTCCAGTGGCGGAGTGGCACGGACTTCCAGTCGCGACTCCTCGCTCCCCCATCCGAGTAACCGGCCCGCACCAACAGGTGGGTGGGGGAACCTGCCACCACCACGCAACGCCGCGACTTTCCGTCGAGATCGGGCTGGGAGGGGTCGACCGAGTCGAACGGCACCCAGGCGAAGACCACCCCGGCGACCAACGGATCGTTACGATCGAACTCCTCTTCTTGCGCAGGGGTCAGCGCAGCACGCCTCGTCAACCGGGGAGCGGCGTCCGAAGAGGGCGTTCCGGGTCGTGGCTCGTCGGATGGCGAGCTCACTGAGGCGCTGGAACGCTGCTGCCTCTTCACCCGACGTACCTGCTCCCCCGCCTTGCGGGCTACTTCCATCTTCTTCCGACGCTCCTCGGCATCTCTCTGCTTCTTCAGTCGACGCGCCTCGCGTTGTTCGGGCGTGACGTCGCCGGCGGGGCGCGACGGCGTCTTGGGCGTCTCAGCGACAACCCGGGTCGACCAGTCGGTCAACCCATAGCGGGCCTCGGTGGTTGCGATGTCGAAGCAGAGATCCGACGACGGCATGTCGCCGCCGGCCACCGAAGCCAACATGACGGCAGTGGTGACGTCGGAAAAGGTCGATCCCGTCTCGGTGAGCGCCTCGAGGAGTTGGGCCCGGGTGGGGTCATCGGAGTGATCCCCGAGCACTTCGATCGTGCGGGTAAGGCACTCATCCGCGATCACCGCGGCCACATAGGGAAGTGCGGCACGGTACTGCGGTTTGTCGACCACACTCGCCGGATCGCGGTGTTTGCGGAGGGCGTTGAGCGCATTGCCCACCGCCTTCGGCGTCGAGAATGACGGATCCGAGGTTCGTGCCAGTGCCGCCTTCATCTCGTCACGCCCCACCCTGGCCACGGCAACCCGTAGCAGTTTGATCCGGTCGCTGTCGGTGATGCCGCCCTCCATCCATCGTCCCTTCGGTCTGTGGCCGCCCCGACGGCCGGCATCTTCGTGCTCATCATCGCAGAGTGCGATCGGCACCCTCGACCGGCCGACTCGGGCGATACTGACACGATGCCCAGCGACCGGCGTACCTCCCGATCCGCTCCCCCGGAGCAGGAGTCGAGACAGACGGCCCCTCCTTCGGGCGGGCGTCAGGGCGGCTTCGGACCGTTCGTCACCTTCATCGAGTACGAGCGGCCCGACGGTCTGGTGGCCCGTTGGGACAGTCGCCGCCAGCGGAAGCATGTACAGTCTGCGCCCTCCGAGGCTGGGGCGTGGTGGGCTCCCCGGGCCCGGGGATGGTGGATCGCCATACTGTTCGCGGTGGGCTCAGCCCTCTTCGCCCTGGGTGCCGTGCCGGGCTACGCCGGAGCGGTCGGGGCGCGGGTCGATTCGGTCACCTTTTTCGTCGGCTCCCTGTTCTTCACTTCCGCCGGCTTCCTGCAGTACCGCGAGTCGGTGGATGCCGGCGTCGGCGGACCGGCGCACGGATGGCAACGGGTCTTCACCTACCAACCGCAGCAGATCGACTGGTGGGCCAGCGGGATCCAACTGGTCGGGACGCTGTTCTTCAACGTGAGCACCGGCAATGCCGTCCGGATCAGTCTCAGCACCCAGGGGGCCCAACACCACATCTGGCGCCCCGACGCCATTGGCTCGGTGTGCTTTCTGGTGGCCAGCGGCATGGCCTGGTTCGAGGTGTGCAACGGTTGGACGGCGTGGTCCCCTTCGAGCATCTCGTGGTGGATCACCGCGCTCAACCTGGTTGGATCCGTCGCCTTCGGCGCTTCGGCGGTAGCCAGCTACATCGTGCCCTCGACCGGCCAGATCTGGCACGTCGAACTGTCCAACCTCGGCACATTCGTCGGTGCACTGTGCTTTCTGGGCGGGGCCCTCCTACTCCTTCCCGAACGCACCGAGGGCGCAGCCGTACCGGCGGCCCCGTAGTCCTCAGCAACACCGGCACCGCCCGGATGTCCCGAACGGCTCAGCCGCGGAACGGCGGTGGGCCCCCGAAATGGTCGTGGAGCACGGTGCGTGCCGCGTAGACACCGCACATCCCATGGACCCCTCCGCCGGGCGGCGTCGATGCCGAGCACAGGTAGACCCGGTCGATCGAGGTCCGGTACGGATTCCACCGCACGGTGGGACGGAACAGGGTCTGGCGGAGGGTGGCGGCCCCTCCCCCGATGTCTCCGCCGACGTAGTTGGGGTTGTGCTGTTCGATGTCGGCGGCGGTGCGGGTCGACCGGGCCAGAACGAGCTCGGAGAACCCCGGTGCGAACCGCTCGATCTGGGCCTCGATGGCCGCGGTCATGTCGACGGTGGAGCCCGACGGAACGTGGCAGTACCCCCACAGGGTCTGTTGCCCGACCGGCGCCCGGGTGGGGTCGGCGACACCGGGTTGCACCACCAGGCAGTAGGGGCGGTCGGGATGACGCCCGGCGGCGATGTCGTACTCGCTGGATGCGACTTCCTCGAAGGTACCTCCGAGGTGGAGGGTCCCGGCCCGACGGCACACCTCCGCGCTCCAGGGCACCGGACCGGACAGGGCCCAGTCCACTTTGCAGGTCCCGGGCCCATGGCGGAAGCGTCGGAGGGCCCGGCCGTAGCGGTCCGGCAGCGCATCGCCCGCCATGGCCATGAGGCCCTTTGGTGCGGTGTCCACCACGACCGCGGTGGACGGAGGGAGCTCCGCCAGGGATTCCACCCATTGCCCGGTGGTCACCTGTCCGTCGAGCCGCTGCAACTCGGCGACCAGCGCGTCGGTGATCCCCGAACTCCCACCCTCGACCATCGGCCACCCCACGGCGTGGGCGGTCAGCGCCAACATCAACCCGAAGGCGCTCGTGAGCGGGGTGGACAGGGGCAACATCGAATGGGCGGCCACTCCGGCCAACAGGGCTCGGGCCCGGTCGGTCTCGAATCGGCGGACCAGTCGTTCCACCGGCAACAGACCGGGAATCCCGAATCGGGCCATGACGATCGGGTGGTCAGGGATCGATCGGAGTGGGCCCATGACGGCATCGGCGATCCCCCGGGCCTGGCGTACCAGCGGCTCCATCAGTTTCCGGTACGTCGGTCCGTCAGCCCCAAAGGACGTCACTGTCTCATCGAGGATTCGCGACGCAAACGCCGCCCGTCCCCCATCGAGCGGGTGGGCGAACGGCACCGCAGGTTGACGAAGGGAAGCGCGCAGGCCATCGAACGCCGCCTGCTGGAAGAAGGGGGAGGCCAACACGAGTGGATGCACTGCGGAACAGACATCGTGACGGAATCCGGGCAGGGTCAACGAGTCGGTCCGACATCCACCTCCGGGGGTGTCGGCCCCTTCGATGACCGAGACCGAGAGACCCGCCGTGGCCAAGGTGACGGCGGCGGCCAGGCCGTTGGGTCCCGATCCCACCACCACGACATCCACCGCGCTCACCATGCAGCCATGGACCGCTCGATCAATCCAGTGAGACTCTGCTCCATCACGTCAGTCTTGCCGGTGAGAACGGGCCCGGACAGGGTGGCTGCCGGTGGTTGTTCCGGAGGCTGGCACCACCACCATGAGGCGGGTCGAACCGTGGCCAGCTGGATCCATCGACCGAACACGGCCCCAGGCGCGGAAGATCGAGGGGGTATCCGGTGTTAGATAGGACATAGAGGAGGTAGTCCCCGAAGGCAGTTGTGATGGATCATGCAGGGGTATACACGATGGAGCAGGTAGAGATGGGATCGACGAACAGCGGCCAGGCCAGCCAGGCGAACGCCGAGCAGAGCACCGACGAGTCAGGCAGCACCACCAGCATCAACCAGTCCAGTAGGGACAGCCACCACTCGACACCCGGCGATGCGCTCCGCACGCTCCCCACCGAAGCCCAGGAGCGTGGGACCCGATTCGTCTCCGCTCAGGCCATGCAGGCCAAGCTGTTCTCGGTCTACGACGCCGCCGCGGCGGCGGAGGACGCATTGGCCCTGGTGCAGGAACAGCTCACCCTGACCCTCGATCGGAGCTACTACGAGGCGGACGAGATCGAGAGCATGGCCGCTCAGCTCGACTACCTGTTGACGCTGGACACCTTGGAGCTGTCCGACGCGGACCTGGTCTCAGATCTGTCCGGTGAGGACCTCGTCGCCGAGGAGTAGGCGTCGGTTTTCGCTCACTCGGCACGCAGAAGGATCCCCGTCGGTGTGCGGGCGGCAATCCGGGCAGGAATGGCGGCCGCCAGATTGGCCAGCACCAGAGCCCCCACCGCGATCAGGATGATGGTCGCTGCCGGCACCGTGGGAGTCGGCACCACGTCGATCTCGTGAGCGAACAGGACCCAGAGCTGGCGGCCGATGATGATCCCGAGGGGCACGCCGACCAGGGTACCGATGGCCACCGCCACGGTCGACTGCCAGGCCACGGCAGCGGCCAGCTGCCGGTGCGTGAAGCCCAAGGTCTTCATGAGCGCCAGGTCCCGACGCCGTCGCCGGACCGACGCCACCAGGGTCAGGCTGAGCGCAGCGATCACTCCGACGGCCAGCCCGATTCCGAGGATGGCTGGGGTGCTGCCCATCGAGCGGTAGTTGACGATTTCGGCCGGGCGCTGGACCGACACCACCGTGATGCCGTTGTCGAGCGGCGTCGACGTGGCCTTGGCGATGCGATCGAGCGACTGTCGGGCGGAGACCGACCCCGTGCCGCCACGCACCCGCAGCAGGATGGCGTTCGGACCCTCCTGGGACGGCGGGACCCCGTTGGAGTTGAGCAGCCGCCCCGAGAAGAGGTGATCCGAGAGGAGCGCACCGGTTCCGATCTCGGTGTGGTTGGAGCCGCCATTGTTGATGGTGGGCATGGTGGCGGTGCCCACGATGCGCAGGGTCCGGCGGGGATCGACGCCGTTGTCGAAGGTCACGGTGTCGCCCACCTGTTTGTGGAGTTGGGCCAGCGTGGACCGGCCCAACACGATCTGATCATCGGACTCCACCTGATGGCCGCTCAGCAACGGGGGGGCCACCGAGGCGCCGGGGGCTGCCGCAATCGCCGGTACGTCGGTGCCGTCCAACCGCACCCCGAAGTAGTAGACGCCCGACCATGCGACAACCGTCGCCGACTGCTCGAGCAGCGCGGCCGCACGGGCTCGCGGGATGCTGGACCCGTTCACGCCGGTCAGGGCATAGTCCCAATTCCAACCGTAGAGGGCTGGATGGGAGACCAGTGTGTTGAGACTGGCCCCGAACGTGACGGTGCCGATGACCACCATGACGGCCAGGGCCGCCCCGAGGATGGCAGAGCGCACGGGCACGGCATTGCGACCCACTCCGGGTTCCAACGCGAAACGGATGCCGGTCACCGCCGATTCCGGCAGCCCCGACCGGGCGGCCATGCCGGCCACCGCCGACCGTTGCTGCCCGGGTGCGACGCTCGTTCGGCCGATGCCTACACGACCGGGGGCCAGGCGAAGGCCGACCACCAGCGCCACGGCCCCGAGCACCCCCACGAGAACAGCCACCCCCAATCCCAACACCGTCCAGTCGAAGGCCACACCGGGGGTGGGATCGACGGCCCGGGCCGGCCCCAGTGGAGCCAACGGGGACAGGGCCACGGCCACGGCGACAGCCAAGACCGTCCCGGCCAGCACCGAGCCGCCCATGCCGACCAGCCCGTCCGACGCGGTCATCCACCGGTCCGCACCCAGGGCACGCTCGACCGCCAGATCGTCGGTCAGCAGTCGTAGCTGTCGTCCGATCAATTGGGCCCCGATGAGCAGGGCGGCCAGCCCGCAGATCAACCCAAAGACGCCGAGGGCGATCGATTCGGGCTTGATGGCCCGTTCGGCCTTGGCCACGATGACCGAGGTGGTCTCGGGCTGGAACTGGACCAGTCCGTAGTGGATCGAACGGCGGATCTCGGCCAGCACCGTGGAGTCGTGGTGTGATCCGTCGTCCACCCGGACTCCGGTCTGGGTGAAGTACGCGCAGCAGCCGAGGAGCGGGGCCGTGGCCGCCGGAGGGAACGCCATGATGTTGGCGTTCCCGGCGACGTCAGCATCGTCTTCGATCACTTGGCTGTTGGACACCACGATCCCCACCAGCGTCGCGTCCAGGACGGCGTGCGGGCGAACGGCCGAGGAGCCGAATCCCGGAAGATAGGTCTGGTCGTTGGTGTACACCCCGAACCTCAGGTGGTCACCAAGGTGCACACCGAAGAGTGACGCCGTGTATCGGCTCATGACCAGTTCGTGGGCACCGGTGGGGAGCCGTCCGTCGAGGACGGTGACCCGGTCCTGGTCGAGACCGGGGCCCACCAACCCGATGCCCTCCGTCGCCTGCGCCGGCAGCGACGGGGGGTTCACCGGTGCGCCACTCGGACCCAGGAACAGCGTGTTGAGCCCGACCACGCTGGCCACGCCGGCCACGTGCGGGAGGCCGGCGACGGTGTGGAGAATCGAAGGGTTGTAGCCGGCGCTGAACGGACCACCTCCCGGGGTGAAGAGTCCGGTAACGCCCTCGAGATCCGACGGACGGGTGCTGGCCATGTAGGCGGGAAAGGAGGACTGGGTGCGCCGGGCGCCGGCGATGGAGCCCATGGCCAGACCACCCACCAGACCGATCAGGACGATGAGGGCCACGTAGCCACCCCATCGACGGACCAGCGTCGTCCGGAACCGGTACCACGCCACCCGGAGGGCCGATGTGATCACTGGAACGACCATCAGTCGGCCCGCGACACGAGAGCGGTCGGAGTGCGGGCGGCGAGCCGCCCCGGAACCGCGGCCACCAGATTGGCGAGCACAAGTGCCCCCACCGAGATGAACACGATCGACCAGACCGGGACGGTCGGTGCCGGCACGGCATTGATCTCGGTGGCGAAGATATCCCACAGCCCTCGCCCCGTGATGATCCCCAATGGCACGCCGACCACCAACCCGAGGAGTACCGACACGCTCGACTGCCAGGCGACGGTGGCGGCAAGCTGACGGCGGGTGAAGCCGAGGGTCTTGAACACCGCCAGATCGCGCCGGCGTCGGCGAACCGAAGCCACCAGGGTCAACATGAGCGCGACCACCGCGCCAGCGGCCAGGGAACCGCCCAGCACCACGGGCGTGGTCCCCAGCGAGCGGTAGTTCACGATCTCCGCCGGTCGCAGCACGGAGACCACCGCTACTCCGAAGTTCGACGGGGTGCTGGTCGTCGCGGCGATCCGCTGGAGCGATCGGAGAGCCGTCCGGTGATCGGCGCCGTCCTTCAGTCGAACCAGGATGACCTGCGGTCCGGTCTGTGGGTCCGCGAACGGGTTCCGAGCCGCTGGAGGGATGACCGTATAGGGGACCACGGCCCCACTCCCCATCTCCAGGTGCTGTCCTCCGGTGCCGCCTCCGATGGTCGGCAGGGTCGCCGTCCCCACCACCTGCATCCGGGCTGGTGGCGTGACTCCGTTGTCCACCACAACCGTGTCGCCGACCCTCTTGCCCAGCTGGGCCAACGTCACCGCACCGAGCACGATTTGCCCGGAAGCATCGAGTCCGTGACCGGACAGGATCGGGGGGCCGACGGCGGCGCCGGGGTGGCCGCCCAGCGCCGGCACCGGCTGTCCGTCGATCTCGAGCTCGGCAAAGTACACCCCCGACCACGACCCGACTGATTGATCGTGGGCAAGGAGACGCGCCACCGGCTGGCCGGGGATATCTCCGGATCCTCCTCCTGCAACCAGTACATAGTCCCAGTTCCACCCATACAGGTTCGGATGGGAGACCAGCGAGTGGGCGATGGTGTTGGCCATCACCGCACGCCCTCGGTCGCGCCCACTCGATCCGTGGCCCGGCCGTCGAAGCCGTTGCCCCCGGTCCCCTCCATCGGTGCTCCCATGTTCCGTTCAGTCTTGCGGTTTCAGGTCTGCAGGCCAAGGGAGACACCCTGCCGGCCCCGGGGGTACTACCACCACTCGTCGACGGGGACCGTCTGTGCCCACGCCTCGGGCTCAGCTTCGTCGGCGGCACGCCAGACTACGGTGGTCGGCCATGGGAACGGTCCGCGTGGTGCTCGCCGAGGACAACGCCCTCCTGCGCCAGGGCGTGGAGAAGCTCATCGCCCACCAGGACGGGCTGGAGTTGGCGGGAACCGCCATCGACCTGCCCGGGCTCCTGGCGCTGGTCGATGACGTCGAGCCCGATGTCGTGGTCACCGACATCCGGATGCCTCCGACCGGCACCGACGAGGGAGTCCAGGCCGCCGCCCATCTGAGAGAGCACCGTCCCGACGTCGGCGTGGTGGTGCTCAGCCAGTACGCCAACCCCGAGTACGCGCTGGCGCTCCTGGCCGACGGCTCGGCCCGCCGGGCCTACCTGCTGAAGGAGTCGGTCGCCGGTGTCGACGAACTGGTTCGGGCCATCCGGACCGTCGCCGAGGGTGGATCGATGGTCGACCCTGCGGTGGTCGACTCGCTGGTCGGCGCGTCGGCTCCTCGCCGACCCTCGGACCTCGACCGCCTGACCACTCGGGAGATGGAGACCCTGGCCGAAATGGCCCAGGGCAAGAACAACGCCGCCATCGCCAGTTCCCTGTTCCTGTCGGAGCGGGCGGTGGAGAAACACACCAACGCCATCTTCTCCAAGCTCGGGCTGACCGAGGAAGAGGACGTCAACCGCCGGGTCAAGGCCGTCCTCATCTATCTGGGCGGACAGGTCGCGGGCGGAGCGGGAACTGGGTAGCCACACCGCCGGGGGGTGCTACCTCACTGTCGAGGGTCGGTCACTCGTGAGACAATTGCCGATCATGGATATGGCACTGCCGGTGTTGGTCGTCGATGACCAGGCCCCGTTCCGGTCAGCGGCCAAGGCGGTGGTCGGCCGGATGGATGGATTCACGGTGGTGGGTGAGGCCATCAACGGCGAAGAGGCCGTGGCCAAGGCGGCAGAACTGCGGCCGGCGCTGATCCTGATGGACATCAACATGCCCGGGATGAACGGAGTGGAGGCCACCCGGCGCATCGTGGCGGCGGAGCCGGACACCGTGGTGATCCTCTGCTCGACCTATACCCCCGGCGACCTCCCTCCCGACGCATCCACCAGTGGCGCACTGGCCTACGTCAACAAGGAGGAGTTCGGGCCCCGGGAGCTCACGCGCATCTGGGCCGAACGTGAGACCATCGAATTCCTGCCCTCCTGACCGGCCGCCACCCGTCGGCGGTGATTCAGGACAGCGGGACTGAGCCTCGCACCGTGGATCCGGCGCCGGGGGTGGAGTCCCAACGGACTGCCCCCCCGATGGCACCGAGCCGGTCGCTCATGTTCATGAACCCGTGCCCGGCTTGGGCCACCTCGGGATCGAACCCCGGCCCGTCGTCCATGACCGTGAAGAGCAGGCCACCCTCTTCCTCCCAGACCCGCAGCTGCACCCGGGCCTCGGGCGCGTGTTTGGCGGCGTTCTGCAGGGCCTCGAGACAGCAGAAGTAGACCGCGGCCTCGATGTCGGGCGAGAACCGCCCGATGCCGTCGACCGTCGTGCTCACCTCGAGTGGACTCCTCGATGCCACCGCCCGAAGAGCCTCGGGCAGTCCGTTGTCCATCAGCAGGGGTGGGTAGATCCCGTGGGCCAGGTCCCGCAGCTCCTGCACGGTGGCCTTCACCTCCGCGGCGATCTGGTCGAGCGCCTCTGCGGCGGCTTCGGGGTCCTCGGTGACCAGATCGCGGACCAGCCGGACATTGACCGCCAGGGCCACCAGATGCTGTTGGGCGCCGTCGTGCAGGTCGCGTTCCACCCGCCGTCGCTCCGCATCAGCGGACGCCACGATCCGCGAGCGGGAAGCACGAAGCTCCGCCGCCTGCCGCCTGACCTCGTCCAGGGTCGACTGCAGCGCCGAGTCCAGACGGACGTTGTGCAGCGCCAGGCCCACCTGACGAGACAGCTCGGTCAGGACGATGTCCTCTTTTTCCGTGAACGGCGGCTCCGTGGTCGGTCGGTCGACCACGACCAGGCCCAGCAGGTCTCCGCCGTAGGTGATCGGGCACACTCGCAGCTGGAGGTGGTCGCGTCC
>Ga0307374_10013096_pt1 | contig 11521 bp, 11 predicted proteins | sample OX3MG_FD_202532 | JGI IMG/M metagenome (GOLD analysis project Ga0307374, IMG submission 202532) | Soil microbial communities from Risofladan, Vaasa, Finland - OX-3 | ecosystem: Environmental > Terrestrial > Soil > Coastal area > Acid sulfate soil | place: Finland: Risofladan, Vaasa | collected... | reverse complement strand
ACGAAAGGTGGCGGCCTTGGCGCAAACTTTTGGCGCGAGTTGGCCATCTTCGAAACTTCGCCAGTTGCGCGTCTACGCTGGCGCTCGGGGCTTTTCGGCTGGCCGATACCTGGTTCATCCGGAAAGTGCGTACCGAGGGTGAGATCGGGCAAGAGACATTGGTTCATCCAACCAGTTCGTACCTCGCCTCGTGGATCGCAAGATCTTCAACTTGAAGAATGCCTGATCGCGGAAACCGTAGGCTTGACGCTTCATGGTCTTGATCTTGTTGTTCGTGCCTTCCAGGGGACCCGTGGAGATGGGGTAGTTGTAGTAGTTGAGGATCCCTTCCCGGTAGGTGCGCATGGTCTTGGCGAACTTGATGAGCATGCGAATGCCGGATGATTCGGCTTGGGCACTCTCATCGTGCTTGCCGGCAGTGCAAGGGCAGCCGAAGTGCGCGCGGTCGTCAAAGAGGTCAAGGCCGACCAGCGAATGCTCGTGTTCGCCGCGGGAGGCAAGGACCACGGCGTCCGCGTCCCGACGGACGTCAAAGTCGTCGATGGCGAGGGACGAGTGTTGCCCGAGGGCATCGCCTCAAAGCAGTTGCAACCGGGCGTCTCAGTTACGCTGGTGGTCGAAGCGACCGACGGAAAGCGAGTGCTGCGCACGATTCGGTTGCAGACAGCCGGGCATGACGTTCCGACTCCAACGAAGCCATCCAGCCGGCAGCCACAACAGGAGACCTCGCACCTGACGCCGCTCACGGACCTCGGGCCGGAGCGGTATCAGGGATTCGAAGGGGGCCTTTATCCCGAGGGGCGAAACAATCGTCCCGCCGAGCACGAAGCGGCGGGCGTCGCTCTGGCCGGACAGATCCGGCCGCTCGACGCGGCGGGGCGGCCGGCCGACGACGGCACGATCGTGCTCTTGGGAATCGGCTTCAGCAACACCGTGCAGGCCTTCAACGGCTTCCAGGAAGCCGTTCAAGCGGACCCGCAGGTCAATCCGCATTTGGTGCTTGTCAACGGGGCGGTCGGCGGCCGGTCGGCCGCGATGATCCAGAATCCCGACGATCAGAAACTGGGCACGCAATACTGGGCGACGGTGGACGAGCGGCTGCAAGCGGCCCATGTCACACGCGAACAGGTGCAAGTGGTCTGGATCAAAGAGACCGACCCCGCGCCGCACCAGGGAGGCTTTCCGAAGTACATCCAGACCCTGGAACAGGAGCTGACGAAGATCGTGCAGATCCTGCCGCGGCGTTTCCCGAACGTCAGGTTGGCATACCTGTCGAGCCGGACCTATGGCGGGTGGGCCATGCGACGGCCGAACGGCGCCGAGGCAGGCAACTCGGAGCCGTTCTCGTACGAATCGGGGTTCGCGGTCAAGTGGCTGATCGAACGGCAGATCGCAGGCGACGCGGAGCTGAACTTCGCTGCGGACCGCGGCGACGCGAAAGCCCCCTGGCTCAGTTGGGCGGCCTACCTGTGGACCAACGGTGCCGTGCCGCGCAAGGACGGCGTCTTCTTCGCCTACGACGACTTCTCCGAGCGCGACCGCATGCACGAGTCGCCCGCCGGCCAGAAAAAAGTCGGCGGACTGCTGCTGAAATTCTTCAAGACCGATCCCACGACGCGGGCCTGGTTTGTGAATTCGTCCGATGCGAACGCGGAACTGAATGCGGAAAACGATTGGGAGCGGCTCTCTGACGGGTCATTGGGAAAGACGACCGAGTTCGCAGGGGTCGGCGGACTATCGATTCCGGCCTACATCCGCAAGCCCGCTGGGCCTGGGCCGTTTCCGGTGGTGATGCTCTTGCACGGTGGCCAGTACGGCCCTGGGGCCGCCTACGCGATGGGGCGGTCGACGCGGTCTCCGACGAAGGAGTTCATCGACGCCGGCTGGGCCGTCTATTCCATCGACTACCGTCCCGTAGAAGGCCTCTCGATCGAACCGGTCGAATTCGACGACACGGTAGAAGCGGTCAAGGCGGTCCGCAAGTTCCCGTTCGTCGATCCCCAGCGGATTGGACTGTTCGGCTGCAGCCACGGCGCGCAGGTCGGCTCGCGCGTCGTCTCACGGGCCAAGCTGCAAGGGGCGGTGCTCTGCGCGCCCGCGGCGCTCGACCTGACGGAAGTGAAACGGGCCGCCGATCGCGGCGAACCGCTCGTGCCGATCTTGCAAAAGCTGGTCCGCGACATGGAGCAAAAGCACAAGGCCACGGCCGACGAGATCTGGAAAGACCCGGCCAAGTACGGCTACAGTTCGGCCATCACCGAGGTGGCGGACGTCGCGTGTCCGGTCCTGATTGTCAACGGGAAGAACGACGATAACTCTCCGACTTCGATCATCGAGATCTACGTGCGGAAACTGAAGGCGGCGGGCAAACAGGTCGAGACCTATCTGCCGGACAACGGTCCGCACGGTTTTTACGTGGGCCGACCCGACATCGCGGAAACGAAAGAAGCGGCCCGGCGAGCGGTGGCCTTTTTTCAACGCCAGTTTAAAGAGCCAACGCCGGCGGAGCCGTCGCGCGCCAGCCAAGCTCCGCCGACTCAGTACCAGTACGGTCCGATGGATTGGGTCGATCCAGACCGGACGGTTCCCGACGGCGCGAGCTAGGCCACCTTTCACGGCCAAACGATTGGCGGCGACGTGAGCTACGTCGTCTATCTTCCGCCGGGTTACGAAGAGAATCCCGACCAACGCTACCCGGTGCTCTACTACTTGCACGCCAGCGGCGGCACGCCGCGCCGAGACGGCGCCGAAATCGTCGGGCGGCTCGACAAAGCGGTCCGCTCCGGGCGGACGGCGCCGATGATCGCCGTGATGCCCAACGGCCTGCGTGGCGCCACGATGTATTGCGACTCGCGAGACGGCAAGTACCCGGTGGAGTCGGTGACGATCAACGATCTGGTACCGCACGTGGACGCGACGTACCGGACGATCGCCTCGCGCGACGGGCGCGCGGTGGAAGGTTTTTCGATGGGCGGTTTCGGCGCCGCGCACTTGGGGTTTAAGTTCCCGGAAGTGTTTGGCGTGATCTCCATTCAGGCGCCGCCGTTGCTCGATCCGGAGCTGACTCAGCCGCTTCCCGCCCGCGCCTGGTCGAAGTTGTTTCCGACGGTCATGGGAAGCGACCTGGACTATTTCCGCCAGAACGACCCCTTCACGCTGGCCGCCAAGAACGCCGACGCGCTGCGCGACCGCACGCTGATCCGGATCGTCTGCCACGTCGAAAACGAAAACTGGCTGGCGCCGCGTTGCGAGGCCCTGCACCGGGTACTGGTGGAGCACACGGTGCCGCACGAGTTCTACTACTTGTCGAACGTCAAGTCGCACAATCGCGATGGGGTGCTGGACACGCTGGGCGACGCCGAGTTCGCCTTTTTCAGATCCTCGCTGGCCGGTGCCCGCCGATAGCTGCGGCACTAGCCAGCGTGGGGCGATCAAGGTAAAGTATTGCCAAGCGTCTTCAAACACCGGACTCACGAGTCCGAACGATCGCCGTGGTGTGTCGCGCACCCCTCATCTCGGCGACGATGCTCGCGCGGTACGCTCGCTGAGCGGGCGTCTCGTCAACGAAACCCAGAAGAGATTGCGTCATGGTCGACACCGCTCCGAGACCCACGTTTGCCCGCACCAAAGTCATCGCCACAATCGGCCCCGCCTGCCGAGAAGAGAGCCAGCTTGCGGAGCTGGTGCGGGCAGGCGTCGACGTGTTTCGCCTCAACATGGCCCACGGCGGCGTCGAGAAGCAGCAAGCCAACCTCGAAGCCGTCCGCCGCGTCAGCCAGGCCGCGGGCCGCCCGATCGGCGTGCTCACCGATCTGGCCGGCCCGAAACTCCGCTTGGGCGAGTTGCCGGGCGGTCAGGTGGAGTGCTGCCAAGATGCCCACCTGCGGTTCGTGCGCGGAGACGTCTCCTCGCAGGCCGACGAGCTGGTGAGCACCTACGCCCGCTTGATCGACGAGGTGAAAGTTGGCGACCGCGTGATGCTGGCCGACGGCACCGTGAGCTTGCAGGTGGAAGAACGCGGCCCCGACGTGGCCGTGTGCCGCGTCGTTCAGTCGGGCATGGTGCGCAGCCGGCAGGGCATCAACTTGCCCGGCGTCAAGCTCGGCCTGCCCGCCATGGACGAAGTGGACTGCGCCCATGCGATCTGGGCGGCGCAGCACGGCGTCGACTTTGTCGGCCTGAGCTTCATCCGTTCGCCCGATGAGGTGCTGGCGCTCAAGGCGCTGCTGCGGGCACACAACTCGCGGGCCATGGTCATCGCCAAGATCGAGAAGCCCGAAGCGCTGGTCCGGCTGGAAGAGATCGTGGCCGCGGCCGACGGCGTGATGGTGGCCCGCGGCGATCTGGGGGTGGAGATCGACGTGGCCCGCATGCCCGTGGCGCAGAAACAGATTGTGGCCGTCTGCAACCGCCATCGCAAGCCGGTGATCATCGCCACGCAGATGCTCGACAGCATGCAGCATTCGCAACACCCCACGCGGGCCGAAGTGACCGATGTGGCGAACGCGATTCTCGACGGCTGCGACGCCTGCATGCTTTCCGGCGAGACGGCCGTGGGCGAATACCCTCGCGCCGCCGTCGAGATGATGAACCGCATCGCTCTGGCCACCGAACCGCTGCTGCGCGGCCGGGCGGCCCAGCCGATCTCCGAAGTGCGGATCGAAGACCTGCACCGCGTGACCGAAGCGGTCGTCTACGGCGTGCAGTTCATCGCCTCGCAGCTCGACGCGAAGCTGATCGTGGTGGTGACGCACAGTGGGGCGACCGCACTGGCGTTGTCGAAACTGCGGACGCACGTGCCGATTGTGGCCGTGTCGGATCTGCCGACGGTCTCCCGACAGATGTGTCTCTACTGGGGCGTCACGCCGCTGGAAAACGTGCCCACGAACGACAGCGACCAACTCATCAAGCACATCGAAACCTGGGGCCGCACGACGGGCATGCTGTCGGCCGGCGACCACATCGTGGTCGTCAGCGGCATCGGGCTCGTCGCATCGGGACACAACATGCTGGTGGTGCATGAGGTCACGCCGGGGTAGAAGGGAGAGGGAGCGAAGGAGAGACAAGAAATGCGGGGTCATCCTTCTCTCCATCCCTCCTTCTCTCCGTCCCTCGTTCTCTCCCAAACTGGTGTTGGCTGTTTGCCCTTCAACCGCGTACAACGTGCGCAGTTTTTCCAGCACCAACCGGAGCGCGCCGTGAGCCGCTATCCACTCTTCGATCGCAGCCAGATTGCCTTGGCCGATGTGTCGGCACGCGGCCATGACTTGCGGGCCGCCGACTGCCGCCGGCTCGACGCGCCGTTCGAACGATACGATCACCCTGAGTTTGGCGAGCTTGTCCAGAGCATCGCCCTGGCGCGGCGGCAAGGCCGGCCGGTCATCGCCATGATCGGCGGCCATCCGGTCAAGCTGGGCCTATCGCGGTATCTCATCGACCTCATGGAGCGGGGCATCATCACGCATCTGGCCGCCAACGGCGCGGTGCTGATCCACGACTTCGAGCTGGCCCTGGGCGGCGGCACGAGCGAGAATGTGGCCCGCTGGATCCAGGTGGGCCAGTTCGGGCTGTGGCACGAGACCAGCCGATTGAACGACCTCATCCGCCAGGCGGCCCGCCGCGGCGAAGGCATGGGCGAGGCCGTCGGCCGCGTGATTGAGGAAGAACGGTTCCCGTTTCGCGAGTTGAGCCTGGCCGCAGCCGGCTGGCGATGGGGCGTGCCCGTGACCGCTCACGTGGGCATCGGCAGCGACATCATCCACGCGCACGCCAACTGCGACGGCGCCTCGCTGGGCGCGGCGAGCTACACCGATTTCCTCATCTTCGCGCGGGCCGTGCAGGACTTGGAGGGCGGCGTGTTCTTGAACATCGGCTCGGCCGTGTCGGGGCCGGAGGTCTATCTCAAGGCGTTGTCGATGGCCCGCAACGTCGCCCGACAGCGTACGGAAGAGATTCGCCATTTCACGACGGCCGTGTTCGACCTGGTGTCGTTGCCACCCGACTACCGCACGGGCACGCCCTCGAAGGAGCATCCCCAGTATTACTACCGGCCCTGGAAGACGATCCTGGTGCGGACGGTGGCCGACGGGGGCCGCAGCTACTACTTTTGCGGCGACCACTGCCGTACAATACCGACCTTGTGGCAAGATGTGGTGGCGGCGGTGTCTGGCATGTGCGAAAGAGCAGCGTGAGAAGTAGGGTGGGACCAGCGAGCTTGCGAGCGCCGGCCCACCGTTCAGAGGCGTCGGAGTTCAGGGTTCAGGGTTCAGGGTTCAGGGTTCAGGGTTCAGGAAATTGCAAATTGCAAATTGCAAATTGCAAATTTGCAATTGCCTGACGCCTGACGCCTGACGCCTGACGCCTGACGCCTGACGCCTGACGCCTGACGCCTGACGCCTGACGCCTGACGCCTGACGCCTGACGCCTAAGAGTGGTGGGCCGGCGCTCGCAAGCTCGCTTTTTCTACCCTGCGCCCTTTAATTTGGATGAACATGCCGCCCAAGAAGAAAAAAACGAAGCGCTACATCGACGGTATCTTCAATTACTGCGACCGCTGGTGCGAGCGCTGCGCGTTCACCGGCCGCTGCCGGCTCTACGATATGGAGAAAGAGGCGTTCCCCGACGAGGAATCGCGCGACCTCGACAACGACGCCTTCTGGGAGTCGCTGCACGGCGTTCTGCAGCAGACCAAGGAGATGTTGCGCCAATCGGCCGCGGAACACGGCATCGATCTCGACCAGATCGAGCTGGAAGACAACGGCGAGTGGGAGCGGCGCCGCGACGCGACCTGGAACAGCGAGCCTGGCCAAATGGGCGAAGACTATGCCGAGAAGGCAAGCGAGTGGTTCGAGGCGCATGAAACGCTGCTGAACGACTACCAACAACAGCTTGAGTCGCGGCTGCAAATGGAACTGGCCGGCGACGAACCCGAAGCCGAGGCCGTCGCCGTGCAAGACGCGGCCGACGTCATCCGCTGGTATCAGTTTCAGATTGCCGTCAAGCTGATGCGGGCACTCAACTGGGAAGTCGACGCCGAGCACGAAGACGCGGACGACGAGATCAGGGAAATCCACGCACTCGAACGCGACGGTTCGGCGAAAGTGGCGCTGATCGGCATCGACCGCTCGCTGGCCGCCTGGACGGTGCTGCGGCAGTCGCTGGCCGACGACTCCGACACGATGCTCGACATGCTGGTGCGGCTTTCGCGTTTGCGGCTGGCCGCCGAAAAAACGTTCCCCGCCGCCCGGGCGTTCGTCCGCCCCGGCTTCGACACGGGCGAAAAACCGTGAAACGATACAAGAGCGGCCCGACGCCGCGCGGGTCGTACCGCCAGCGCAACGCCACGCGTGTCGCGGCGCATTTGCGCACCGTAGCCCTTTCGCTCCGCGAGAGGAAAGCCGCCTGGCGCCTCCAGAACCTCGCGGCCAGAGCAACCGTGCGCCGACAAAAGCGACACGCGCGTGTCGCTTATGCACAAAGTCGCCCTTTCGCTCCGCGAGAGGAAAGCCGCCTGGCGCCTCCGGAACCTCGCGGCCAGACAACCGTGCGCCGACAAAAGCGACACGCGCGTGTCGCTTATGCACAAAGTCGCCTTTTCGCTCCGCGAGAGGAAAGCCGCCTGGCGTCTCCAGAACCTCGCGGCCAGACCGACCGTGCGCCGACAAAAAATACGACACGCGTGTCGCTTATGCACACAGTAGCCCTCTCGATCCGCGAGGCGAAAGCCCCCTGGCGTGTCCAGAACCTCGCGGCCAGACCGACCGTGCGCCGACAAAAGCGCCGCGTGCGCGGCGCTTTTCTACGGTGCGGCTGCGCGGTCGAAGTTGTAACTTATTATGGCACAACTACTTGCGGCGACTGCCCGTGCGCGATTTCGGGCACCGTCACGCATTAACCGGCATTGCACGTGTCCTTTGCGGGAGCGGTGAATGCAGCGACACGCTGTAGGGAACGCCCTCTGTGGCGTTCCGTGGCGCACGAACTTGTGTTGCTTGCCAACTCGCGGAACGCCACAGAGGGCGTTTGCTACAGGCGTGGCTGAGCAAGCAAAGCGGACCCATGAGACGTTCGTGAAGTTCAGAGAGTGGCTCGCGCGGCGCGACGCAGCCCTCACGGACCCCGCGCGTGCGTCGGCGCAGTCGGCCGACGCAGTCAATGCGCTGCCCGCGTTCCGCGACTGGATTGCCGAGCGGGAGGCGCACGCGGGTGACCGGACGTAAGCGTCAAGGGGCTTTTGGCCGATGCCAATCTGGCCGGCCATTTTCATTACTTGGTGCGGCTCCTTGAAAAGCTCGACCTTGCCGCGATACTCGCGCAGCTCGCCCTCGATTTCGTCACCATCGCTGGTCTGGTAGAATAAAACCCATGAACGCGATCGAAACCACCATCGAAGGCACCTTGCAGCCCGACGGCAGCTTGCTGCTCGACTCGAAGCCGAACCTGCCGCCCGGCCGGGTGACCGTAGTGCTGCGGCAAGAATCGAATGCGCCACCGCCTCAGGAAGACTGGTGGCAGCACCTGCAGCGCATCCGTGCGGAGCGTGAAGCATCGGGTTATCCGTTTATGAACGACGAGGAGGTGCAGGCCCACATCGACTGGCTTCGCGAAGGCGATTACATCGACGAGCTTCTCAAGAAAGCCGACAAGCAGGGGAAATCGGCGCCCTCATGATGCTCATCTACTGCGACAGCATGGTCCTCATTTACCTGCTGGACGCGGTCGGACCGTGGAATGCTCGCGCCGCTGCTCGAATCGCGGCCCTGAGGGCGGCTGGAGACACGGCCGCGTTCAGCGATCTAACGCGGCTGGAGTGTCGGGTTCAACCGCTCAAGCTTGGGGCCAAAAAAACGCTGGCCGACATGGATGCCTTTTTTGGCCGACCCGATGTGCGCTTCGTACCGATCACGACGGCGGTCTTCGACCGCGCAACCGCCGTCCGGGCCGCGTTCAACTTCAAGCTGGGCGATTCTTTACACTTGGCTGCCGCGGTTGAAGGAGGCTGCGACCGCTTCTTGACCGCTGATAGCCGCCTCGCCCGCTTTACCGACATCGCCGTCGAAGTCCTGCCGCGACGACGCAAAACCTTTCACAAACTTGTCAGATCGCCGCTCTCGGCGGCGTCGCCGTTGCGATGACGGCATGAGCGTTCAGCAAATCACCGCCTGGCTGTCGCAGACTTGGCAATCTCTGGCCGCGTGGTCGAGCGCGGCCTGTTCGCCCGCCGGCAATCCGCCGCCGGCGCGCTTTCCGCATTTCGACGCGACGCTCAACGGCCCGATCGCTTCGCTCGACGAGTGGCGCGAGCTGGAGCGGATCTACGGCATGTCGTGGGAGAAGCTCGCAGCGTATCACGAAGACCTTCGCATCCGTTGCCTGCTGAACCGCGCGCTCTTGGCCGATCGTTGGGTGCAATTGCGTCTGAAGGCGATCTTATCGCAGCAGCACCGCCTGAAGCAATCCGGCCGCACGCGCGGCCAGCGCGTCAGCCTCCTCGACCTCTGGTGGGCCTGGCAAGAAGCCAGCGTCGTGCTCGATGCCCGAGAGTTCTTTCGGCGAGAGCGAGAACGAGGGAGCCGCGGTTGATTGCGCCAAATCGCCGCAACAGCTTGCAACCGCACGATCGAAGCCATCTAATGACTCTTTGGGTTATCGTTCAATCGAACTGGTGCGAGGTCAGCGGCTTATGGCAGTACGTCAGATGAATCGCGACAACATGCTTGCCAACGAAGATTGGGCGGGGAACAACGCGGCGTTCACGTGCCCATCCTGCGGGCGCGTGTTTATCGTCAGCGGTCTAATCCACCGTGGCACGCGCCGTTGCCCGCATTGCGATCGTTCCGAGGGGCGAGTGGAAGGCGGGCGGGAAAGTGGTGGCACTGCGGAAATCGAATGGTGACGAATGCCTGAAATACAGCGAGCAACGGGGACGCAGCTCCTTTTGAGAACGAGTTGCGTCGCCTTTTCCCACCCGGGGGGCTCAAATCTTTGCGGGGTGAAAAAGAGATCGATAGCAAGGGGGGCGTCGGGGCAGGCGCCGACGTATTGTAGTACCTGTGGCTGTCGGACCCGCAAGAGCAGGAGCGAAAAACATGGCATATGACCACCACCGGAAAGCTGGAAATCAGGGTGATTGTGTGAAGCACCCGCCGCTCATAGCGGCCTTAGATGAAGCGTTGCGGAACGCGAGCAACTCGCAGTGTCTGTTCCATTACCTGGACATTTTCGCCGGGCACGCCTGGCACCCGCTGCTCGATGGCGACGAATACGAGTGGAAGAACGGGATCGGCAAGCTCGCGCCCGCCAATCCCCCGAAGTATGCTCCCGACTGCGTCAAAAGTTGGTGGGGCATGTGGCATGACGCCCCTAAATGGCCTACCACGACCCCTGCTGGCTATCCGGGTTCCGCGTGGATCGCCGCCAATCGGTGTCGCTGCGCCAAGAGACCAGTGAATCTTGAGTTGTACGATTGTTCGGAGGAAGCGCGCCGCGACCTCGAGCGCGCATTTCCGCCTACGCACGCCATCCAAGACGCCGGCGCCAGCATCTGCTTAATCAGGCAGTCTCTCGATCCAGCCCAGGAAAAGCAAGAACACATCAACCAGCCCAACTTCGTCTTCATCGATCCGCCCGGCTGGCAGTCAACGGATCACCCACAATACCCGAGGTGGAACGACATCCTCGAGCATGTTTTGAAGCCCCGAGGAGGAGACGGGAAACGACCGACGTTGCTGTGGATGCCCGCCGGTGGGCAGGAGAGGACAATGAATAAGAAAGATCCGCAAAAGGAGAACTCGGGCGCCTACCCGTGGGACGAAAACAGCAACGGCGACCAGCGCCGGAAATGCGACCAGGTAACGGAGCAGGGCTACTCGTGGACCGCGGTGAGATGGCAGAAAAACAGCTACTCCGCCTGCATGCTGGTTTACAACTGCGCGAAAGTCGAGATTCGAGCGGCTGTCGATACCATCGTCGGAATCGCCGGCAACGGATGGGAGAAAAAGCATTCTTCTCCCTTAGAGCCGCAGAAAAGTTCAAGTTCCGGCGAAAGTCGCTTTCGCAATCATTAGCGGGATTTGGCGTTATGAATCAGTCGGGGCGACATCCGTCGGTCCCTCCAACGAACGCCGGAGCCCCTCCCGCCTGAGGACGCATCTATTGGCCTCTCGCCGCTGGCCTGTGTCGAAGTGCCGGTCGGCCGAGGGGTCGCGCGATGATTGCCGGAAATCAGGATACCGTCATGTCCATGAAGCCGATTCCAACGATGCCCACCCTGACCATTTTTATAACTTGGGAACGAGGGGGCCAGTTTCGAGCGTGGAGACGGAGCCACCGGCGGTGTCGAGCGGCCAAGGCGCGATCCCAGCGCAACTCTGCAAGCGACATTTTGCGCGGAGCGAGGGCGAGACAGGTTGTGGCGTAGCTTAGCGGCCGCGGGCGGCATCGGATGACGATCGCTCCGCGTGAGTTCTGCGCCTGCATGCCAAAACCGTGGCCAGCCAGGGCCGGCGCACACTAAGTCCTT
>Ga0307374_10013095_pt1 | contig 11522 bp, 7 predicted proteins | sample OX3MG_FD_202532 | JGI IMG/M metagenome (GOLD analysis project Ga0307374, IMG submission 202532) | Soil microbial communities from Risofladan, Vaasa, Finland - OX-3 | ecosystem: Environmental > Terrestrial > Soil > Coastal area > Acid sulfate soil | place: Finland: Risofladan, Vaasa | collected... | reverse complement strand
ACGCTCTGGTGGCACTGGCAGGCGGATCCAATCTCTCGGCATCCCTATGAAATCACTGAAACCGCTTGAATTGCCTATTGTTCCTCATCCGTTCTTTTAAACCAGTGCTTGTTCAGAGGTTCCCTAGGTGTAGTTTTGGAACCAATTTTCGGAAATTACCACCGCGCTCTAAACCCGGCTGCGAAGCGCCCTGTTTTCCATCTATAATCTTGCCATGATGCGCCTTTCTCGCTCGGCGCCGGTGCAGGGAATGACCAAAACCGTTCCGGGCGAACCGCTCATTGCCTTCAAGGACGTCCGAATCGGTTTCGAGGAGGGCGACGTGCTCCGCGGCATTTCCTTCGAGGTCTGGCCGGGTGAAACCAAGATCCTTCTCGGTGAGAGCGGGTCGGGAAAAACACTGATCATGAAAATGGCAGCGGGACTTCTTCGTCCCGATGCGGGCCGCATCTGGGTAATGGGACACGATCTCGCCGAAATGTCGGAGAAGGAACTGCTGAATTTCCGACGGAATCTTGGATTTGTTTTCCAGGAAGACGCCCTGTTCGATTCACTTACCGTGGCGGAAAATGTTGCATTTCGATTGCGTGAAGAGGCCGTTTCCGAGGAGGAAATCGACGTCCGGGTACGCGAAGTTCTGCGGTTCGTTGAAATGGAACCTGCTATCGACAAGCTTCCGGCCGAGCTTTCCGGCGGCATGCGCCGGCGCGTCTCGATCGCGCGAGCTCTGGTGGACCGGCCGCCCATTGTCTTCTACGACTCTCCGACCGCCGGCCTCGATCCCATGACGTCGCAGACGATTATCCTGCTCATCCTCCGCGGACGCGATTTACAAGCTGCGACCTCCATGTTAGCTACACACCGGATCCAGGATGCGCTGGGCCTCGCCAATTTTCGTCTCGACCATGTGAGCGGACACGTCGTTCCGGTCAATGGCCAATTGGGGAGCAAGGGTACGCCGCCAACGAACGTGCTGGTCTTGCGCGAGGGCGAAGTATATTTCGAAGGAAATGCCACCGATTTTTCGCACTCGTCCGACGATTATTTAAGAAAATTTCTCGCATCCGCGAAATAAGATTAGGATTCGGAATAACCGAGGAGGGAATCCGATGGCGCAACACAAGCAAATGACATGGACGGAGTTACGAGTGGGAGTCTTCGTGCTGGTGGGATTGTTTATCCTCGCGCTGGGAATCTTCTATGTCACGGGCGCCGGCAGCCTCGGTCCTAAAATGAGTCTAGTTACCTATCTGCCGGAAGTGGAGGGTCTGGATACCGGTGCACCTGTGCGGCTGGACGGCGTCGAGATTGGCAACGTTCAGTCCATCACCTTGACGCCGCATCCCCAGGATGCAGACCATAACATCACGCTCGTTTTGCGCATTGACAAGAGTTACCAGAACGATATCCGCACCGATTCGACCGCCAGTTTGATCACCGAAGGTTTGCTGGGCAACCGCTACGTCACGATTTCGCGTGGCCTGACGGGATCGGTGATTCCGCCCAATGGCGTGATCCCGGGCAAAGAAGAAACAGCGATGAAGCAGATGGTCGAGCGCGGCGCGGACCTGATGCAAAACCTGGGAGTGCTATCCGACGATCTTCGCGCCATCGTCGACCAAGTCCAAAAGGGCAAGGGCACGCTTGGAAAACTCATGAATGATCCCTCGCTCTACGACCATCTGAATTCGACGGCAGGGAAACTGGACGCGGTGGCGACGTCCATTCGGCAAGGGCGGGGAACAGTGGGAAAACTCGTCGAGTCGGACGACCTCTACAACAAGACGGATTCGGCCGTGACCCACGTCGATACGGTTCTTGCCGCTGTCGAGGACCAGAAAGGCACCATGGGCAAGTTGATTTACGATCCGAGCGTCTACAACAGCACCAAGGAAATGGTCGATAAGGGCAATACACTGCTGGATGGTGTGAATGAGGGCAAAGGTACGCTCGGCAAACTGGTGCACGACGACGCGCTGTACACCAATATGCGCGACGCTTCGGCGAATGTTCGAGACGCAACCGCGAAACTCAATTCCAATCAGGGCACGGCCGGGAAATTCTTCAATGATCCGGCGTTTTACGACAACATGACGGGACTTGCTGGCGATCTGCGGCTGATGGTGAGCGACTTCCGGCAAAATCCCAAGAAGTTTCTGCACGTCAAGCTAGGCGTCTTCTGAGCCTGACGATTTTCGGTCCAGCGCAAGAGCGGGTCGTGCCGTGCGACGTGCTGGCATGGACATCGTCTCGCACGCGAAGCCTGTATTGGGTGATAGCCTCCGGGAAGAGATCCCAAACGGTCGGCGGGTACGGCTAGTCGCACTGAGCAGCCGATAACTCGAGGGCAAGCTGGCGGATGCGGCGCAAGTCCAGCTTGCCGGTGCCAAGGCAGGGAAGTTCGTCGACGTAAAAAAACCGGTTGGGTCGCGGGGCCCAAAGATTTGGCAGGTTGGCTTGCAGGAGCTTTTCGATCGTGGCGCGTAATTCTTCGGGCGACAGAGTGTGAAGAACCACTAGCCGCTCGCCTTTCTTTCCATCTGGCACGCTCGTTACGGCAAAACGCTGCTCCGTCTCTCCGGCTAATTCCTGGAGTTGCTCTTCAATCTTGATGTGCGGCACCATCTCGCTGCCGATCTTGCTGATACGGCTCAGGCGATCGGTGATCGTAAGAAATCCGTCTTCATCTTGCTCGGCAATGTCTCCGGTCACATACCAGCCGTCCTGTAATACTGTAGCCGTTTCCTCGCGCTTGCCGAGGTAGCCTTTCATGACATTGGGGCCGCGCACGAGCAGCAGGCCGGGCGCACCGACAGGCAGTGGCTCGTGGGTTTCCCGATCCACGATTCGGACGCTGATGCCTGGCAGTGGTTGCCCAATACGCCCGCGCTTTCCGCCCACCTGCCGAAAGCCCGGTGCCCGAAAATCCCTGGTATTCACGGCAACGACGGACGAGCATTCAGTCGCCCCGTAGCCTTCGAGGGGGCGAATGCCGAAGCGGTCTTCAAACGCGATGGCCAGCCGCTCCGGCAGTTTTTCCGCGCAGGCGACGACAAATTGAAGACTGGCAAAATCCTCCGGAGAGCAGCGGCGCGTGTAAGCCTGCAAGAATGCCGGCGTCGCGAGCAGAAATGTGACGCGATAATCGCGCGCAAGCTCGGCAACGGCACTCAGGTCGAGAGGGCTAGGATGGTAGACAACGCTCATGCCGAGTACGGCCGGAAGCCACAGGGTTACCGTAAAACCGAAGGAATGAAAGAACGGCAACACCCCGAGCATGCAATCCGTGCGGCCTAGCATGAACGTCTGTCCGAGTTGCTCGATGTTGGAGACGATGTTGTAGTGCGTCAGCATTACGCCTTTCGGTTCGCCGGTGGTACCGCTTGAGAAAATCACGGCAGCGAGATCGTCGATGGTCCTTGAGGCGCCGTCTCCGAGAGCTCGCTCAAGCCTCCCACTTGGCAGGAACCATAAGAGCAGCGCGCGGAGTTTTTCGCCGAGTTGCGGCTTCGCGGCCATTTCTTCGAGGAGGATGGCCCTGCCGGGAACGTTCAACGGGATGCGATCGAGCAGAGCCTTCGTGGTAATGACGCTCTGGAGGTTGCACTGCGCCGCGCAGGATGCCAGCGTTTCGTCCGGAAGCGTGTAATTCAGATTCACGGGAATTTTTCCCGCGAGCATGGCCGCGAAGTTTACAAGCGCGCCGGGAACCGATGGCGGAAGCAAAATACCGACCATTTCCTGCCCGGCGCATACGGAGCGCAGACGGTTCGCCAGGAAGATGGCACTGAGCAGCACGCCGCCTCGCTTCATTCTGGGACGGCGCTTATCGCCCATGGCAAAGCGGAAAGGATCGCGATGCGCCGCGCGGATCAGAGAGCGGTGCAGCGTATGCATGCCTCTCTTGCGATGGCGATAGGCTTCGATCTGCAACTGTTGCACCGCTTCGCGCACCGAGAATGGCGTGGCATTGGGCGGCAGGGGCTTTCCGAAGCTGACCGTGACGGGGTAGAAAATCGACCGGGGAATCTTCCAAAGGAAGCGGCCGCGCTCAAAACTGAAGATGCTGCCCCACACGCCATCGAGATTCACGGGCACGATCGGCGCGTCAATGCCCTTCATGATGCGCTCCATGCCGCGGCGAAAAGGGAGCAACTGGCCGATGCGCGTGATCTGTCCCTCGGCGAAAATGCAGACCACTTCGCCGGACCGGATGGCGTCGCCGGCCGTTCGCAGCGACTGGAGCATTTCGCGCGGGCGCTGCTCGGATGAAATGGGTATTGCACGGATCATCCTGGCGAATGGATTGATGAACGGCAGATCGTAGATGCCCTTGTACATAAGAAAGCGGATGTGGCGGTCAGTCGATGCAATCAATAGCAGGGCATCAACAAAGGACATGTGATTCGCGACGAAGAGCGCTCCGCCCGACTCCGGGATGTTGTCCCGCCCCTCGACGCGGATGCGATACGCCGAATGCGTGAACATCCAGAGCACGAGGCGCAGCAGCGAATCCGGCAACAGATAGACGGAGTACGAGGTCATAATCAGCGTGAGCAGCGCGCCATCGAGGAAAATGCCGGCAGAAGTTTGGTGCAGAATGCTCGAACAAAAATAATAGGCCCCCGCCGCGGCGAAAACACCGACAAACGACAACAGGTTAGCGGCAGCGATCACGCCGCCTTTATGTTCCGGGCGCGGGCGGTGTTGTATGAGCGCGCCCAGCGGGACCGCGAAGAAGCCGCCGAAAAAGCCGAGAAGCGCGAGATATGTGCCGGCGGTGAACAGAGTGTGGACCGGGCCATAGAGCAGGGCACCGAAGACGGTCATGCCCACGGCCCCAAGCGGAATCAATCCGTATTCGATTTTCCCGCCGGAGAGATAGCCAGCCGCAAAACTGCCAATGCCGATTCCCACGCCAACTGCCGCCTGCAAATAGCTGATATGCGTATCGTCGGCGCGCAGGATATCGTGCCCGTAAATCACGATAGTGAATTGCAGAAGGGCCGCGAGAAACCAGAGATAGGTGTTCCCAAGGACAGCCCATGACAGCACCCTATCGGCGCGGACGTTCTTCAGTTGTGCGCCGAAATCGCCGAGCGGATTCCACTGGAAAGCCCTCCGAGGATCTGCCGCGGTGACGCGCGAGATTCCCAGGCTCGTTGCAAAGCCGAGGCAGGTGAAGCCCAAGAGGATAAATCCGGCGACGGTTTCGTGTCCGCGGTAATGCTCCACCAGAATGCCGGCGGCCATCGTTGCGCCAATCGACGCCACGAATGTGCCGAGCTCGATGATTCCGTTGCCCCACGAAAGGCCGCTTTCCGGCAGGATTTCCGGGAGCAGGCCGTATTTCGAGGGGCCGAAGATCGCCGCCTCCGTGCTGATGAGGAACACGCCAGCGCATTCCATCGATACGTTGCGCATCGCCAGAGAGGCGATGAAAAAGCCCATTACGGCGAATTCGAAGAGCTTGGTACCGATGGTCACACTGCGCTTGCTGTAGCGGTCCGCGAAGTAGCCCCCCGCCATGGAGAAGAAAATGAAGGGAAGCGCGAACATGGCACCGACCACCAGCACGAGAGCGTCGCGCTGCTTTTGTGGAAAGTTTATCGCCACGACGATGTAAATGACCAGGAACTTGAGCGCGTTGTCGTTGAATGCCGTCTGGAACTGCGTGGCGATCAGGCTCCAGAATCCGCGCTGCCAATCGGGTATGCCGTTTAACCTCGGTCGTGTGGTGTCGGGGGCACCTGGCGCGACGTGCGAGATAGAAGATGTCTCAGACATGCCGGGGCTCGCGGAGTGAATGGGAGCACATCATAGTGTCACGCTGCTTCAAAATCCCTGCGAGTTTACCGTAGATTTTGAGCTTTGTAGCGTGGTCTGGCCGATGATATGCGGGAGCTACGTGATAACGCGGAGAGAAGCTTTTGCGGATCGGGTATCCGCACTTGACGCTACGGAATCGTTTAGCGGAGGCAGTGGAGTCCCTCGTCGTGGATACTTCGTGGCGATGTAATCGTTCACCAACGACTGAAACGCCACCGACAACTCGTCGTAAGTGCCCTCGAGTGTCGTGAACTTCTGGCCGTCGATGTATACGGGACACCGGGGTGACTCGCCTGTGCCCGGCAAACTGATGCCAATGTTCGCCGCCTTCGATTCACCGGGGCCATTGACGATACAGCCCATGACCGCGAGCGTCAGTTCCTCCACACCCTCGTAATGGCGCTTCCATTCCGGCATTTTATTGCGGATATAGCCTTGAATGCTTTCCGCCAGCTCCTGAAAAGTGGTGCTCGTGGTGCGCCCACAGCCGGGGCACGCCGTCACGCTGGGTGCGAAAGTACGCAAGCCAAGGGATTGCAGGAGCTCGCAGGCTGCATATACCTCGTCGCGACGGTCGCCGCCGGGACGAGGCGTAAGCGACACGCGAACAGTGTCGCCGATCCCTTCCCCGAGCAAAATGCCCATAGACGCCGCCGACCAAACCAGGCCTTTCGCCCCCATGCCCGCTTCGGTCAGCCCAAGATGCAGCGGCTGATCGGTCTTGCGCGCGAGATCCCGATAGATGTCGATTAGATCGCGAGGCCGCGAAACCTTGCAGGAAATAATGATCTGGTCTTTGTGAAGACCGGATTCCAGCGCCAGCTCTGTCGACTCAAGAGCGGAAAGCACCATGCATTCGTTGATAATTTCTTCCGACGTTTTGCCCCGGTCCTGGTCGGTATTCTCCTGCATTTTTCGCATGACGAGTTCCTGGTTGAGGGACCCGCCATTCACGCCGATGCGAACCGGCTTGCCATTGTCTCGCGCCACTTTGCAGATTGTGGCGAACTGCTCATCGCGCCGTTGTCCGTGACCCACATTGCCCGGATTGATGCGGTATTTATCGAGAGAGCGGGCGCAATCGGGATATTTTGTGAGCAGCACGTGGCCGTTATAATGAAAGTCACCGATGATGGGGACGTCGCAACCGGCATCGAGCAGGCGCTTTTTGATGTCGGGCACCGCAGCCGCGGCTTCCGGCATGTTTACTGTCACGCGGACAAGCTCCGAACCGGCTCGTGCAAGCTCGAGGCATTGCTGCGTAGTTGCGCCGATGTCGGCCGTGTCGGTGTTCGTCATGGACTGCACGACCACGGGCGCGCCTCCGCCCACTTGCACCTTCCCAACCCTCACGCCCACTGTCTCGTGCCGCTTCCGTGTCATGGAAGATCCATTGTAGCGAATAGAAGCGCCTGGGCGCTAGTCAGTCGATTCCGGGCAAATTGATGGCGGCGTTGCTCAACGTCAGAATTACGGCCTTAGGCAGGGAACGAGTGAGTGGAGCGGCTGGTGTACGAAGTTGAATGCCGAGACGCAGATGGAACTAGTATTCCACGCGCCTAGGGGAGGCGGCGGGGACAGTTTTTCCGTTTCGTGGAAGAGCAATAACGACAGCCATTTTACGGATCATGGCCAGTACCAGTCTCTTATCGTCGTCGGACAAGGTCGTGGAATACTTCTTGATCTCGGCCAAAAACCGAATCTCTTCTTCAGAGAGCTCGCCAAGCATTTTACGAGTCTCGCGGTCCTGGGGAGTGTCCGTGCCGGGAAAGAAATCCGCCAGACTGATTTCCATCGCTTCGGCAATTTTCGCCAGTGTCTCAAGCGAAGGAACGGTGTGGCCATTCTCGACGCGCGAGAGATAGCAGCGCAGCAGGCCGGTACGTCGCTCAATATCGCCTTGCGAAAGCCCGCGGTCGCTTCGGTAAGACCGGATGACCTCGCCTATATTTACTTTGGGTTTTTCTTTGGGCACTGCATCATTTCCAACAACAGGCGTTATCTTACGAGTTACCTCTGCGTCTGCGCAAGGGTATTCCTGCGGCCACTTGTTACCGATAGGGCACAATCATCTGCGCCTGCTTATCAGCACGCCGGGTCCGCTAGATTGCGCCTGATCTCGTGCCCCAAATTGAATTCGAGAATCATCTTGGTTGTAATACTCGTGTCTCCTTCGTGCGACGCCCAATGCTCCCTCAATCACCCACGATGCTATCATGCCGCAGATGCTGACTTGGTGAGGCGTCTCTTGTGCGATCAGATTGTCAATCACTACCCGTTTCAATGGGATTATTACGATCGCTGCGCGGGTTGCATTTTAGATTGGGAACCGGGCTTGCTTTCCAGGGGACCGATCGCCAATGACTTACCAGCGCGCTTATCGGCATACATGGCCTTGTCGGCCCGATCAAGTAATTCCTGGGAGGTTTCGCCGGGTTTGTAATCGGTCCAGCCGCGGGAAAATCCGCAGGGGATTTTCTGCCCGTTATAATTGACTTCAAGCCCCTCCACACGGTTGAGCACGTGCCGCACTTCGTCGGAGCGGCATTCCGGCAGAAGGACCATGAATTCGTCGCCCCCTAGACGCACGGCCAGGTCTGAACCGCGGATCGCTCTTTGCAGGCGTTCGGCGAAGCTTTTCAAAACCAGATCCCCGGCTGCATGGCCGTGGTGATCGTTGATCTGCTTCAGGCCGTCCAAATCGAGCAGCAACACAGTCAGAGGGCGCTCATGACGCACCGCACGGCTTATCTCCTCCGCAAGGCGTTGCTCGCCAGAGCGGCGGTTGCAGAGCCCCGTGAGCTGGTCGAGCGCCGCGAGCTTATAGACCTCGGCGGTGAGGTTTTCCACCTTCGCGAGCGACGCTATCTGGTCGGAGATTTGGTTCCGCATGCGGATGATCATCGTTTGCTGATAAACGAGGTACACGCTGAAGAGGAGCACGATTCCAACCAGGGACCGTACGGCTTGATTGAGGTAGAACGAGTAGTTTGAATCGTCGTTTCGCAAAATGGCCGGGAAGGCGAACGATGCGACGGCGAGGGTCAGCAGAATCAGAATGAGCACAGTGGACGACCAAAGCCACCACTGCCGGTGATCTAGCTTTCGCAGGTGTTCCCGGAATACCTGTGGTTCAATTTTTGCGCCGCCGGACGAAGGATCTGACGCCGAATCAGTCATGGTTTACCCAGACACCCCACTGAACATACTGAATACAGCAGGGCGGTTGTAATCTCTACTCGTATATTCCACATGGTTTCCAAGTTGGTTATCCAGACGGAAGGTAACCATGCCGCTTGTGGTAACTTACGAGAAACGCTGCCCCTTGTTTTGTGAACCCAAGTCACTCTCAACTTCACGCTTGAGCGGGACGAAACGTAATTTGGCCCAGGCGTAGGGGTAAGCTTTTAAATTTGCTTCGTGGTACGAGCAAGAAAGCTTACTCCGGAGCAGCACCCCAGTTGCTCTCTACCTTTTGCACACCCGAGGTCCCCCAAAATCCATTTCGAGGAGAAAAAACATGAAATCTAGATCGTCCGCTTGGATTCTGACAATAGCAGCTGCAGGATTTGCATTTTTAGTGAGTGGTCCGGTTCCACATTCTACGGCAGTAGCGCAGGTGGGGACGCGGCCGCCAGAGAGCACGGCAGTAGCACAGGTGGGGACGCGGCCGCCAGAGAGCACGGCAGTAGCACAGGTGGGGACGCGGCCGCCAGAGAGCACGGCAGTAGCGCAGGTGGGGACACGGCCGCCGGAGAGCACGGCAGTAGCACAGGTAGGGACGCGGCCGCCAGAGAGCACGGCAGTAGCGCAGGTGGGGACACGGCCGCCGGAGAGCACGGCAGTAGCGCAGGTAGGGACGCGGCCGCCAGAGAGCACGGCAGTAGCGCAGGTGGGGACACGACCGCCAGAGAGCACGGCAGTAGCGCAGGTGGGGACGCGGCCGCCAGAGAGCACAGCAGTGGCATGATGGTTCTTCTTCGGGTCGGCTGAGAAGCCACGTCTATTTGTTGGAAAGGCAACGGGGGATTCTTATCCCCGTTGCCCTGTTGTTTTGTGTTAGCATTACTCGCAATTGAGTGGCTATTAGGGCAGATTGGTTTGTGCGAGGGGTATGCCTAGGCGACTCAAAAAGTGTCGGCTCAGAACGAACATTCATGCTGACTGCGATAATCTGGCGCGCCGGAATACTTCTAGAGGCGATCGTTCTATATCGAGGTTTTCGGAGTCGACTTTTTTCGAAATACCCGCTTTTCTACCTATATATTGCCAGCGTTCTTCTAGCCGATAGTTCACTGTACGTTGTGCGCCTGATGAACCCCTCGGTGTACCCAAAGTGGAATGTAGCAATGGCGCTCTTGAGCCTAATGCTTGGGTATGGCATTGTCTTGGAAATCTTCAGGCACGTCCTAACTCCATATCCCGGAGTCGAAAAGCTAGCAACGTTCGGCGGACTGATAATTGCCGGTATCATCGTTACCTTCTCCACCATTTATCCCCTTGTGGCACCGGCGGCGTCCGGGGCGTTCTCAATAGTCCAACTCGAAAGGGATTTCTGGGCTGTCCAAGCGGTCTTTCTTTTTGGAATCCTAGCGTTGATCTCCCATTACGGGATTTCGATTGGACGGAATTTAAAGGGGATGATCTTTGGGTACTGCTTGTGTCTCGCAACTACACTTATGGCCTTGGCGTTACGCTCTTATATCGGTACGTCTTTTCGTGCCACCAGGAATTTTGTTGAAACGTTCTCATATCTAGCCTCTCTTTCGATTTGGGTGATCGCGCTATGGTCGGATTATCCAAGTCCAGTTGCAAAGCCTAGCTCTCCTCTCGATGCGGATTATGAGTCCCTGGTGCTCCGCACGCGAAGTATGGTGGGAGTCATGCGCTCATATCTCACCAAGACGGTCCGGCCATGATTTCGACCGCTTTACTACGGGAGTTGGCACGGTTCATGCTGCCGCCGGTTTACGGTCTTGGATCTCTAATGGCCCTGGCAACGTGGTGGAGCGCCATGCTCTTGGAGTCATTATTGTTGTTGCGGGCCCTCCAGAACGGACTTTTATCAAAGTGCCTTTTCTTTTACACGTACGTAGCGGCTGTATGGCTTTCAGACGTTTTGCTCTACGGCGTATACCGACTCAGCTCCACATCGTATTCAAAATGGAACCAGCCACTGAGTTTGTTCGACTTAGTCCTCGCGATGGGCATTACCTTGGAAGTTCTCGAACATGCTATTCCTGGGGTTCGGGGTACTGAAGGCGTCGGCAAAGTAGGGAGCATAGGCCGGCGGATTGTCTGGGGAACGATGTTCTGTCAATTCGTTATCTGCGGATTGATCGTCAGCGGGGTGTGGAGAATTCGGCTTACGAATATCGAGATCGAACGAGATATGGTTGCGATCCAGGCCCTCTTTCTTCTCGTTTTCCTGGAAGTAGTCTTTTATTATGCAATCCCTCTTAGCGGGAACCTGACAGGGATAATCCTGGGATATGGTTTGTGCCTCTCAGCGAGTTTGGTGATTCTCACGCTTCGTATTTATATCGGGCCCGCTTTTAACGCAACATGGGAATTCGCACAGCCATTTTCCTACCTGCTTTCCCTCGGTATTTGGCTATTTACGCTGTGGAACGCCGATGCGGACCCTCTTCTTCTCCGCCCCCCAGACATATTGGAACAGTGTTCTGAATCGT